>ENA-ORTI01001689-ORTI01001689.1-human-gut-metagenome-genome-assembly--contig:-NODE-1689-length-21548-cov-2.907040_pt1 | contig 21548 bp, 21 predicted proteins | sample MGYA00242071_ERZ509191 | MGnify/ENA primary metagenome ERZ509191 (study PRJEB26280, sample SAMEA2338832) | human gut metagenome | biome: human gut; feature: human-associated habitat; material: faeces...
TAATTTTTCAATTACTTCCAGATACTCTTCCGGATGACTCGGTACAGGAGAATCATAGCTGCCAAAATTCCGAGCCAAATTGCTCCGTTAACGGCGAGTGCAAACTCCAGCGGCCAACCAGTCCGGGAATTGGCAGTAATGGTATAAATGACATCTTTTACCGCCAGATAGAGCCAAAGTAGTCCACCGCAGGCCCAGAGAAGATCAAAGACGTGCTTTTTCAAACTCTTCATCCGCTCCCAGGCCGTTTAATCGTTGAACTTGTCGATTTGGACGCTGTCGCAGTACTGGGCTTTCAGCTCCTGAAGACGGCCGAAGATCTCCGTCTGGCAGTGGGCCTGCTGGAGCTCCGGCGTGGTCCAGCTCTCCACCAGCAGCAGGTCGTCCGGTGCCTCCGCCGCCAGGAAGTAGTCGTACTTCAGGTTCCCCTCCTCTTTCAGGGAGTTGGCCCGGATGCCCAAATCACAGAGGGCCTGATAAAAGGCCTCCCGTTGGCCGGACTTGCAGTGATAGGTGACGTTCCAAGTTAACATAAGATATCCCCTTCCATTTTATGGTCAAATTTCTTCACTTGCGCACTCTGTTTCCGTCAAAAGCTCCGGCGCCAGCCGGGCCATGTCCGCCGGGATGGGCGCCGTCAGGGACAGATGCTCTCCCGTCACCGGATGGTCCAGATCCAGAGCGTAGGCGTGGAGGGCCGGCCGGGGGATCAGGTCCGGGTCCTCTTCCCCGTACAGCCAGTCCCCTGCCAGGGGGCAGCCGATGGAGGCCATGTGCACCCGGAGCTGATGGGTCCGCCCTGTCTCCGGCCGCAGCCGCAGGAGGGACAGGCCGCCTTCCGTTCCAAGTACCTCATAGTGGGTGACGGCCCGGGCACCGTCAGGCCGGACGCACCGGCCCACCACAGAATTCGGGTCCCGGCCGATGGGGGCGTCGATGGTGCCGGATTTCGGATCCGGACAGCCGATGCACACCGCCCGGTACTCCCGGCAAAACCTCTCCGTGTGGAGCGCGTACCGGAGCCGGTCGTGGATGTAGCCGCTCTTGGCTACCACCATCAGTCCGGTGGTGCCCTTGTCCAGCCGGTTCACCGGGTGGAACACGAAGTCCGCGCCCCGCTGCCAGGCCAGGGCTCCGGCCACGGTGGGCGTGTCCGGCAGGAAATTGGAGGCGTGGGCCGTCATACCGGCAGGCTTGTTCACCACCAGCAGATGGCCATCCTCCCAGACGATGGGCAGGGGCCAGGGCCCCGGCGTGGGGCGCACCCGGGGCGGACGGTGGTCGCTGGTCTCCACCTCCAGCACGTCGCCGGTGTGAAGGATATCCACTGTACGGGCATGGATGCCGTTGACCCGGATGCCGTTCTCCGTCCGGGTCAGCCGGGATATGGCGTGGGAGGAGACATGGAGCGCAGCCTTCAGGATATGCCGGACCGTGGCGCCGTCCTGTTCCGGCGGCAGGGTATATGAAATCGTCTCCATCGGACACCTCTCCTTCGGCGCAGCAGAAAAATCCCAAGCGGCAGACAGGCGGCGTCCAAGGCGGCGAACACACCCCACAGACCGCTCCAGTACCAGGCCGCCGTGTCGAACATGGCTACCAGCAGCCGATGCCAGAAAAGCAGCTCCGCCGCGATGGCGAGGAGGTCGAACAGCACATATCCACCGCCCAGCAGGTAGGCCCACCGCCCCCGGTGCAGGCAGAACAGAAAGAACGACAGGGCTCAAAAGGCCGGAACTCCTGCATGGCAAAACCTCATTTCTCTGTTATTGTACTCTGACGCCACTCTGTTTGCAAGGGTTTTGGCTCTGGTAAAACGCCATCCTTCATGGTACAATAGGAGCAGTTTTTTTCAGGAGGAACTCCCATGCTCTTATCCGCAGAACATCTCTCCATCAACTTCGGCAGCCGCCAGCTGCTGGATGATGTGAATTTCTATCTCAACGAGGGGGACAAGGTGGGCGTTATCGGCATCAACGGCACCGGCAAGTCCACCTTTTTGAAGGTTCTCTCCGGCGTCACGGAGCCGGACGGCGGCACCATCTCCCGGAACCCCAACGTCCAGGTCAGTCTGCTGCCTCAGAACCCGGCAATGGAGGAATCCGCCACGGTGCTGGAGCAGGTCTTCCTCCACTTCCCCGCCGAGTTCCGGGAGCTGAATGAGTATGAGGCCAAGGCCATGCTGAACCGGCTGGGGATCACAGACTTTGCCCAGAAGGTGGGGACGCTCTCCGGCGGCCAGCGGAAGCGGGTAGCCCTGGCGGCGGCCCTGATCCACCCGGCGGACGTGCTGATTCTGGACGAGCCCACCAACCACTTGGACAGCGAGATGGTAGCCTGGCTGGAGGACTGGCTCCGCCGGTTCAAGGGCGGCCTGGTCATGGTGACCCATGACCGGTACTTCCTGGAGCGGGTGGTGAACCACATCACGGAGCTCTCCCGGGGGAAGCTGTACCACTATGAGGCCAACTACTCCAAGTACCTGGAGCTGCGGGAGCAGCGGGCAGAGATGGCGGAGGCCAGTGAGCGCAAGCGCCAGTCTATCCTCCGGGTGGAGCGGGAGTGGATCATGCGGGGCTGCAAGGCCCGGACCACCAAGTCCAAGGAGCGGATCCAGCGGTACGAGGCCCTGCTGAACCAGGAGGCACCGGAAACGGACGAGGCCGTGCAGATGGCGGCGGCCTCCAGCCGCCTGGGGAAGAAGATCATCGAGCTGCGGGATGTGTCCAAGGCCTTTGACGGCCGTCCCATCGTCAGCCGCTTCTCCTACAACCTGCTGCGCGGTGACCGCATCGGCATCGTGGGCCGCAACGGCGCCGGGAAGTCCACCCTGCTCCACCTGATGGCAGGCGAACTGGCACCGGACAGCGGCACGGTGGAGGTGGGCGCCACCGTGAAGATCGGCCACTTCTCCCAGGAGGGGCGGGAGCTGGACCTGAACCAGCGGGTCTACGACTTTATCCACGACATCGCCGATGAGGTCAGGACCGATGAGGGCACCTTCTCCGCCAACCAGATGATGGAGCGGTTCCTCTTCCCCGGTGATCTTCAGTCTGTGCCCATCGGGCGGCTCTCCGGCGGGGAGCGGCGGCGGCTGTATCTGCTGTCCGTGCTGATGGAAGCCCCCAACGTGCTGCTGTTGGACGAGCCCACCAACGACCTGGACGTGACCACCCTCTCCATTTTGGAGGACTATCTCCTGGGCTTCCCCGGCCCCATTCTGGCGGTATCCCATGACCGGTTCTTCCTGGACAAGCTGGCGGAGTCCATTTTCGAGGTCCGGGGAGACGGGGAGATCCACCGGTTCACCGGCAACTGGACGGACTGGCAGGCCAAGCGCCGGGCGGAAGAGGCCCCCTCTCCCAAGGCGGAAAAGCCCAAGCCCGCGGCAGAGCGTCCCCGGGAACGGAAACTGAAATTCACCTTCAAGGAGCAGCGGGAATTTGAGACCATCGACACGGACCTGGCGGAGCTGGAGGCTCAGATCACCGCCTGCCAGACGGAGCAGGAGAGCTGCGGCAGCGACTATGTGAAGCTCCAGGAGCTCCAGGCCCGTCAGGCGGAGCTGGAGGCCGCTCTGGAGGAAAAGACGGAGCGGTGGGTATATCTGAATGAGCTGAAAGAACAGATCGACGCGCAGAATGGGTGAGGGGCCTTTCATCAGGAATCGGCGTTCTGCACCGTACGTACAAGTATTCCGTCAAGGGGCGGTATCTCGGCGGAATAGCACTTTACGCCTTGTGTTATGAATATCAAAATCGCGGAGGCCCTTCCAGGTGTTGGACCCGGAAAAAGAGGGGCATTGCCTGTGGGCAAGATGATGTCCATACTCTCTGCGAAGCATTGGAGATACCACGCGGCACACTCTGCAATCACATTCTTCGCAACAAACGAGTGAATGCCCAGTTTGAGAAACGCAGGGAGGAATACCACCTTCTGATCTGTGAGGTCTTTGCTGAATATCGGCAGGTACTTGGCGCTGAAAAGATTTGGATGATTCTCGCACAGCGCGGGCATCAGGTCGGCGCCAAATTGGGCGCTGACCTGATGCGGGAGATGGGGTTATCCAGAGTTTGAAACTGCGAGAACCGGAGAAGAAGAAAATACCCTCCGTCAGCAATTTTCAGCAGACAAGCCAATCAAATCCGGGCCAGTGATGTGGCCTGTTTTAAGTATAGAGAATCGATATCTTTATATCTGCGTGATCTTGGAGCTATTTTCCCGTAAAGTGATCGCCCACAAAGTTTCCCGAAAAACAGCACGCAGCTCATTACGGCTACATTACAAAATGGCGTATGAGTTGCGTAAGCCAGAGACAGAATTCATTTTTCACAGTGACCGCGGATTTTGTTTGACTTTGCAAAAGGCCGATGGATTTCCGTAAGGAGCTGATGGCCGTGAGACACAGAGGTTCAGACTTAGAAAATCAGACTGCTTGCAGCCAGAATTTGAACTGTTCCCATTTTTATGTCACATTTTACTTTCGAATACCTTTCCTCAAAAAAGCTTGTGCTGCAAGGATTTCGCACATAAAACAGCCCTACCTAATCTGATAAGTCCTACAAACTTGTTCAGATTGGGTAGGGTCGTTTCTCTTATTCTATCAATCGAACTTAGGTGCGGAGACCTCGTTTCCAGCAAAGGTATTGGGGCCGGGATTGGAGAGGGAGAAATACATTTTCGCCGCCTTGGTCGTACCAAAATCCCGGTTGGAGCCACTGTCCTGCACCTCGTTGAAGGCATCCCGGAACATCTGGTTGTGAGCCTCCTCCCGGTTGAGCAGGAAGTCGATGGTTTCACGGACCTTCTTGTCGTCGATCTGGCGGTACAGGTATTCATAGACCACCTTGGCCCGCTGCTCAGAAGCGATGTTGCTGAGCAGGTCCGCACACAGATCGCCGGTCACGGTCACATAATCGCCGGTCCAGGAATAGCCGGAGGCATTGATTAAGCCGGGGTTCAGGCCCAAGATCACATGGCTCTGGATCTCGCCCGCCTTGACCTGATCTGCATCTACATCGTGGCCGTTGAGCAGATTAATGGTCTGGGCCACCATTTCCATGTGTCCCAGTTCCTCTGCTGCGATATCCAGAAACAGGTCCTTGATCTTCTGGTCCTTGATGCGGAAGCTCTGGGACAGATACTGCATGGCCGCTTTCAGCTCACCGTTGCCGCCTCCCAGTTGCTCCTGCAGCAATGCTGCATACTGGGGATTCGGCCGCTCCACGGCCACCGGATGGAATAACTGCTTTTCATGCTTAAACATATCTACCGCTCCTTTTTCGTGGTAATTCTTAGTTTGCTTGATATGCTCCGAAATATACCGGCAGAAAGCGGCTCAGGAGATGCTAGGCCGAATCAAGGAATAGGGCCATCAGTCGCGGAACTGCAGCTAGAGCAAACAATTTTACCGCGTACATTTACAAAGCAATCGATAAAACCGAGCAGTGAATCATTTTATCGCCGCTCAAAATGGGAAGCAATGATTAATAATCGGCAGCAGAAATCGGTGATAAACACAAAGATGAAAAAATGATTCTCTACCTCAGGGACCATGCTAGAACCGGAGCTTCCGCCATTGTTGAGATATCGGTCAAAAACCTTTCCTGAGCGACGGAAAAGGTAAGATCTGTCGGATCATTCGCTGTGCCTATGCTTGTCCACAGTTCAGCAAACTGCTTCAGGAATACGAAGCAGGCGGCAAAGATGCTGTGGATGATAAAATCATCCACACGCTTCGCAAAAGATTCCCCACAGCTAAAATCATGCCCGACCTCCTTGTAGAAGCCCAACACAGTACGGTCCGGATCTTTGAAGTTATGAAGGCAATCACGGAAAAGAAGGATAAGCCGTGAATGCAATCGCAGAATTTCTAAGAGAGGAAAGAGTAACCTTTTCCGCAATACCACAGCCAGATGCCTTTGCGTGAAGGTGCCGTTGAAAAGGATTTTCTGAGGCCGCGGGACATGGACTATGTGTTTCGTAGCAGTCCTTGGGCCAAGCAACCGGCCCCTTCAAGGGGGGCACGAGCCGGTCCAAGTACTTTGACCTTATCCACTGCTTTTCCAAAGATATTGGCTTGGTCTTGGACTAGAGGCTTTTAGAGTCAGCCAAGGATAACCCTTTGGGCGGGTTTGCCCAAAAAACGGCCGGACAAGCTCAATAAGGCGTTGAGCGCTGAAACAGAGACATTCCTGCGGAATCAGTTGTTCTGAGGAGACGGAAGTCCTTGTGCGGTGTTTGATGGAGGATTTTCCCTCTGTGTTGATGAAGACGATCTGCAAGCTGTAAATGTTACATGCCCGAGACTCTTTAGCGAAACCTCTATTCTGCTTATGGTGCGTCTGGAGATCGGTATGCTGACACGGAAGATTCCCGCCCGGATATTCTCGTCACTATTTGGCCTGTATTGTATAGATAGGTCCCCAATCAAAGCGGCAGCTATGCAGATCTTGGAGTCGCTGGCGTGTGTGGTGTATTTAAGGATGGTTGTATCCTACAGAAAAGGCCCACTATGATTTGGCAAAGCCCGGAACTAGGCGTCTTCTTCCACCGGAGGAGTGCACGAATGTTCTGCAGGCGGACTATGCCCACATGCAAGGTATGCTGCTTGACACAGTCCCGCCCTCTAAAGGTATTATGCAGTGCATTCAGAAGATGGAAGCTGAGATCAATTCTTTGAGACAGGCATACGTGGGTCGATCTCAATGCCTGTATTGACAAGCAATCATTAAAATTCACATGCAAATTTGTAAAACTTGTGTGCAAAGAGGAGCCAGCTGCTAAAATCGATGTCTTCCAACCATTTGGTAGACGTTCCTCTCAAGGAATGCCGTACAAACCAGCTCTTGTCTTCTCTCACTTCCACCCCGTTTTTTCCTGTTATGGGGCGAGATGCCGGTCAGCCCCCCCTTGCACAAAGTACGTCTTTTAAACGCCTAAAAGCATAAGAAACTATATAACACTTAGAGTCCAGCCTTTGAAGGTGTTGACATGGGCAAACGGGAATGTGAAATGCTGCGCAGTGCGCTGGCCTCTACCCGTATGGAGAGCTTTCATTACTGAGCAGACGGAAAATGACGGCATCCATATCATACGCAGCGAAGTTTCGGTGGCTGATCGGTAAAGCAGTTCCTTGCCCGCCCTGCAAAGGCGGTGTGATATAGAGGCAGACCTGCTGTATCCAACTGCCCAATGCGCAACCGAGCCTCTCGAACAAATTTTTACTGAAAGCGTCCCGCTGTAAAAATCACAACTCTATATTGAAACCACCGGTCATTCACATAAGAAAATGACCGGTGGTTTTTCGTGGAAAATGCTTCCTGTCCATTTTCCATATTAGAAAGTCTGCATCTTCCAGCTCATGCTTGTTGATTGTGAGCTCCAACACTTGTCACAGTTTACCTTTCGTCTCTTGCCACATATACGCCTACCTATTTATTAGTTTTCTTGCTTGAAGGGTCAGATTCTCACCAATTTATACGCTCGACGGCCGAGGCCCAGCTTTTCTGCGTGCTCCAGGCAGACGTTCCAATCGGAGTTTGGATGGGAGCGTTTGAAATGATCCCCTTTATTACAGGCGCAGGCTTCATCGAACAGCATAGACCCAGGCAGGGCAGGCTGCGCCACAACCGCATCGGCGCAGGCCTGGTCCAGAGCTACAGGATCAAAGGATGCAAACATGCCCACATTTGGCACCAGGGGCACATCGTTCTCGCTGTGGCAGTCACAGTGAGGAGACACATCGATGACCAAAGAGATGTGGAAACAGGGACGGCCATTTACAATTGCCTTGCTATACTCAGCCATCTTTTTGTTGAGGATAGCGGGAGCCGCATCGTTCCTAGCGGCAATAGCGTCTTTAGGGCAGATGGTCAAGCACCGGCCACATCCCGCGCATTGGTTGATATCAATATCCGCCTTGCCCTCCTGTCAAACTGGGGTGCGCCGTGGGCGCAGATTATAGCGCAGGCGCGACAGCCCACACACTTCTCCCGCTTCACAACAGGCTTGCCGGAGCTATGCATCTCCATTTTCCCAGCCCGAGAGCCGCAACCCATGCCAATATTTTTCAGCGTGCCGCCCATGCCCGCCTGTTCATGACCCTTAAAGTGGGTAAGGGAAACAAATACATCGGCGTCCATCACAGCCCGGCCAATTTTTGCGGTCTTCACATACTCACCGCCACTCACCGGAACCTCTACATCGTCGCTGCCCTTCAGCCCGTCGGCAATAAGGATGTGGCAGCCGGTGTTGTATGGATTGAAACCATTCTGGTATGCGGACTCGATATGGTCCAAAGCGTTCTTTCGCCCGCCCACATACAGCGTATTGCAGTCCGTCAAAAAAGGCTTCCCGCCCTGATCCTTCACCAGATCTGCCACCACTCTGGCCCAGTTGGGCCGCAGATATGCCTGATTCCCCGGTTCGCCAAAGTGCATCTTGATTGCGACATATTTGTTATCCATATCTATGGAACCGAAACCGGCTGTCATGATGAGGCGCGCCAGCATCTGAGGAAGATTCTCCCGCATGGGAAAGCATCGGAAATCTGCAAAATAAACCTTGGATTTTTCACTCATATGATCGCCCCCGAATGTATATAGTCTATTCCGGCATCTCTTCATGGACCATTTCCACAGATAGACGGACAGGGAATCTCCCGGTGCTGTTTGCTTCTCAAAACCTCACACGATGCCAAATTTAAATACACTGGTATGCTCCCAGACTTCTCCAGCCCTCAATACGCAGGACGGGAATTCCGGGCGGTTGGGCGTATCTGGGAACATCTGTGTTTCCAAGCAAAACCCCCATCGTCTGGCATACGGCGCGCCTTCTTTTCCAACAGGGCATCCATCCAGATAGTTTCCTGAATAGAATTGAATCCCCGGCAGAGTCGAAAACACTTCCATTGAGATTCCAGTTGCCGGAGAGAATGCCTGTGCAGCAGGATGGAGGCTCCCTTCTTGATCCGCTGTGATCCAGTTGTGGTCATAGCCGCCCGCAAACACCAGCTGCGAAAACGCCCCGTCAATTTGCGCACCGATCCTTGTAGGTTGGCGCAGATCCATAGGCGTCCCCTCCACAGGCTCAATTACGCCCATCGGAATCGACTCCTCATCCGTGGGGATATAGCAATCCGCGAAAAGCTGTATGACCTGTGACGTTACTGGTCCGGAGTGATGTCCCCCTAAATTAAAATATGTATGATTTGTCAAATTACATGGAGTGTCGAGGTCGCACACGGCCCGATAGCGGATCGGCAAGCTGTGTGCTTCCAGCCGATATGTGACTTGCACATCCAGATTTCCCGGATATCCTTCCTGACCATCAGGACTGTTCAGAGTCAGCACCAGGGTATCCTCAGAAGCACCTGCCGCATTCCACACCTGTTTGTCAAAGCCGCGCAGCCCGCCGTGGAGATGATTTGCACCATCATTTGCCGCCAGGAAATACCTAGTCCCATTTAAGCTGAATGTACTGCCGCCGATTCGGTTGGCATAACGGCCAATCAGCGCGCCGATGTATTTATCTTGAACCAGATAGTCCCTCAGATAATCAAATCCAAGTACCACATCTACGATTGTCTCGTTTCGATCCGGAACACGTAAAGACCGCAGTGCACCGCCATAAGTAATGATCTCACACGACATCTCCCCGCAAGTCAGCGTATATTGGTCCACAGCCGTGCCGTCCGGCATAATTCCAAACAGTTTTTTTGCCATCCCCAGCCTCAGTTCTGTCCATAGTAAGCCCCAGGACCGTGTTTTCGAAAGTAGTGTTTGTCAAGAAGTTCCTGCTGCATCGCAGGCAGACCGGGTGCGAGCATCATGGCATGAAAATCCATAAACGCCACCTCCTCCAGCACAACCGCATTATGGACCGCATCCATGGGGTCCGTTCCCCACGCAAACGGGCCGTGACTGTGAACAAGTACAGCGGGCACTTGGGCCGGATCAATTCCACGCTCTCTGAACGTTTCAATAATCACATTTCCAGTTTCCAGTTCATACCTGGTTTTGATTTCTTGAGGCGTCATTTTCCGGGTGCAGGGTATTTCACCATAGAAATAGTCTCCCTGTGTGGTGCCCTGAGCGGGAATTCCGAGTCCGGCTTGGGCAAAGGATGTTGCCCATTGGCTGTGGGTATGGACAATGCCGCCCAGAGCGGGAAACTCACGATAAAGCGCCAGGTGTGTGTCTGTATCGCTGGACTGCATGCGGCAACCCTCCACACGGTTTCCATCCAGATCCACCACAACCATGTCTTCAACCAGCATGTTTTCGTATGCCACCCCGGAGGGCTTGATGACCACCAATCCTCTCTCTCGGTCAATGCCGGAAACATTTCCCCATGTAAAAGTGATTAGACCGTATCGGGGCAGCATCTGATTTGCCTCCCAAACACGTTGCTTTAATTCTTCCAGCATAGGAAATACCCCTTACTTCAGTTTCCAGGCCAGATCCGCCAGGAAAAGGTCCTGCTCCAGCTTTTCAACGGTGGTCTCGTTTGTGATATGAACAAACTCAATGTCCATCATAGCGGCCCAGTCTCTCATCTGTTCTGCGGTCACATCATAGCTAAGCACCGTGTGGTGGGCGCCGCCGGCTGTAATCCAGCACTCCACGCCGGTGGTAAGCGATGGCTCCGCCTGCCACATGACCCTGGCAACCGGGAGATTTGGCATCGGCATAATGGGTTTGACACAATGAATATCCTGGCAGATCAGACGCAGGCGGCCACCCATATCGATCAAGCTGACGACAATCGCATCTCCCGCCTTCCCCTCGAAGACCAAGCGGGCGGGATCCTTTTCATTCATGCCGATGCTAAGGGGGTGTGTTTCAATACAGGGCTTGCCGGCGGCAACGCTCGGACAGACTTCGAGCATGTGGGCGCCAAGACTGTATTCCTGCCCCTTGACCAGATGGTAGGTGTAGTCCTCCATAAATGTTGAAGCGCCGTTCTCGTTTTCTCCCATCGCTTTCATAACAGCGGTCAGGGCCGCCACTTTCCAGTCCCCTTCGCCGCCGTATCCATAGCCCTTGGACATAAGATCTTGACTGGCCAATCCGGGCAGCTGCTCCATGCCATACAGATCCTGGAAGGTATTGGTGAACGCCTTGCACCTTTCCCGGTCCAGCAGCCTTTGAATGGCGATCTCTTCGCGAGCCTGATAGCGAACATGGTCAATCTTCTCCGTTTTCATAACATAGCGGGACTCATATTCCGACATCATCGTGTCGATCTCTTCTTCAGAGACGCCGTGCATTTCCTTAACTAGGTCGCCCACAGCCCAGGTGTTCACCTGCCATCCAAGCTTTGCCTGGACCGCCACCTTATCTCCCTCTGTGACAGCCACTTCCCGCATATTGTCGCCGAAGCGCATGACCTTCATTTCCTTAGAAACCGCCGCTCCAACCGCCGCCTTCATCCAGCTGCTGATGCGTTTCTGCACGTCCTCGTCCTGCCAATAGCCGGCAATGACTTTTCTGGGCATCCGCAGGCGAGCCGCGATAAAGCCGTGTTCCCGATCGCCATGAGCAGCCTGGTTCAGATTCATAAAATCCATGTCGATCTCTTTATTGGGAATCTCCCGGTTATACTGGGTGGCCAAATGACAATACGGCTTTTGCAGTGCGCTCAGGCCGTTGATCCACATCTTACTGGGCGAAAACGTGTGGCACCAGGTAATAACGCCCGCACAGCTCTCATCATAGTTCGCTTTTTTTATTGTCTCGCTGATCTCCTGGCTGCTTTTTGCCGTAACCGTGTAGACCAGCGGATACGGCAATACCGCGGACAGCTTCTCCGCCATTTCAGCCGCCCGTTTGGCGACAGTGTCCAGCACTTCCGTTCCATATAGAAACTGGCTGCCGACGATAAACCAGAATTGATATTGTTTCATAACAGATCCTCCTTAAGTTTTTCCACCGCGATGCGTTCCACTTCTATCAGGGCTTCATATCGCCTGATATAGCGGTCAAACTCTGCCGCGTCTTTGGCGTCAGGCTCCAGCGTAGTACGTGGCACACTTGAAAAAACACGGGTATTCAAAAATTCTTCCAGCGTTTCCTCTCCCTGTTTACCACTCATATACGCGGCCAGCAACGACATTCCGTACGCCCCTCCTTCACCGGCGGTCTCCATACAGGTCACAGGCGCATTACAGGCCGCAGCCATATACCGTTGCCCGACTCCCGGAGTTTTGAACAAGCCGCCGTGACCCATGAGAGAGTCAATTCCGACATTCTCTCTTGCCAGAATATCCATGCCGATTTTGAGCGTAGACATCGTCGCATAAAGCTGGGCGCGGAAGAAATTTGCCAGCGTGAATCTGCTGCTGGGATACCGAAGCACCAGAGGTCTTCCCGCATCCATATGAGTCACGCCTTCCCCCGCCAAGTAATTGCACACCAGCATTCCGCCGCAATCCGCATCGCCTTCGAGGCTCTTCTTATAGAGCTTTGTATATAGTTCATCCGTAGACGGAGCCACCCCAAACAACCGCGCTGTTTCGTTTAGAATCCCTACCCACGCCGTGGTGTCATTGGTGCAGTTATTGCAGTGGACCATTGCCGCTGGCTTCCCGGTAGGTGTAGCCACCAAATCGATCTCTTGATGTACCGCACGCAGAGGCCGTTCCAATACAACCATAGAGAAGATAGATGTTCCAGCGGAAACATTCCCCGTTCGCGGGGCTACCGCATTGGTCGCGACCATACCAGTCCCTGCATCTCCCTCCGCGGGCGCAAACGGGATGCCTGGAGGCAGCAGGCCATCCAGCAGTGCCGCGCCGCTCTCTGTTAGACAGCCGGCGTTCTGTCCTGCGGTCAGCACCCGCGGAAAGAGATCAGACAGTTTCCAAGGCAGCTCCCGTTCCGCAATAAGAGCGTTCAACTTTTTCAGCATTGTTGTATCATAATCAAGGCGAGAGCTATCAATCGGAAACATGCCAGAAGCCTCGCCAATGCCGACGGCATTGACACCTGTAAGCATATGGTGAACATAGCCTGCCAGGGTAGTAATATGGGCGATCTGTGAAACATGTTCCTCGCCATTGAGAATTGCCTGATACAGATGTGCGACACTCCATCGCTGAGGGATGTTGAAGCCGAACAGCTCTGTCAGTTCTGTGGCCGCTGGTCCGGTACTGGTGTTCTGCCAGGTGCGGAAAGGCACCAGCAGATTCCAGTCCCGATCGAAAGCCAAATATCCATGCATCATGGCGGAAATTCCCATGGCCGCAATGCTCTCTCGGCGATTCAAGTTAGACAACGCCGTTTTTAAGCCTGTCCACACCTCCTCCAGTGGATAGGTCCAAACCCCATTTTCGTATGAGGCCGCCCAAGTATAGCTCCCCGCAGAAACTGTTTGAAAGGCTTCATCAATGGTCATTGCCTTGATACGGGTGGATCCCAACTCAATACCCAAAAACGTATTCATCAGATTTCCTCTATTTTCAAATGTCAGAAGCCGCAAAAATCAATGCCGATGCCAATTATGGGCTTTGAAAACCTCAAAGCCCATAATTGGTATATCACACGGCAGCTATCGCATGATAAGCAATATTCGAATGAAACGATCAGGTATCCAGCACCGTCCCGTCCTCGTCGAAGTCACAGATGTACTGTGTATCCTGGAATGGATACTGTGCCAACAATTCCTCATGGATTTCAATTCCAAGGCCCGGCTTTGTGGGCACCTTGAAGCAGCCATCCGTGATTTCCAGGTCCAAATCGAAGATATCCGTTCGATTCAGGACGCCGGACCAAAACTCCAGCAGAGCGAAGTTATGAGCAGCAGCGGAAACCTGCATGCTGGCCGCGGTGGCGATCGGACCGTTCGGGTTATGGGGAGCAAACATGATGTGGTAGGTTTCGGCGTGAGACGCAATACGCATAATCTCGGAGATACCGCCGCAGTGGCAGACGTCGGGCTGAATATAATCCACCAGCTGATTCTCAATAAGCGGTCGCATATCAAACCGGCTATACATTCTCTCGCCAGCCGCAATCCGCAACCCGGAGCTGTTCTGCCGGATCAGTCTATACTCCTCGAAGTTTTCCGGGCCGACAGGCTCTTCAAAGAAGGCGACGCCATATTTGGCCGCAGCCTTCATCTGATCCGCACTTTTCGCCGCGGGAAGCTGCCCATGCTGATCAACATAGAGCTCCTTATCGAAGCCAATGGCCTCCCGGATCTCCTTCAGAGCCGCTTCCAGCCTGCCATAACGATAGCAGCATTTTACACCAGAAAAACCAAGCTCATGGCACAGATGATATGCCTCCTTGCCAGTCTGTGCATGCGTGTAGCATTTGAGCTTATCGCGCACATTCCCTCCCAGCAGCATATAAACAGGGACATTGTAATGCTTTCCGGCAATATCCCACAATGCCTGATCAATACCGGAAATCGCAGACATATGGATGAATCCACCCCGCCAGAATCCCTGATGGTACATCTGGCGCCATATTTTTGAGATATTCAATGGGTCTTGGCCGATCACACTGCGCTTGGCCAGTGTATCAATGCAGGCGGCCACCGCATTTTCCTGCGCTTCCACAGATGCTTCGCCCCAGCCGGTTAAACCGGTATCCGTTGTGACCTTTACGAACAGCCAGTTCTGGCGCACAGCATGTACTAAAAATGTTTTAACTTCCGTAACTTTCATAAGTCTTAGCTCCTAAACACATCATCAATTATGCCATTAGACTTGGCAGGAAGGTGGAGAACCAGGGTACATAAGCAAACACCAACGCACAGGCGTATTCAACCAGGACAAAAGGCAGCAGGCGTCGGATCACTGCGGCGACCCGCTCTCCGCTGATGCCGCAGGCGATGAACATAGTGGACCCGAAGGGGGGAGTCGCCTGTCCAAGCGCCAGTAGGAACACAAAGACCATACCGAAGTGGATCGGGTCGATTCCAAATGCTGCGGCAACCGGAGCCAGCAGGGGGGACAGAATCACATTGGTGGCGCCGACCTCCATAAACATACCGGTAATTGTCAGCAGAATGAATACGAGTCCCATAAAAATGATCCAATTGGGAGAAACCGCCACAAAAAAGTTGGCAATTGTGGTCGTGATATCATAGTAGGCAATCAGAAATCCAAACACCTGCGCAGCCAGGAACATGACTGTGACATTGGCGGTGGATGCCGCCGTCTTGGACACGACATCAAAAAAGTTCTTAACCGTTAGTTCCTTTGTCACAAAAAACGATACCACCAGGCCATAAGCGCAGGCGATCATAGCAGATTCCGTCGGGGTGAAAATTCCGCCATAAATTCCGCCCAGAATGATGAGCGGCATCATCAGGGCCCAGACCGCGCCCTTCAGGCTTTTGAGCACCCGCTTCAAGGAGAACTGGTCAAAGGATTTTGGGAAATTCTCCTTTTTCGCCACCACATAACCATATAGGCACAAAACGACGGCCGTTAAGATGCCCGGGAGCATTCCGGACATCAGCAGTTTGCTGATGGACACGCCGTTGGTGCTACCATAAATCACAAACACAATGCTGGGCGGAATAATAATACCCAACGTGCCGCCCACCGCCTGCACGGCAGTGGAATAATCGGATGGATAGCCACGCTTAACCATTTCCGGATACATGATGCCGCCGATGGCCGCTGTGGTTGCGGCAGAGGAACCGGAAATGGCGGCAAAAAAAGCGCAAGAGACGATCGCGACAAGAGAGATGCCTCCCGTCACCCATCCAACCAGAGAATCCGCAAATTCCACCAGTTTTTTGGACAGTCCGCCCGCCGTCATAATGTCGCCGGCCAGGAAGAAGCCGGGGACCGCTAACATTGCAAAATTATCCGCGCTGCTGAACAGCTTTTGCCCAACGACTGCAAATGTAATACCCGGATCAATTGCCACGGTCACAACCGTGGTAATTCCAAGCGCCCAGGTAATAGGCAAGCCGATTACCATTCCTAGTAAAAATACAACTATCAGGATTACCGGAGCAAACTGCGCCAACATTTCCAGAATCATTTGCCGGCCTCCTTTTCTGCGGCCTGTTTCATAACCGCGTCTTTCCCACGGCGCAGATACACAAATTCCGCAAGGACTGCCATAATGGAGAAGAAGAATCCAATGGCAATGATAAGATACATGTACTGCATAGGCAGCTTCAGTGCTGCGCTTTTTTGGAACGCGCCCACTGGAATCATCAAACATGCAGAATAGCAGTAGACTACCTGCATAATAAGCCCCAGCAGCAAACGAAAGTGCTCCAGCTTCCAGACCGTAATCTCTTTGAGCTTCTGGTCGATGACGTCGATTTTGACCAAAAGCTTCTGCGAAATCGCCAGAGAAGAGCCCAACACAGTAATCCAGACAAAAAAGTATCTGGATAGCTCTTCCGACCACGGGATGCTTCGGAATATGACAGTCCGGCAGAATGTCTGCATACAAATTACCACGACCATACCGATCAGCATGAGGCTGATAATGATCCCGAGGATTTTTTGGGAAAACTTAAAAACAGAAATCGCTCTGTTCATATCTTTCCACTCCTCAAACGAAATTCTATTGGGAGAAGCCTCCCCAATCCACAGCTGATGATCCTCCCGTCACTTTGCGGCTTCGATCCGGGCAAGCGCATCGGCAAACTGAGCGCCATACTCATCCCGGACAGGCTGAGTCGCATCAATCCACTCCTGCTTATCGTCCACATCCAGAATGGTCATTCCCATCTCTTCCTGCTCCCACTTGACAACACGGTCATATTCTGCGCGGCAGATCTCCCGCTGCTTTACGGCGGACTCCGCGGCAACTTCCTGAATCAGGTTGCGGTCCTCTTCGCTCATCTCATTCCACAGCTTCTGGGACATCAACGTGATCGTGCAGTTATAAATGTGTTCGGTCTTTGTCGCGTGTTTATTGATTTCAGGAACGCCGTTAGTCTCCAGCAGGACGAGCGGATTCTCCTGGCCATCCAACGCGCCCTGCTGCATGGCGGTAAACGCATCGCCCCAGGCCATGGGAGCTGCATCTGCGCCGAGAGCCTGCCACAGCGCAACGTGAATGTCGTTCTCCATCACCCGGATCTTCAGGCCCTTCACGTCCTCCACGGAGCGGACGTCACGCTTGCTGTTAGTCAGGCACCGGAACCCCGACTCATACGTGCACAGCCCCTTCAGGTTTACGGATTCACACATATCCAGGTATTCTTGTCCGATCTCGCCCAGGAAAACATTGTCGGCGTGCTCCTGGCTCTCGAAAATATAGGGCAGATCGAATACGCCAAACTCCGGGATGAAGTTGCTCATGACGCTCATATTCACAATCGCAAAATCAAAATTTCCGGTCTGGACGCCCTCAGCGCATTCGCGCTCGGTACCCAGTGTGTTGTTGTCGTACAGCGTAATTTTAATGCGGCCGTTACTGCGTTCATAAATTTCATCAATCATCCACTGAGCGGCCAGACCATGCGGCTGATCTTTCGTGATGCCCGCAGTCATTTTTAGGTCATAAGTCGGAAGCCCGTCCTCAGAAGACGCGGAAGACGAAGGAGCCCCTCCGCAGCCGGACAGCATCCCACAAATAACAGAAACCGTAAGCAATAGTGCCCTCATTTTTTTCTTCATGATAAATCTCCTTTCGTTCCAAACACCCATCCATAAATATCTATCGTATGCCTTTGCTGAATTCTGCTATCTATTCAATCCCCCCTTCTTAATTGTATTATGAATTCTACATTTTTTCAGGAATTATTGTCTAATTCCTGCTTTTATATTAATATATAGCATTATTTATCATACAAGTAAATTGTCAAATCTCTATAATTTGTATGATTAATTTTGGTACTTTAGCTACGTCACATCTTTTTGACAAGGAAAAAAACGCTTGCTATAATACAAGTGTCTATTTTTCCGCATTGTACTTTTATGGTTTCTGAGGTGGTCACTATATGATGGAATATGATGGAGTCCAAAGCAAAAAAGCACCCTCCCCGCCTTCTGCGATGAAAAAAGTCGTAGATTATATCGCTGGAGAAATTTATGGCGGAAGGCTGAAAGCTGGTGATCGCCTTCCAACCGAAGCCGAGCTATGCGCCATGCTCCAAATCAGCCGCACGCCTGTTCGTGAAGCGCTCAAATTTCTGGAATCCCAAACTGTCCTGCGAACGAAGCAGGGGAGCGGGACATTTGTGGCAGATCCGGGAGAGATTTCTATATCCATGCCTCTTAATTTTAAAATCAAACTGGAGGGCATCTCATGGGGAGAGATCGTTGATTTTCGAAACCAAATGGAATTTCTTGTATTAAGAGACGCCATTCAAAATGCCACGGATGAAGATATTCAGCATTTAGAGGAAATTAACAGCCATCTTCTTGTCGTCCGAAAAATGAAGCCTGTTCCCGTTTCAGAAGCTCAAAATCTCGAATTGCTATTCCATGATGAACTTTTAAAGTTGACAAATAATCGTCTTCTGCAAGAGATGTACCGGATATCTTCGGAGATATTTAATCCCGTTATTGCAAAGCTCTACAATTACACAGCAGAGGGGATCGACGATACGGAATGGCCTCTCTCGCATACATATTTTTTGGAGGCGTTGCGGAAACGAGACATCTTCCTTGCCTATCAGGTATCGTTAAACCTGATCCCCGTCAAAAAATTCGAATCGTTTTTGGGCCATACTCAATACACTCCCGATGCTATCAAAACAAACTCTGGTTTCGAGAATTAATGGAAGTTACAGCATGGAACAAAATCAATACCTGTTTTTTACAGCTTGGAAGCATTGCGGGATTATATGTTTGCAATGAGAGAGCAGGTACAAAATGAAAAAACCGCCAATAGGCGGTCATTTTAGGAGGAAGAGAAATGAAAAACAAGAAGAGTTTTATTGCCGGAATGGTCACTATGTTGTTGCTCGTTTCTTTGGTCGGAACTGCTTATGCAACTGTTGGAACAGTGACAAGAGAGTTGGAATACAAAAATATCAGCGTAACTCTGGACGGGAAGAAACTGGATTTGAAAGATGCGCAGGGGAATTCTGTGGAGCCATTCATGTTTGGCGGAACCAACTATCTCCCGGTTCGCGCTCTTGCAGAGGCACTTGGCCTTTCCGTTTCCTGGGACGGAAAGACAAATACAGTTGTGCTGAGCAGCAATGATACTTCGGGACAGACCTCTGGAGCATCTTCTTCTAATGAAAACATTATTTCTCATGTTGATATTTCAGAAGGAAAAACACCGGAGCAGGAATACGTTGATGGCGTAAATGCCAATACAGAAGTTGAAGCGGTTGAAAAATGGGTTGAAATCAGCGCCTTAAATAAGGTTGCATCCAAAATTGGAATTGAAAAAATCATGTCGGGTCAATCTGCATCTGCCCAAGTTTCCGATATTGAAATTCTCCAGTATTGCATGCCTTCCATCCCCAACAATTTCATGAGCAATCCCAAATCTGGAACCTATGACGGAATTCAAGTAAAAGTTGAAAACGGGAAAATTCTGTTAAACGAGTCTGATTTGCAAGAAAAAGGATTTATCTAAAACAGACAACGCACAAAGTGGGAGGCCGTTATGTATTGCCCAAACTGTGGGAAAGAGATTGGAAATTCAAACTCGTGTCCAAAATGCGGATGGAAGGACAGAACCCCAGCAAAACCAAAAAAGAAGCCTGGATGTTTGATTGGTTTATTGGTATTCTTTGGAATTGCATTTTTTGTCTTCGTGTCTTCTATGTCCTATGAAAATCCTTCTACCTTGGAAGATGCATATTTGAGAATCGATCAGGAGCAGGCAAAAACCGAGCTATGCGAAGATGTTGCTTCCTATATGGACGATTATCTGGAAGCTGCTGGGTACTTCCCCCTTGGGTATTCCGTCGAGTGGATCGGATATTGTAAGTATGCCGAAGATTATGAGTTTGAAGATTGGCAGTCCTGGGGTCTTGGCGGTTACTATTCTTACTCGGCGAATCTCTCCACTGGTGAAATGGCGAACGGGCGTGTGCAATGTTACTGGGGGGACGGAGAAACTCCCACAATTGTCAATCTAAACATCGAGACAGCCACTACCGAAAATCCGATTGTCGAGTACAGCGATGAAGCCGTTTCTGCCTGCTTCGGCGTTTATACGCAAAAAGCAGAAGCCCTTCTCGCCCAATAAAAAACCGCCGTCAGGTCTCTCCTTACAGCGTACTCTTAGGAGGTGTATTTATGAGACTGCCGGAGCCGAAGAAGCTCCCGTCCGGAAACTGGCGCATTCAGGTGCTGGTAGACGGGAAACGAGTAGGGCGCACCTTCCCCACAAAGGAGGAGGCAGAATACTGGGCCGCTGGTCTGAAAACAAAGATCATGGAGGAAAACAGATCCCCATGGAAAATGACCGTTGGCGCCGCTGTAGACCGTTACATCGAAAGCAAATCCTCTATCCTGTCCCCGTCCACCGTCCTGGGTTACAAGCGCACGAAAAAGCGCATGGAGGACATCATCGGTGTCCAATTGAACGATCTCACGCAGGAAAAGATTCAGCGGTGGGTGAATCAGCTGGCGAAAGACCACTCCCCAAAGACGGTGGCGAACGCCCACGGCCTGTTGAGCGCCGTCCTGAAAGAGTACAGGCCCTCCGTGACGCTGCGGACCACGCTGCCAAGTAAAGTCAAAGCGGAAATACAAATCCCATCAGAGGCAGAGATACGGGCCATACTGAAGGGATGCAGGGGCACAAAGTACGAGCTGCCGATCATGCTGGCGGTCTGATTGGGCCTCCGGCAGTCTGAGATACTAGGTCTGGAATGGCGGGACATTGATGGCGACACTCTGAAAATCCGTCGGGCAATCGTTTTGGGAGAGGATGGCCCCACCTAAAAAGGCACAAAAACATACAGCGGGACGAGACCGCTCCATATCCCGGCCTACATCCGGGAACTGCTGGACCGGCAGCCCCGCAGCGGAGACCGCATTGTCAACATGACCGGGAAATCTATCTACTCCGGGTTCTCCCGCATCTGCGAGAAAAGCGGTGTCCCACACTTCCGTTTCCACGACCTCCGCCACGTCAATGCCTCCGCTATGCTGGCCGTTGGTGTTCCGGACAAATACTCCATGAAGCGCATGGGACACGCCACAAACAATATGCTGAAAACGACGTATCAACACACCATCAAAGAGAAAGAAGCGGAGTACGACCAGAAAACAGAGAACTATATTGAAAGCCTCATGCCGGACGATTGAGCCGGTTTTTCGTGTGCACTTCCGTGTGCAATTTACGTGTAAAATCATTGCACACAGCGGTAAAGGAAACGTTAGTAAAGACTTCAACATCACCTATGATGCCCGGAGCAAATCGTTGAGAGAGTAAAAAAATCCCACATCCCTTGAAAAACAAAGGACGTGGGACTGCAGAGGACGGTTAAAACCGATATTTATTGTTGATATTTTTTCGGAGACGGAAATTCCAAATTTAAAAAGGGGGTTCCAGGGTGTCGAGATTATATTGAGGGTTAGGACCTTGAAACTCTACCAATTCCGGAAAATATGTATCGCAGATTTCTTGACTGATAATAGCCTGCCC
>ENA-ORTI01001691-ORTI01001691.1-human-gut-metagenome-genome-assembly--contig:-NODE-1691-length-21525-cov-2.557243_pt1 | contig 21525 bp, 16 predicted proteins | sample MGYA00242071_ERZ509191 | MGnify/ENA primary metagenome ERZ509191 (study PRJEB26280, sample SAMEA2338832) | human gut metagenome | biome: human gut; feature: human-associated habitat; material: faeces...
AGGTTTCCATCTACTTCCTGAAAACCATTTTTATAGATTGCTCCGTCTCCCTTGGCATAATAAAGATTATTATCGTATGTGAACCAGCTGTTTTCTGCCATGCGGCCGTTCCGGTCCGGATCCAGCCAGTACCAGTTTCCATTCCGGTAAAGCCATCCTGTTTTCAGCTGTCCGTTCTCATAAAAATACCAGCCGCCGTCGCCTGCCTTAACCCAGCCATTCTGACTGTCCCGCACAGCAGCAACGCTGTCCTGTGAAGCCTGTGTCTGCGTTTCACTCTGCATCCCGCTCTGCTGATCCTCTGTCTCCACAGACTGGTCCATCACCGTGCTGCTCCCCACAGCACTCGCGGAAACAGTCGTCGGGTGTACGCTGAGCATCAGCACCATAAAAAGTGTACCGCCCAGAAGACTTCTCAATTTTTTCTTCGATGTCATTGGTAAGTAACTCCCTTACTATATTATATCTGCTTTTCTCTCTATGTTATCATTAGAAATTATATTATCTTTTGTAATATTTTGCAATAAAAACGTAAAAAAAGAGACATTCACGAAGGAATGTCTCTTTTTTCTGTGTTTTATTTCATGCTTTATTCTGTCTTTTCAAGACAATATCCTGTGTTATTAGAACAGTCCTGTAATCTTTCCAGTAGCGTCTACATCGATACGCTCTGCTGCCGGAACTTTCGGCAGACCTGGCATGGTCATGATGTCACCGGTCAGGGCTACGATGAAGCCTGCACCTGCGGAGATTTTCAGGTTACGTACGGTAACTTCGAATCCGGTCGGTGCGCCGAGTTTGGTCTGATCATCGGTCAGGCTGTACTGGGTTTTTGCCATACAGATCGGGCAGTTGCCAAATCCGAGAGCCTCTAACTGTTTTGCCTGTTTCTGTGCATTTGCGGTCAGGACAACTCTGCTTCCGCCGTAGATCTTCTGAACGATGGCGTTCAGTTTCTCTTCGATGGAGCCTTCCAGATCGTATGCATAGGTGAAATCGTTCGGCTGCTCGCAAAGACGGACAACTTCTTCTGCCAGGGCTACGCCGCCCTCGCCGCCTTTTGCCCATACCTCGGACAGAACAACGTTGACGCCGAGCTCTTTACATTTCTCCTCAACCAGCTTCAGTTCTGCTTCGGTATCGGTCGGGAATGCATTGATTGCAACAACGCAAGGCAGTTTGTATACGTTTGTGATATTGCTTACATGTTTCAGAAGGTTCGGCATACCTTTCTCCAGAGCTTCCAGGTTCTCGCCGTTCAGTTCTGCTTTCGGAACGCCGCCGTTGTATTTCAGGGCACGAACAGTTGCTACGACTACAACTGCATTCGGTTTCAGGCCCGCCATACGGCATTTGATGTCAAGGAATTTCTCAGCACCAAGGTCAGCGCCGAAGCCAGCCTCTGTAATTGTGTAATCAGCCAGTTTCAGAGACATTTTTGTAGCTGTTACAGAGTTACAGCCATGAGCGATATTTGCAAATGGTCCGCCGTGTACTAAAGCACCTGTATGCTCTAAGGTCTGGATCATATTTGGCTTTAAAGCATCCTTTAACAGAGCTGCCATAGAACCAACTGCGTGAAGATCTGCTGCAGTTACAGGCTCTCCTGCAAAGTTGTAGGCAACGATGATCTTGCCAAGACGGTCTTTTAAGTCTTCCATATCATTTGCAAGACAGAGGATGGCCATGATCTCAGATGCAACAGTGATAACAAAATGGTCTTCACGTACCATACCGTCAGCCTTTGCGCCAAGACCTACTACTACATTTCTTAAAACGCGGTCATTCATATCCAGGCAGCGTTTCCAGAGAATCTGTCTTGGATCAATGCCAAGTGCATTTCCCTGCTGGATGTGATTGTCAAGAAGAGCTGCCAGCAGATTGTTTGCAGATGTGATCGCATGGAAGTCACCTGTAAAATGAAGGTTCAGATCTTCCATAGGAAGTACCTGTGCGTAGCCGCCGCCTGCTGCTCCGCCTTTGATGCCAAAGCACGGTCCAAGGGATGGTTCTCTTAAGGCGATGATGGCATTTTTGCCCATCTTGCCAAGAGCTTCTCCCAGACCTACAGTAATCGTAGTCTTTCCCTCACCAGCCGGTGTAGGATTGATGGCTGTTACCAGGACCAGCTTGCCGTCCGGACGTCCTTTTACTTTCTCCCAGAGTTCATCTGAAAGTTTTGCTTTATATTTTCCATAAAGCTCCAGATCATCCTCTCCAATACCATAAGATGCTGCTACTTCCTTAATTGGCTGCATTACCGCTTCCTGTGCGATCTCAATATCTGTTTTCATAGGTACTTCCTCCTTGATGAATAATGATATGATAATGATATTATCTGCCCTGTTCAAGCAGTTCTTCAAACTGCTCCGGGCTCATTAATACTTTTCTCGGCTTGGTTCCTTCTTCTTCGCCTACAACTCCGGCTTCTGCCAGCTGGTCCATAATACGGGCCGCCCGGTTAAAACCGATCTTAAAGACTCTCTGCAGCATACCAATGGATGCCTTGTCTTTTTCAATAATAAATTTACCAGCCTGGGCAAAATATTCATCCCGTCCGGCTGAGGAACTGCCTCCATCCGAAGAAGGCGCAGCCACACGGCTGATCACATCTTCATTATACTGGGCAGTCATTCCCTGTTCTGTTAAAAATTCTACTACCCGTCCTACCTCTTCATCAGAGACAAAGGCGCCCTGAACACGCTGAGGTTTCGGGAAACCTGCAGGATAAAAGAGCATATCGCCCTTTCCAAGCAGTTTTTCCGCACCGTTCATATCAATAATGGTACGGGAGTCTACACCGGAAGAAACCGCAAAGGCAATTCTGGATGGTACATTGGCCTTGATCAGACCGGTGATGACATTTACAGATGGTCTCTGGGTTGCAATTACCAGATGGATACCGGCCGCACGGGCTAACTGTGCCAGACGGCAGATAGAGTCTTCCACCTCTCCCGGCGCAACCATCATAAGGTCTGCCAGCTCGTCGATGATGATAACGATCTGAGGCAGTTTCTTTGGCTTTTTATCATCTGGAATATCCGTCAGCTTGTCTACTTTTTCGTTGTATCCCTTTAAATCTCTTACATTACATTCTGCAAACTTCTTATATCGGTCTGTCATCTCCGCAACTGCCCAGTTTAATGCTCCGGATGCCTTTTTCGGATCTGTAACAACCGGGATCAGCAGATGAGGGATACCATTGTATACACTTAACTCTACTACCTTCGGATCTACCATGATCATCTTTACATCCTTTGGATCGGATTTAAAGATAATACTCATGATGAGGGTATTGATACAGACGGATTTACCAGAACCGGTAGCACCTGCGATCAAAAGGTGTGGCATCTTGGCAATATCTGTAACAACTACCTGTCCGCCGATATCCTTACCTACTGCAAAGGCAAGGCGGGATTTATGGTTCTTAAAAGAGTCGGAGTCAAGAAGTTCTCTTAAGTATACGATATTGTTCTCCTTATTCGGAACTTCAATACCCACCGCAGATTTTCCCGGGATCGGCGCCTCAATACGGATATCCGCAGCTGCAAGGCTTAACTTGATATCATCTGTAAGGCCTACGATCTTGCTTACCTTTACCCCCTGTTCCGGCAGTAATTCATATCTGGTAACAGAAGGACCGCAGCTGATATTGGTAACCGTAACACCGACACCAAAGTTGTGTAACGTCTGCTGCAGTTTAATAGCAGTTGCCTTATATTCATTTTCTGAGAAGGCATTATTATTTCTCACCGGTTTCTTTAAAAGATCTGTTGGCGGGAATATGTATTCTTTTTCTACTTCCTGTTTTGCGATCTCTTTGGCAACTGCCTCAGATGACTCTTCTTCTGAAGGCGGAGTGATCCGTACTTTTTCATTGGAAGATCGAGGTGCCATAAAAGGATCTGCCTTTGGCACAGATGCAGCAGCTTCTGCCGCCCGGGTGCTTTCCAGCTTCTTCTTTAACAGATCTGTTTCTGCTTCGATCACTTTTCCGGAAGCTGTCACTATCTGCTTTTTCTCCTCCGGTACATAGATGGAACCGGAAGCAGCAGCCAGTGGATCAGGAGAAACACTCTCATCCAGTTTTGGATCCCAGGGGAACTCCTCTGGCTCTTCTGTGATCTCTTCCCAGTCTTCTGACTGTTCAAAGTCTCTTTGCGTTTGAGGTTTTTTCTCATCATTTATGTGAGATTTTTCCTCATATTCAGCTTTTCCGCTGTTGTATATAGGTGTCTCCGTTGCTTTCTCAGCTGCTCTTTTCTCTTCCTCCAGATCAGCCAGACTGACTGTTTCTTCCGGAAGATCTTCATCCCACAACGGTTCCTCAACAGGAACTCTCTGTATTTCTTTTGGAAGGGGTTCTTCCTCTTCTTTTATCGCATGTTCAGACACAGCAGATACTTTCTGCTCCCAGGCAGTGGGCCGTCCGGCAGGGATCACATCAGGAGCCGGTATCTCCATCTCCTCTAAGGTCCGTCGATCTTTTGGAACGTGGATCGTCTCATACTGCTGTTCTAACTCATCAGCAAGAGCCTCTGTCTCATCCTTTTCATCCTTATTTTTCTCATAGCCGGATGGCATCTGGATCTTGCCCCTGAACTCGTCTGCTGGAGAAGGGATCTCCTCTTCTTCCTCATAGACTACCCGGTTCTTTCCTGTAGCTGCCGGTTTTTCCTCCGGGATCTCATCCATCTCAGGTTTAGCAGCCTGCTGCTTTGTACCAAACTCCCGCTCAAAAGCTTCCTCATCGTATTCTGCATCTTCCGGAACAGGGCGTCTGCCTTCATCTACAGCCGTCAGTCTGGTGGCATTTAAGTTGACACCACGTACTCTCTGTTCTTCTCTTAACAGTTTACGCTCTTCTGCTCTCTGGGCATGGATCTCTTTTCTACGGTCCATATCTTCTCTTGCATACTGATAAGCCCGTCCACTGCCCTGCTTAACTGCCGAAACAAAGGATTTACCTGTTATACATACCATGCACAGGATCAGGATTACTAAAAATACCAGATAAGCGCCTGCTCTTCCAACAAAGAACATAAGAGCCATAGCTAGCGCTCCGCCTACCAGACCGCCTCCGGCGCCTCCATTCGAAGCATCTGCATAGATCTGCATTACAGATCCGCCCTGAGGCATCCTTCCAAAAAGCAACTGGAACAGTCCGCAAAGAGTGATCAGCGCCCCGATCACAGCTCCTAATTTAATAGCTGCATGGATATTTCCCTGATTTGATAAATGAAAACAGGTTCCTACAAAGATCAGGATCGGTAAAAGATATCCCAGGATGCCAAACAGTCCTAACTGTATCCCCTTAAGGATCTGTCCTACGATCCCGCATAAACCAAAGTTACTTAAAAATAAAAGGATGGCAACGGCAAAAGAACAGATAATGATCACTTCTGCCCTCATAAACCCTAAATCGTCTTCTTCATAAACCGGTTCCGGCGCCTGTCTTGAGGAACTTCTTTTTGTGCCGGATGCCGTGGATCGTTTTCTGCTGTTTCCTGCTGTGGTTTCTTTTTTTGTCGTACTTCCCTTAGGTCTTCCCGGTTTACCCGTTCTTCCCTGCTGTTTTTTTACTGAATCAGCCACAAATCATAGCCTCCCATTTCCATAAAACGTTCTCAGAGAACATATGTTCTCTGATTTTAAAGACTATTTACAGTATACAAAAAATTCGTAAGAATTGCAACGCTTTTGATTTTTCACAAAACTTTCGTAAAAAACCGGTAGGCATTATCAAAAGAAAGTTTGTCTATGATCTCACGGCTGATCCCATGTTCCACCAGATATTCTCCGTATGCCGCAGCACCATAAGGAGTGCCAATGGATGGATCACAGGTAACTCCGCCGTCCAGATCCATGCCCCAGGCGATCACATCTTCTCCTCCAAGTTCTAACATACGGTCAATGAGACGAAGGAGCTGCTCCTTCTGCCCGGCTCCCAGGTCATCCGGCTCTGTAAGAAATCTGGAATAAATATTGATCCCGCAAAGGCCTCCTCTTGCCACAATCTCCTTAAACTGGTCATCCCGCAGATTGCGGCTGTGACTGCACAGGGAACGTAAATTCGAGTGGGAAGCTACAAAGGGTTTAGTAGAACAGTTTAACAGATCTTCAAAACCTGCATCATTTAAATGGGAACAGTCTACGATCATCCCCACTTCTTCCATACGGCGCACAGCTGCTTTTCCAAAATCTGTAAGACCCATTTCTGACCGGGAACCGCTTCCCAGTTCATTGATCCCGTTCCAGGTCAGTGTCATCATCTTAAAATTCAGTTTTGCAAAATGATCTACATTTTCCAGCTTTCCGCCCAGTGCGGCACCACTTTCAATCGAACGGATAAACGCCCATTTTCCTTCTTTTAAAATCCTGTCCAGATCAGACATATCTTCTACTAAAGCCGCCCTGTCTGCAACCTTTCCTACAGCCTCTGTCATATATTCATAATATCCATTGGTAAAATCCACTGCTTCCTGGCCTCTTAAATGATCAGGAAGCCACACAGCCAGAAACTGGACTGCTTTTTCTAAGTTTTCCTGTCCCTTCATGGTAAACTGGGTGGTACTGTTATCAAAGGTTTCATTGTGTTTTTTTAATGCTTCAATGGTATCGCAGTGTAAATCAAAAATCTTCATTCTATCCTCCCCAAATCGCGCCTGGCGAACTTCTCTTTATAGTTTACACTGCCCCATTAAAAATTAAAACCCCTGTTTTTTTGCACAGGACTCATCAATCATCTCATACAGCTTTTTTAACGCTTCCCTGATCCCTCCAACTTCTTTAATAAGACCTGCATCTACTGCTTCCTGTCCTACCAGCACGGTTCCCAGATCCCTTGCCAGCATTTTTGTATTGTGCATCAAAGCCTTTAACTGGTCGTAGGCAATATCTGCATGGGAAGAAACAAAATTTAAGATCCGGTCCTGTATCATTGCAAAATACTCATAAGTCTGGGCTGTTCCAATGACCATCCCGCTCATACGGACCGGATGTACGATCATGGTCCCCGAAGGCACGATAAAAGAATAATCCGAAGCAACTGCCAGAGGAACCCCAATAGAATGACTGCCTCCTAAAACAAGGGAAACCACCGGAATACTCATAGACGCGATCATCTCCGCAATAGCAAGCCCGGCATCTACATCACCGCCGGAGGTGTTTAAAAGCACTAAGAGTCCCTCCACTGTGGCATCATCCTCGATCTGAGCCAGTGCAGGAAGCACATGGTCATATTTTGTCGTCTTAGAACCGCCTGAGGCATTTTCATGTCCTTCCACTTCTCCAATGATGGATAAAAGATGGATCTTTCTCTTTTTTTCATTTCCGTCCAAAGTCATCTGTCCCCAGTTTTTCAGGCGGGTATCTTCTTTCTCTTCAATCTCTTTTTCCTGAAGTTTTCGCTCCTGTGACGGGGCTGCCGCTTTATTTTCCTGTTTTCCTTCTTTTTTGTCCTTCTGATTTTTACCCATAAAAAAGACCGTCCTTTCTGTATCTGTATTTACAGTTACATAAGGACAGTCTTTCCTGTTTTTTTATATTTTATTTATTATAGACCCACTATACAATGGTCCAGCCTCCATCTACTAACAGAAGCTGTCCTGTTACATAACTGGATGCATCTGATGCAAGGAACAGCATGGCACCGTTTAACTCGCCAGGATTTCCTCTGCGTCCCATTGGGCAGTTGTTGCGGATAGAAGCCTCATATGCTTCATTTGCAACCTTTGCAGACATTTCGCTTGCAAAATATCCAGGACCTAAAACATTGACGGTAATGTTATTCTTTGCCCACTCTGCAGCCAGTGCCTTGGACATCATTAAAACTGCGCCCTTGGCAGTGGAATAACCGGAACGCGGAACACCATTCATGGTTACCTGGCAGTGGAAGGAACCGATGTTGATGATCTTTCCGTAATTCTGGGCGATCATAACCTTTCCTACTTCTCTTGCAAAGAAGAAAACGCCGTCTACATTGGTCTTCATTACATTGTACCACTGTTCATCGGTAGTCTCTACAACAGGGGTTGCAAAAGAAGCTGCTGCGTTGTTGATCAGGATATCAATACGTCCGAATTCTTTTACCACCTTGTCTACGGAATTACGGATCTGTTCTGTATCAGTTACGTCACATGGCAGCACCAGACATTTTACGCCGTAAGCTTCTACTTCTTTCTTTACTTCTTCCAGGCGCTCTACTCTGCGGGCTGCGATGGCTACATTACATCCCTGCTCTGCCAGACAAAGCGCAAACTGACGTCCCAGACCGGAAGAAGCTCCTGTTACAACTGCATACTTGCCAGCTACATCAAAATAGTTTTTCATGATCTTATTTCCCCTTTCTGGATCTGATCTTTTAACAGGATCCTTGAAACCTTGCCATTGGCGTTTTCAGGAAGCTGTGAAAAGAAGATTACTTTTCTTGGCTTTTTATAACTTGCTATGTGCTTCTTACACCATGCCACAATATCATCTTCTGTCAGTTTAGAACCTTCTTTTAAGACGATACAGGCAGTGACCTGCTCTCCCCAGACCGGATCCGGCATTCCCAGCACACAGACCTGTTTTACATCCTGTTTCAAAGAAGCGATACAATCCTCCGCTGGTAGCCGGATATAAATTTTCCGATTATTTAAAATACACTCTGCCCCATGCACTGATCCAGTTTTTATGTATCTGGTTTTTGATCCCCTTATTCTTCCCGCTGGTATAAGTAAAAGAGACCACCTGAAAAAGCTTTTAAACCTCTTTCAGGTGATCTCTTTTTTAATACTATTTCTTGCTATTTCATTTTTATCTGGTCATGATCCAGCTATTAATCCAACATACTGCGGATCGCCACCGGTGTACGGTAATTCCATGTAGATGTCTTAATACCGCTTCTGCGGCTGGCTGCATGTACGATACGGCCATTTCCAATGTAGATCGCTACATGGTTTACTTTTCCGTTGCTTCCTGCATAGAAGATCAGATCTCCCGGTTTCATAGTAGCGGAGGTGACTTTCTTACCCATCTGTGCCTGGGAGCCGGAATAATGTGGAAGGGATACACCAAATTTCTCCATAACCCTCATAGTAAATCCGGAGCAGTCAACACCATTGGTCAGACTGGTTCCGCCCCATACATAGCGGTTTCCTACAAACTGAAGAGCGTAGTTTACAAGCTGTGAACGGCGGGACTGCTTGGTACTGGAGCCGGAGCCGTCAGATGAAGCACCGGAACTGCTATCCTTGGCCGGTGTAAATTTAATGGCTTCATTTAAAGCATAACGTACTTCTACGTTATTGTCGCGGGTTGAAATATATGCTTTTTCATCTCCGTCCTGGCTGCCATCCTCTGTATCCACAGAACCTAAGTCGATCTGTACCCAGCCATCCTGCTGGTCTACTACCGGGTAACGCTCATCTTTGACGATCTGTGTCCAGATCTTGGAGTCAGTATTAGGTTCCACACGGACGTTTAATACATCCGTTGTGATAATAGCCATCTGGGTAGCATTTTGCATTGCCAGATCTTTTGCTTCCTGTCCTGTTGCGATCAGTTCCGGATCTGCTGCAATATAACCGGTTACTGTGCCGGACTTGATCTTGTACCAGCCATCTAACGTCTCAATAATATCACCGGCCGCCTTACTGGTCAGCTTACCAATTACATTGTCATCACCTTTATTTTCCGGAGTGCTGCGCACATTCATATAGCCGCTCTTTTTAAAGATGACCAGATTATCATACTGGTTAATGGCCTGTGCTTTCAGATCCAGTTTACGTCCCTCATTTAAGGCATATTTTACTTCACAGTAATCAGCGGAAATATAACCACTGTTGATCTCTACCCAGCCATCTGCTTCAGAAAGTACTTCATAACGCTCTGCAGGAAGTGCCTGTCCTACGATCTCTGCATCCTTGCTTGGGCCGCTTCGGATATTCAGATTGTCATTTTCTGTCATGATAATGGCACGTTTCTTCACAAGACTTTTTGCCAGTTCTTTTGCTTCCTCTCCTGTTACCAGGTATTGGCTGCTGATATAGCCTTCAATACCGCCGGAAGTGATATGGCTCCATTCGCCCTCTTCTCCTAAAACCTCACAGGCTCCGTCTCCTGAAACTTTTCCGATAATATTTCCCTTCATATCCGGAGTTTCACGGATATTTACATAACCGGATACCTGAACGATCCCTAAATTCTGGTATGCGTCAATGGCGCTCTGGATCTCCTGTTCTTCTTTTGCCTTCTCTTCTTCCTCTCTTGCTGCATTGGAAGCGCTGGCTGCCTCAAGACCCGTTCCAGGCTCCTCGATCACATTATCACTTTTTCTCGCTGCCTTGCCTGAAACCGCCGACTTTACATTTACCGCCGCTAATACTCCAAGACCAATGAGCAGTACAACGACAATGGCTAAAAGCAGGTAACGGGGATCCCATTTCTGGTTTCTCTTTTTTCTCGCCTTATTCAGGTGAGATACGTAATCCTTATTTTCATTCATTGTTTTGTTTCTCCTGTTATTACTAGAGCATCTGCAGGACCTGCCTGCGGCAGTTTCTTACAGATGCACGGCAATTTATAGACACGCCTCCTGGCGCACTATATGTAAGTATATCATATATTTCGCTGCAAAAAGTGAACAAAGTATTAAAAATGTTAAAAATTATTGACATACATAGAAAAAAAGATTGCCCGAAAGGGCTATATACCATAGTATACATTCCCCTCCGGGCATTGGATCACATTTTTCTATTTTGCCAGCATCATACGGTCATTGGAGAATTCTTCTCCGCTTGCTTCAGAGAATTTTGCTAACAGATCTTCTACTGTCAGTTTCTTTTTCTCTTCTCCTTCCACATCATAAATAATGTGGCCGCTGTTCATCATGATCAGACGGTTTCCGATCTGGATGGCATCTTTCATATTGTGGGTAACCATTAAAGCTGTCAGGTGCTGCTCGTTGACCATTTCCTCTGTCAGTTCCAGAACCTTTCTTGCAGTCTTCGGGTCAAGAGCTGCTGTATGCTCATCTAATAAAAGCAGTTTCGGACGCTTTAAAGTAGACATAAGCAGTGTCAGAGCCTGTCTCTGTCCGCCGGAGAGAAGTCCCACTTTGGAAGTCAGACGATCTTCCAGTCCCAGTCCCAGTCTTAACAGCAGATCTCTGTAAAGCTTTCTTTCACTATTATTGATACCCGGTTTTAAGGTACGAAGAGTTCCTCTTCTTAAAGCCAGAGCCAGGTTTTCCTCAATCCCCATCGTAGCGGCAGTTCCGTTCATAGGATCCTGGAATACACGGCCTAAGAAAGCGGCTCTCTTATATTCCGGAAGTTTAGTCACATCTTTATCATCAATGATGATCTGGCCTTCGTCTACCGGCCACACACCTGCAATAGCGTTTAACATAGTAGACTTGCCGGCACCATTACCGCCGATAATGGTAACGAAATCTCCCTCTTTCAGTGTAAGGTTTAAGTCCCTTAACGCCTGTTTTTCATTTACTGTGCCTTTATTAAAGGTTTTTGATACATGTTTGATCTGAAGCATCAGGCTTTACCTCCTTTAGAACCCATTGAAAAATAACGTGCCTTCCATGTTGGGATTGCCAGGAAGATGGCTACTACTGCTGCAGACAGCAGCTTTAACAGGTCTGTATCGATTCCCAGCCAGATGACTATCTGAAGAACCAGATAATAAATAATGGAACCGAAAGCAACACTTAAAAGGCGTAAGCCAAAGTTTCTGAAGATCTTTCCGAAAATTGCTTCTCCGATGATAACAGCAGCCAGACCGATAACGATAGCGCCACGGCCCATATTGATATCAGCAAAGCCCTGATACTGGGAAAGAAGAGCTCCGGAAAGAGCTACCATACCGTTAGAGATCATCAGACCCAGAACACGGTTAAAGTCGGTGTTAATACCCTGGGCTCTTGCCATCTTGTCATTGCAGCCGGTTGCACGGATGGAGCAGCCAAGCTCGGTGCCGAAGAACCAGTAAAGGATAACGATCAGCACAACGATGATCAGGGATACTAAAAGGATGGTATTTTTAAAGAGAGGCACATTGCGGATAAAACGTAAAGAAACAAGGAGGCTGTACTTGTCTACGTTGATCGCCTGGTTTGCCTTTCCCATTATTTTCAGGTTAATAGAATACAGGCCTAACTGTGTAAGAATACCGGAAAGGATAGCCGGGATACCCATAAAAGTATGTAAAAGTCCGGTGACGCAGCCTGCCACCATTCCTGCAAGGAGTGCTGCAAACATGGCCACCCATACATTCTGTCCGTTTAACATCATCATAATGCAGACTGCACCGCCGGTACATAAAGAACCGTCTACGGTCAGATCCGCAAAATCCAGTATACGAAATGTGATATAAACACCAATGGCCATGATGCCCCAGATCAAGCCCTGTGCCACTGCTCCAGGAAGAGCATTTAATAAACTCATTATATTCATTGTTTTCCCCTTTAGAACAGCATACAGCGGGAGGCCCATTTGCCTTCCCGCTGTGTCTGCCATGAAAGTTTTTTTACATTAAAAGTTTCTTTGCAAACTTAGTTTTTCTTATTATTCCTCGATTGCTACATAATCATCTGGAACTGTGATCTCCAGTGCATCGCAGATGGTCTTGTTGTACTTCTTTGTAAACTGAGGTGCATATTCGATCGGCATTTCAGAAACATTTGCTTCTCCTGTAAGGATCTTAACTGCCATCTTACCGGTTGCAACGCCCAGGTCATAGTAGCTGATGGAAAGAGTTGCAACACCACAGCCGGAGCAGATGCCCTCTTCTCCTGCGATTACAGGAACCTTTGCAGGCTGGCAGATGTTATTAACGATCTCTGTGTTTGCTGCTACTGTATTATCAGTTGGAACATAGATCACATCGCTGTTGGTTGCTGCATTGGTGGTAATGGTTGCAAGGTCGTTGGAGTCAGAGAATGCGTAGTATTCGCAGGTATATCCCATCTCTTCCAGAGCTGCCTTTACAGTATCTACCTGATACTGGGAGTTAGCTTCTGCAGAGCAGTATAACAGGCCAACGTTCTTTGCATCTGGGAACAGTTCGTGAAGCATAGCTGCCTGCTCATCCAGTGGTGCCAGGTCAGAAGTACCGGAAATGTTTCCGCCTACCAGACCGTCAAAACCGTCAATGCCAAGTGCTACACCATACTCTGTAACAGCGGTACCTAATACAGGGATCTCATTGGTTCCTGCCTGTGCTGCCTGGAGAGATGGAGTTGCGTTTGCAAGGATCAGGTCTACATGATTGGAAACAAAGCTGTTGATAATGGTAGAACAGGTGTTGGAGTCACCCTGTGCATTCTGCTCATCAAAGGTAACTGCATCGCCCAGTGCATCGGTTAATGCATCCTTAAATCCCTGGGTAGCTGCATCCAGTGCTACGTGCTGTACCAGCTGACAGATACCTACGTTGTAGGTTTTTCCATCGGTGGAAGCTGCTGCATCGCTCTTTGCTTCTTCGGAAGAAGCTGCCTCTGTTGCTGCTTCAGACGCTGCTGCTGTGGTAGCTGTGCTGCCGGAGCCGCCGCATCCGGTCATAGATGCTGCGCAGGCTGCTGCTAATAATACTGACATGATCTTTGTAGATTTTTTCATAATACCGTCCTCTTTTCGATAAAAACTCATTCGTTTTATACGAACTAAGGGTATGATACTACAAAAAAATCCCCACGTCAATTTTATTGCTTTAAATTTCTTAGAATTTAAAGCAATAAAGTGTTTTTCGTCGTTTTTACCAATGGATTTTCCAGTTTTTTCCAGTTATATTCTTGACCGGTCTTTTAAATTTTACAGGTCTTTCCAGTTTAAAGGAATAGTCACTACAAATTCTGTACCTTCATCTAACTGGGAAGTCACACGGATGGTTCCATGATAGAAATTAACAATGTGCTTTACAATGGAAAGTCCCAGTCCGGTACCGCCCTGTTTTCTGCTGCGGCCCTTATCCACCCGGTAGAACCGTTCAAAAATACGGTCCAGACTCTCCTGAGGGATGCCAACACCATTATCACGCACACGGGCAACCATATTGCCGTCTTTTTCCCGGATATTGACCCATACCTGACCACCTGGCCGGTTGTATTTTACAGCATTGCTCACCAGATTGGAGAGCAGTTCTTTCATCTGCTGCGGATTGGCCTTGATGCTAAGAGGCTGGCAGTCACAGTGTATAAATACCTGTCCAGCTGCTGCTGCAGGTTTTAAACTGTCTATGATCTCTTCAAGGAGCACACTGACTCTCACATCTGATACAACCACTTCCGCATCCTTTGCTTCCAGTCTGGAGATCATCAGGATATCATTAATAAGGCCGGCCATATTGATGGCTTCCCTTTTGATCCTTTTGATAAAGTCCATTTTCATGTTCTCATCCTGGATCATACCGCTTTCCATTAACTCTGCATAACCCTGGATAGATGTGATAGGAGTTTTTAACTCATGGGAAGCATTGCTGAAAAACTCCTGACGGATCTGTTTTTCCTTGTCAATGCGGCTCAGATAGGCTTTCACATTTTTGGACATTTCCATGGTAGTTTCAGCGATCACATTTAACTCCGGATACTGGCATTTTTCAAAATGCAGTTCTGTATAGTCTCCTTTGTAATCTCCCTTTACCTTTGACATTTCCGCTGCAATATTGCTTAAAGGCTGTGTCACAGAGTCCACGAAACGTTTGGAAACCACCAGTGCACAGGCAAGAGCCGCCAGGAAGCTGAAAAGAGCCGCCGGAAGGAGCATGGTCAAGTATTCGCTGGCACCGGAATAAGGCACGGAAACACGGATGATCATATCGGCCCGGTTGGATCTGTAGGCCACATATAAAAGATTTCTCTTTAATGTGTGGGAATAACGTTCCGCAAAGCCACTGCCCTTTTTCATTGCCTGGACTACTTCTTTTCTGCTTAAATGATTGTCCAGTTCAGCCGGATCTGCATCTGAGTCAGAAACCACCGTTCCATCTGTACGGATCAAAGTCAGACGGCTGGGATTTCCCGCTGTAAAATTCTCCATCCGCTGCACCTGACCTGCCAGATCTCCCTCATAATCCAGAGTCTGATCCAATATCTCCATGGTGTAAAGCATGTCTTTTTTTGTTGTATCCAGTATCGTATTCCGGCTGGCAATATAAAAGATGACGCTGTTGATACACAGCGCCGCTAAAAGTACAAAGATAAATTTCTCAAGAATGGCTTTTCTCATACTTTTTCCTCTCTCTCCGGTTTTATCCTTCCTGATGCACCAGTCTGTAACCTACACCACGGACTGTCTTAATGCAGGAACTTTCCTTATCTCCCAGTTTCTGACGCAGAGTACGGATGTGCATATCCAGCGTTCTTGTCTCCCCGTCGTATTCATAGCCCCAGACCTGATTTAAAAGTTCGTCTCTTGTGACCACACGGGACTGGTTTTCCATCAGATAGACCAAAAGTTCAAATTCTTTTAAGGTCAGTTCACATAAATGACCTTCACTGGTCACTTCCCTGGTCTTTTTGTTGACTACGATATCTTCAAAAGTAAGGGTATCCTTCTTTTCTTCTCTTTTGGCGCGGCGCAGCAGGCTGCGTATCCTTGCAGAAAGCTCCAGAACACCAAATGGCTTTACCATATAGTCATCAGCGCCGCAGTCAAGACCTACTACTTTGTCCAGCTCTTTCTCTTTGGCAGTTAAAAGCATAATGGGAAGTTCCTGCAGGCCATCTGTCTGGCGGATCTTGCGGATTGCCGTAACCCCATCCATTCCCGGAAGCATCCAGTCAAAAATAGCAAGTGACGGTACTTCTTCTTTGATGCGCTCTAATCCTTCTTCTGCTGTTTCAAAGCCTTCTGCCTCATAACCAAAGCCTTCCAGCGCTATTTTTAAAAGATTGCGTATGTTTTCATCATCTTCGATGATATAAATTTTATCCATGGTGATCCTCGTCCTTCCCTTTTTAACCGCAAAACCGCAGTATGCAGTTATGTTCTTATCATCAGCATACCACAGCTGTGTAAAAACAAAAACAGCCAAATGTAAAATTTGTGTAAAATCTCACATTTGACTGTCAGCCGGGTGGCGCTTCCCCCCCTGCTGCAGGAGAGAACGTTTATTACTCACTTCTAAGTGCATCAATAGGGTTTAAGTTTGCCGCCCGTCTTGCCGGCATATATCCAAAGAACAGGCCAATGGCTACTGACACCCCAAAGGAGATCAGCACTGCCGCCAGTGTAGGGGATGTGGAGATCCCGATCATGGTTCCCACTACTTTTGTGGCTACGCAGCCGATGATGATCCCTACCACGCCGCCTAAAGAACTGGTCACTGCCGCCTCAATGACAAACTGCTGTAAAATAGTTCCCTTGTCAGCTCCCAGTGACTTTCTGATGCCGATCTCTCTTGTACGCTCAGTTACAGATACCAGCATGATATTCATAACACCAACACCTGCAACTAAAAGGGAAATTCCGGCAATACCACCTAGCATACCGCTCATCATGGCGATCTGTTCATTTAAGGAGTCCAGCATCTCACTCATAGCTGTTACTCTGTAAAGGTCACTGTCTTTAAAGGTCTCATACAGGAAATTCTGAATCAGGGTCTTGGCTGTATCTGCATTATCTGTATCTGATACCGTTAATGTATAACTGCTGATATTGGCGCTTCCTGCAAGGCTGGTGGCTACGCTGTAAGGGATCCACACGAAATCATCCGTCCCGCCGTCTTCCATGTTATCCTCATCCTGAGTCTCCACGATACCAACTACTTTAAAGGCATAACCATTTATTTTCAAGGTCTCATTAATGGCCTTTTCTGCACTTCCAAACAGTTCCTGGGCCACATAGGAACCGATCACACATACTTTCTGCCGGGAAGCAATATCAGAATAAGCAATATTTCTTCCGATCTGCAGATCATAATCCTTCATATCCAGGTACTGCTCGCTTCTGCCTGCCACACTGGTAGAACTCATGGAGTCATCTCCCTTTTTTACAGTAGCTGACAAAGATACATTAGGACTGATACCGTCAAAAAGATCTCCGTGTTCATCGTAAAATGCATACATCTGATCTACATCTACAGTACGGGATGTAAGATTGGTCATATTTACATTGATCTGGTTTACACCCATGCTGGCAAAACTTTCCACTACGCTTCCCATATAGCCATTGACCAGACTTACCAGGATAATGACCGCTGCCACACCGATGATGATGCCTAACATAGTCAGGAAAGAGCGCATCTTATTGCCCCATATGCTTTTTATAGCCAGTTTAAAGGATTGCAGCATAATCTTTTACATCTCCGTCAAATATTTTGTGTCCATCTGCAATGCGCACCACCCGTTTTGCCTCCATGGCAATAGAATTATCGTGGGTGATCATTACAATGGTATTTCCTTCTTCGTTTAACTGTTTTAAGAAATTTAAAACCTCACGGCTGGTCTTGGAGTCCAGGGCGCCTGTAGGTTCATCTGCCAGGATCAGGGACGGATCCCCGGCCAGAGCTCTTGCAATAGATACTCGCTGCTGCTGGCCGCCGGATAACTGATTTGGCATATTTTTCCATTTTTCTGCCAGACCTACTTTTTCTAAAGAAGCCATGGCCCGCTGCCTGCGTTCTTCACTTCCCACTCCTGCATAGAGAAGGGGAAGCTCTACATTTTCCAGGAGATTTAACTTTGGAAGAAGGTTGTACTGCTGGAAGATAAAACCGATCATCTTGTTGCGGATCCTTGCAAGCTGTTTATCTTCCATTTTCCCCTCCCAGGTAGTATTCTCCTTTGGTAGGCACATCCAGCGCTCCGATAATATTCATCAATGTGGATTTTCCGCTTCCGGATTTTCCCACAATCGCTACGAACTCACCTTTGTCAATAGCTACGCTTACATCATCATTGGCACGGACCTCTTCGCCGCCAAGATAGTAGATCTTGAAAATGTGGCGAAGATCAATAAGATGGCTGCCTGGTTTATCCAGATCTGTACCATTTGTGCCATCATTCTCAATTTGAGATTTTATCTCATGAGTATTTTTCTCATTCAAGTTGTTTGTTTTATTCTCAGCATCTTTCCGACCTTTCCACAAACGAAACATAAAAACTCCTTTCACACTGCCCTGCTCTCTTGTGGATAACTCTATCTTGGGCCGCCGCCGTTTCCACCACGGTTTCCGCCGTCATTACCGCCACCGCTTGGCGGGCCGCCCATACCGCCTCCGGGGCCGCCCATTCCCGGGCCACCCATAAAGGAATTGGTAGAACCGGTGCTGGATTTAGCCACATAGACTGTATCACCTTCAGAAAGTCCGCTCTTGATCTCCACATAAGAGTCGTTGGTCAGACCTGTTTCTACTTCCACTGCCTTAAAGCCTGCTGGAACCGGTCCCTGCTGCTCTTTTACAGAGTCATCTTTGATATAGACCTGGTTGCCTCTCATCAGGGCATCTACCGGGATGGTAAGAACATCATTTGCTTCTTCCAATGTGATCACACCGTCTACATTCATACCAGGAAGCAGATCTCCTACTTCATCCATGGTTACAGTAACCGGATAGGTGCTGACACCATTAGAGTATGTACTTTCCAGACTGACATTTGTAACTGTTCCTGAGAAGGTCTGGCCCTCAAAGGCATCTGCTGTTACAGTTACATTCTGGCCCACCTTTACACTCTGGATATCCAGTTCATCAATGGACATTTTAAATGTCAGTGCAGACAGGTCATAAATAGTTGCCAGTGTAGTGGTAGAACTGGTATTTTTTGTAATGTTATCTCCTACCTTAAAGTTCTTTGTGATCACCTGTCCGGAGATCGGTGCTGTGATGGTATAATTATCGTAGCTGTCCTGGGTGCTTTCCAACTTGCTCTGGGCAGACTCTACACTTTCCTGGGCCTTGTCTAAAGCATCCTTATAATTGCGCATCAGTTTTTCTGCTGTACGGGAAGTCATACGGAAAATAGGAGTTCCCTTGGTCACATAATCGCCCTCATGGACCAGCAGTTCTTCTACTTCTACGCTTACAGCCAGATCTGCGTTCATAGTAGTATCTGTGGAAGCCTTAAAAGTACCCTCTTCACTGCCTACAAACTCACCGATCTGGGCAGAAGCTACTGTTGAAGTGGTAAGTCCGCCTGGATTATTTACAGTGATCGTCACATATTTTACCAGACGGCCGCCGGAAAGAGTCTCTTCCCTGTTTGCAACTGCCTTAACGGTACCTTCGATCTGCTCCCCGGAATCAACCAGTGTAAGAACAGCTGTGCTGCCTACAGGGATCAGTTCTGTTTCCCCGCTTAAAAATGGAATGCGGATCTCCATCAGATCATCACTGTAGATGTCTGCCAGCTTTGTATTTCCGCTGACTTTATCTCCCACGCTGATATACAGTTCCTTAATATAGCCTGTATCAGTTGCCTTATATGTATTTCCGCTGTAATCCGATGCTGCCTGGTTATAATCATCCAGTGCGTCTGCATAAGAGGTCTGGGACCGGGTAACAGAATTCTGGGCACTGTTTAAGTCTGTATCCATACTGGATCGGTCGATCTCATAAAGGACCTGATCCTTCTCCACCTGGTCACCTTCCTCAAAGTTGGCAGATACTACCTCACCTTCCACCATGGAAGTGATGCTGTAAGTATCCTTTGCCTCCAATGTGCCGGAAGAAGACAGCTGGGAACTGATGCTTCTTTTTTCTACGGTTGCTGTATTTTCTGCTGTTGCAGCTGCCGCTGCTGCCTTAGCCTTATGACTTTTCCATACAAAGATAGCTCTTGCTGCAATGGCGATCACAAGAAGGATGATCACCAGTTTGATCCACTTTTTCTTCTTTTTCATAATATCCCCCTTAGTATTCAAGTGCATCAACCGCTGTATAAGAGCTTCCGTTGCGGTTACATACCAGGACTACGTCATCGCCTACTTCCAGATCTCCATAAATAGAGAACATATACTGGAGTTCCGAAGAGTCAAGGCTGATGGTCAGGTAACCATCAGAGTCTACATCCTCGCTGGTATCAAAGCTGTCATCTGAATTTGCCTGATCTACTTCAATACGAACAGAAGTTGGTGTCATAACATCCGTGGATTTATAATAAATATTTTTGATCTCACCCTTTAAGAGGATATAAGAGTTATTGCCGGAATTATCATCATTGTCCCAGCCCATGGTGGTATAAGCCCAGATCGTCTTTGATTTTACATTGTAATATAAAACTGCAAAACCAGCCTGCTGCTGGGCGGATTTTACTGCAGATAAAGTACTTGCCACACCATTTAAGAACACATTTGCGTCTTCTGTATCAAAAGGTACAGACTGGGAAACGCTGAAGTTTTTATGTACCAGAATCGGGCCTTTCCGCTCATCATCCAGAATAGTGATGGTATTGATCTCACCGTCAGAATTTAACTCACAGTCTAAGATCGTACCATAGATCTCATTGCTGTCCTTTTTCTTGGTCTTTAACAGGTTATAAAAAATATTCATGCAGTCTGTCTGGTTCACCTCATCGGCAGCCTGACGGCTTACATCCTCGTTTAATTCCAGATAGTTAAACTTGGATATGCGGGAAGAGACCAGATCTCCTGTAAAATCATCATCTGTATAACCTAACATGGTAAGGATAGCCTTTACTGCATCTTTATAAAGGACCGGATCCTCCGGTTTGAATTTTCCACCTAAGTACCCACTCATCCAGCCTTCTCTTGCTGCAATGCGGATATACACTGCATTTGGATCCGTTGCCGGCACATCTGCGTAAACAGAAACATTGGAAGTTGGCAGATTTTCGCGGTAACTGGATGCCTTTACCAGCATTTTTGCAAAGTCCGCTCTGGTAACACTTTCCCTGAAACTGGATATCTCCATGATACCGGTCAGCTTTACAACCTGCTGGCGCAGATTAAAATTGGCTGTGGAAATATTGTCTGCCCATGCAGTTATACTCAGTATAGGAGAAATAGCCGCTGCAGCCGCCAGAGAGCCGCACAGGAAACGTGTGTGGTTTTTTCGTACTTTCATAATGGAAAACTCCTCTCAAACAATTCACATCTGTTTAAACAACTTTTTCGTATTTGTTCATGTTTCGTTCATTGTTTGAAAGTTTATCATTGGTTTGTGAACAAAATGTGTTCTGGTTGTGTTTTTTTGGTCAAAAATAGTCACAGGCGGGACCTTCGTTAATAGCCCAAGAAAAACAAATGCCACCTTGCGGTGGCGCTTGTTTTTCTTTTGGGCTTGTTACATGAGAGGTGCAATCAATCTTAAAAATCTTCCTGCCTTGGTCCCGAACCAGTTGTACTGTGCGCAGTCCTTTAACGTAACAGGAATACATTTTTCCAGTGTATTTTCAAAATCCTTCTCCACATCTGCAACTGTACTGTTTCTGTATAAATAGGTTCCACATTCAAAATGCAGATATAAACTTCGATAGTCCATATTGATCGTTCCAACGGTTGCCACTTTATCATCACTTGCAAAACATTTTGCATGAATAAATCCAGGCGTATATTCATAGATTTCTACCCC
>ENA-ORTI01001735-ORTI01001735.1-human-gut-metagenome-genome-assembly--contig:-NODE-1735-length-21091-cov-11.816600_pt1 | contig 21091 bp, 21 predicted proteins | sample MGYA00242071_ERZ509191 | MGnify/ENA primary metagenome ERZ509191 (study PRJEB26280, sample SAMEA2338832) | human gut metagenome | biome: human gut; feature: human-associated habitat; material: faeces...
GCCTCATTTCTGCATTCCGCCAGAAAACCGTTGTTTTCGCCTGCAATGCCGCCGACAGACAGCTCACCGTGAATTTCGCCCGATGCACTGCATTCGCGCACCTCGCCTTTATTTTTGCCGACAACACCGCCGACCGTATCCTTGCCTTCCACTGTACCGTCAAAGCTGCATCCCGTAATCGTGCCGTTGTTTTCACCGACAATACCGCCGATGCTGCTTCTGCTGCCGCCGGGGGTTACGTTCCCCTCGACCTTTAGGTTTTTCACAACGCCACCCTCCGCAACATAGCGGAATAAGCCAAGCTGAGAGCCATCCTGCTCCAGATTCAGCCCCGAAATCGTATGCCCGTTGCCTTCAAAGGTGCCCCCGAAAATCGGGATGGGTGAAAAATTCACGCGTCCCAAATCAATATCCGCCGTCAGCACAACGGTTTTCCCTGCCGACCAGCTGTCCAAGGTACAATTTTTCGCAAAGCGGAGAAAGTCCTTTCTCGTGGAAATCGTCACCGTATTCGCCGCATAGATATCCACGGGAGCGCTGCCGCAAAAGAGCACCACAGCCGCCAGAACGGCAATTCCTTTTTTCAGTCCCTTATGCACCTTCCACCGCCTCCTTTCCGATTGGCACGTTTTCTTTCTTCTCCTCGTTTTCCTCCTCATTCGCCTTCTTTTCCTTCTTCTCCGGCTTCTTGAAGGAGGTCTTATCAATGATGAAATCACCCAACAGCAAAAGCTGCGGCAAAATTCCCATAACCAGCAGAATAGAAAGCAGTGTCCCTCTGCCTAAGCAGATACCGATACCGGAAATCGCCCCATCCGAAGAAAGGAACCCGATTGCCGTACCTGCCGCCGCAAGGATACTCCCTGAGGTGAAAATCGTCGGGAACGCCAGATTCAGCGACTGCTTCATGGCCTCAATCTTCGGCATCTTCTGACGTAGCTCCATATAACGGTTCGTGATAACAATCGCATAGTCAATATTCGCACCCATCTGAATTGAGCTGACAACCAGATAGCTCATGAAGAAAATGGGCGTGCCACGCAGGGTCGGGTAGGTAAAGTTAATCCATACACTGCCCTGAATCACCAGAATCAGAATAAACGGAACCCCCGCCGACTGGAACGTCAGGAGCAGAACAATCATAACGAACACAATAGAAAGGATGCTGATTAGGGTATTATCCTCCCCAAAGGTTGCGGAAAGGTCGAAGTTGCTTGTCGCATTGCCGACCAGAAGCACATCATCCCCATAATAATTCTGCGCCGTTTGTCTTGCCTTGTCCAGAAAAGCAAAGGTTTCCTCGCTCTCCTGCGATACATTCAAATCCATAACCAGACGGCTGTATTTTCCGCTGTTCAGCTGGTCCTTCCCGTCTGTCAGCTCATCATACAGGTCATCTAAATCCTTCTGCTGTTCAGCATCCAGAGAAACTGCGCCGTCCTGTATCTCATCATAAATAAATTCAAACATATCAATCAGAGGTACCCCGTAATGGTCGATACCACCCACGATATGCCCGTATTCCTCCTGATCCACCGCATACGCCGTATACAGCAAATCCACCAGCTCAATATCAATATCGGCAAATTCCGCCAGCTCTCTGGGTGTCATCTTATCCCCCAGGCGCAGGGTTTCGCCGTCCTTTTCCTCCGCCTCTGTGGTCGCCAGGCTCGTAACCGTATCCACCTCCGGCATTGCCTCCAGCTCCTCCGCCAGCTGCTGCTCCTTCTCATAATCTCCGCTGGGAATCAGCAGTGCAAGGATATTCGATGCCGTAAAGGTATCCTTGATTTTTTCCTCCGCAATCTGCGAATCATTCTTCGTATAGGTCGTCAGATGCTCATAGCTGTATACATAAGGGCAGTTCTGCGAAATCAGAAAGGACGCAATCAGGCAGACTGCAAAAATAATCGGTGTTACATGGCGCAGACGAATGACAACATTCGTAAAGCCTGTAATATTCGGCACAAAATTTCTGTGATGTGTGCTGTCGATTTTGCTGCTGAAGGAATACAAAAGACCCGGCATCAGCGTAAATACAGACAGAATACTCAGAATAATCGCCTTAATCAGCACCATACTCATATCCAGACCAATCTGAAAGTGCATAAATGCCATCGCAGCCAAGCCGGAAAGCGTTGTCAGGCAGCTGCCGGAAATTTCGGGAATTGCCTTGCAAAGCGCCGCAACAACGGCATCCATCGGCTCGCTGCTCTCTCTTTCTTCCATATATCTGTGGCATAGGATAATCGCATAGTCTATCGCCAGCGCAAGCTGCAATACAATCGCAATGGAGTCCGAAACGAAGGAGATTTCCCCGAACATAAAGTTGCTCCCCTTATTCAGAATCGCCGCCGCGCCAAAGGTCATAATCATAACGGGTACTTCCATATAGGTACGAGAGGTAAACAGCAGCACCGCCAGAATAATGCCGCAGGTCAGCACCATAACAACATTGATTTCCTTCGCGATGGTTTCCGCCTTGGTGTTGCCCAGCTCCGCAGAAATATACGCATCATAGTCCTGCATTTCCGTTTCGATTTTATGTAAGGATTCCTCACAAAGCGGATCGTCGTTCTCTCCGTCAAAGGTAACGGAAAAGAGCGCCGCCCCATCCACATAATGCTTGGTTGTATCATCAAAGGTGATGGATTTCACCCCTTCGATATCCTCCAGAGTATCACAAAGCACCTCCGCATCGGCATACGAAATGTTATCCACCATAACCTCCGCCGTTGCATAGGTAATAAATTCCTCATCCATCCGCTTGAGGCCGCGGCTCGTTTCCGTATCATCCGCCAGATAGTCCGTCAGCGTGTTGTCTACCGAAACCCATCCTGCGGAGAAGCAACAAAAAATCGCCAGTAAAATATAAATCAAATAAATCGCCTTGCGTTTTTCTACAATAAAACGGGCGATACCTTCCAGTCTGTTTTTCTTCTTTCCATGCTCTTTCGTCACATATATCCCTCCGAAGTCATTGAAATCTTTGAGAAAGTGTCTCTGCACCTGTATACTTTACATAAGTAATTTAACTTATTTTTGTTTTCCCGTCAATATTTTTGATAGGATTTGTCGGCTTTGAACGCTTTTATAACAGAATTTTAATCCCTTTCGGAAAAAATGCCAAGTAAAAAATCCCCAAAACACAAGGTTTTGAGGATTTCTGTAAATGCTTTTTGAAACGCGTAATTATCTCTTGGAGAACTGGGAAGCCTTTCTTGCTTTTTTCAGGCCGTACTTGCGGCGTTCCTTTTCCCGAGGATCGCGGGTCAGGAGACCAGCTTTCTTCAGCAGAGGACGGAAATCAGCATCCACTTTCAGCAGGGCACGGGCAATACCATGACGGATTGCACCAGCCTGGCCGGAAATCCCACCGCCAACAACATTGGCAATGACATCATATTTGCCCAGGGTTTCGGTAGTATCCAGCGGTTGACGGACTACCAGTTCCAGGGTCTTCAGGCCGAAATACTGACCCAGTTCACGGCCGTTCACTACGATCTTGCCTTCGCCCGGAACAAGGCGAACACGGGCAACAGAGCTTTTGCGGCTGCCAGTTGCATCATACGTAACTTTTGCCATTTTCTAGTTCTCCTCTCCTCTTAGCGAATATCGATGGTCAGAACTTCAGGCTTTTGTGCAGCATGAGGATGTTCAGAACCAGCGTATACATGCAGTTTCTTGATGATCTGATTGCCCAGACGGTTATGGGGAACCATCCCACGGACAGCCAGTTCAACCATTCTTACAGGGTCGTTCTTCAGCATATCCCCTGCTTTGGTGTATTTATCGCCGCCCAGATACCCGGAATGACGGAAGTAAATCTTCTGGACCAGTTTCTTGCCGGTCAGTTTCACCTGAGCAGCATTGATGATGATCACGTGATCACCGGTATCCATATGCGGGGTAAAAGTCGGTTTATTTTTACCGCGGAGCACTTTAGCAACTTCTGCAGCCAGGCGGCCCAGAGTCTTGTCAGCGGCATCCACTACATACCATTTGCGTTCAATGGTAGCCGGGGTGGCCATGTATGTTTTCATCCTTATTCCTCCTAATACAAACTCAAACTTGAACTGTATCCAGTGATGAGTCTTTGGGTACGGGCCGGGGCTAACGGCGCATGCTCAAAGTGATACTGTAATATTGTACAGTATATTACAGGTATTGTCAACTTTTTTTCTTTTCTCTGGCCAGGAAGTTATACAGGGCTCCGATCAGTCCTGCATCGTTCCCCAGACCAGCGAAAGCTACGGTGGTTCCCTCCAGGACCACAGGCAGCAATTCCTTCTTCAGGCTGTCCCGGAGCATCGGTTCCAACAGGTCTTCCTGGGCCATGATGCCTCCTCCCAGGATCACCCGCTGGGGATTCAGCAGGTAACAGATTGCCGCAATGCCCGTGGCCCATTGATGGACGGTCTCCCGGAGCAGCCGGTGGAGCGGTTTATCCCCGTGGCGGACCATTTCGCAGAGCAGCTTCCCGTTCAGGGTTTCCGGTTCCACCCCTTTCAGCCGGGCCGCTTTCCGGATCAAGGCGGTCACCGAGGCGCCTTCTTCCCAGGGGATCCGGCTCCCCAGTTTGGCCTGGCCCGCCTCTCCAGCGGTGAAACAGTGGCCGGGCCACAGCCTGCCGTCCCATACGAAAGCGCCGCCGATGCCGGTGCCGATGGTGATGCAGAACAGGCTTTTCGCTCCCCGTCCGTTCCCCAGCCAGTATTCTCCCAGAGCAGCCGCATTCACATCATTTTCCACCCAGCAGGGCAGCTGCAGCCGGCGGGAAACCAGCTGCACCAGATTGACCCCGGTGAGCCCCGGAAAATGGGGTGCAGCGTGGATCACTTCCCCGGTCTGGGGATTGATCATCCCCGCCATGGAAATGGCCGCCCCCTGGACTTTGAAATACTTCTGGTAGGAGCCGATCAGCCCCATCACCTGGTCCAGGAAGGCATCCACCCCGTCCTTGGCGATGCAATTGGGGAGGCTGTCCTTGTTGAACAGTCTCCCTCTGCTGTCTGCCAGGCCGTATTTGATGGCGGTGCCACCGATATCCAGGCAGATGTATTTATCCATGGTTTCAGCCCTGTGCTTGGATGAAGGTGATGGCCTTTTCCAGCCGTTCCAGGGTCTTTTCCCGGCCCAGCAGCACCATCACATCGAACATGCCCGGGCTGAAGGTCCGGCCCGTAAGAGCCAGACGGGTGGGATGGATCACTTTGCCCAGAGAGAGCCCCAGTTCTTCCGCCAGCTTGTTGTAGCAGGCTTCCGTGGTCGCCAGGTCGAATACCGGCAGGGCAGCCAGGGCATCATGGGCCTTCTGGAGCAGATCCGCAGCTTCCGGCTTGAAGGATTTGGCCACACCTTTGGGATCATAGCTGTCCACGTCCTCAAAGAAATAGCGGGAGCCTTCCGCCAGTTCCACCAGGGTCTTCACCCGCACCCGGACCACGTCCACCAGATGGTCGAAGTAGGCTTGATGAGCGGGCAGATAATCGTCGTCGATGAGCCCGGCTGCCTTGAAGAAGGGTACCGCTGCATCGGCGATTTCCCGCAGGGGCAGGCTGGAAAGGTACTGGCCGTTGAGCCAGGTGAGTTTCTTCACATCATAGATAGCAGCCTTCTTGGACATCTTGCTGAAGTCGAAAGCTTTCACCGTATCTTCCAGGGAGAAGATCTCCTGGTCGTTGCCGGGAGCCCAACCCAACAGGGTCAGGTAGTTGATGATGGCTTCGTGGAGATAGCCCTTGTCACGGAACTCTTCCACAGAAGTGGCCCCGTGGCGTTTGCTCAGTTTGCTCCGGTCCGGTGCCAGGATCATGGGCATATGGCCGAATTCCGGTGCCTTCCAGCCCAGGGCATCGTAGATCACCAGCTGCTTGGGAGTGTTGGTCAGGTGTTCTTCCGCCCGCAGCACATGGGTCATGCCCATAAGATGGTCGTCCACCACCACGGCAAAGTTGTAGGTGGGGATCCCGTTGGATTTCATGATGACGAAATCATCGAACTGGTCCCAGTTGAAGGTCACATCTCCATGGATCATATCATGGACGGTGATGGATCCTTCCTGAGGCAGCTTGATCCGGACAGAATGGGGTTCCCCGGCCGCCACTCTCTTCTTGGCTTCTTCCGGATCCAGGGCCCGGCAGACCCCGGCATAATGGAAAGGCTGCTTTTTCTTCCGCTGTTCTTCCCGCTGGGCTTCCAGATCGGCAGCGGAGCAGAAGCAGTAGTAGGCCTTGCCCTCGTCCACCAGCTGCTGGCAGTACTTCCGGTACAGATCCAGCCGTTCGAACTGGTAATAAGGACCATGTTCCCCCCCTACTTCCGGGCCTTCATCCCAATCCAGGCCCAGCCATTTCAGGCTGGTGATGATCTGGGAGACGGAATCTTCCTTCAGCCGGTCCCGGTCCGTATCTTCGATCCGCAGGATCATCTTCCCGCCCTGGCTCCGGGCAAACAGCCAGTTGAACAGAGCCGTCCGGGCCCCGCCGATATGCAGATACCCCGTAGGACTGGGGGCAAAACGTACACGTACTTCACTCATGGTTAGCACCTCTCCATTTTTACTTGCTTTTCTTTATTTTTCTTTCTTTTTCTGTTTCCGGGACGCTTCCGCGTATTTGGTCCCCCGTTTGTTGGGACCCACAGCGCTCTTGCCCCGTTTGGGCACCCGTTTCTTCTTGGGGCGCACCGGCTTCACCGTCCGCCGGACTTTTTCTCCTGCCAGGTTCTGCCGTTCCAGGGTAATGGCCAGCTTCTTTTCCAGGTTCTGGAGCCACCGGGTCTCATCGGCGGTGTAGAAGGTGATGGCCGTCCCTTCGCTGCCGGCCCGTCCGGTCCGTCCGATCCGGTGTACATACCAGTCAGGATCGTGGGGGATATCGTAATTCACCACCTGGGTGATGCCTTCCACATCCAGGCCCCGGGCGGCGATATCGCTGGCCACCAAAATCTGGAGCTTGGCCTTCCGGAAGTTTTCCATCACCTGGCGCCGCTTGGTCTGGGACATATCCCCATGGAGCACATCCACATTGAAGCCTTCGCCATAGAGCCAGTCGGACAGTTCCACGGCCCGCTCCTTGCTGCAGCAGAACACCAGCATCAGGAAGGGATTGTACCGGCGGATCAGGGATGCCAGTGCCTCCTTCTTGTGCTCTTCGCTGACCTTGATGCAGATCTGGTGGATGGTGGAAGCGGTGGCTTCCTGGGGAGCGATGTCGATGACCATAGGATTGGTGGTGAGTTTCCGGCTCAGCTTCCGGACTTCCTCATCCAGGGTGGCGGAACAGACCATGGTCTGATGGACCTGGGGCATCAGTCCCAAGAGGGTCTCGATATCCTCCCCGAAGCCCTGGCGGAGCATCTCGTCCACTTCGTCCAGCACCAGGTATTTCACCCCGCCCAGGCTAGTGTTGCCTTTCCGCAGGTGGTCCAGCAGCCGTCCCGGAGTCCCCACCAGCACCTGGGCCTTGTGGCCGATTTTCCGTTTCTCTTCTTCGAAATCCCGTCCGCCGCTCACCGTCAGGGTATAGATTCCAGTATCCCCGTCCAGTTTCCGGATCTCGCCGGCCGTCTGCTGGGCCAGTTCCCGGGTAGGGGAAAGGATCAGGGCCTGGACGAATTCTTTTTTCGGGTCCACTTTATCGAACAGGGGGATCACAAAGGACAGGGTCTTCCCCACCCCTGTCTGGGCACGGGCGATCACGTCCCGCCCGTTCAAAAGAGCCGGGATAGCACGCTCCTGCACAGGCGTCGGGATATCTTTTCCCGTCCGGTGGAGTTTGTCCACCATTGCATCATTCACTTTCAGCTGGGCAAAGCCTGCCGCCATGGGATCATCTCCTCTCATTTTTCAATCGTACCTTTTATTATAGCGTAAAAAACGGAGGAAGGGAAGGAAATGAGGATCAAAGAAGTCAGACACGGCCCTCTGGACGGCCGGGACGGGCTCCCCTGCGGGAAGCCCCTACCACGTTGGGGTCAGAGATGCAACGGAAAATCATAGAAATCGGGTTGTCGAAGATTCCGTTTCTATGACCGTTAGATCGGACGTTCGATTGCAACGACGTAAGGGCGCGCCGCAGGCCCGCCCTTCCCGGCCGCCCGGAGGGTTCCCTTTAAAAAAATTTGCCTGCAAATTTTATCCTTGTGCACCTCCCTAAAGGCACGCCTGGTGAAAAAACAAAGCAATCATACAAACTTAATTTCCAGTTTTTTCCCCAATCCATGAGCAATCTTGCACAGCGTTGCAATGGAGGGCATGGCCTGTCCTTTTTCAATCCGGCTGATATTGGACTGGCGGATGCCCGTCCGCTGTGCCAGTTCAGACTGGGTCAGTTTTTGTTCGCTCCTGGCTTTCAAAACCATCATCATCAGCTGGTATTCCATCTCGCTCTTATCCCACTCCTTTTTGAATGTGGGATTTTTCATCTGTTCTTTCAGATACTTATCAAAATCATCCATGATCTTTCACCCCTCAATCCATGCATCGATGCAGATAATCTATCCTTATCTCTTTGGCTCGTTTGATTTCTCGAGCCGGCGTTTTTTGCGTTTTCTTAACAAAGCCGTGGGTTAATACAGCTCTGTCGCCTACAATAAAGAAATATAATACCCGGGTAATATCGCTGCCGACCTTTGCCCGCAATTCTAATATACCATCATCCAACGACTCCGATAATGGCATTCTGAGATTGTGCCCCAAATCCTGCAGGGCCATAATGGAACGAAGCATTTTTGTCCGCATTTTCACATCAAGACTGTCTAAGAATTCTTTTACTGGTACATTGCCGTTTATATCGGTGTAGAATATAATCTCCATAAATTATTCCTTTCATGATATATTTATTATATATCACAAAAGGAATAAAAGCAAATTTTTAAATCTTGGATATACCGTCCTTCGGCCGCTGACCGTTGACAAAATTCGTTCAAAATCATCTTGCCCTGGCAGATGGTCTCTATCTGCGTGAGACGTGAGGCGCTGGGCTTGAGGCGATTCCTGCTTCCAAATATATTTACTTCCGAATGGGTAAAACCTTCTCTACCCTGATCTGTTCCAGCAGCATCCGGGGAACATTCAGCCCATATACAATGATAAAATGGTCTCTTTCAAAAAAACGGACCCTCTTTCCAGAAGGTCCGTTTTCTTTACGCTCTGTTTCCAAACTTCTCCTGGATCAGTTCATCCAGCTTCCCCTCTTTGGCATAAGGGGTGGTGTCCGTCATGATGAAATTCCGGTGGGAAATCCCGTTGGCACTTTTGTCGAAGCCGAAGATATAGGCGATGGCAATGTCGTAGATGATCTGGCTGGGGGCAAAGCCGAACACCTGGTTTTCCAGGATGTGTTTCAGCCGGGCCTGTTCTTCCGGGAACTGTTTTTTCAGCGCCGGGCTCCGGAACAGCCGCTTCACGATTTCCGTAATATACAGACCGGATTTCATGTACAGGTCCGCAAAGGTCCGGTTGGGGTCGTCAAAGATCCCAGGGTTCTCCTTTTCCAGAGCATCCACCATCTTCACCACCACATTCTTGGGAGTAAAGATTTGGTTGGTTTTCTGGGGCGGGATATAGTCGAAAATATCCTCGTCGCTAGCATCGGCAAAATAGTCGTTTAATTTCTCCTTCAGGTTCAAAAATTCCTGGATGGCTTCGTCGAATACCACTTCGTCGAATACATGCCCGGCAAAGTGCATTTCCTTCCCGGTCTTTTCGTCGGTATAGGGTCCCCCATCCCGGAGGAAGCGGAATTCCTCTTCCGAAATCCCCGTCACTTCCTGGAACACATCGTCGGGGGTGTAATCGTCGAAATTGCTCAGTTTCAGATTCCGGCCCCCTTCCGTTCCATCCTGTTCGCTGTAGGCCATGATGAAACTGGGAATGGTCCGGGAAAATCCCCGCAGATGGGCCCGCACATCCTCTTCGATGGCTCTGGCCTTTTTTTGCTCCTTTTGGGTCTCCAGCTGCTGGACCATGGCTTTCTGGCTGTCTTCCAGTACCGTCTTTACCGTTTCCTGGATGGACTGCTGGAAGTCCTGATTGGCTTTATCCAGATTCTGCTGGAGTTCTTCATCCAATTTCTGTTTTTCTTCCTGGGAAGCAGCCGCCTGGACTTTCTTTTCATGCTCAGCCTTCAGCACGTTCTGTTTGATTTCGTGTTCGTCCGCCACCTTGTCCAAAGCATGCTGGATCTGCTGTTCACTGTGATTGAAAGTCCGTTCCGTCTGATGCTTGGTCAGATGGTATTCCCCTTTGATGGTATCTTCGCTGTTTTCCTTGAACTTTTGCATCACCGCCTGGGTAACAGCTTCCGCCACCTTGTGGCTGTCATCTTTATCCTTGGTTTTCTCTATGGCTTTTGCCACCGGCTGCTGGATGTCTTCAAACTTTTTCTCTCCAAAGAGGTGATTGGCTTGATTGATGACCATAGCCCCGGAGATTTCCACTTCTCCCTGGTCATTGGTGTGGACTTCTCCTGCATTATCCAGGGTAGCCGTATCCTTTTTGGGCTGTTCCTGGGCTTTGGGGATCTTGTCCAAAATCGCCTTCACGGCTCCCGGGGCTCCAAAGACCACCCCGATATTGGCAAAGAGAAGGTTGCTCATAAACCCTCTGTGGATCACTTCCTGGGCCTTGATGGTCTTGGGGATGGTGAGCACCTGGGCGGCATCCAGAGCCTCCATCCGCCCTTCGCTATCTTCCCCGATCACCGGGAAGAAATTCAGCAGACGCCGGATGTGCTTTTCCCGTTCTTCCCGGGTCCCGTGACCCCCAGCCGTCCCGCTGTTCAGATTGTTGGCAAATTCATCGAAGATGATCAAGGTCCGTTCTGGAGCAAAATCAAACACATAGGCATTTTGCTTCTGGAAGCGCTTTTTGGTCTTGGGATCCGTATATTCGTAGGGATTCTGGGCCCGGAAGGCGGCCTGCATGTATTCTGCCGGGCTTTTCATGTTGCTCAGCATCAGCACCGCCGTCCAGGGCTTCACCGTCACCCCGGTGGTCAGCTGCCCCACGCTCAGGGTAATGGTCCGGTCGTTTTCCCGGATAGCTTCCATCACCTTGTCGAAACTTTTCTTATTGGCCTCGTTGTCCTGGGTGGCTTCCGCTTCTTCTTCCTCGGCAGTGAGCTTTCCGTCCCCGGCCGCCACCACCACTTCGTAATGTTCAAACACCGGGTCCTTCTTCAGCAGTTTGGCCATGGCCTTGACGCTTTCCACTCGGTGCATCAGCCAGAAGGTATGGGCCAGTTCCTTGCGCAGTTCCGGAGTGGAAAAGGGATATTTTTCGTTGTGGGCCAGCATGTTCAGGAAGTTCTTCACTTCTTTTTCGTGGACGAATTTTTCGTTTTCCGCCCGGAAAAATTCATTCAGGTCAAAAGCAAATTCCGCATGCTCGTCTTCCGACAGGTCCATGCCCTTCTGGATCTGGCCCTGGATCATATGGGACAGCTGATAGGTGTACAGGTTCAGCCGGGGCAGTTTCCCATAGGGATTGCTGCCCTGGGTGTTTTCGTCCCAGTTGGCCTTGGCTTCTTGTTCATCTTCATAGGACCAGTTGAAAATCTGGTCCGCCCGGAATTTATTGCTGGCAATGGCCTTGAAGGGAGTCCCGGAAAGGTGCAGGGTGAACTTCCGTTGGATCTTGTCAAAAGCCACATCCGTCTTGTAGGTATCCACCCCTTCGTGGGCTTCATCGATGATCAGCAGATCCCATTTCTGCTTCTGGATCCAGTCTAGCTTGTCATACTGACCGCCAAAATAGATGGACCCTTTCAGCCCCTGGAGACTTTCAAAGGCCACTTCTCCCTTGATTTCGTCATTCTTCATTTTGTCCAGGTCTTCCATATACTGCTGCCGGCTGATATACCCTTTTTCCCCTTCAGGGAATCACTTTCGCTGATGAATTTCCATCCGGTCTGCCAGCCAATGAACTTTTGGAAATCGTCCAGCCAGGAATTGGCAATGCTGGGCCGGTTGGTGACGATCAGCACACGGGTGGCCTTCATTTGCCGGGCCAGGTCATAGGCTGTCAGAGTCTTCCCGAACCGGGGTTTGGCGTTCCAGAGGAATTCCCGGGGATAAGTCCCGGCCTGGTAATAGGCCAGGGTCTGGGCCACCGCTTCCTGCTGTTCCTTCCGCAGGATATAGGTACTGCCCTGGGGGACATTGGCATAGCCATCATCCAGATCCTTCCCGGCAAACTGGTAAAAATACTGCCGGGCTTTTTTCGGGTCGATGCGGAACCATTCCGTCCCTTTTTCCCGTTCCACCCCATGGTGGGTCAGGAAGTCATGGAAATCATGGTCATCGAAATATCCCTCACTGCCGTCCGTGTACCGGGCTTCTTTCTTCCATTCCAACCGGTAGGCAATATTGGCGGTGTGTGTCTGTTCCCGGATCCGCTTGTCCACATCCCGCTCAGTATAGCCGATTTTCGTCCAGCCATCATGAGCCGGCACCCCTGGGGTGGTATAGGCGTAAATCATGGGAACAACGGATTTATAGCTTTTTACCTGTACCCCTGCCATTTACGCCATCTCCTCTACATTGGTTTCGATAAACAAAATTTCCTCTCGTGTCAGTGCATATTTTTTATAAAGCTGTAAATCTATATCATGTATAGATGATTTCCAATTTATATCAGAGTCCACAGCAAAGTTTACTAACGGAACATATTGCCAAGTTGATTTAGACGTATGTTGTGTAACTTTTTTTGCCCCAAGTAAAGCTCTTACAAATTTTGTTTGAATGTATTTAGAACAATTTAATGTTTCTTGCTTATCTTTGAAACATCCTATACTTATATAAGTGTCACTTGTTATACATCCCGGGTCAATAATAATAGGTTTAGTTATTTTTTCGCCGAATTTTCCAGTATAATTTGCTTCTGGGATTACTACGTTATAAGAAGTTGCATAGGGATTTGGGATTAGATAATCTTTTTTTACATATTTATATTGTCGCGTTGATTGAGCTCTTCCTAAGATTTTAAAGTATTGTCCCGTACTTTTATTTAAGGGGGCATCCACAAAAACACTCGATAATTTCTCAAAGATATTGGATGCAATCATATTTCCAGTCCCTTTAGGAATTTCATCAACAATATCTGGATTTTCTTCAAAAGCTTTATCACTTAATCTGTAGTGCCCTCTTGCTGAAATAATACTATCTAAACTTTGATACTGTTTATTATTAAAAACAACCTTTTTAATGATTGACGTTAAAAGAGGATATCTGGTAAACATCCCAATTTTACCATAGTTGAGATCTTCATTGCGTAAGGTAACGCAAACACCGCCTTTTATCGGAGTTGGAAGCGCAGGAAAAACTTTATTACTATCTGGTTCAAAAAATACAACTTTTAAATGTTCATCATTGAGCATTTTTTCATTCCATTCTTTTGGTGTTTGACCAGCATTAAACAAAAATCTTGCAGGAGTAATAAATTCGCTAATTTTACTAACTTTTAAAGATTGATCCATAAAATAATTATAGATTGGATTCATTCTACCATTGTTAGGAATAATTTCCTGATACGGCGGATTCCCTATAATTACATCAAACTTGAATTTCTTCTTTTCTTCCATTTTCATTCCTCTTCTTCCCACATCCGTAATATAGTCCGGATCCGAAATTCTTTCGGTTCATCACTGATTTCCTGTTCCCCAAACAAGTCTCCCATGGTATCTTCTTCTGACGGGAACAGAGAATCGAAGGAGAAGGGCCGGCGGATGACGCTGCGCCGATGTTTGGGGCCTCCCTGGATCCACTGATTCAGCATGATCCAGCTGCCGTCGTTCTTTTTATGGGTCAGGGTGTTGCCCTGGACAATGTTCCACTGGATGATGGTCCGGGCAGAGCGGTACAGGTCCGAATCTTCTGCCAGTTCCCGTCCCGTCTTTTCCCGGTAGTTTTCCCCGAACACCTGGAGCATGTTGGCCCGGGCGATTTTCAGATTGTCTTCTAAAAATTCAATCCCGTAAATGCTCATCAGGGCCCACAGGGTGTTGTACTGCCAATGCCCGCCCCGGGAAGCTGGGTTCCGGTTCACATAGGCCAGTTTCTGTCGGAGGATCTCTGTCAGGAAAGCCCCCTCCCCGGCACTGGGTTCCAAAAAAGTGGCGTGCATATCCTGGAGCTTTTCCTGGATTTCCGGATAGGAAAGCATCTTCTTCACCATCCAGTCCGGGGTAAAGACCTCTCCATGTTTCTGCACCCGTTCCTTGGATTTGATCAGGGGAACGTCCTGGGCCTGATCCGTCTGCGGTACCGCTATGGCTTTGTTCTCTTCCAACGGCAATCCCCTCGTCCTCCTTTGCTGTGTTCTGTGTTCTATTATAACAAATTTCTGTCTGTTCTTCTGTTACTTTTATTATACCCCACCCCCTGTCCAAAAAGGCGGACAAAAAAAAGACGTCAGACCGGCCCTTGCGGGCCGCATCTGACGTCTTACAAGAGCCCTGCCGGGCGGCCAGGGAAGGGCTTCCCTGGGGGCAGCCCCTACAACGTTGAAATCGAGAGCCGCAGGCCCGCCCGTCCCGGCCCCTATGTCCCCCTTTTCACTCTCCCCTCTTCATCTTCTCCAGCGCCTTCCGATACCGGCCATACAGGGTGGACAGGGGGCACTGGTAGGCTTCCTGGAGCTTTTTCCAAGGGATTTGCTGGATGGCCGCTTGGCGGACCAGGAGCCGTTCCTTGGGGGTGAGCTGTCGGAAGGCCCGGCGGATTTCTTCCGCCTGGATCCCCCGGAGGAAATCTTCCTGGTAGCTGGATCTTCCTCCTTCCATCACTTGGACCTTCTCCTGGATGCGTTTCTGCCTGGCTTCTTTCCGGATGTAATGGGACAGCAGGTAGGTCAAATGGGTCTTCACGAAGCCTGGGAACTTTCTGGCATCTTCTCCCGGATATTTCCGGATGGCTTCCAAAAGGCCCAGCACCAATTGGCTGGCCAGGTCCGTCCGCCGGGAATAGTCCCGTTCCTGGGCGGCCAGTTTCCGTACCAAGGGCCGGAAAGCGGTGACGATGGCCAGCTGGGCCTCCTGGTCACCCTGTTTCGCCAAAACAAGCAATTTTTCCAGTTCTCTTTCTTTTTCCATGGTGCCTCCTTCCTTCATCCCTTCTCGAATAGTTCCATGGGTTCTTCCCCTCCCTGCCGGCTGCAGCAGATTCCCCCAGGTTCCAATGCCCAGCGCCGGTCCAGCCCATAGAAGGGCAGGGGCACGGTCATCCCGGCCAGACGGCTGACGATCCGGGCCGCTGTTTCTGCATCCTGCTTATCCCCATTGCCCCGCACCTGGGCCATCTTTTCTCCCAAGGCCTTCAGACTGTCGTTACTGGTCACCAGGGTCATTTTCTGCTGCCGATACCGGACGTCGATGACCCGGGCCAATTGCTCCAGCCCCCAAGCATTGAACCGTTCCGACCCCAGGTCGTCGATGATCAGACAGTCTGCATTTTCCAGGCTCCGGTCCGGGGTATCGGGATGTTTCAGATTCTCTCGGAAGCGGCACCGGAGCTGGGGGGTATTGGTGAAAAGGACCCGCTGCCCCTGCTGGAGCAGGAGATTCCCCACGATGGCTGCCAGCAAAGTCTTGCCGGTGCCTCGGCTGCCGTAAAGATACAGGCCCTTTCCCGGATCTTTCTGCCGGACCAGGCGCTGGGCCATCCGCACCGCCAGCCGGTTGCCGTCCGTCACCTGGTAATCGGCAAAGGTCTTCCCCTGGAACAGCTTGGGAAGGTTGGCTTCCTGCCTCCGTTCCTGGATCCGGAGCTTCCGTTCCCGCAGCTTCTTCCGGGGGCAGGGAGTGAGAGGGAAATACAGATAGCCCCGATGGCTGGTCAAAAGAGGCATCATCCCCGGAATGGGCTGCCGACAAATGTCCCCGCTGCATGCCCTGCAAAGATCCTGCTGTTCCTTCACCTTCTGGATATGGAATCCGCGGTTCTCATAGTACTCCCGTTTCACGTAAGCCGGGGGACCGATCAAATTGGTCACTTCCACGTAATCGGATTTGGTTTCCCCCAAAACCTGTTTCTTTCCTTCCACCACAATGTCTCCTTTCCAAAGACCCTGTCACCCAGATGGCTGTCAGGATTTTTCTTTTTCATCAGTTTTTCTTCTACCCTGTCCTACCCTATCCTAACCTAACCTGTGGCAACCAAAATCCAACATCCTGGCAACCAGTTTGTGAAACCGGGTTGCCAAGGTGCTCTAAAGCCAGTCTGGATGCAGGTTACAAGATTTTTGTCAAAAATCGATCGTACTTTTTCCTTCCTCCATTGGTTGCCATTCGGTTGCCATGCTTTCCTCATTTGGTTGCCAGGTGGTTGCCAGGTCATCTTCCTTTGGTTGCCAATGCAGTCTTCCTACCGGTTGACTGGGTATAGGGTCCTGGTTGCCAAGATTCCAAAACCCTGGTGCCCAATATTCTTTACACTCTTCTTTGATTACATACAATCCTTCCGGTGATAATGTAATATACTGTTTTTCTCTGGCAGTACTGGGACGGTACCGATCTTTGCGGATATTGTTGTGATAGAACCAGTGGCGGATCACCACCACCCCAGTGGTGAACGTCAGGATGTAGTGCAGGCGGTCCAGTTCAGCGATATCATCCTCTGTACAGTTGGTATAGCGGATGATGGCCAGAGGGTTTCCCACGATCCCATCATCATCTGCATCCAGGACCAGGTGCATATAAAGCCCCTGGGCAGAAGGCTTTAGGCGCAAGAAATGATCTTTCTTGACCACCTCTCTGCTGATCATACGTCGGTTTGCCATAGTAGAAACACTCCTTTCAAAATCAATGAAAAAGCAAAAAAATACCAGGAGCCGAAACTCCTGGTATTCCATTCGGGCAGATTTTCTGCATAAAAACAGGATTCCGTCTCATCAGTTTCTGCAATTCAGGCATAAAAAAAACGTGCAGCGGCCCGGTTCTCTTTTGGACGTACCACAAAGAGCCCTGATCCCAGAAAGGCAGACGCCTCCTGCACAGGGTCAGAAACGACGATAGGAATCCTCGAAATGAACGTATTTGAAACGGTTGTACGTAGTGTGATTGATGGTTTGAGCCGTGCGGGATAGGCACTTCCAGGAATCAATTACCTGGTAAGCGTTGAGCAGCAAGGGGATCACTCCTCTGTTGGAATCGTAATAGAATTAGTGGATAAATTTTATCAGATAGTTTTATTATATCAGATTTTATTGATTCGTCAAGCAATTATGATGATTTTATCCTTAACCTTTTGAAAATGCAAGAATTTATCTGTCAATTTTCGTTTTTCTTGTTAATATGATTCTTTTTCGCACTTTTCTTTATGGTTCTCCAAGATAAATGGTCCCTTCTGCCTTTCTTTTTCTCAAAAAAGAATGATTTTCTTTCGAAAAAACCCTCGCTCCCGTCTCTTATACAGTGTAAGGAGGCGGTGACATGGAAGAAATCAAACGGCAGGAAGTCCTGGAACTGGCCCACAGGGCCCGTGGGCGCATCCGGAAAATCTACCTGCACTGGACGGCTGGACGGTATGACCAGCTGTTCCCAGACTATCACCTGCTGATCCGAGGGGACGGGAGTCTGGTCACCAGCACCCGGGACTGGACCCGGACTCTCCCCCACACCTGGAACCGGAATACCGGTGCCCTGGGCATTGCCCTGTGCTGTGCCAGAGATGCCGTGCTCTACGGAGACGGCACCTTCGATTTGGGGGACTATCCCCCCACTTCCCTGCAGGTGGAAAGCGCATCCATCCTGCTGGCTGTTCTGTCGGATGTCTGGAAACTCCCTCTGGAGCCTGCCCATGTCATGACCCATGCAGAGGCTGCCGACCTGGACGGTTACGGGCCGAGCATGGCCGGGACTCCCGCTTTCGAACGGTGGGATCTGTGGAAGCTGAAAGACTACGACGGAGTATGGCGCAGCGGCGGGGCGGTGCTCCGGGGCAAAGGGCTGTATTATCAGTGGCTGAAGCGGAAAAAGGCGTGAGCCTTTTTCCTGTCCGCGGTCAGCTGTCAACGGTCAACGGCCGATGGATGCCAAATACTGCGCATTTGCCTTTGAACGTATAGCCCTTAGGCGGGCCGGGATGGGCTCCCCCGTTCGATTGCAACGAGGTAGGGGCGTGCCGCAGGCCCGCCCTTCCCGGCCTGCGGGTTTACCCCTTTAAAGGAACCCGCCCCGGTGGGTTCCCTCCATCGGCGTGAGACGCTTTTCTCCCCCCGCCCCCTTACACTCTCTGTCTTGAATCATCTTGTAAACAAAGGAGGAATGAACCAATGGCAGCAACGAAAGACCTGACTGCAGTGACCCTGCAGCTGGAAGTGAAGAATGGGGTGGACAAAAATGACCAGCCCAAATTCAAGAACATCAGCTACGACAACCTGGACACCAAGGCCACAGCGGACCAGCTGGCGGAAATGGGCAAAGAATTCGGCGGGCTGATGGAAGAAGCTCCCCACGGCCTGTACGTGGTGGAACGGCATCAGCTCACGGAAGAAGTGTAAAGGAGGCATGACAGATGGCAGATTCCCGGAAATTGGACCTGATCTTCAAAGACAGCAAAAAAGCCACCAAGAACATCCGCATCCCCAATCCCCGTACGGACGTGGATAAGGAAGCGGTGCTCCCGGTGATGGAAAAAGTAGTGGAAAGCAAGATTTTCCTCTCCCGGAACAACCTTCCGGTGGAAACCGTCCAGGCAGCCAAGGTGACGGACGTACAGGACCTGTTGGCGGACCCGGCCGCTGACGAAAGCGCTGAGGGCTGACCATGGACGACCTGACCCTGCTGGCCGGCCAGGCTGCTCAGTACGGCTTCCCCATGGTCATCTCCTGGTACCTGTTGGTACGGATGGAAGAGAAACTGGAGAACCTGACCCAAAGCATCGAACGGCTGCGCATGGCAGTGAAGATGGAATAGAGAAAAAGCGTGCTGCGAAAAAAATCGCGGCACGCTTTTTTTCAATAGTCAAGAAAGACAGCAGACCGGCCCTTCAGGCCTATCAGATGTCAGACGTCAGATTGACCTGCGCTAAGCAAATCGGTCCTGCTGCTAGACTGGACAAATCTGAATTCCGACTTCTCAAGGCCCGTTAGGGCCGTGTCTGACTTCTTCTCAATCCCTCTGGCCGGAGGCCTGCTCTCCACTCTGCACTCTTCCCTCTGCACTGGTCTCTTCATCTCCCATTCATTTTCCTTCGCTATACTATAAGCCAACAACGATAGCTGCATACCTGGTATGGGCCCATCGCTGTTTTTTTATTTCACCGGAAAGGATCGTGTTTTGCTGATGATGACCAAAAAAACTCTTTCGGCTGCCATATTCTGCAGCCTTTGCGCTTTTCCTGCCTGGGCTGGGGCTGCCGCTCAGACGGCAAATTCCCAGACCGCTGCTCCTGCTGTTTCTGCCCAAGCTGCTTCGGCAGCTTCTTCCCCATCCCAAGCTTCCTATGACTTGACTTTCCCCGCTGCCAAAGGGGTGAAAGAATCCCTTTCTCTGGACAATCGCCAAGTCACCTACTATGCATACCGGGATCTGGTTTACGTAGCCCATCCCAAAAATGCCGACTATGAAAAAATGAACATCTTTATCCCTGCTGCCTATCTGGAGGGAAAATCCGTCAATGGCTATACGGCCCAGACGGCTCCCATTTTCCTGCCCAACCAGGTGGGCGGCTACATGCCCGGAAAAGCTGGGGATCCTAAGGATACCCATGTGATGGGCGGCGGCAGCACTTCCACCCTGCTCCAGGCCCTGGACCGGGGCTATGTGGTGGCTTCTCCTGCCATCCGGGGCCGCAGCACCACCGATGCCAACGGCACTTATGTGGGCAAAGCTCCGGCGCTCATCGTGGACTACAAGGCAGCCGTCCGGTATCTCCGCCACAACCGGAAACAGCTCCCGGCCGGGGACACAGAAAAGATCATTTCCAACGGAACCAGTGCAGGCGGTGCCCTTTCCGCCTTGCTGGGAGCCACCGGGAACAGCCCGGATTATGAACCGTACCTCCGGGAAATCGGGGCTGCGGAAGAACGGGATGATATCTTTGGCTCCATGGACTACTGCCCCATCACTGACCTGCCCCATGCAGATTTGGCCTATGAATGGGTCTTCAATGGAGTGAACACCGCCCACCAGAGCTTTACCATGCAGGCCCCCAGCCAGGGAGGAGCCAGTTTCCCTGGGACCGGAGTCGCTCCTGCTGCCGGCACCGTTGCTGACCGTCCGGCCAATGCTCCTCGGGAAACCGCCCAGGGTACCCCGATGACCAGCGCCCAGAAGAAGGTTTCCAGCCAGCTGAAAGCACTGTTCCCTGCCTATGTGAACAGCTTAGGACTGAAGGATGCGGAAGGCCGTCTCCTGACCCTGGACAAAAATGGCAGCGGGTCCTTCAAGGAATACATCAAGGGCATCTACATGGCATCTGCCCAGAAAGCCCTGGACGGCGGAGCAGATCTTTCCAAGCTGGACTGGCTGACAATCAAAGACGGCAAAGTAAAAGACATGGATCTGGCCAAATATGCTGCTTTTGCCACCCGTCTGAAAGCAGCTCCCGCCTTTGACAAGCTGGATGGTTCTTCCGGAGAAAATGATGAATTTGCCACCAGTACCAACCAGCCCCGCCATTTCAGTACCTTCGGCTATGAGCACCGGACGGACAAGAACCCCATGGCGCCGGCAGAAGATATCAAACTGCTGAGTCCTCTGGAATATATCGGAAAGGAATCGGTGACCCTGGCTCCCCACTGGCGGATCCGCCACGGCTCTGTAGACCGGGATACGGCCATGCCCGTGCCGGCCATGCTGGCCCTGAAGCTCCAAGAGCAGGGCAAGGACGTGGATTTTGCCGCCGCCTGGGGCAAAGGCCACGCTGGAGACTATGACTTGGATGAGCTGTTCGCCTGGATCGATTCGATTTGCAAATAAAAAGGGGGATGTTGCACGTTGTGTGCAACATCCCCTGTCACTGGTCTCTTGTCACTGGTCACTGGACGAAGGAAGGCAGCCGAGCTGCGGCTGCCTTTCATTGTATGACGCCGGCTCAGACGCGCCTTTGGCTTGTCCTTGCCTCTCCAGAAGAAACCAAGACAAGC
>ENA-ORTI01001736-ORTI01001736.1-human-gut-metagenome-genome-assembly--contig:-NODE-1736-length-21079-cov-18.751998_pt1 | contig 21079 bp, 20 predicted proteins | sample MGYA00242071_ERZ509191 | MGnify/ENA primary metagenome ERZ509191 (study PRJEB26280, sample SAMEA2338832) | human gut metagenome | biome: human gut; feature: human-associated habitat; material: faeces...
TGTTGCTCAGGAACTTATAAATAAAGTTAAATTATAGTGTTGCGGAATTAAGGATAAAAAACAATATGAAGGATTTTATATTTTTCATAATCACAGTTATTAATATTAATTAGAATACAATGTTTGTTCCAAGTGTGAATGTGCGAGCTTGAGGATATTCGCCTCTGGATGCATTGTTTGCTCCACCCCCACCTGTATATATTTCGGGGTCAAAGCCCTTAAATTTACTGATGACAAACGGATTTTGAACATCTGCATAAACTTTAATGCCTTTCACATATTTTTTGAGTTTACCCAAGATTTTATCCCTGAAATTATAGGATAAAGTTATATTTCTCATTCTCACAAACGAGGCATTTTCCATGTCTATATTAACGCCAGCACCTCCAGGCAATGCACCCATGCGATCCACGGCCAGTCCAGGACGAGTACCATTGGGATTGGTTTGAGAGTTCCAAAGCAGGTAAGCATATTTGTTAGTATTTTCCGGATAGTCTACCGCTAACGGACCAGGTAATGCAGCTCTATACGCAATATTAGACTTAAGGATTCCAAATTGTCCGTACATGAAGAAACTGAACTCCCAATTCTTATAAGTGAATGTATTGCCAAAACCAATATAAATATCTGGTGTATTATCTTTTAGGTAGATATCATTTTCATCAATTTTTCCATCATTGTTCTTATCATCAATAATTGGACAACCTGGAAGTTGGGCTTCTGCCTGCAATGTTTTTTGTGACTCCGGCATATTGCTGCGGTCAGCGTTAATAATACCAGTCATCTTATAGTAATAGTAGGCATTCATAGGTTCCTTGTTTCTTTTTTGATAGCTACGATAATCATAGTTCGGCATTCTTTCTTTCCAGAACGAATTCGTTTTCGAGAAAGTCAGTTGCGTGTTCCAATTAAAATCTCCGACCATATTTTTAGTATCAAGCATAATTTCCCATCCTTGACGATAGAAATGGCCTCCATTTATAGGACGAGTTGGGTAAATGGCAAGAGGTGATGTTGATGCATAGCCCAATAAGCTGGTCACATCATTGCGGAATACATCAATACTACCACTTACTCGGTTTTTGAACAAGTAGAAATCCAAACCGATATTCTTCATGATAGTTTTTTGCCAACTTACGTCAGGATAATTAGTTCCCATTGAGACACAAGGTACATAAAAAAGGCCATTATCATTGAAGCCTACCTTAAATCCGCTAGGCTCATAAACACCATAAAGTGAACTACCTAAATTATCCTGTCCTGTTTTACCATAACTAGCTCTCAGTTTTAACAAATTAATCCAAAAAACATCCTTAAGAAATTTTTCATTTGAAATTTTCCACGCTGCTGAAACAGAAGGGAACAAAGCATATTTTTTCCCTGGAAAAAACTTATCGGTTCCATCTCGACGAAGGGTCGCTGAAATGACATATCTATCCAAGACATCGAAGCTTAATTTAAAGAACTGAGATCTTTTTTCATTTTTCAATGTATGAGAAGTTGGATATATCTTTCCTTTTGCTGAACTAATATCATGCTCATTAATCATGTCGTGTGTATCTTCGTAAGAGATACCGTATCCTTCATTGCTTTCCAAATATTTTCCCATACCAGCCATGGCATCCACTTGTACGAAATTAAACATATATTTCGAAAATGACAACATCGCTTCTAGGGTTTGTGTCTGTCTACGCTGTGAGTAAATATTTCCTCTTGACTTATACATTCTGGCAAAATACACATCGGATGGAATGAATGTTGATCTTCTGACATTTTCTTGATTCATGCCATATACCCCTTTAAATACTAGAATGTCTTTATACAACTTCGCGTTGATAGAGAAATTTAAACTATATCCATTCTCTTTACTATAGTCCACAATATCCTCCATTGCTTTGGGATTAGGAATATTACGGAAAATTGTATAACTCCCATCATCCTGCTTCACCGGCAAATAAGATGGATACAGAAGAGCTGATGTCAAAACACTAGGAGCAACATCACCCTGATTTCCTGTATCAGTACCAATTATACCATTATCATATGTATTCTGATTAGCGTTAAAAACCGATGTCAAGTTCAAGAAAGGGAACAAATCCAAACCTAAATTACCATGAACTGAATATTTAGTCATGCCAGATCTTGATACAGTACCTTGCTGCTTCAGGTAGCTTCCTCCTAGATAATACTTAAATTTAGAGTGTCCTCCGCTAATCGTCAGATTATGTTTGGTAAGGAAACCATTACGTAATACCAAGTCCTTCCAGTCCGTATCGGTTGCATTTTGCATATCCGCTTCAGTAAACTGGGGTTTCCATTTTCCATCATAAGGAGTTGTTCCATAAGGATATTGCTTGTTATTATACAAATAGTTTTCCTTATTGAAAACATTAGCTAACTCCATGTACTCTTTTGAATTCAGAACATCTAGATATGGATAGTTACGTACAAAAGAATAGCTGCCATCATACACAATATTAGGTGCTCCTTCTTTTCCTTTCTTAGTAGTAATCAATATAACTCCATTATCAGCTCCAATACCATAGATAGCCGCAGAGGCATCTTTAAGAATTTCTACAGACTCCACATCTGCCGGATTTAAATTGGCAATACCATTACGATCGATATTATTCGGAAGACCCACTTGGCCACAATTACCACTAAGGGCGTTATTCGGCATAACGATACCATCAATTACATAGATAGGATTTCCTCCTCCACGAATTGATATATTCACCTTTCCATCTGGCTGCATACTATTCACTGTTGCCTGTAACCCAGCAGCTCGTCCCATCAATAATTGGTTAACATGGCTGGTACCAGCTTGTGAAATTTTATCAGTTTTCACTTGCGCAATAGCGGTCGTAAGATTTTTCTTCGACACAGAGCCATAACCCACAACTACAACTTCATCAATGAGTTTTATATCTTCACTCAGATAAATTTCTAAAAACGATTTATCCAGCACATCAAGCACTTGCGACTCATATCCAATATAAGAAACAACAATTTTCTTATCTGCTGAAACATTTATTGCAAAATTACCATTAATATCGCTGATTGCGCCAATTGATTCCTTTTCCACCGCGATACTTGCCCCAATTATAGGTTCCCCTGTTTTACGGTCTTTGATTATACCTTTCAACATTTTTGTATTGGTCTTTACCGTTTTTTTTGCGCTCAGTATAATCTGTCTATTCTTGATTTGATACTGAATAGAAGTTCCTTTCAGCAAGGTTTCCAATACATTATGTATTGTTTGTTTATCAACATGTATAGTACGCTTTTGACGAACATCAATCACCTGTTTACTATACTGAAAAGAATACGCTGTTTTCTCTTCGATCTTGCTTAACACATGCTCCAATGATACATTATCCAAATGAAGCGTTATTTTCTCGTTCTGTGCCCAACCAATTCCAGTAGATAACAGCACAATTAAAAAGAATAAAAAAGGATACTTTTTATTTTTCATAGTTTTAAAAATTTGATAATTATATTTTGTCTTTATTGCTTTGCTAATTTTAGCCAATTCTTTCCCGTTTATATTAAAGACTGTTTAGAAAGAAAACCCCACATAAAAACACCTAAAAATTTTTAGTTTTTTTCGTCAGCCTACCAATATCATCGTAAATATCTGTAATACTATATATTAATGATATGGCAAATATGAAACTATTTCAGTTCGAAACAAACTTTAGAACGAATATCAGCAGATGAAGAAGCTATCAAAGCTTCATATTTTCCTGGCTCAGCAGCCCATTTATGCTGTTTGTCGTCAAAGTATGATAGTTCTTCAGCTGTAATAGTAAACAAACCCTCTTTCGTTTCATTTGGCTGAAGTTCTACTTTACAAAAGCCCTTCAATTCTTTAATGAGCCAAATTACAGAAAATTTCAGACTTTTAATATATAGCTGTATAACTTCAGCCCCAACACGTTTGCCTGTATTTGTAATTGGAAGAGTAATACATAACTGCCCACTCTTGTCCATAGACGTGCTACTTACCTTGGGGTTTCCATACTCAAATGTAGTATAGCTTAAGCCATGACCAAAAGGGAAATTGGGTGTTAACTTGTTTTTATCAATAAAGCGATAACCAACAAATAATCCTTCGTTATAGGGTATGTCATAAACCTCATTTCCTAAAGCATCGACACCTTTGTGACCTGGATATTCGTCCACCCTGTGAGCACCACACTGATCAAGACCCGCATAATAAGTATATGGAAGCTTACCACTAGGACTAACATCCCCCATGAGTATAGAAGCCCAAACATTGCCAGTTTCACTTCCCAGGTACCAAGCTTGATTCTTCCAAGGCATAGCTACACCTGTTCCACTGATGTTGATTACAACCAGTTTTTTATTAACTTGCAGTAAATCCATAATCAATCCATTTTGATTATAAGGCAAATCCATTGTTGTTCGGTCCGTACCTTCACAATCCTAATAGTTACTTTTATTTAGTCCTCCTATAAAAAGAACGATATCAGCATTACCAGCTGCGTGCAGAGCTTCTGCTCCGATTTCTTCTGGACTACGGTCATCCTTCAAGTTTTGCCCAGTTTTTACCCCCAGTAGGATCACCTACGTATCCACGGGCATATATGATTTCAGCTTGTTTACCAATACGTTTTCTCAGTCCTTCCAAAGGAGTAACTTCATACTTGGCTTTCAAAGAGGAAGAGCCACCTCCAACAGTCATCATTTTAATGGCATTTTCACCAATAACAGTAATACGTCTTACCTTTGATAAATCAATTGGAAGTAAATTTTCATTGTTTTGCAAAAGTACCATACCTTCTGCTCCTACTTTTCGGCAAGCATCTTTATGTGCATCTGCGACCATTGATCCCCAGGGTCGATCACTATTCATGGCAGTACGAAACGTTAGTCTTAATACTCGACGCACCTTTTCGTTTAATTCTTTATCAGTATAAATGCCTTCTTTTATACCTTTCAAATATGGGTTTGCCAACCAATAGTTATCATAGGCATTGCTAGCCCCCTCTGTTAACCCATCTGTCCAGCTTCCGAACTCCATATCCAAGCCTCCAATAATAGCAGTTTGTGTATCATGAACAGCTCCCCAATCTGATATGACCGCACCATCCCACTACCATTCTTCTTTCAAAATCTGATTCATCAGTATTGGATTATAACTAGCGTGTTCGCCTCGAAATAAATTATAGCCTCCCATAAAGTACCAAGCCTTACCCTCTACTGCAGCTGCCTTAAAACCTGGAAGGTATATTTCATAAAGCGTACGATCATCAACTATCGGATTGGAAGTGTGACGGTTGATTTTATTATTATTTAAAGCAAAGTGCTTCATGCAGGCAGAAACCCCATTGCTTTGCACGCCCTAAACATAGGGTACCACCATACGACTAATCAGGTATGGATCTTCTCCCATATACTCAAAATTACGTCCACAAAGAGGAGTTCTATAAACATTTATCCTAGGACCTAGTAATACACTTTTGTTGCGGAAACGAGCCTCTTTTCCAATGCTTTTATAAAATAAAGCCATGTCGGGATTCCATGTAGCCGCCAGACAAGAAAGTGCAAGAAAAGCCATGCAAGAATCATTGGTCCAACCTGCCTGATCCCATTCATCCCACATGACCTCAGGACGTATGCCCATTGGACCATTAGTACACCATAATTCCGGAATACCCAATCTGGGCACACCAGGAGCACTGAATTTAGATTGCGCATGAATAATATTTATTTTTTCCTGTAAAGTCATACGAGAAAGAGCATCCTCCACACGCTGTTTTATTGGTTGATTTTTATCCAAATAGACTGGAGTTTGCGCTGAAGCGGATATACCACAAAACACAAAAGCGCAAAATGTAATAGTTTTCAGTGTTTTAATTTTCATATTTAGCATTTTTGAATTGTAACAAAGTCTATTATTGAAAGAAAGCTACCACTTATCTCAAAGAAGTTAAAGAGCTGCGCGTAACCCCCTTAAACGTCATTTTTACAGGTTTTATATAACCTTCATCATCAAAAAACATCCGTTCTATGCAAACAACACGGGCATTCCCATCTGTTTCATTTAAGGGATGGCGATGATACACTATATACCATTCATCATCTTTCAACCCCTTTATCACAGAATGGTGTCCAGCTCCAGTAGCAACCTCCTCATCTTGTTCCAATATTTTTCCGACTCGCTTAAAAGGCCCGAATGGCGAATCTGCCATGGCGTAAGCTACACAATAGTCAGGACCAGTCCAATCACCTTCTGACCACATAAAATAATACTTCCCTTGATGCTTTAACATAAAAGGCCCTTCAACATAATTGTCTGGAGTTACTTCCTTACAAAGCGAGCCATCTTCAAAGGGAACAAGATGCAACAAATCATCACTTAATTTCACCATATTGCAATGCCCCCAACCTCCATAATACATGTAATAACTGCCATCATCATCCTTGAATACAAACTGATCGATAGGTTGTGCCCCGTTTATTATCTCATTGATTAATGGCTTACCCAAAGCATCCTTAAACGGCCCTTCTGGACTATCAGCAACAGCTACGCCGATACCACCAATTTCACCTTCGTGGACATCATTAGCAGAAAAGTACAGATAATACTTTTCATTAGCATAAATAATTGCGGGTGCCCATAGAGCTTTTTCCAACCAGGATACATTTTCTACCGAAAGAATTTTGGAGTGCTTTTTCCAAGTCACAAGATCGGGTGAAGAAAAAGCATCTAAAAATAGTTGCTGCTCAAATGGAGCTGAATAAGTAGGAAAAATCCAGTAACGGTTGTCAAACACTACCCCTTCAGGATCGGCATACCATCCTTCAAATAACGGATTGCCACTTTCTTGAACAGCTTTCGTATTGTTCAGTGAACACGACGAAAAGAATTGCCCACCTAACAATACATAAAAAACTAATAATTTGCACTTTATATTTAACATATGAGCTCTATTAATCGAAGTATGGATGCAGCCATATTCACTGCATCCATACAGTTAAAGATGTATTATGACTTACTTAACCTCAGTCAGCTCCAACACCCAGCTATCATACTCCTTATTTAAATCAAGAGCAAAACCGGCATTCATCAAAAGATCACCGGAAAAAATCCGATTGTGTAAATAACAAGGTTTATCATCTGCAGCCAAATTTAATTCTCTTATTTGATACTTCTTGTTTTTATCCAAACCATCCAGACGCACATGATGTAATCGTGGGTTAACATAGTGTTCCATTTTAAAAGCAAAGAACACTGCACGGTCTTTATTCTCAGTAACATACATCATTGACGCAACCGCTTTCTTTTCATACGGAGAAATCAGACGATATTGGTCTCCATACTGAATAACCGTACGAATCCCTTTATAAGTGTCAATGGCCTTTTTGGAAAATTCTTTTTCATCTGCATTCATATTCTTAGGTTGAATTTCCATACCTAAGCGACCAGTCATCGCAACATCAAAACGAAATTTCAATGGAACAAGACGGCCTGTCTGATGATTGGGCGATGCACTTACATGCTGAGCCATTGCTATAGATGGATAAAAGTAAGATGTTCCCCATTGGATGAAGAGGCGCTGCAAAGCATCTGTATTATCACTAACCCAAAACTCGTTGAAATAAGGCATCACTCCGTAGCTGGCACGTCCGCCACCACTACCACAAGCTTGCATAACTACATCAGGGTATTTAGCGCGAATCCTTTCCAATACATTTATTAAGCCACGGTGATAATCAATATAAATATGTGATTGTTTATCCTTTGGCAGGTAGCTTGAGCCATAGTTCATTATTTCTCCATTAGCATCCCATTTGATATAAGCAATTTCCGGATTCTTACTCAATAGCCCATCTACTACACTGAAAACAAAATCCTGAACCTTAGGATTACACAAGTCCAGTACTACTTGTGTACCACCACGGCCACACATTAATTCTCTATTCATAGAACGCAGTACCCAATCAGGGTGCTTTTCAACCAACTCACTTTTTGTATTAGTAAATTCCGGTTCGATCCAAATACCAAACTTAATCCCATATTTTTTAGCAGTATCTGTAAGTCCTTTAATACCATGAGGGAGTTTTTGAGTGTCTACTACCCAGTCACCCAATGATGAATTATCTTGTATACGACGATATTTATTCCCGAACCATCCGTCGTCCATTACAAATAGTTCACCACCCATGGCTGCGAAATCCTTCATCATCTGATCCATTTCTTGTTCCTTGATATTAAGGTAAACCCCTTCCCAGCTGTTCAACAGAATATCTCTCGGCTTATCACAGCTATATACCATACCCATACGAGCCCATCGGTGGAGGTTCCTACTAGCTTCACCTAATCCTTCACAAGAATAAGTAAGAGCAAGTTTAGGAGTAGTAAATACTTCACGTGGTTCAAGTTTGTATTCAGAAGCCTCTTCATTCATACCGGCAAAAACATGATGCACATGACTACCATACGTATCATCAGAATCTATCCTAATTTTCGTACGTCCACCCCAACACAGAACAGCTCCAATAACACGTCCACTATTTTCCTGAGGTTTACCATCCAATGAAAACATAACCTCTGAGTGTTCACCCAATCCGTTACGTACTCCATCCATATTTTTTATAACTTTCATCCCAGAAGTCAACGGTTCTGTAGTAATCCGAGTCTCAGTACCCCAATGTCCGGATAGAGAAGAGATCCACACGTCGCCTCTACGAATCATAAAATGACCTGAATCAAAGCGCTTAAGTACTACCGCTTTCTTTTCGTTATGAGAATATTCAGTCCATGTTTCAATAATATCCAAATTGTTGAAAGCCCGAAAATTCAACGTTACATAAAAAGGGTAAACTCTGTCTTTTAAATGAATCACTGTAAGCTTTGCGCTTTTTTCATCCAAAGTTTCCACTTTGTCTACAATCAAATCCAATGTTAAGTTACCATCAGCATGAACCACCTGTAATGCTGAACTTTCATAAGATGAAGTACCAAATACCGGATAAGCTGGACGGCTCAATCCATTCCACGAATCAAAGACCTGATCTATTTGATTCTCATTAATTCTGTCACCAAAATAAGCAAATTGCAATTGCTGACCCTCTCCCCACGTATTCAATAAAATAGATGAACGGGGAGTAGAAATTAGTACTTTGCCATTCCATGCCTGAAGAATACCAGCAGGATATAACAAGCATAACAATAATACATAAACGATTTTCTTCATTGTTTTAAATTATTCAGTTAAACACATTCTAGTAAATTGTACTCGGATTTTCATTTAAAGAAATAAACGGATACGCAAAGATTGGCGGGCGCACAGCGCAAGTGTAACCATTAAAGTATCTGCTCATGGACTAATAGTTAAAAGGTTAATTAATATATTTATAGTAATGCTATCTGTAATACAAAGAATAATACGCATAATGTGTTAAGTAACCACACACTATAAATTTCCACCTATTCATGATTTATAGACTCATGAACTCAATTCCTCCATTAAAAGATTTAGGCGGCCATAGTATTCCACGCATAACATTTTTAAGACGGTTAACAACGTGATCACCACAATATATTAACACTTTTTTACATATAGATATAAAACAATTTACATACCTTACTTCAAAAAAAGAACTGCCAATCTACCAGATCATTCTATAATTATAAATATGAAGAAGACAGATATACTATTAAATAATAAAGGTTATGTATGCTAAAGCTATGTCAAACTGAACACAAGGAATGAGCCATATAGAGCATACCTTAACACATATCCAATTGATAGATTTTTCCAAAAGGATCTTGCATAATTAAAAGGATTTGGCTAATTTTGACCATGTTCTATGGTTCAGTTTTTTCATGTGAAAAGCGGGGACTTTTCTTTAACTTACTGAATTTAAGGATATTACCAACTTAAATACTTAGTTATTAATTAATTAGTTAGTTATTAATTAATTAGTTAGTTATAACTTTATTTTTTGTCATCTATTTACATATTTACCAAACAATTATAAATCTAATAGTTATAGAACACGCAATGGAAGATGAACAAACAAATAGGACAAAAAGTGCGTCAGAAGATTCTTTTTACATAAAAGAGCTTAAACAAGGAAATATAAAAGCCTTTGAGTTTCTATTTAATAAGTATTATAAAGACCTTGTCTATTTTTGCAACGTTTTTCTAAAGGACCAAGAAAATAGTGAAGATTTGGTACAGGATATCTTTGCACGCTTATGGGAAAATCGGGAACATCTCGATATTAAAGGTGCTTTAAAATCGTATCTTATGACTGCCGTGAAAAACAATAGTTTAGAAGAACTCAAACATCAGAATGTTATTAGGGTCTATCAAGATTATGCAATTGCTCACAATGACCCATTTGACTATGATGTAGAAAACTATATTTTATACTCAGAATTAAATCAACAACTTCAAAAGGAACTGAATAAACTCCCTAAAGAAATGAGGGAAGTATTTGAAATGCATCGATTTAAGAATAAGAAATACCATGAAATTGCCAATGAATTAAATGTATCAGTGAGAACAATAGAAAATCGAATCAGCAAGGTGTTAGAGGTTTTAAGAAAGAACATGAAAGGGTTTTATAACTTTATTTTATATTCTTTTTTATAAAAAAATGGTGGTATATTCTTTTACAACAGTCTTATAATTAATAGTTTGTTAAGAATTCGCCAAGCTTAAGCGGCTCTGGCTGTAAATAAAATGAGTTCTTTGAAAAGTTTGTCAATAACTTGCATGTCTGGGTTAATCCCAAACACGCAAATAAATCGTTCAAGCATATAAGCATTGTGTATGAATGACTTGCAAGAGGATATGGAATAGGCTATTCCGAGCCTCTTACATGCCGCTTTGGCCAAGTTGACAGCTGCAAGCGATGCATTGAAGTGAAAATTCAACTTTCTGAAGTCAGTTAACTGACAGTTGGTGATTCCTGCATGTTGCTTTCCATCTCTAAAGCAAAATTCCAACTGGAACCTGGTTCTGTAATAATCCAAGACTTCGCGTCCATCCATGGAATCGTCTGTAGAGAAATAAAGCTGCCACTTGTCTGTCCTCCCGTCCATCGGATATCAGACGGCTAAGGAAACATACCTTTTGAGAGCTTTTGCATATACACTCAATCCGTACAGCTTTCCCTTGTTCACCTCGTATTCCTTGCACCGGGTCAGATCTAGATTGGCAAAGTCAATCCTGCCGTCAAACCACTTGGGATGGCCAGGTTTTCCTGTTTTCTTTTCCAATGTTGGATAGTACAGGACTACGTCATTCCTGAAGCGGCTGATGACATGGAAATCACTCTCACACATAGGCGTTATGAACGTTTCCTTGGAAAAGAATGCGTCTGCAACCACCGTTCTGAATATGCTCTGTAGCTCGTCTTTTCTACTGATAAGATAGTTGCTATACCAGTCAACTAGGTTCTTACCCATATTATCCAAGGTCTTACAATCCGACGTCTGAATGGAACCTAAAGTCATGCATTCATCGTTGTCGATGTCAATGACACCGATGCCCATGATTTCCAATCTTCGCTTATAATCCCCGGCACAGCCTGACCAGAAGACCAATCCAAGGTGTCTTATGACCGGACTTGGGGATATAGGAAGGATCGATGGTGATGGCTTTTCTTTTGCCTATGAGATGCTTGCTGATGATAGAGGCGTTGAACGCAAACCGGTCGAAAGTTTCATTCCCCAAAAGGTTACGGTATGTCTGTTCCGAAAAACATCCATACCTGCCCAATTGGAGGAAATTTATACGATCCGGGATGGCCATGAATAATTTCATGGTGTCCATGAACGTTTTTTCAAAAGGTTTGTGTATATTCACGACTGATTTGAGAGCCGACAGGCACTCGGATTGGTATTGCATAAGGAGTGTTTCTTTAGCCATAACCAGATGAATAGTTAACTTTTAATTTACTAAAAAATCAACAAATCATGCAGCACTTTTACCTTTGTTATCAGCATGCTAGCTCACTTTTTTTCAGCACATTTCTTCATGCTTAACCATTCGTTTTTGACAACATTTCAATGACCTCTTTAATGTTTTCGAACCGACTCTTGCCGGTTCTATTATTTAACTTTTAATATTTCGGTAAAAATTTACCGAAATATTGATAATTTGAAACGAGATTAAAATATGAGAGAAGAGAATCAATATAGAATAGCTGAACTTATTCTGAGATATTTAGAAACAAAGGCATCGCTAGAGGAAATAACTGAACTAAAAGAATGGATTAGTCTTTCGGAAGAAAATAGAATTTTTTTTCAAAAAATGAGAAATATTTGGGAAATGACAGATCCTTCCACTAGTCAAATGAACATTGACATACAGTCGGCATTACTCAAAACAAAAGTCAAAGCAGGAATCGAACCAGGAAAAACGAATGTTTCCACACCCAAACAAATAGTACTCTATTTTCAACGAATAGCTGCTATTCTCTTTTTTCCTATTCTGATAACCTTGTTCACCCTAATGATGAATAAGAAAGAAGAGTCGCTGACCTATTATAAAGCGAGTACACCTTACGGTTCTATTTCGGAAATTATTTTGCCGGACAGCTCGAAGGTTTGGTTAGATGCTGGTAGTACATTGGAATACCCTTCGCAATTTATAAATAACACACGAAGGGTATGCATGAGTGGCGAGGCATACTTTGAAGTACACGCTGATAAAAATAACCCTTTCATCATTCAAGCTGATGAATTGGAAATTACAGCCACTGGTACGGCCTTTAACGTTGCTAGTTTTACACATAGCATGGAGCAAAAAATCACATTAATATCTGGGAAAGTATCTGTTTCACAAGGCAAAGAAACAAAACACCTACTTCCTGGTCAACAATTAACCTACCAGCGAAACACCAAACGTATGGAAATAACTTCCACCGATACATTTAAATATACAGCCTGGAAAGATGGGATCATCGCATTTAGAGATGATTCTTTAGAAACTATTCTTGATCGACTAGAACAAGTCTATAAGGTCCGATTTGTCATGAAAGACCTTGATATAAAACAATATACATATAGAGCAACATTTAAAGGAGAGAATTTGGATGAAATAATAAATTGTATGGAAGAAGGGGCACCTATAAAATTCCGAAAAAGGTATAACGATTTCAAGCAGGGAGATACACTTACAATAGAAGTAAGTAAAAAGTAACCCGCTATCGGAATTTACAATTATAAAACCGTTGATTGGTATCAGACATACACAAATCTATACCAACAATGGGTTTTATATGATTGGCCTTTTAAAGATAAATAACAATAGCCGCTTAGTGCATTAGTACGAGGTAGATGAGAGCACTTTTCAGAGAATGGATAAAATCAATAGTAACGATGAAATAAGGGTAGTGTAAAATAAACTGTGTCACGCATTATTTCCTATTAGAAAACTCATCGGTCGGGGAACGGCCAGCACCAAGGGGCGGGACCACCCGTCCCGACGAGCGTAAAATTACAATAATTTAAATCGTTCTCCAAACTTTATGGCCAGTTGCTGTGAGATTGTAGCCCAATTGGCAAGTGGCATAGTTCACTCCTTCCGTATATTACGGTATGCAAGATAAACCAGTTTTTCAAGGGCTGTATCCGACGGGAACACGCCTTTGTTTTTTGTTACCTTACGGATCTGACGGTGATACCCTTCAACAGTATTTGTTGTATATATGAGCTTACGAATAGCCGGAGTGTACTGGAAATATTCGGACAGCTTATCCCAATTGTCTTGCCAGGACCCGATAACGATAGGATACTGTTCACCCCATTTTTCTTCCAGCTTAAGAAGTTCATTTTCTGCCGATTCTTTATTTACAGCCTGATAAACGCATTTCAAATCCTTCAGGAATTCCTTTTGATTTTTGGAGCCTACATGTTTGACGGAATTACGAATCTGATGTACAGCACAAAGCTGTACGGCTGCATTGGGATAAACGCTTTGGATTGCTTCAGGAAAACCTCTCAAGCCGTCTATACAGGCTATAAGAATATCTTCAACTCCACGGTTCTGAAGGTCTGTCAGAACACTGAGCCAGAAGTTTGCTCCCTCATTTCTTGATATATACATTCCGAGCAGCTCCTTATGTCCTTCTCTGTCAATACCCAGCACATTATAGATTGCACGTGTAACAGCACAACCACGTTCATCCGTTACTTTATAATGGATGGCATCCATCCAGACTATAGGATAGACAGAATCAAGCATACGTGATTTCCATGCCTTTATGTCCGGAAGTACACGGTCTGTAATGGAACTGATTGTATCTGCCGATACACGATTACCAAGATTCTCTTCCATCCAGTCACTAATCTCACGTGTGCTGTTGCCAAGAGCATACAGGCCAATTATACGGTCAGCAACGTCTTCTGCCAGAATGGTCTCACGCTTCTTAATAAATTGTGGATCAAAACTTGAATTACGGTCACGGGGAGTGGATACGGTTACCTCACCCAATGGAGTCTGGACCTACTTTTGCATTTTCCCGTTACGGCGGTTACCCATCTGACGTTCTTCTTCTGTAAGATATGCATCCATCTCACCCTCCAGAGCTGCATTCAGAATGTTTTCCAATAAAGGGGCAAAAGCACCGTCTTTACCTAACAAAGGCTTACCTGCTTTCAGCTGTTCAATAGCCTTGTTCTTGATACTCTCAAAATCAAATTCTTCTTTCATACAAAAAACAGTGTTAGCAAAGTTAATATTTTATTTCTTTTCTTTGCTGACACAGTTTAATTTACATCCTCCATATCGCATGCTTTCGCAGTGATAGATTATGGTGCCCAGGTCACATTCACCGGTTTCAGCCAACTGGTCGATGACTTTGAAGATGTCATCCACCAGGATGCCGTCCGTCATGATGGCTTCGCGGTAGCTCGGTGAGCAGAAGGGGTGGTCGTTACTTTCAGAGTGTTCTTCATCATAGGCATCATCGTTGCTTTCTTCGGATGCTTGTTCATCAGAAGGTTTTTCAGACTCTGCTTCTTTAGCAGGTTCCTCGGTCGTTTCATCATCCGAAGATTGAGAAGAAGTTTCGTCCTGTTCGGTGTCCAATTCAGTTTCATTGGATGTTTCTTCTGAGTTGTCTGATTGCTCCTTTTCATCGTCGGATTCTTCTTTCCCTTCCTGTGAAGCATCGGCATCCGATTGTGCTTCGGATTCCTCTTTCTTTTCCTCTTCCTTCTTCGGTTCCTCCCTGCTCACCTTATGAGGTCGGAAGGACTGTGCTTCGTCCGATATGTCTACATCCTCCTCAGGTGAGTCGATGAGTACCACATCTATCTCTGGGTCATTGTGCAGTTTCTCCACCAGCGAGGTCCTATCCACTTTGTTGTTGGGTTCGTATGACCAGACTTCATAGGGTAGTTGTTCCTCTCATACTTCTTGATGTCTGCCTTGCGGCATTTCATGATCAAGTGTTGGAAGTCGCAGTCGATGATAACCACCCGGACGCCTTTTGCCACTAAGTAGTTGGCAAAGGTGACTATGACCGGGGTCTGTATCATGTTGTTTTCCGTTTATTAAATTCGCAAGCAAAAGTAAATGCTGGAACAGGGAAAACCTAAATGTACAACATCAATGTGCTTTCGGTTGCTAAAACCGGGGGGTGAATGGATTTCGGAACAAGGGAATCTGAGAAAAATTAGCCCAAAAAGTTACAACTAAAAGTCCCCATTTGACTTTCTGTTGTAACTTAAATCATTAAACATCAATACTAAATCTTCAACGAGCGTCCGTCGTCCACCTCGTCGTAGTTCGTTTTCTTGCCAACTTCCCATTCGCGGTTAGCACTGTGACTGCCGACTCCTTCTTTCCGGAGTTTACCCAATCCTTGATGGGACTTCCGCTGTAAACTTTTGATTGGATTGAGTGTATTCTTCTTGGGCTTCTTCTTCACCCGTTCCACATCAAAACCTTCTTGATACATAGCGCTGCGGGGGGGACTTCACTTCGGGATTCTGGAATATATCACGCAATTTGTCCACAGCATCAGCATACTTGGGAGGACGTTCTGTAGAAATGTCCACCAGGTCCGGACGGTCCACCTTGAATGCCTTGCACAGCATTTCCACTTCGGCTTCGTTCTGCAGGCGGAATTTCTCAATGAAACTGATGCGATTATTACGGTCTATGGCCTTGGCCATGAAAGGCGGCAAGGGTCTGCTCTGGCCATCGTAGTAGATGACACCTTTCTTTATATAGGCATGCTGTTTCTTGAATTTCTGGAAGATTTCTCCCTGCGTGGCCTTAGGATTGAGGGTCAGCAACTGGTCTATGAATGCTTCTATCCGGTCAAAGCGTTGTTCGGGGTAGCAAAGTCGAGCAGTTCTTCTACGGCAAGGACCCGGGCACCATGAATGACGGTCTTGTTGGCATGGTCTATCAGCATATAGCCGTAGGGCTTGTCTTTCTTGCCGAAGAAAACCACATCCACTCCGAAGTTCTTCTTTATTTCCTTCTGCAGTTCTTCCTTGTTGGCGCATACATCCCGGTATTTCTTCAGGTAGGCTCTCAACTGGCGATTGCGTGCCTTATCCTGATAGCCTTTCTTGAACAGGGCTTCAATCTCTGCCAGAGGAATTTTCTTTTGGATTCTGCCTCCTTGCTTGACGAAGACGTTCCCGTCTTTCTGAAAGACTTCATAGCCCATGGTTCCTATCACGGCCTTGAACTGGGTGAAGGAAGAAAAGCTGTACTGTTTGACGGCCTCGATGTCCTTGTCTGTTTTCTGCTGCCGGTCCATACCGAGTATCTTGTCAATGAGCGTCTGCATTCATGGTTATGCTGTATCTTGCGACCGTTGGGCGCCACTCTCGAAGTAACAATGTGTAGGTGTGCATTGTCTGTATCGTTGTGGGAATAAATGAGCCAGGGTTGTCCGGGTTCGGCATAGCCCATTTCTTGAAGATACTGGTGCGCGAAATCAAGCAACTGGGCTTCTGACATCTCGTAGCCCTTGCAGGAGATGGCTGCATGGAACTGGGCTTTCTGGATTCTGGGATTCATGGAGGAATATTCCATGAGAAACTGAGCCAGCTCTTCAGGGGTTGGCTTGCGCACTTCACCGAGTGCTCCGAAGTTTTTTATCTCCAGTAACCGGGCTACACCTTTCGCCACCTTCCGTTCATTATAATCTACGGCATGGAAGTTCGAACTTCCGGGTAAAATGGTTGCAATCATCTGAATATTCGGATTAGTTGGGTTCAACGGTTAAAGTATATACCGCACAAACATTACTTCAGTGTTTTGTTTTTTATACACTTGAGTGTAATCAATTCCAAATCCCGTTTGATGCGGTTCATCGTTTCCTGTGTTTCCCGAATGGTTGGAAGCACAATCTCTTGGCTATAGCTGGGTGCGAGTAACCAGGCTACCGCCAGCTCATTGGCTCGTTTGACCACCTGATTTAGGTTTCCGCCTGCCCAGGACAGTTCGTTCTGATTCTTTCGGTAAAATTCTCCGAGTTCTCGGATCAACTCGATGCGTTCCTTCACATCCACATTGAAAAATTCCTGCACTGCAGACAGGATATAGTGGCTCACAGAGTGGAATGAGCCTGATTTTTCCTTCAACAGTTGGGCTTCCTCGGGATAAGCCGTAACTGGAATACTTTGGTTTTCTGTTTCATACTTCCTTTGATTACTTGTTAGCTGGGTTCTCTGGACACCTATTTCGCATAGCGAAACAGCGATTTATCGCTCCGTTGCGGCAGTAATCGGCAAGTGACTCTTGTGAGGACAAAACTCCGTTTTGTAATGACAAGAGTACAACTTGCTTGACAAATCCTACAACGCAGTTCGATGTCTTCCCGGTAGCTTTAGAGACCTCAAAGAAGCACAAAAAACGGCGAAACGCAAAAATTCACAACATCATTCTTGGGAAAAATATTCGGTAATATTAGCCTGATTATCAAGTGTTCCAAATTTCTTTATCCGTAGTTTTCTGCATCTTTGGAACGGCATACGTCTGTATAGAAATCACTTGTTGCCAAGCTGGGCTATTGCCTTGAACTAATGGTTCATCCGTCCCATATTCCAAGGTTGCAAAGGCTATACATACTTCAATGTTCTATAGACAATGACTTCAAGGGCAAAAGGGCATTACTGCGTATGGACTCAGAACAGAAGTGAAAAAGAAGTGTGGAAGCGTATGGAAATGCGGCCGTATAAAAGTATCAACAGCAAATATCATGGTACTTATGACCTAAAACATAGAGAGTGTCTCACTTTTTGAGGGAGTATCGTGGTAACTTTGCATTAAAGTCCATCGGTTGGCTCTGTATGAGATACAAAATGAGTATATTTACGGACATTACTGGTGGCAACAGCTTTGAGTAAGTAGAATCACTAAAACAGGAAGAATATGATTGGAAGTATCATTGGGGACATCGTAGGCAGTATCTACGAGTTCAGTAACATACGAACCAAGGACTTTGAGTTCTTCGGTCGCTACGTGGAATACACAGACGACAGCATCCTGACGTTGGCTACAGCGGATGCGATTCTGGCCGGACGCCTTTCACTGGTGGCGGATTACTATGTCCGGTATGCGGAAGCTTATCCCTCTCCGATGGGAGGATATGGAAACTGTTTCCAGAATTGGGTCATCCAGAAGACAAGAACCGGATATGCTCCGGCATACAACAGCTGCGGCAACGGATCGGCCATGCGTGTAGGTCCGGTGGGTTGGGCATTCGATACGAAAAATGACACCATGAATGCCGCCAAGGTTTCAGCGGAAGGAACGCATAACCATCCGGAGGGCATCAAGGGTGCACAGGCTACAGCCATGTGTATCTTCCTGGCCCGTAAGGGAGCATCGAAAGATGAGATTCAGCAATGTATGGAGCAGGAATTCGGCTATCGTTTCCCGCTCACCATTGCCGAACTGCAAAAACGTTATTCCTGGAATGGAGTTGATGGGGAAGGCAATGGCGGCATCTGTCAGGACAGCGTTCCGCAAGCCATTCAATGTGCGCTGCAGGCTACGGATTTTGAAGATGCTGTCCGTAATGCCATCAGTATCGGTGGCGATTCCGATACCATCGGCTGCATCACCGGTTCCATTGCTGAAGCTCTTTATGGGGTGCCTGCGAACATGTGTGAAAAAGCGATGACCTATCTGCCCGAGAACTTCCAGAAACTGGTTACTGAGTTTGAAGCGAAATACGGAAGTGGACTGCGTAAAACAGAAGGAAGATGACTTTCCTGGAAAAATACATTTGGGTGGTCAATACGCTTTCCCACGCTGGAGAGAAGGGACTTTCTTTGAAGGAGCTCAACGAGAAATGGCTCCTCAATGAAGATCCAGTAATGGCAAACCAATCCCCAGACAGACCTTTGACCGGTGGAAAGGCAACATCCTTATGTCGTTAGGAGTGCTGATTGAATGCAACTGGAAGGATAGCTTTCGCTATTACATTGCCAATCCGGAGAGTTTGAAGAACGGAACGCTGAATCGGTGGTTGCTTGGCACTTATGCCACCGCCCAATGCACAAGTGGACAAAAGACTTATGGAAAATGTACGAAACCGATTAAAAACTTGATACAATGGAAAAGACCAAACAAGAATTACTGAAAGAATGGAGTGAACTGTGGATACCGAAATTTAATGAACTCTCACAGAAGTATAACACTCCGTATTATACCCAATCACCTCTCAACGTAATTGAAACTGACATTGAACTGATGGTAGTAGGAATAAATCCCAAAGGAAACGGGAAATGTACCTCTACCCATACAGTTGATGGTTACTTGGAGGGAAACAAAGAATGGTGGAGCAAGCGGTTCGACAAGGAATTGAAAGATTCCCGTTTTCTTGCCAACGGACGATTGTTCCTTGGGTATGGTTCCAAATACCCGGACAGCCAGATTGATGATGACAAGAAGGTGGTATGGACAAATCTTTCTCCGTTTGAGTCATCTAAAGGTGTAAGTAACTTGAAGAAAGAGCTGTTGGCTGAAGGTATTAAAAGCACTATAGAGCTAATAAACATACTCAAACCAAAAAGGATTGTTTTCATGGAAACAAATGCTTTTGATACGCTCAGAAAGAATATGGATGAGTCTGAGTCAGATGCTATCCAATCTGTTCAAGTCTTTGATAACTTGAAATGGGAAGTTGGCACATTTTTTGGCATTCCAGCAATAAGCATTTTACATCCATCGGCTACTGATTGGTTGGTGAGCAAATATTTCATATCCGTATTTCTCTTTCTTCATAATCTTATCATTCATGAGTTTCCAAACAAACCTTTGAAAGAGATTAGAAATGCAATGCATAATGAATTAAAACTTTGGAAACAGCGCATCCAGGCAGAAGATGAACTTTAATAGCATAAGTAACTCGCCTTGGTCAAGTGGAACCCCACAAGACCAAGGCGAGTTTTTTAGCCCATTCGCTCACAAATGTAATAATAAACATTCATCTCCAATCGTAATGAATATAGCGCATTCTCACGAAACAAAATCTCCCAAAACCATGAGTTGAAAGCACTGAAAATTAACATTTAAAGAGTTCTAACGTTCTGTGCTATGGGCAGTGTTGGTTCTGTTCAGTCGGTCTGTATATTGTCGAACGAGCATTGAGCAATACTCATTAACGACAGGGTCGGTCGGTTCATTCTCTTTAGAGATATAATTCGCATCAACAATCTTGTTGGTCTTGATGTAACCCGGTTTTCTGTTGTGTACGATGCGAGTGTACACTGCATAAAGGCCGTCTGTTCTCAGCTTCCTTACGATTGCTTTTAATGTAGTTGTCATAAGCTTTTAATTTTACGCTGCCATAGGCTTTTTTGATGGTGTAAGCAGGTGTAAGCAACATCAGTTTTAGTGTAAGCAGTGAGTAAGCGAGTACGTACATTTGGCGCGGTTTCCATTGTCAAGTGTACGAACCGTATAAGAACAACATAGGCTGTAACTCATGTATTTCAATGAGTTACAGCCTATTATTTTAATTAAGCCAATTTGGAATTATTCCTCAACAGCCGCCTGAGCCGCAGCCAAAATAAGATACTTTTCAATGAGTTATATAATACTTCTCAACAATA
>ENA-ORTI01001741-ORTI01001741.1-human-gut-metagenome-genome-assembly--contig:-NODE-1741-length-21060-cov-5.041704_pt1 | contig 21060 bp, 16 predicted proteins | sample MGYA00242071_ERZ509191 | MGnify/ENA primary metagenome ERZ509191 (study PRJEB26280, sample SAMEA2338832) | human gut metagenome | biome: human gut; feature: human-associated habitat; material: faeces...
ACGGCGGCAGCAGCCAGACCGCGGCGGACGACATTGCGCACTATCGGAATCTCGGCTACCGCGTGGTCGTGCTGGCGGGCGATCTGCGCCGGGCGCGCATTTTGTGCGAGTTTCTCGACGGTCACGGCATCCATGCCGCGGCGGACGAGCACCCGGATGCGCTGCCGGAACCGGGGCAGTGCCTCGTCACGCCGGGCAGTCTCTCGGCGGGCATCGAGTTTCCGTATGCAAGGCTCGCCATTCTCACGGACACGCAGATCGCGGCGTCCGGCCTGCGGCGCGCCAGACACAAAAAGCAAACGAACCGCGAGAAGATCAACTCCTACACCGACCTTTCCGTCGGCGACCTCGTCGTGCACGAATACCACGGCATCGGCCGCTTTGCGGGCATCGTGCAGATGCCGGTCGACGGTGCGGTGAAGGACTATATCAAGATCAGCTATGCCGGGGCGGACACGCTCTATGTCCCGGCGACACAGCTCGACCTCGTGAGCAAATACATCGGCGCGGGCGAGGACCGGCCCGTGAAGCTGTCCAAAATGGGCGGCACGGAGTGGGCGCGCACGAAAACGCGCGCCAAAGCGGCCGCAAAAAGCATGGCCAAAGAACTCACGGCGCTCTACGCCGCGCGCAGCCGCACGAAGGGTCACGCCTTCGCACCCGACAGCCCGTGGCAGACGGAATTTGAGGAGCACTTCGGCTATCCGGAGACGGACGACCAGCTCCGGTGCATCGACGAGATCAAGGCCGACATGGAAAAGCCTGTGCCCATGGACCGCCTCCTGTGCGGCGACGTGGGCTACGGCAAGACCGAGGTCGCCCTGCGCGCGGTGATGAAGTGCGTGCTCGACGGGCGGCAGGCGGCCATTCTCGTGCCGACGACCGTACTCGCCCAGCAGCACTATCAGACGGCCGTGCAGCGGTTTTACGGCTTCCCGGTCGAGATCCGGATGCTCTCGCGCTTTTGCTCGCAGGGGCAGATCCGCCAGACGCTCGCGGACATGCGCAGCGGCAAGTGTGATCTCGTGATCGGCACGCATAAGCTGCTGCAGAAAAACATCGAATTCAAGAACCTCGGCCTGCTCATCGTCGACGAGGAGCAGCGCTTCGGCGTGGCGCACAAGGAGCACATCAAGGAGATGAGCCGCGCGGTCGACGTGCTCACGCTCTCGGCCACACCCATCCCGCGCACGCTGAATATGGCCCTGTCCGGCATCCGCGACATGTCCACCATCGAAGAGCCGCCGCAGGACCGCATCCCCGTGCAGACCTTCGTCATGGAGCACGACTGGAACGTGCTGTGCGACGCCATGCGCCGCGAGCTGCAGCGCGGCGGGCAGGTGTACTACCTGCACAACCGCATTGAAAACATCGAGCGCACCGCCCTGCGCATCTCGAAGATGCTCGACGGCGCGGTCGTGGACGTGGCGCACGGCCAGATGAACGAGGAGCAGCTCTCGACGGTCATGGAGCGCATGGTCACGGGCGAGACGCAGATCCTGGTCTGCACGACCATCATCGAGACCGGCATCGACATTCCGAACGTGAACACCCTCATCATCGAGGACGCCGACCGCATGGGCCTTGCCCAGCTGCACCAGCTGCGCGGGCGCGTGGGCCGCTCGAACCGGCGCGCGAGCGCGTACCTGACATTCCGGCGCGGGCGCGAGCTGAGCGAGATCGCCGAAAAGCGCCTGAGCGCCATCCGCGAGTTTGCGGAGTTCAACTCCGGCTTCCGCATCGCCATGCGCGATCTGGAGATCCGCGGCGCGGGCAGTCTGCTCGGGGCCGAGCAGTCGGGCCATATGATCGACGTCGGTTATGATATGTACCTCAAGCTGCTCGAGGAGGCCGTGCTCGAAGAGCGCGGAGAAAAGCCCGAGCAGCGCGCCGAGTGCGCGGCCGACCTCGCCGTGTCGGCCAACATCCCGGAGAGCTATGTGCCCAGCCAGGAGCAGCGCATGGATCTCTACCGCCGCATCGCGCTCGTGCGCACGGAGGCGGAGGCCGACGACCTCATGGACGAGGTCATCGACCGCTTCGGCGACCCGCCGCCGAGCGTGTACACGCTCGTGCAGGTGGCGCTGCTGCGTGCCGACGCGGGCAAGGTCGGCGTGACAGACATTTCGCAGAAAAACGGCTGTTTGAAGTTTCTGCTGGCGCAGTTCGATATGCAGAAGGTATCGGCACTGTACGCCCGGCTGGAGTTCAAGGGCCGCTTGAAGGTGGATGCGGGGGCAAAGCCGGGCGTCATTCTGCGCCTCAAGACCCGCACCCACGTCATCGAACAGGCAAGAGCGTTTGTTTCCGCATGGGCAGACGCCCAGGGAGACCGCGCATGACCCCCATGTGCAACGAAACGAAAGGAAGCGTTTGCTGATGAAAACCAGAATCACCGCCCTGCTGCTGGCGCTCGTGATGGCCGTCTGCTGCCTGACCGGCTGCACCTCGACCCGCGTGCGCAGCTACTCGGAAGAGAGCAGCGATGCATCGACCGACAAGTATGCCGCCGCGCTCGATGCTTACAAGAGCAACAAAAAGGTCATGACCATCAACGGCAGCCCCGTGTACTGGAACGAGTATGCCTATTTCCTGTGCGCCATCATGGCGAACATGGAGCGCTACGGCATGCAGATCACGGACTGGAGCGATGTCTACGACGAGAGCACGGGCGAGACGTACAGCGACATCATGACCAAGAGCGTCGTCAACAACATCGCCTGGAACCACCTCATCGAGGTCAAGGCAGCGGAAAACGACGTGGCGTTTGACGCGGCGGGCGAGCAGTACGTGCAGGACACGATCAACCAGACCATTCAAAACGTCGTGGGCGACGACGGCACCGAGGCCGAGCTGAACGAAAAGCTCCAGTCGTACTACATGGATCTGGACCTGTTCAAGTATTTCACCAAGACGCAGTATCTCTATAACGGCCTGGCCAGCAAGTTCTTCGGCGAGAACGGCGCGAACATCTCCGACGAGGACGTGCAGGAATACGTTGATACCAACGACTACATGACGGCAAAGCACATCCTCTTCAAGACGACGGACGACAGCGGCACTGCCCTCTCGGACGACGAAAAGGCCGCCAAGAAGCAGCAGGCCGAGCAGGTCGCGGCGCAGGTCAAGGCCGTGACCGATCCCGAAAAGCGCGTGGAGCTGTTTGACCAGCTCATGGAGCAGTACAACGAGGACACCGGCGAGAGCAGCTACCCGCACGGCTACTGCTTCACCTCCGGCACGATGGTCACGGAGTTTGAGGACGCCTGCAAGGCGCTCGATACCTACGAAGTGTCCGGCGTGGTGGAGAGCAAGCACGGCTATCACGTCATCCTGCGCATGCCGACGCAGGGTGACGACCTGGTCATGAGCAGCGACGGCAGCCAGCAGACGCTGCGGATGCTCGTGGCGCAGGAGCAGCTCGGCAGCCTGCTGACGGGCTGGGTCGACGAGGCGGACATCAGCTGGGAGCCGAAGTTCAGCAGCATCGACTACGCGGCCGTGTTCACGCCGAAGGAGAGCTTCTGGAAGCGGCTGGACGTGTTCGACTGGTTCGAGAAGTAAAAGCAGCATAAAAAGATCCCGTCATCCGACCCGGATGACGGGATCTTTCTTCTTTTCGTTCAGGCGCGCTTGATCATGCCGGCGATCTTTTTCATGAGGCCGGAGCCGAGCTTTTCATCAAAGTAGTTGAGCCAGGCGCGCACGGTGTCGATCGTCTCGGGATCGCCGAGCCAGTGGCGCAGGATGATATTGCGGTCGGTGCTGCGCAGGAGCTTGGCCACCGACACGAGGATGGCGTAGGCATCGTCGATCTTGCCGAGCAGCGGGAAGGAGTCCGGCACGAGATCCAGCGGCGAGAGCACATACAGCAGCGCGAAGCCGAGGTCGAGCTTGCGGCTCGAGGGCACATCGGGGTCGAGCATGAGCTTGCAGATCAGGTAGGCAAAGTCCGGCAGCGTCGTGAGATAATCGGCCGCCTTGCTGCCGAGTTTTCCGGCCACGAAGCTGTTGGCCTGATAGCGGGCGCGCTTATAGAAGCGGTCGAATGCGTTGTCGTCCATGTAATAGATGTTTTCTTTGGTCATGATCCTGCCTCCTGATGGGAGATGATTTCTTTCTATTATAGCGAAAAACCGGCCGGGCTTCAACCGGTTTGTGAAATTTTTCGGAATTGATTGCCAAGCGGGCCGATCCGGCGTATAATGCAGGAGCATTTCAGGAAACGGAGGCTGAGCCTATGATCCGCTTTTTCAACGGCCGCACGCTCACAATGGCGGACGGCGTGTCCGTCACGACGGACGAGGTCTGGACCGACGGGGACAAGATCGCCTACATCGGCCCCACGCCGGAGACGCTGCCCGCGTTCGAGCGGCAGATCGACCTCGGCGGCGACCTTGTCATGCCGGGCTTTAAGAACGCGCACGCGCACGCCGGCATGAGCTTTGTGCGCTCATATGCCGACGATGTGCCGCTGCAGCCGTGGCTGTTCGAGCAGATCTTCCCGCTCGAGGCCAAGCTCACGCCCGAGGCGGTGTATGCGTTTACCAAGCTGTCCATCCTCGAGTATCTCACGAGCGGCATCACGGCCGGCTTTGACATGTACTATTTCCGCGAGGCCATCGCCCAGGCGAGCATCGACTGCGGCTTCCGCACGGTGCTGTGCGGGGGCGGCGGCAGCGCGCAGCAGCTCGAGAGCGAGTACCGCAAATTCAACGCCCTGCACCCGCTGATCTCCTATCAGCTCGGCCTGCACTCGGAGTATACCTCGAACCTCACCGAGATGACCGAGGCCGGCGAGCTGGCCCGCGCGCTGCACGCGCCGGTGTTCGCGCACAATGCCGAGACCGCGCGCGAGGTGGCCGAGTGCCGCGGCCGCTGGGGCAAGACGCCGACGGAGCTGTTTGATTCCCTCGGTCACTTTGATTACGGCGGCGGCGGCTTCCACTGCGTGCACATGACGGAGCACGATCTGGAGATCTTCCGCAATCGCGGGCTCTGGGCCGTCACGAACCCCGGCTCGAACGCCAAGCTCGCCAGCGGCATCGCCCCGCTCAAGCAGATGCGGGCTCTGGGCATCCATATGGCCATCGGCACCGACGGCCCGTCGAGCAACAACGCGCTCGATTTCTTCCGCGAGATGTATCTGGCCGCCGTGCTGCAAAAGCTGCGCTGCGGCGACGCGGCCGCCCTCCCGGCGGACGACGTGCTGTATATGGCGACGGTCGGCGGCGCGCAGGCCATGGGCCTGACCGACTGCGACGTGCTCGCCCCCGGCAAGCAGGCGGACCTGATCGTCATCGACCTGCAGCGGCCGAACATGCAGCCGGTGCACAACGCGGCGCGCAACCTCGTCTACAGCGGCTCGAAGGAGAATGTGCGCCTGACGATGGTCGCCGGGCGCGTGCTGTATGAAAACGGCGCGTTTTTCGTCGGCGAGCCGGCGCAGGACATTTACCGCGCCGTGGACGCGGCCTTTTCCGCCATGCGCGCCAGGCTCTGATCGCTTTTTCTGCGGGCTGCGGGGCGGCACACGCCGCCTGAGGTGATATGCCCGAAACGATAAAAAATTCCGGAAACATCATGTTTCCGGAATTTTTTATGCCCTGCAGGCTTTATGCTTTCGTTTCGAGCACTTTCACGCCGTGCATGATGATCTCGCCGGCAAGCACGGCCATCTCTTCGGGCGTCTGTTTCATGCCGTTGTCGATCCATGTGAGCGCGAGCGACATATTGCCCGATACGATGAACGAGCAGAAGTAGTCGAGCATCACGGGGTCATTCGGATAGTAATACGCGAGGAAGTCATACAGGAATTCGTCGCGCAGGATGTGGCAGATGCGGTCGGTAAAGGCAATGTCGCCGTTTTTGCCGAGCAGCACGTGACACAGATCCGAATTTTGCTGGATGAACTGGTACAGCTCCATCAGGTACGGGTAGGTCTTGCCCTCGGAGTCTTTCGCATTGTGCCGGCGGCAGACGACCGTCAGCCCGTCCGCCAGCTCGTCCTCGAGGCTGGACAGCAGATCGTACACATCCTTATAGTGAATATAGAAGGTGCCGCGGTTGATGTCTGCAATCGCTGCCAGTTCGCGCACGGAAATGTCCTTGACGCTCTTTTCCGACATGAGCTTCATCAGCGCAAGCCGAAGCTGCCGTTTCGTCTTTCGCACTCTGCGGTCTACAACTTTTTCTTCCATTCGCCGATTCCTCCTACCTGTTTTTTTGTTATCTTGACATACATGATACCACCAAAACGAACAATAATCAACATTTCGTTGCATAAAAATTGTGATTTTTTTCGAAATTTTCGTGAAAATCTTCGGAAAAAGCAGACAGTGTGGTGCATCATCACCTTTTTGCTGCCCATCTGGTCTGCGGATCGGCGACCAGATGGGCGCCGGAAAACGCAGTGGCAAAATGGCGCGCGATATGCTATGATGGGGGCAAATCCCGAAAAGGAGTACAAGACCATGTTTGAAAATGGAACGTTCGCGGTCCTCGGCCCGGACGGAAAACAGGTGCAGTGCGACGTGCTGTTCACCTATGACTGTGAGGACAACGGCCGCTCGTACGTTGTGTTCACGACCGGCGAAGGCGCGCAGCAGCGGCTGTTCGCCAACCGTTACGACACGCGCGACGATGGCCAGCTTGCCCTGCTCGCGCTCGAAAACGAGCAGGAATACGCCATCATCAAGCACTGCTTCGAGGAGCTCAAGGCAAAGCTCGCCGAGCAGGCCGCGGAGGCCGCCGCACAGGAGGGTGAACCCGAAGCATGACAGATCCCTTTCATCCGCTGAGCGTGCGGGACATCCCGCTGCTCACACGTTATTTTGCCCGACAGGATACGCGCCTGTGCAATGCCTCGGCCGGCGCGGCCGTGCTCTGGCAGCCGTACTTTCAGGATGCGGCGCTCGAGGTGGACGGCACGCTGCTGCTGCGCGAGCAGTTTCCCGGTCTCGGCACGGTGTTTTCCACACCGATCGGCGAGAATGTGGGAAACGCTTACGATTTTCTCGTGAAATATTGCCGTGCGGTGGGGCAGCCGGTGCAGTTTTTCCCCGCCACGGCGGCCGATGTGGAAAATCTGCGCGCGCGCTTCGGCGACGTGGAGGTCACGCCGGTGCGCGACTGGTTCGACTATCTCTACGACGCGCAGGACATGGTGACGTTCCGCGGCCGGCGCTTCAACGGCCAGCGCAACCACATCCACCACTTTCAGCGCCTGTACCCGGACTGGGCGTTCGAGCGCGTCACGGAGGAGAACCTGCCGGAGGTGTGCGCGTTTTTTGACGACTTCACCCGCCGCTACCATAAGGACAGCGACAGTGCGCAGGCGGAAGAGGGCTGCGTGCGGGAGTTCCTGCGCGATTTTGCCGCCTACGCCCCGCTCGCGGGGCTGCTGCGCGTGAATGGGCGCGTGGCCGGTTTTTCCGCCGGGGAGATCGTGGGCGACACGCTCATCATCCACATTGAAAAGGCGGACATTGCCTACGAGGGCATCTATCAGGTGCTGGTCAACGAATATGCCAAGTGCTTCGTCACGCCCGACGTGCGCTACATCAACCGCGAGGAAGACGTGGGCGACGAGGGGATGCGGCGCTCGAAGGAATCGTATCACCCCGTGCGTCTGCTCGAAAAATATCTGGTACGCATTCCGGTACAGCCGGAGAAAGGAGAAACGATCATGCAGGAAGTCTATGAATTTCTGAAAAAGTGCGGCACGTATTATCTCGCCACCGTCGATGGCGACCAGCCGCGCGTGCGCCCGTTCGGCACGGTGAATCTGTTCGAGGGCAAGCTCTATATCCAGACCGGTAAGGTCAAGGCCGTCTCGAAGGAGATGGCGGCCAATCCCAAGGTGGAGCTGTGCGCGTTTGACGGCGAGACCTGGCTGCGCGTGAGCGCGACGGCCGTGGAGGACGACCGCGTGGCGGCGCGGCAGGATATGCTCGACCATTATCCCGAGCTGCAGAGCATGTACGCCGCCGACGACGGCAACACGCAGGTGCTCGCGCTGACGGAAGCGACCGCGACGTTCAGCTCCTTCGCCGCCGCACCGCGCACGGTGCGCTGGTAAGCACCGAAAAGAGCAAAAAACGGCCCGCCGGCCCCGGCACGGTGGCGGTGTTCATCTTCGGCGACGAGCGCGCGCCGGAATGAGCGCGGCAAAAATAAAAAGCAGGAGACTGCCCGCGATCCGAAACGGATCGGGGCGGTCTCCTGTTTGCATGCAAAGCAGAAAGGCTGATATTAGCCGATCAGGCCCTGAATGTAGTTCACCGGCCACTGGCAGAAGTCCTTGACCAGGTCAAGCTTATCGCGGATGGCGAAAGCGGTGTTCTCGTCACAGAGCGACTCGAGCTTTTTCTTGATGGCCTTGGTGTTCACCTCAAGCAGCCCGCTGACGCTCGACAGGATCTTGCCACCGTCGATCTCCTTGATCGAGGTCCAGAGCTCGGAAGCGTACTCCTTGACGCCAACGCTCTTAATTGCCTGAATGCACATACCTATTCCTCCCTTAAAATACTGGTGCTCCCGGCCGCTCGACTGCGGCCGGAAAACAAGATTGCTCTTATCAACAGTGCTCTCATTCTAGCACAAAGCCGTGGGATTGTCAAAGAGGAATACAGAGAAATGTGTAATTTCCCACATTTTGTGGTCAATGTGCACAAACCGGACAACAGGTAGCGGAAAATCTACCCAGAACCGGTGAACGGACTATGCGGGCGCTTACGCCTCGGCGATGACCTCGCACTCGACGAGCACGTCCTTGGGCAGGCGCGCGACCTCAACGCAGCTTCTGGCCGGGAACGGCTCGGAGAAATACTCGGCATAAATGGCGTTGACGGTGGCGAAATCGTCCATGTTCTTGATGAACACCGTCGTCTTGACGGCCTTGGACATGTCGCTGCCAGCCGCCTGCAGCACGGCGGTCAGGTTGCGGAAGACCTGGTGGGCCTGCGCGTCGATGCCGTCGGCGATGACGCCAGTAGCGGGGTCGATGCCGATCTGGCCGGACGTGAACACAAAGCCGCCGGAGATCTGCGCCTGAGCGTAGGGGCCGAGCGCAGCGGGGGCGTGATTGGTAGCAACTGTTTTCATGATAATGACCTCCTATCAGTCGATTTTTACGTGATAACCGTTTTGAATGAGCTGGTCGAGCACGCGGTCGCCGTGCTCCTTGCCGCCGACTTCGCACGAGACGTGCACGTCGATCTCGTTGGGATTGAGCCCGGCGGTGAGCCGGTCATGCTCCACGGAGAGAATGTTCGCGCCGAGGGCAGCGATGTCGTTGAGCAGCTTGCCGAGGCTGCCGGGCCGGTCGAGCAGCGTGACCGTGAAGCGCAGCCGGCGGTGGCGGGACACGAGACCCTGCTCGATGATGCACTGGATGAAGCTCACGTCGATGTTGCCGCCGGAGAGCAGGCACACGACGTTTTTGCCCTTCACATCGACCTTGCCCTTGAGCACGGCGGCCACGGGCGCGGCGCCGGAGGGCTCGACGATCTGCTTGCAGCGCTCCATGAGCAGGAGCACCGCCTCGGAGATCTCGAGATCGTTGACGGTGACGACGTCGTCGGCATATTTCTGGATGAGCGGGACGGTGATGTCGCCCGGCGCCTTGACGGCGATGCCGTCGGCGATGGTGGCGACGGAGTCGGTCTGGACATAGCTGTGCGAATGGAACGACTGCGCGATCGCGTCCGCGCCCTCGGCCTGCACGCCGATGACCTGCACGCGGGGGTTGATCTGCTTAATGCACGCGGCCACGCCGGCAAGCAGGCCGCCGCCGCCGGCCGGCACGATGACGATGTCCGCCGTGGGCAGATCGCCGAGGATCTCGAGGCCGAGCGTGCCCTGACCGGCAATGACCTCGGGGTCATTGTAGGGGTGCAGGAACGTGGCGTGCTCCTGCTCGCAGATCTCGCAGGCTTTGGCGTAGGCGTCGTCATAGCAGTCGCCCGCGAGCACAACGGTGGCACCGTAGCCCTCCGTGGCCTTCGCCTTGGCGATGGGCGCGGTCTTGGGCATGACAATCGTGGCCGGGATGCCGAAGCGGTGCGCGGCGTAGGCCACGCCCTGCGCATGGTTGCCGGCCGATGAGGCCACGACGGCACCGGTCTCGCCGCGCTCGACGAGCGCCGCGATCTTGTTGCTCGCGCCGCGGATCTTGAACGAGCCGGTCTTCTGGCTGTTTTCGTACTTAAGATAAATGTTGCCGCCCGTCATGGCTGAGAACGTGGCCGACAGGTCCAGCTCCGTGTGGTGCAGCACGCCCTTGAGCCGCTGTGCCGCGCGTTCAAATTCCTGCAGTGGGATCTCCACAGCAAACACCCCCGTAAAAATATCTGTTTGGGTCTTTCTGTCCCTACTATACCGCGGGAAGGCCGGAAATACAAGCGCCGCAATGCAAAATGTCCGCGCCAAAAAAACTTTTTTGAGAGATCGTCCGCGGGGTAAAAACATTCGCGCGCGGGCAGCGCACGGGGCGTAAAGCAAATCTTACACGTTTCTTAAAAAGTGAGAAATCGGTTGCCGCCGCACGCCGCCGGGGGGTATAATGCACCCGAAAATGGGAAAGCAGCTCCGGTGCGCACCGGCGCGATCATCAGGAGGAGACATCATGCTCAACATTCAGCATTTTACCAAGACCTACGGCGAGAAAAGGGCCGTCGACGACCTGAGCCTGCACATCGCGCCGGGCGAGATCTACGGCTTCATCGGCCACAACGGCGCGGGCAAGACCACAACGATCAAGTGCTGCGCCGGGATCCTGCAGTTTGAGCAGGGCGAGATCTACATCGACGGCAAGTCCGTCAAGGCCGATCCGCTCGGCTGCAAGCAGCAGCTGGCCTACATTCCGGATAACCCGGACCTGTACGAGTTCCTCTCCGGCGTCAAATATCTGAACTTCGTGGCGGATATCTTCGGCGTGTCGAAGACCGACCGCGAGGCGCGGATCGAAAAATACGCGGACCTGTTCGACCTGACCGGCGACAGGAGCCGGATCCGCGTGTACGAGGCCGACGCGGCCACCGACGCGAAGTCCAGCGTCGCGGACATCATCAACACCGGCCGCGACGTGACCGACCGCTTCGACATCACCGTCAACGGCACCAGGGTCACCGCCAAGGCGCACGCCGACTACCTCGCGGAGCAGGTCGGCCTGAAGAACCCGAAGCAGATCACCCTGTTCCTGCCCGGCACCGTGGACTTCGCGGACGGCAAGGGCGCGGCCCAGGTCCGCAAGGACTTCAACAAGGCCGCGGGCGACGAGCTCACGTTCTGCGAGAACCCCGACGGCTCCAAGCTGGCCAACTCGGGCAGCGAGAAGGTCAACGACGAGACCCAGCCGACCAACGAGCCGTACATCTGCGGCTACGTGCCGCCGGTCAAGAAGAAGGTCATAGCCGAAGGCAGCCAGGGCGGCGCGAACCAGGACGCGAACGACAAGGTCGTGTACCCGGGCCAAAGGGTCGAATACCGCCTGACCACGAAGCCGCAGCTGCCGGCCGACCTGGCCTACGACGTCGTGCACGTTCGTGACACCGACACGTACGACCAGTACCTGATCCCGGACAAGCAGACCCTCGAGATCACCGACCTCGCCACCGGCACCCCGCTCGTCACCGCCGACCCCCAGATGGGCGTCGAGGGCGACTACACGGCCGTATGGGACGACGCGAGCCACGAGCTCACCATCGCCTACTCCGACAAGTACGTGCAGGAACACTGGACGAAGGGCTCGCACCCGCAGGTCCAGGTCCGCTTCGAGGGCACCGTGAGCGAGGACGCGCCCACGACCGTGAAGGTCGGCAACCAGTGGGCGCTGACCCTGAACGGCAGCGTCACCCCGTCCAACATCGTGGAGAACAACCCGCCCAAGCACGACCCGAGCAAGAAGGACACCCAGTCCTCCGCGCAGGGCGACCCGACCGTCACCATCGACGGCAAGACCATGCTGCTCGGCGACACCGGCAACTACACGGTCACGCTCGACCTGAAGCAGAAGGACAACGCGTACCGCGTGTGGCGCGCCGGCATCACCGACGACTACGACGAGCAGTACGTGAGCATCCTCCCGTCCGACATCGAGGTGCTCGACCAGTCCGGCGAGGACGTGACCGGCAGGTTCAACGTCCAGGTCCGCGACGGCGTCGCCTACGTGTACGCGAAGACCGTGGACACGTTCGTGCCGAAGACCGGCAGGACCATCCCGGGCGACCCGCAGCCCGAGGACCTCGCCGCCTACGCCTCCGCGAGCGGGCACGACCCGCTCAACGAGCCGGCCATCGACCAGACGCTGCTCGGCCAGGAATACCAGGTCGTCATGCCGTACAAGGTCGTCAAGGTCACGGACGGCTACACCGTCAGGAACAAGGCCGTCCAGGTCACCAACGACACGAAGGCCGAGACCAACGAGGTGTCCAACCCGCTCAAGCCGGTCAACCCGGCCAAGGACGTGACCGTCAAGGTCGGCGGCGATTCCGTCAACGGCAAGAGCGTGTACGAGGGCCGCACGTTCCTCTACAGGCTCGATTCCAGCGTGATCCCCGCCGACCGCGCCTACCCGCAGGTCGACCGGTGGTCCATCACCGACCAACTCGACGTCGAGCACGACCAGTACACCGGCCAGTGGGCCGTGTACGCGACCCGCGACCTGCACCGCGACGGCGAGATCATCGCCGCCAAGGGCGCGAAGCTCGCCGGCAGCGGCTTCGACGGCTCGAAGTTCGGCGGCGACCTGTTCACGCTCTCCACGGCCAGCGTGGACGGACGCAACGTCGTGACCATAGGCACGACCGAAGCGTACCGCGCCCTCGTGTCCGCGGACAACGAGCATGAGGCCGGATGGCGCCCGTACATCCAGACCACACGCCTCGCAGTCACCGACCGTCACGAGAACCAGTTCACGGAGCATTACAACGGCAAGGCGTTCCAGTCCAACATCGTGTGGACCCGAACCCCGGACATGACCCCGGGCATCCACATCGAGAAGTACGACGTGGCCTCCGGCGAACAGGCCGGCGACCGCGACGACGTGAAGGACGCGTTGAAGATGGCCGGAGACAGCCAGCAGATCGCGTTCAAGATCACCAACACCAGCAAGGTCGATCCGACGACCGGCGAGGGAGCGTGGTTCCAGGCCAAGGACCTGAAGCTCACCGACGGCACCATCGCCGGACTGGGCAAGGTCGAGGACATCAGGACCCCGGCCAACTGGGACACCCTGGTCCTCAAGCCCGGCGAATCCGTGACCGTGACCGGCACCCTCAAGGGCGTGACCGAGGGCGGCCACCACACCGACCGCGCCAAGGTCACCGGCACCCCGCTCGTCGAATGCCCCGTCACCGACCAGCTCGGCGACCAGTCCGGCAGGACCGAGGGCGACCAGGCCGTCGACGGCGACGCCGGCAAGGCGGAAGGCCTCAAGCAGGTCACCGTCTCCGGCCGCACCCTGTGCGAGGACACCACGGTGGACTCCAACCCGGACGACTGGAACGGCTACCGTCCCAAGCCGCTCGCCATCACCGGCGCGGGCATCGTCCCGATCGTCCTGGCCGTGCTCGTCGCGGTCGGCGGCGGCGCGGGCCTGCTGATCGCGTCCCGCCGACGCGCGGCGAAGGCCCCGGCCGACACCGAGGGCTCGGAGGAGTGATCCGACGAACCTGACCCCGGGCCCGCGGCGGACCGTTCGCCATGATCCGCCGCACGGGCCCACGGGCGCGCCCGGATCCCTTCCCTTCCCGGACGCGTCCAAGGCCCCACCGGCGAACGGTCGGCGGGGCCTTTTCCATACCATCGTCCGAGCCTCTTCGGGTTCGTCGGGAACGTCCAAACCGGAGCCTTCTCGACGGCCATACCGTGGTCATGTCATTCAAAACAAGTCGAAAGGAAAACATCATGTACGGAATCACCATCGCGGCAGACAGCGGCAGCGTCGTCACCAGCGCGTTGCAGCTCTTCAGCCAGTTCGCCATCATCGGCGGAGGCCTGTGGGCCGTGTGGGGCGTGGTCACCCTGGCGGGGGGCCTGAAGGACCAGAACGGCCCCGCCACCCAGTCGGGCGTCTGGCAGGTCGTCGGCGGCGGCCTGATCATCGCGGCCGCGGCCCTGTTCTCCAACATCGCCCTGTAGACGGGAGGCCACGCATGGTCGATTTCATCGTCGGCATCCTCAACTCGATAGGGTCCGGCGTCGGCGACGACCTCGTGGCCGACCTGCTGAAGACCCCCGCCGAATACAACGCGGACATGTACCAGCTGAGCCTGACCGTCGCCCTCTCGGCGGTCAAACCTATAGCCAGCACGATACTGGCGATCATGTGCGTCCTGGAACTCGCCAGGGTCAGCACCCGGGCGGACGGCGACCGAGAGCTGGGCGTCAAGCTCGTCGCCATGGCGATGTTCAAGCTCACGCTCGTGTTCACCGCGGCCCAGCACAGCGAGCTCATGCTCCAGGCCATCGACGAGATTGGCGACAGCGTGCTCGGCGGCATCCAGTCGTCGGTGGACACCAGCGGCGCGTCGTCGGGCCTCGGCCTTGGCGACAGCATGCGCGACGCCATCGACTCCGCCGGCTGGATGGGCCAGATACCGTGCCTGATCCTGCTGCTCATCCCGTTCCTCGTCTCCAAGGGCGCGACCATCGTCGTCACCGTCGTCATCCTCCTGCGTTTCGTGCAGATATACATGCTCACCGCGTTCAACCCGCTGCCGATCGCGTTCATCGCCCAGGAGGAGACCCGCCAGTGGGGCATCAACTACTTCAAGCAGTACGCGTCGCTGGTGTTCCAGTGCGCGACCCTGTATCTGGCGATCCTCATGTACCGCACGCTCGTGGGCGGCACGCTCAACCCGAGCAAGTTCAAGGACGGCGACAGCCTCTCCGGCTGGGTGATGGGCAACTTCACCGGCCTGCTCCTGGCGAGCGTCATGCTCATCGGCGTCGTCATGGCGGCCAACTCCGTCGCCAAGAAGCTCTTCGGCGGCGAATGAAACACAACGCAATCCACGAAAGGAAGCAATCATCATGGCGTTGCAGATGCCCGTCTACAGGGAATTGACCACCATCGAATCGAAGGTGTTCATGGGAATGAGCTGGCGGCAGTGCCTCGCCGCCGTCATCCTCGCCGTCGTGTGCGGGGGAGGGTACATCGGCCTGTGGCTCGGGTTGGGCATGGACCCCAACCTCGCCATGTACCTGATCTTCCCGCCCGGCCTGCCCATAGCCGCATGGGGGTGGGCCCGTCCCAAGGGGCTCATGCCCGAGAAATACCTGAAATACATCCTGCGCCACTACACGCAGCGCGAGGTCTACCTGCTCGACGGTCCGGGCAGACCATACCGCACCGGCGCGAAACCAACGATCAAGGAAAGGTGAGGAATGTTCGGAAAGAAGAAAGCTCCGGTGGCCGCGCCGGCCGAAGGCGGTGCCGAAGCCAGGGCGAAGGCGCGGAGAAAGAAGGCGACGCGTCTGCCGAAGGGCGTCAAGCAGCTCATCGGCTACGACGCGATGCTGCGCAACGGGACCGCCAGCCTGGGCGACGGGCGGTGGAGCGCCACCATCCTCTTCCAGGACATCAACTACCAGCTGAGCCCGGAATCCCATCAGATGGAGATCATCGACCGGTGGGCCAAGCTCATCAACAGCTTCGAGGCCGGGCAAAGCGTGCAGATCGCCTCCTACACGCGCTCACGCGGCGTGCGGGAGATCCTCGCCGACGTGATGATGGACGAGACCGGCGACAGCCTCGACCACTACAGGCTCGACTACAACCGCCTCGCCCAAGGCAAACTCGAATCCGTCAGCCGCAACACCAGCACCGTCAAGACCCTGACCGTCACCGTCCGCGAAAGCGACGAGCAGGCCGCCGTCGCGAGCCTGAACGCCCTGTGCAACAACCTCGTCAGCCAGATGCGCTCCATCGACGCATGCAAGGCCACCCGGCTCGACCGCGAGCACCGGCTGCGCCTCATGGCCGAGGTGCTCCGGCCCGGCGAGGAGTTCCGGTTCGACGAACGCCGTTTCGAGCATCAGCCCGGCAAACCCGACACCAAGGACCTCGTGTGCCCGTGGAGCATCGACGCGCGAAACCCGACCATGCTCGACATCGAATCCCTGGACTCGAAATACCTGCACCGCACCATGTGGGTGTCCGGCCTGCCGCCGGAACTGTCCGACCAGCTGGTCAACGACCTGACCGGACTGCGCGCCCGCGTCGACGTGAGCATCCACCTCGCGCCCATGGACCGCGGCGAAAGCATGACGCTCGTGCGCCGCAAGAACGCCGAGGTCAAGATGCAGATCATGGATCAGCGGCGCACGAACCGCAAGCAGGGCCTCGACCCCGACGACCTTCCCGACGACCTCGCCGACCAGCAGGAACAGCTCGGCCAACTGCGCGACGAGCTGCGCTCCACCAACCAGAGGCTCGTGGACTCGATCATCGTGATCGGAGTGTCCGCGGCAAGCCAGGAGGAGCTGGAGGTCGCGTGCAGGAACGTGAAGGCCAAGGTCAACGCGCAGTCCTGCACGGCCGAGAGCCTCAAGTTCATGCAGATGGAGGGGCTGACGGCCGAACTGCCGCTGGGCAACAACCCTCTGCCCATGAAACGCACCCTGACCACGAACAGCGCGGCCATCCTCATCCCGTTCACCACGCAGGAGGTGTTCGAGCCGCACGGCCTGTTCTACGGAAGCAACGCGAGGAGCGGCAACCCGATCCTCGCGGACCGGCGCAGCCACATGAACTCCAACGGATTCGTGCTCGGCACGTCCGGCGGCGGCAAATCCTTCACCGTCAAACAGGAGATCGCCGGCATGTTCCTCAACCGTGACGACGAGGTCATCGTCATCGACCCGGAACGCGAATACCTCGCCCTCGCGGCCGCGTTCGGCGGACAGATCATCCAGATCAGTGCCGGCACCGGCACGCGCGTCAACCCGATGGACATCGTCCTGGAGGATGATTCGGCCTCCGACCCCGTCAAGGACAAGACCAACAACGTGGTCTCCATGATCGGCGCGCTCATAGGCGGCATCGACGGCCTCGACCCGCTCCAGAAGGGACTCGTCGACCAGTGCGTCAGCAACCTGTACACGCGTTACCGCAACCAGGGCGGGGGAGTGGTCCAGCCCACATTGCAGGACCTGCACGACGAATTGCAGGCGGGGCGTACCTTGCCGACGCGCTCAACCCGTACATCACCGGCTCCATGAGCGGCTTCAACGGGCAGACCAACGTGGACCTGTCCAACCGGTTCACCGTGTTCGACGTGTCCGGCCTGTCCGGCGAGCTGCGCACGTTCGGCATGATGGTCGTCATCGACCAGGTGTGGAACCGCGTCATCCGCAACAAGGCCAACGGGCGGCGCACCTGGCTGTACGTCGACGAGTTCCACCGCTTCTTCTCCAACCAGTACGCCGCCGCCCAGTTCAAGGACATCTACAAGCGTGCCCGCAAATACGGGCTCGGCGTCACCGGCATCACGCAGAACGTCGAGGAGATCCTCGACCTGCAGGACGCGCGCGAGATGCTGTCCAACAGCGATTTCCTCATGCTCCTGAGCCAGAACAGCACCGACGCGGACGCCCTGTGCGAGCTGCTGACCCTGAGCGAGGAGCAGCGCCAGTACTTCACCGGCGTGCTGCCCGGCCAGGGACTCATGAAGATCGGCAGCGCCTACGTGCCGTTCGACGGTCGCATCCCCGCGGGCGGCGACCTCTACCGTCTGTACTCCACGACCTTCCAGGAAGGAAAGTAAACGCATGAGCGGAACCCAAGCCCACCACGCCGGAGGCACACGCGCTCGCATCGGACGCGCGGCCACCGGCGTGGTGTCCAGCGCCGCGCAGTTCGGCTTGGACCGGACCGACATCACCGATTCCATGGGTCACACCGCCGCCGAGATGGCGGGACGCGCCGGCATGTACGGCATGTCCTCCACCATGCACGGCGTGGGCTGGACGGCCGGCAAGGCGCGGCGCATCATGAACCGCGGCAAACGCGCCCTGCGGTCGGGCAAGGGAATGCGCAAGACGGCCGGCAAACCCAAGGCGCTGTCCGAGGCGAAGCCCAGCGATAAGATCGGCAGGTTCGCCGCGAAAGGCAAGGCGAGCAAGCGGATCGGCAAGCACATAGGCGCGGGCCTTGGAAAAGCCGGCCGGAGCGTCAAACGGATGGGATCCACCGGCATGGGCTGGATGGACGAAGCCGGCGCAAGGCTCACCACTGCCGACGACGACTTCGCGTCGAAGCTGGGAAGCACCACACGCGACCTGTCCTTCAAAGCGGCACGCGCGGGCGTGAAAGGCGTCAACTCGTCGGCCAAATTCATCTGGCGGCACCGCCGCGCGCCGGCCAAGGCGGTACGCGGAGCGAAAGCCACCGGACAGGCCGCCGTGCGCGCCGCCCGCGCCGCCGCGAACTTCGTGCGCATGGCCGCGTCCCGCGTCATCGCAGGAGCCGCCTCCATCAGCCTTCCCATCATGCCCGTCATCGCGGCCATGCTCGCGGTGCTCGGCGTGCTCCTGGCCGTCATGGGCGCGTTCCTGGGATCCAGCGCCAGCGAATCCACGGTCGCGGGCATGCCCGCGGAATACGAGGCCGACGTGATCCGCGCCGGATCCATCTGCCAGGTCGTCACGCCGAGCATCATCGCCGCCCAGATCGACCAGGAGTCCAATTGGAATCCGAATGCCGGCAGCTCCGCCGGAGCACGGGGCATCGCACAGTTCATACCGTCCACATGGGCGTCCGCGGGCAAGGACGGCGACGGCGACGGCCAGGCCGACATCTGGAACCCGCACGACGCGATCTGGAGCCAGGGCAACTACATGTGCGGCCTCGCCTCGCAGGTCGAGACGGCCAAGAAGTCCGGGAAACTGACCGGCGACACGCTCCAGCTGACCCTCGCCGCCTACAACGCCGGCCTTGGCAGCGTCCTGAAATACGGCGGCATACCGCCCTTCACGGAGACCACCAACTACGTGAAACGGATCGTCGACCTGGCCCGGACCAAGTACACCTCCTCGGGCGGTACCGGCGATTCGGGTCCGACCGTCGGCGCGCTGAGCCCGAAACTCGTCATGAGCGACAGCTGGCACGTGAACATTGAGGCCATGGGCCTGCACTACACGCGCTTCCCCGACTACGACACCTACCAGTGCACCTGGTGGGCCGCGATGCGACGCAACCAGATCGGCAAACCCGTCGACGCGCACATGGGCAACGGAGGCCAATGGAACGACACCGCAGCCCGCCTCGGATACAAGGTTGGCCGGAGCCCGAAGCCCGGCGACGTGATCTGCTTCGAGCCCGGCGTGCACGGCTCCAGCGGATACTACGGCCATGTCGCGGTCGTCGAACAGGTCAACTCCGACGGCTCGATCCTCATCAGCCAATCCGGCAAAGGCTGGATGGCGGTCGTCACCGAGACGATCAGCGCGTCCGACCTCAAGGCCATGGGCGGCGGCGTCAGCTTCATTCACTAGGAAGGAAAGGGAAATGGACGAGCGCAAAAGGAACATCCTCATCATCGCGGCCACGACCGCGGCCGTCGTTCTCATGGTCGTCGCGAACATCGCCTTCATCCTCATGCATCCGTCCGGCACGGAAAATCGGAACAAGCTCGCGGCATCCGACGTCAAGGCGGAGACGTCAACGTCCACGCCGGCCGCAAGACACCAGAAACCATTGGAGGTATGCGAGAAGCTCGCCCCGAAGGCCGCCGCCACATACACCTCCAAGGCCGCCGACCGCGACCGGCTCATCAAACGATACTTCGCATCCGACGCGCAGGGCCTGAACATCCCCATCGACCGAATCGCCGACCAGCCCGACGTACAGGCATCCGGCGGCATGAACGCCGGCACCTCCACGACCGCGACGTGCAGCGTCTGGACCGGCCTTGAATCGCCATGGACCCTCACATGGCGATGGACCGCCGACAAGGGCTGGAAATGCACCGGCATCAGCGGGCCGCTCGAAGGCGCGTACACCGTCCTCGGCGACAAGGCGCCGGAGGAAGACAAGGACGACGAGAAATGATCAGGACCGACAGGAAGACGGGCGAGCCGATCCTCAGCCCCAAACTCACTGCCGACCAGCTGCACGCCATGGCCAACGACCCCGGCTGGCGCCCGTGGATGCGCCTCATAGCCGAACACCCGCACGCATGGCCGGCACTCATCGACTGGTGGCACAACGCGCAGAGGCAGGGCTTCGACGCGGCTGGAGCGGCGCCGAAGCCTCCCGAATCCATGCGCCGTCGCCGCCGCGTCGCCATACCATCCGCGCCACTGCCGCCGGAAGACGAACCAGGACAGGAACCCGTGCCGGCATCTATGGAATCTGTGGATGAGACCCGGACCGCCGAACCGGAGCCATCCCGGTCGCAATCCTCCGTTTCCGGTTCTTCCCACGAACCGGAAACGGAACAGTCCCATCCCGACGATTCCGCGGAGAAGGCCCTGAAGGACGTCGATGGTGATTTCGCGGCACTCGAACAGGTCGCCGACCCGGAGCCAACCGCAATGAGCCTCCCGCCCATATCGGAACCGGAACCGACGGAAACCGGGAAGACCGAGAGACCAGGAGGGCTGTCGGCGGCCGTCACCTACTCGGCCGACCTCGACGATCTGAAGGTTCGCCGCGTCTTCCCGGTCGGGAAAGCGCTCGTCGCGATCGTCATGGCCGCGAGCCTCATCGCCGTGTCCTGGATAGGACTGCAAATCAAAACCCGCCACGCCGCCGCCGTGCGGCAAGAGGCGCATGAGACCGCAATCAGCGCATGTGACTCGGCCGAAGCGACACGCAAGACCGTCCAGTCCGACCTGGACAGGACCACGGCCAAAGCCTCCAAACTACTGAAGGACACCAGTCGCGGCCAGGTCGCGGATCCCAAGACGCTTGACGCGTTGAATCGGCTCCTGGACGCAAAGACGACCACAATCAAGGGTTCCTGCGCGCCCGACGCCGCCGTATCAGACGTGGACAGGACCACTGAGGCGCTGCGCAGAACGACCAAAGAGCTCAAGAACCGTCTCACCGAC
>ENA-ORTI01001746-ORTI01001746.1-human-gut-metagenome-genome-assembly--contig:-NODE-1746-length-21015-cov-3.241889_pt1 | contig 21015 bp, 17 predicted proteins | sample MGYA00242071_ERZ509191 | MGnify/ENA primary metagenome ERZ509191 (study PRJEB26280, sample SAMEA2338832) | human gut metagenome | biome: human gut; feature: human-associated habitat; material: faeces...
TTTATCGGCCGTGTTCCGGTCATGGTTTCCTTAGAGCAGCTTACAAAGGAAGCAATGGTAAGAATTCTTTCTGAACCGAAGAATGCCCTTACCAAGCAGTACAAGAAGCTGTTTGAGCTGGATGATGTAAAACTTGAGTTTACACCGGAGGCTCTGGAAGAAGTGGCAAATCTGGCAGTAAAGAGAAAGATCGGTGCCAGAGGACTGCGTTCCATCCTGGAAAATGCTATGATGGATCTGATGTATGAGATCCCGTCTGATGATACAGTAGGTATCTGTACCATTACAAAAGATGTGATCGATAAGACAGGTGAGCCGGAACTGGTATATCGTGATGCAGCTCCGACAACTGCCCGTAAATCTGTTGCAGACAGACTGCGTGGCGGAAAAAAAGGAGAGATCGCCTGATAGATTTCGAGAGAAGATTAGGGGGCTGTCGTAAAGTAGTCTTATTTTGCGGCATGCCCTCTTTTTGATAGATTGAAAGGTGCATAAGATAGAATGGAAGAACAAGTAATAGTAATGCCCACTGTGGCCCTGCGGGGAATGACCATCCTGCCGGGTATGGTGCAGCATTTTGATGTAAGCAGACCGAAATCCATAGCAGCGGTTGAAAAGGCAATGTTAGGGGATCAGAAGCTGTTTTTAGTCAGCCAGAAGCGTCCGGAGATACCGGATCCGGAACTTTCGGATCTGTATCAGATCGGTACCGTTTCTGTAGTAAAACAGCTGGTAAAGCTTCCCTCTAAAAACGTCCGCGTTCTAGTGGAAGGTCTGGAAAAAGCGGAACTTCTCTGCTTTGATACGGAAGAACCTTATCTTATGGGTGAGATCAGCCTCATGGGGGAAGAGGAAGAAGATACAGAACCTCTTGCCGGAGAGGCAATGCTCCGTATTTTAAAGGATAAACTGGAAGAATATGGAACTGTCAATCAGAGAGTGGCAAAGGAAACACTTCCGGCGCTGCTGCTGATCGGTGATCTGAAGGAGATGTTAAAGCAGATTCCTATCCAGATGCCATGGGATTATACCGTATGCCAGGCGATCTTAGAGTGTTCCAGCATATCTGCAAAATATGAGGCTGTCCTTCAGACCCTTATGACAGAAATGGAAGTTTACCGTATAAAAAAGGAATTCCAGGAGAAAGTAAAAGCAGATATTGACCAGAACCAGAAAGAGTATATCCTCAGAGAACAGATGAAGATCATCCGTCAGGAGTTAGGGGAGGATAATCCTTTATCTGATGCAGATGAGTATCAGAAGAAAACAGAAAGCTTAAAAGCAGACAAAGAAGTAAAGGAAAAGCTGTTAAAAGAGATCGGCCGTTTCCGTACCATGCCTGCCGGAAGCCAAGAAGCCAATGTGCTGCGGACCTACATAGAGACTCTTTTAGAACTGCCGTGGAAGAAAACTTCCAAAGATAACGAAGATATCCGCCATGCAGAAAAGATCTTAAATGAGGATCATTATGGTCTGGAAAAGGTAAAAGAGCGTATTTTAGAGTATCTGGCTGTGCGTTCTCTTACCAAGAAGGGTACAAGCCCGATCATCTGTTTAGTAGGTCCGCCAGGAACCGGTAAGACCTCCATTGCAAGATCTGTTGCAAAAGCATTAAATAAAAAATATGTGCGCATCAGCCTTGGCGGTGTAAGAGATGAGGCAGAGATCCGTGGACACAGAAAGACTTATGTAGGGGCAATGCCGGGACGTCTGGTAGAAGGACTGCGCCAGGCAGGAGTTGCCAATCCGCTGATGCTTTTAGATGAGATCGATAAGGTAAGCAGTGACTACAAGGGAGATACTTCCTCTGCTTTGCTGGAAGTATTAGACGGGGAGCAGAATGTAAAATTCCGCGATCACTATGTAGAAGTTCCTGTGGATCTTTCCCAGGTACTGTTTATTGCCACTGCCAATACCACCCAGACTATACCGGGACCATTACTTGACCGTATGGAACTGATCGAGGTAAACAGCTATACAGAAAATGAGAAGTTCCACATTGCAAAGGACTATCTGGTAGGAAAACAGATCGAGCGAAATGGCCTTACACCACAGCAGATCGTATTTTCCGATAAGTGTCTGGAAAAGATCATCCACAATTACACCAGAGAAGCCGGTGTGCGAAACTTAGAGCGCCGGATCGGGGATGTGTGCCGCAAGGCAGCCAGAAAATATCTGGAAAAGAAGCAGGGACCGATCCGTGTAAATGAAGGAAATCTGGAAAAATATCTTGGAAAAGAGAGAGTCTCTTTTGAAGATGCCAATGAAGAAGATGAAGTAGGTATTGTAAGAGGTCTGGCATGGACCAGCGTAGGCGGCGATACCTTACAGATCGAAGTAAATGTGATGCCTGGAAAAGGAAATCTCCTTATGACTGGCCAGATGGGTGATGTAATGAAGGAGTCAGCACAGATTGCTCTGACTTATGTGCGCTCGATCTGTCCGGATTACCAGGTGGCAGATGATTACTTTGAAAAACATGATCTGCATCTGCATATTCCGGAGGGTGCAGTTCCAAAGGATGGCCCGTCTGCAGGTATTACCATGGCAACAGCTATGCTTTCTGCTGTAATAGGACGGAAAGTTCTGGCAAAAGTGGCTATGACCGGTGAGATTACCTTAAGAGGAAGAGTGCTTCCGATCGGCGGCCTGAAGGAGAAGATCCTGGCAGCCAAGATGGCCCACATTAAAAAAGTCCTGGTTCCGGATAAGAACCGGCCGGATATGGCAGAATTATCAAAAGAGATCACCAGAGGTTTGGAGATCGTTTATGTTAAAAATATGGATGAAGTAATAAAGGAGGCATTTGTATGATCATCAGAGATGTAAATCTGGAAACAGTCTGCGGTGTTACCAGCAAACTTCCGGACAACACACTGCCGGAGTTCGCTTTTGCAGGAAAGTCAAATGTAGGAAAATCCTCATTGATCAATGCACTGATGAACCGGAAGGCGCTTGCCAGAACTTCGGCAAAACCTGGAAAAACACAGACCATCAACTTTTACAATATCAACGAAGAAATGTATCTGGTGGACCTTCCGGGATACGGTTATGCAAAGGTTTCCGAGCAGGAGAAGGCACAGTGGGGAAAGCTGATCGAGCGTTATCTTCATGGCTCTAAACAGCTGCGAGCTGTCTTCCTTCTGATCGATATCCGTCATGATCCATCTGCGAATGATAAGATGATGTATGACTGGATCGTGGATCAGGGATTCAATCCGATCATTATTGCGACAAAGCTTGATAAGCTGAAGAGAAGTCAGGTACAGAAGCAGGTAAAGGCAATTAAGACCGGACTGAAGCTGCTTCCGGGAACTGTTGTGATTCCTTTCTCAGCAGAGACAAAGCAGGGACGGGATGAGATCTGGAATCTTGTAGACACAGAATTCTTGGGAAAAGGAACAGGGGAATAACCTTGAAAAATCCATTGCATTATCAGTTTTCGGATTATGATTGTGGACCGACGTCCATGCAGAATGCGAGCAGCTTCCTCAATGCATCCAAACAAGATGTATGGCGATTCGGGTGCTGATATCTCAAGTGGGTTGCATCAACTAAGATACGGGGAGAAAAAGTTCACCCCCACAAATTCCACTTTGGGCGGGATTTGTGGGGGTTGCTTTTTCTAGTTGGTTGGCAAGAAAAGCAAGTGGGATACCAATTTTTAGAATGTGGATATCATTTTAGATTTCTTGCCAGATTATATAAATTTTTGATTACATCAGTTTTCTAAACAGATCTTTCAGATCTTCTACGGATGCGTCTTTTGGATTTCCAGGTGCGCAGGCATCGGCGTGGGCAGATTCTGCGAGGAACTGGAGATCTTCTTCTTTGAGGGCTTCGAGTTTGGATGGGATTCCTACGTCTTCAGAGAGTTTGCGGACTGCATCTACAGCTGCTTTTCTGTATTCTTCCTGAGACATATTATCTACGCCTTCAACTCCCATTGCGCGGGCGATTTCACGGTATTTTTCTCCTGTGCAGTCTGCGTTGTATTCCATTACGATTGGAAGCATCATTGCACATGCAACACCGTGTGGTGTGTCATAGACTGCTCCAAGGGTATGAGCCATTGAGTGAGCGATTCCAAGACCTACGTTTGAGAAGCCCATTCCGGCGATGTACTGTCCAAGAGCCATTCCTTCTCTTCCTTCTTTGGTGTTTTCAACAGCACCGCGGAGAGATTTGGAGATAATCTCGATTGCTTTTAAGTGGAACATATCTGTCATTTCCCATGCGGCTTTTGTGGTGTAGCCTTCGATCGCATGAGTTAATGCATCCATACCGGTTGAAGCGGTCAGTCCTTTTGGCATAGAAGACATCATTTCCGGGTCTACAACAGCGATGATCGGCATATCATGTGGGTCTACACAGACGAATTTACGTTTCTTTTCTACATCTGTTACTACATAGTTGATCGTAACTTCTGCTGCAGTACCGGCTGTTGTCGGAACGGCAATGATCGGAACGCAAGGTTTCTTTGTCGGAGCTACACCTTCCAGGCTTCTTACATCTTCAAATTCCGGGTTTGCGATGATGATACCGATTGCTTTGGAAGTATCCATAGAAGATCCGCCGCCGATTGCGATAATGTAATCAGCACCTGAATTTTTGAAAGCCTGTACACCGTGCTGTACGTTCTCGATAGTCGGGTTTGCTTTGATATCAGAGTAGATTTCGTAAGCAAGTCCTTCTTTGTCTAAGATATCTGTTACTTTGGAAGTAACATTGAATTTGATCAGATCCGGGTCAGAACATACAAGAGCTTTTTTGAAACCATGAGCTTTTGCTTCTGTTGCAATCTCTGCGATTGCACCTGCTCCGTGATAAGATGTCTGATTTAACATAATTCTGTTTGCCATGATACATATCTCCTTTTCGTTTATGGTAAAATCACTTGTTTCTAATACTATTTTAACTATAAGAAGGCGGTAAAAAAAGTTACAGAATATGAAAAGTGTAACATTTATACAAAAGCTTAAGACAAAATATGCAAATCAGTGAAGAGTTGCACAAGTTTTTCCGGCATGCCAAGTACCAGTTGTTTTGCAAGCTGCGCAGGCGGAAATTTCATTCCGCCAAGCAGCCATTTGACAGTCATGTAAATCGAGCCACGGCAGTACATCTCTAAAAGAAATGAAGTTTCTGCATCCGGGCGTCTTCCGGTTTTCTGGAAAATAAGGTTTGAATAGAATTCCAGAATCAGTTCAAAATCATGTTCTTTTAAAGAGTTCTGATCGTCAGAGCGGAATGCTGCAGCGAAAAACAGGTGCTCTTCCTTTAAATATTCAAATTTTTTGACCAGTCCGTCATAAACAGTGGTACCTTCTCCCATATGTTCAAATGATTTTAGAAGAAGTTTGTCAAAATACCAGTTGATCAGATCGTATTTATCAAGAAAATTGCGGTAAAAGGTCTGGCGTGTGACGCCGCAGACTTCCACAATCTGGCGGATGGTGATATCATCGACAGAAGTGGTCTTCATGCAGGTTTTCATTGCTTCGGCGAGCCGGTATTTGGTAGATTCGGATTTGGCCATGTTCAATTCTCCTTAATCGTAGGCATGTTTTTTCTATATAAGTAGTACGGTATGATCAAAGCTGTGGTAGTGATCCAGGAAATCGGATAACTAAGCATTACACAGGTTGTGGTATGGTGTGCCGGTAAGACAAACATAATCCACGGAATACGGATCAGACATACGCCGCCAAGTGTGATCAGTGTCGGCAGCAGGACATCGCCGGTTCCGCGAAGTGCACCGGAGAGAACTTCAATAAATACATAAATAGTGTAGCACGGTGCCATAAAACGCAGCATATCAATACCGATATTGATCACATTTTGATCTGTCGTAAAAATTGAGAACAGTGGGCGGCAGAAGATGGCTAAAAACAGCACGATCCCTCCGCACACAGCCACAGCCATTGCAAGGCAGATACGGACACTTTTGAAAATACGTTCTTTTTTACCTGCTCCATAATTTTGTCCGGCAAAGGTTGTGATCGCAATTCCGAATGCTCCGTTGACTGTCCAGAAAAGCGCATCCAGTTTACCAAAAGAAGCCCATGCAGCGGCAGTATCGGTTCCGAAACCATTGATTGCTGCCTGAATAATGATATTGGTAATACTGTACATAAATGCCTGCAGTGCACTTGGAATACCGATGCGGAATTCCATACGCAGCTTCAAAAGGTCTATGTGTAGTTTGCTCAGATAAAGCTTGCAGTCATCATATTTTTTCATCAGTGCATTGGTGACAAGGATTGCACTTACTGCCTGTGAAATAATGGTTGCGATAGCGGCTCCGACAATTCCCATATCAAATACGATTACCAGTACCAGATCGAGGATGATGTTTAGAAAACAACAGACGATCAGGTAATATAGTGGTCTGCGGGAATCACCGATGGAGCGCATGATGGCTGAGCCTATATTAAAGATCAAGGTACCGAAAATACCTAAAAAGTAAATCCGCAGATAAAGAATAGAATCCGCAAGTGTATCTGCAGGTGTATCGATGAGCTTCAAAAGAAATGGTGTTAAGGCCCATCCGAGTATTGTAAATACAATACTGAGAATAGCGGAAAAAGCATAGGCGGTATGCAGACTCTTTTGCAGATTCCGCTCATCCTTTGCACCATAAAACTGGGAAACAATTACAGATGCACCGCTTGCAAGTCCCGTAAAACATCCGATGATCAGATTGGAAAGAACGGCAGAAGATCCCCCGACTGCGGCAAGTGCGCCCTTTCCGACAAAACGACCGACGATGACAGCATCTACGGTGTTATAAAGCTGTTGAAACAAAGTTCCAACTACAATAGGAAAGAAAAAAATCAATAATTGCTTCCAGATAACTCCTTCGGTAATCTGATTGGTTTTTGTACTTTCGTTTGACATGTTAATAACCTCCAATGAAAAAACTAAAAAAACATACCTAAACGAAGTATAACATGAAGTCGGAAGAAAAGATATCAGATGAAGAGAAGTTTCATAGAAATAAAACCAACTTTGACTAACACCGTATGAAATGGTACAATTGAAACACTACGAGAAAAAAGGAGTACAAAGAAATTATGGAAAAAACAGTTGAAGCAGTAATCTGCGGACATGAAATTACATCAGCAGAGGTAGATGCATTTATCGCAAGCCTTCCGAGAGAACAGCAGGTATACGCATCCCATCCGGATTTCCGCAAACAGTGTGTTGATCAGCTGATCGCAGTTTATGCACTTGCAAAATATGGTGAAGAAGAAAAGTTAGACGAGACAGAAAAGTTTAAAGCAATTCTGGAAAATGCAAGAAAAGATATCCTTGCACAGATGGCGATCGGCAAGATTTTTGAGGGAATCACAATTTCAGATGAAGAGATCAGAGAATATTTTGAAGCAAACAAAGCAAGATTTGCAAAAGGAGCATCTGTTCATGCAAAACATATTCTGGTTGATTCCGAAGACAAATGTAACAAACTACTTGAATCCATCGTAAGTGGTGGGAAAGCATTTGAGGATGTTGCAAAAGAATCTTCTACCTGCCCGTCAGGAGCAAACGGTGGAGACCTTGGCGAATTCGGAAAAGGACAGATGGTCAAAGAATTCGAAGATGCCGCATTTGCAGCAGAAATCGGACATGTGGTTGGACCGGTCAAGACACAGTTTGGATACCATCTGATCAAAGTGGAAGATAAGAAAGAAGCCGAAGATGCGAAGCTTGATGATGTAAAAGAGCAGATTAAGAGTGAGATCATGCAGAAAAAGCAGCAGGAGGCTTATACCGCGAAGGTGGAAGCACTGAAGAAGAAATATATGGCATAGTATTTGCCAGGATTTCATTCGATTGATAAAAAACAGCAGGACAGATTAATTTTTATCGGATCTGCACCCATTGCGCAGGCAATCCTTCTATCTGGAATTACTTGTGCTGCCAACTCTCATTTATGAAATATTTGTGAAAACTCCCCCGCAGATTTGACGAAACACGAAAAAAGTTGTAGTATATATGACGGAATTGTTACAGAAGTGTTAAGAAACGGAGGTACGGATGCAGATTCGCAGTGCAGCAAAATGGATCGCAGCGGCAGCAGGGATACTGGTTGGCGCCGTTATCGTAGGATTTACATTAAAAGATACTACATATATAGAAGCAAAATTAGAACAGATCAAAGGAGCAAGACAGTCTGTTACAGCAGTGGAGAAAACGACAGCAAAGACGCAGAAGATAAAAAATGCGGAAATAGTGAAAGAGACACCCCTTCCGGAGAGTAGCTGTATTTCTGATTTTGCATTTACAGGACAGATGCCGGAGCTTCCTACCGGATGTGAGATCACATCTCTTACAATGACTTTGAATTATTATGGATATTCTGCAGATAAGATGGCAATGGCACTCGAATATTTACCGACAGTTGGATGGACCAACACTTATTACGGAGACAATGAAACTTTATATGGAAATGATATTTACAATTATTTTATAGGAAATCCACAGTCAGAGACGGATGGATTAAGCTGCGGAGCGGGAGCAATCGTGACGGCAGCAGATGGCTATCTTGCAGATAATGGAAATGCAATGAAAGCAGAGGACGAGACAGGATCAGAGCCGGAACAGCTGTATCGTTTTGTAAGTGAAGGAACCCCCGTGGTTGTATGGGGAACAATTGGTATGGAAGAACGTCAGATAATGGAAAGCTGGAATACGGAAGATGGAAGAGAAGCCAGCTGGGCGATGAACGATCATTGTGTTGTACTGATCGGATACAGTGCAGACAGTGTGACTGTTGCAGACCCGATCGAAGGGATTGTGAGCTATGACAGAGCACAGTTTGAATCGGCTTTTCGTTCCAGAGGTAATCAGTGTGTGATTTTGAAGAATGTACAATAGAGAAGTGGGAGGTACTTTGCAGATAAAGACAGTCTGTGAAGTATCTCTTCTTTATATATGTGATGAGCTGAGTGCAGAGTTTCGTCTGCTTAAGGAAAGAAGATCAGGATTGTAAAAATATTTGAGAAGAAGTTTGCCAAAGGATTGACAATTATTTGTTTTTTTGGTATCTTTAGACTATGGTACAAACGTTAGTCTAAAAAGAAAAATGACAAGAAGGAGAGCTACCATGAATTTAGTAACGAATATTCAGAAGTATTCGATCCATGACGGAGATGGAATCCGTACTACTGTATTTTTTAAAGGATGTCCATTAAAGTGCGAGTGGTGTCACAACCCTGAGACACAGCGTTTTGAGAGAGAACTTCAGTGTGATAAAGAAAAGTGCGTCGGATGTGGAACCTGTGCGAAGGTCTGTCCGAACGATGCCATCACGATGGTAGATGGAAAGCCGGAGCTTGACAAAGAGAAATGTCAGCTTTGCGGAAAATGCGATAATTTCTGCCCACAGGGCATTCGGGAGATTGTCGGGCAGGAGTATCCTGTAAAGGAACTGGTAAAAGAACTGATGAAAGACCGGATGTTTTATGAACAGTCCGGCGGTGGAGTCACACTTTCCGGCGGGGAAGTGATGGCGATGTCAACGGATTATATTTTACAGATCGCGAAAGCACTTAAAAAAGAAGAAATTTCGCTTACCATTGACACCTGCGGATATGTTTCGTATGATAAATTTGAAGCAATTTTACCGTATGTAGATACGTTTTTATATGACGTAAAAGTGAAGGATCCGGAATTACATAAAAAGTATATCGGAGTTGACAATAAGCTGATCCTGGATAACCTGGTGAAGCTTTCAGATGCAGGGGCAAGGATTTACATCCGAATCCCGACGATCAAAGAAGTGAACGGCAATGTGCAGAATATGGAAGATACCATTCATTTTCTGAAGAAACACGGCATTCACCCGGCACAGGTTAATCTGCTGCCTTACCATAATACAGGAAGCAGTAAATATCCGAAGCTGGGTATGGAATACAAGGGAACTGATTTACATGCACCGGAAAAAGAAGAGATGGAAAGTTTTGTAAAGCTTTTTCAGGATGCAGGATATACCAACACAAAAATAGGAGGATAAGAAAATGGCAAGAGGCATGAATGAAAGAATTCAGAAGCTGAGAGAACTGAGTGTTACAACACCGGTTCACATTGATCTCGAAAGAGCAAGAATCGAGACAGATTTTTACAGAAAAAATGATGGAAAATATTCGATTCCGGTTATGAGAGCCATGGTATTAAAAGAATATTTTTCAAAGAAGACACTTTATCTGGGAGACTGTGAGCTGATCGTTGGTGAAAAAGGAAAAGATCCACAGGCTTCTCCTACATTCCCGGAACTTTGCTGCCACAGCAAAGAAGATATGGTAGTTATGAGTGAACGTGACCTCGTATCTTTCCATACAACAGAAGAAGATCGTGAGATCCAGGAGAAGGAAATCATTCCTTACTGGTCAGGACGAAGCATGAGAGAGAAGATCCTTGCAGCTATGACTCCGGAATGGAATGACTGCTATTCAGCAGGTATGTTCACAGAGTTTATGGAGCAGAGAGGACCTGGACATACATGCGGTGGTGAACAGAACTTTAAAGTTGGATATCTGGAATACAAAGAAAAGATCAAAAAGACTATGGATGCGCTGGATTTCATGAATGATCCGGAAGCTACCGATAAAATGGAAGAACTCAAAGCGATGGATATTGCATGTGATGCAGTAATCATCCTTGGTGAGAGATATCACAAACTGGCTCTTGAAATGGCAGAAAAAGAAGCAGATCCTACTCGTAAGAAAGAATTAGAGCAGATCGCAGCCAACCTGGAAGTTGTACCGGCTCACAAACCGCAGACCTTCTGGCAGGCAATACAGTTATACTGGTTTACACATCTTGCGGTTACAACAGAACTGAACCCATGGGATGCATTCAGTCCGGGACGTCTGGATCAGCATCTGATTTCTTATTATGAAGCAGATACAGAAGCAGGAATCCTTGATGACGAGAAAGCAAAAGAACTGCTTGAATGTTTATGGATCAAATTCTACAACCAGCCGGCACCGGTTAAGGTTGGTATTACCTTAAAAGAAAGTGCTACTTATGTAGACTTTGCGAATATCAATACAGGTGGAGTTACACCAGATGGTAAAGACGGTGTAAACGCAGTCAGCTACCTGATCCTTGATTGTATGGATGAGATGAAGCTTGTACAGCCGAACTCTAATGTAACCATCAGCAAGAAAACACCGGCACGTTTCCTTAAGAGAGCATGCGAAATCTCAAGAAAAGGATGGGGACAGCCAGCATTTTATAATACAGAAGCCCAGATCATGGAACTTGTCAATGCAGGTAAATCTCTGGAAGATGCCCGTCGTGGTGGATCTTCAGGTTGTGTAGAGACAGGAGCATGGGGAAGTGAAGCATATATCCTGACCGGTTATATGAATATTCCGAAGATTTTCCAGCTGACTCTTTACAACGGTTATGATGCAATGTCAGGCAAACAGCTCGGACTGAAGCTTGGTTATGCAAAAGATTTTAAGACATTTGATGAACTGTGGAATGCATTCAAGAAACAGATGAAGCATTTCATCGATATCAAGATCCGTGGAAACAACGTAATCGAGAGATTATATGCAGAAAATATGCCGGCACCGTGTCTTTCCGTTGTAACAAACGACTGCATCAGTAATGCAAAAGACTACAATGCAGGTGGAGCAAGATACAACACCAACTACATTCAGGGTGTTGGTATCGGAACAGTTACAGACTGTATCGCAGCTGTTAAATACAATGTATATGATAAGAAGAACTTCACAATGGAAGAACTGATCGAAGCAATGGATCATAACTTTGAAGGATACGATGCAATCTATCGTATGGTACACGATAAGACACCAAAATATGGTAATGATGATGACTACGCAGATGATCTGATGCAGGACGTATTCTATCTGTATCATGACCTGATCACAGGACGTCCGACTATGAGAGGCGGAAAATACGGAGTCGATATGCTTCCTACAACCTGCCATGTTTACTTCGGAGATGTGATCGGAGCAACAGCTAACGGACGTAAAGCACATATCCCGGTTTCAGAAGGTATTTCACCGGAGAAATCAGCAGATGTAAATGGACCGACAGCTGTTATCAAATCATGTGCTAAGATGGATCATCTTGCTACAGCAGGAACACTTCTGAATCAGAAGTTCACACCGGACGTTGTAGCAGGAGAGAAAGGTCTTGACAATATGGCAAGTCTGATCCGCAGCTACTTTGCAATGGATGGACATCATGTACAGTTCAACGTTATCGACAGAAAGACTCTGCAGGAAGCGCAGAAGCATCCGGAAGATTACAGAGATCTGATCGTGCGTGTTGCAGGATACAGTGATTTCTTCCGTAACTTAAGCAAACCGCTTCAGGATGAGATCATCAACCGTACAGAGCAGTCATTCGAATAGAAAATAACCAGAGAAATTGAAAAAGGTTAAATAAAGGAAGAGGCAGGAGCACCGCAATGCAGAGAGTAATCTGTGTGTGGTGCTTCTGTTTTTTTTGAACAATGAAAAACATTTTCAAATTTCATTGACATATAAAAATAATGTGATAAAATGAAAACGATTTCCAAATTGAAGGGAGGAGGTCAGTATGGCAAAAGCACCATATAAAACAAAACAAATGACCGAAATACTTACCTTCCTGAAATCGGTACAGGGAAGACATGTTACAGTGAATGAAATCTGCGATTTTTTCAGGGAAAAAGGGATTTCCGTCGGAACCACGACCATTTACCGTCATCTGGAGAAGATGGTGAAAGAAGGTCTGGCCGCGAAGTATGTAGTAGACGGTTCGAGCAGTGCCTGTTTTGAATATATCGGAGATCATGGGGAAGAATATGAAAACTGCTATCATTGTAAATGTGAGAAATGTGGAAAGCTGATCCATTTACAGTGCAATGAGATAGAAAGCTTAAAACAGCATATGCAGCAGCATCATGATTTTCAGATGGATCCGCATCGTACCGTGTTTTACGGAATCTGCGGTGAATGCAGTAAGAAAGAATAAATAAAATTTATTAACAGATGAAATCTGGGAAAGGAGATGGATACAGGAAAGAAAAAAAGTATGGCAGCGGTTATATGTATTTTTCTTATATTTGTAACCCTTGCTTCTCTTTTTTTGTTGCCCGAGAGGAAGATCATAACTGTACGGGAAAGGACTGCCCGATTTGTGCCTGCGTTCATCAGGCAAAGCAGGTCCTTCGGAATCTGGGAACAACACCTGCAGTAGGATTTTTTGTTAGTCCGGTGATCTTTATCGCAGAAACTGTTATTTTGCCGGGGTTCTGGATCATTTTGTCGATTTCGTTAGTTCATCAAAAGGTAAGATTAAATGATTGAATAAAACTTTTTATAAAGCAGAAAGGGTATGAAAAGTCATACCTTTCCTTTGGATATGATGAGCATGTATGGCTGTCTGTAAAAAATGCAGAAGTGCTGAGTAAGGCGATTGCAGACGCGCTGGAAAAAGCAGACCCGGATCATAAGGATATTTATCAGGAGAATGCATCTGCATACAGTGAAAAGCTGAAAGACCTGGATGCTAAGTACTAGGAAGTTGTTGATGGCGCGTCACAGAAAACACTGCTGTTTGGCGATCGTTTTCCATTCCGTTATCTGGTAGATGATTATGGATTAAGCTATTATGCTGCATTTGTCGGATGAAGATTATACGGAACAGGAAACAGAAATTATCGTTCAGGGAACGTTCGAGACATATAAAGAATCAAATGATGAGACTTTGTATTGCAGGATCACAGATGCGGATATGCAGATAAAAAAATAAGAAGAGAAAAGATGGATCATGAAGGAATACGGGAAAAAGATTAGCAGATATTTGATGAAAAACAAAAAAGGAAGATTTTATTGTGTGGCAGGTGTGTTGTATCTGCTGGCAATTTTGTTTGTCATGAATGATGCCTGGCTGTATCAGACACCGATCGTGAAAGTGACAAAAGTGGTGACAATTGTAGAAGGGAAAAGCAAAAGTACACGTGGGACAGAGGAAACGAAATATAAGCAGAGTCTTTATGGCAAAATCATAAACGGAGAAGACAAAGGAAAAGAAGTCCGGATTGCCAATGAATACACAACAACAGAAATGGCTGACCAAAAATACCATAAAGGTGACCGGGTGTTTTATAAGGGATCATCGATCATTGGAGTAAAGCGGGATACGATGCTGGTTGTTATGCTTGGCTTCCTTGCACTTCTGCTCCTTGGGATTGCCGGACGGCAGGGCGGTTTGACGATCATAACAGCAATGTTGAATATCCTGATTTTTGTGATCGGTTTCTGGACGGCGGATGACACATCGGAAATTCTAAGTGTATGTAGCAGACTGATCCTTTTTTTCGCAGTGGTAACGCTTGTTGGATTAAATGGGATCCACAAGAAAACTTTTGCCGCACTATTGACAACACTATGTGTCCTGCTTATGATCATGGGGATATTTGATCTTGTTATGCAGCATATGGAAGAACTGGATTATTCGACGATGGAATATCTGGGCAGTATTGATAATCCGGATGAAATTTTCCATGCAGAGATCCTGTTGTCGGGACTCGGTGCCATCATGGATGTGGCGGTTGCCATATCGGTGGCTTTAAGCGAGATTGTTGAGCAGAAACCGGAAGTAAAATTTGTGGAACTTTTCCGTTCGGGCAGAGAGATCGGATATGACATTATGGGAACAATGATCAATGTGCTGTTGTTTGTGTTTGGCTGCGGTCTGATTCCTACATGTTTGATCCGGATGAACAATGAGGTGCGTTTTGTTACCATTGTAAAATTGCATATTCCATGTGAATTATGCCGTTTCTTTGTAGAAAGTATCGGAATTGTACTGGCGATCCCAGTGTCTATTTTCATAACAGCAGTTATGATGAAACTATCTGTGAAAAAGAGGGAAAAAAGATGTTGATCATATTGGGACTGATTCTAATGATAGTAATAGTGCTTGTTGGAGGGGACAGAGGCGCCATGTCTCTGATCGCTCTGGCGGGAAATATTTTGTGCCTGAGTCTTGCAATCTGGCTTTATGCCGTCGGAGCACCCGTGTTTCTGGTTACTGCCGGTGCAGGAATTTTAATTTCCTGTATCACTTTGTTTTATCAAAATGGGACGAATATTAAAACCTGGAGTGCATTTCTTGCGGTTGCAATTACAATGTGTGTGTTATTTGCATTTATTTATCTGGTCGTATGGAAAAGTGGGGCGGGAGGCTTGAATGAGATCCAGGCAGCCGGAGAAGATGTTTTCTATTATAATATGAACCTGGATATCAGTATGCCCAAGGTTGCAACAGCCGTAATTGTACTCAGCACGTTAGGAGCTGTGATCGATATGGCACTGACAGTAACAACTTCCGTATATGAGGTGAAATGTCATAAGCCGGATATCAAAATGAACAAACTGGTTCAAAGTGGAATGAAGATTGGAAAAGATGTGATCGGAACAACGGTTAATACGTTATTGTTTGCATATCTGGGAGAATCGCTGTTGTTATTCGCGTATTTGAGAATGCAGAATTACTCCATTGAGCTGTTGCTCAACTCCAAAATTCTTTTTCAGAACTGTATTTCCATGATTTTTGGAGCAATTTCCTGCACAATGATAATGCCGGTTTCAGCGGTTTTGATCGCAAAAAACTGTGAGCTTTTTGATTGGATGGAAAATAGTAAATAGCAGGTTGACAGCAGGGAAATATCTGTGATAAACTTGTTTAAGATTAAATTGTTTACGAATGAACAATTTATTCGTGAACAGTTTTCTTTTTTTGAAGAAGCAAAAAGTGGAAGGAGGAAAGTCATTTGTGTGAAGGATGTGAAGAGCGAATCCACGTAGGACATCAGGTGCACCGGATAGACCGTTCGATTTCAAAACTGCTGGAAATGCGTGTAAAAGAAGAAGGACTGGATGAGATTGCCCTGATGCATGGCTGGATCTTACGTTATCTATATGAACATCAGGATAAGGAAATTTATCAGAAAGATATAGAAAAGTATTTTGGTATCTGCCGTTCAGCGGTAACAAATATTATCCAGACTCTGGAGAAAAAAGGGTACATCTGCCGTGCATCGGTTGCAAATGATGCGCGTCTGAAAAAAGTAATGCTGACAGAAAAAGGACGGGAAAACCATGAAAAACTGGGAGAAATTTTTCAGAAAATGGATGCGCAGTTGGAAGAAGGCATTACAGAAGAAGAATTACATGCATTTATGCATGTGATCGATAAAGTTTATTACAATATGGAAAAAATGAAAGGAGAGAATTTATGATTCGGACTTTATTAAAAGAAGTAAAAGAATATAAAGCGGCATCGATCGCAACACCGTTTTTTATGATTCTGGAAGTATTGTTTGAGACATTGATTCCATTTCTGATGGCATCTATTATCGATAAGGGTGTCAATACCGGAGATATTCACCATATTTACAAAGTTGGTGGAATTATGATCGTGGCTGCATTTTGTGGCCTGCTTGCCGGAATGGCAGGAGGACGATACGGAGCAAAGGCTTCGACCGGGTTCGCGAAGAATTTGAGAAATAAGATGTTCGATCAGATCCAGACCTATTCGTTTGCAAATATTGATCATTTCAGTACAGCAGGTCTGGTTACACGTCTGACAACAGATGTGACCAATGTGCAGAATGCGTACCAGATGATGCTGCGTATGATGATGAGAGCACCGGCAAGTATGATCTGTGCAATGGTGATGGCATTTACGGTCAATGCCAGACTGGCAAGTATTTACCTTGTGGCAGTTGTGATCCTGGGAGTGATCCTCTTCTTTATCATTCGTCATGCAACGGCTTATTTCCAGCAGGCATTTCCAAAATATGATGCTTTAAATGCATCCGTTCAGGAAAATGTATCTGCGATCCGTGTAGTAAAAGCATATGTAAGAGAAGAACAGGAAACAAGTAAATTTCAGTATGCAAGTAAGAATATTTACGATATTTTTGTAAGAGCAGAGAAAAATGTTATATGGAACTCACCGATCATGATGTTCACTGTTTATACCTGCATCATCCTGATCAGCTGGTTTGGTGCAAAGCTGATCGTAGTGAAATCGTTGACAACAGGAGAGTTGATGAGTCTTCTTGCATACTGTATGAACATTCTGATGAGTCTGATGATGCTGTCTATGGTATTTGTCATGATTTCCATGAGTATGGCAAGTATGCGGCGTATAGCAGAAGTACTGGATGAAACTAGCGATATCCATAATCCGGAACATCCGCTTTATGAAGTGGCAGATGGAAGTATTTCATTTAAGAATGTAGATTTTGCTTACAAAAAAGACAGTGCAGAGAAAGTCCTGAAGAATATCAATCTGGACATCCATTCCGGTGAGACGATTGGCATCATTGGAGGAACCGGAAGTGCGAAGACGAGTCTGGTGAATCTGATCAGTCGTCTGTATGACGTGACAGGCGGAGAAATCCTGGTTGGCGGAAAGAATGTCAAGGATTATGATCTGGAAGTACTGAGAAACCAGGTATCTGTTGTATTGCAGAAAAATGTACTGTTTACCGGAAGTATTCTGGATAACCTGCGCTGGGGAAACAAAGAGGCGACCGACGAAGAATGTATGGAAGCATGTCGGCTTGCATGTGCAGATGAATTCATTGAGCGTTTCCCGGATAAATATAATACCCACATTGAGCAGGGAGGAAACAACGTATCCGGTGGTCAGAAGCAGAGACTGTGTATTGCAAGAGCACTGCTTAAGAAACCGAAGATCCTGATCCTGGATGATAGTACCAGTGCGGTAGATACTGCTACAGATGCGAAGATCCGCCGTGCATTCCGTGAAGAAATCCCGGATACAACAAAACTGATCATTGCACAGCGTGTATCCAGTGTGCAGGATGCAGACCGTATCATCGTTATGGATGAAGGGCAGGTTCATGGATTTGGTACACACGAAGAATTGCTGAAGACCGATGAAATTTACCGCGAAGTATACGAATCGCAGACTCAGGGCGGAGGAGATTTTGATGAAAACGGAGGTGAAGCATAATGCCAAGACCGATGGGAAGACCACAGAATAAAGTGAAATATCCGGGGAAACTTTTGATGCGTCTGATAAACTACATTTTCCGTGATTATAAAGTTCATTGTATTGCAGTATTTATCCTTATATTTGTAGGAGTTATCGCAAATGTGCAGGGAACGATGTTTACAAGAGATCTGATCGACAAATATATTACACCGTTCCTGCTGTCTGACGGTACACCGAACTTTTCACCGCTTGCACATGCAATTGAAAGGGTTGCGGTATTTTACGGAATCGGAATCGTTGCAACTTACGCATATAACCGTATCATGATCAATGTGACACAGGGAATGATGATGAATATGCGTAATGAGCTGTTTGAACATATGGAAAAGCTGCCGATCAAATATTTTGATACCCATGCACATGGTGATATCATGTCAATTTACACGAACGATATCGATACCCTGCGGCAGATGGTCAGCCAGAGTATTCCGCAGATCATCAACAGCGGATTTACGATCATCAGTGTATTTGTCAGTATGTTGATCTTAAATATTCCACTTACGGTTGTGACGATGATCATGGTTGCAATTATGATATTTGGTACCAAGAAAGCCGCCGGGCAGAGCGGGAAATATTTCCTGGAACAGCAGAAAAATCTTGGAAAAGTCAATGGTTATATTGAAGAAATGATGAATGGACAGAAGGTTGTCAAGGTATTCTGCCATGAGGAAGAAAGTAAGGCAGAATTTAAAGAGCTGAATGAGGCACTTTTTGTAAGCGCAGACCGTGCGAATACCTATGCAAACTACCTCGGACCTTTGAATGCGCAGATTGGAAATATCAGTTATGTAGTCTGTGCGATTGTCGGAGGTGCCCTTGCGCTGAATGGTGTGGGAGGATTTACACTGGGTGCACTGGCAAGCTTTCTGACATTCAATAAAAGCTTTAGTATGCCGATCAACCAGGTCAGCCAGCAGATGAATGCTATTGTAATGGCACTTGCAGGCGCAGAGCGTATCTTTACCCTTCTGGATGAGAAAGTGGAAGTAGATGACGGGTATGTGACTCTGGTCAATGTGAAAAAAGAAAATGGAAAACTTATAGAATGTAAGGAACATACCCGATGCTGGGCATGGAAGCATACACATCAGGCAGATGGTTCGGTAGATTATATTGAGCTTAAGGGAAATGTAGTATTTGATGGTGTGGATTTCGGGTACAATAATGATAAGATCGTGCTTCATGATGTGAAATTGTATGCAGAGCCAGGACAGAAAATTGCCTTTGTAGGTTCGACAGGAGCAGGAAAAACAACCATTACAAATCTGATCAACCGGTTTTATGATATTCAGGATGGAAAAATCCGCTACGATGGAATTAATATAAACAAGATTCGGAAAGCGGATCTGCGACGTTCCCTTGGAATTGTACTGCAGGATACACATCTGTTCACAGGAACGGTAAAAGACAATATCCGTTTTGGAAAACTGGATGCAACAGATGAAGAAATCTTTGCAGCAGCAGAATTGGCAAATGCAGATGGATTTATCCGCAGACTTCCGGAAGGATATGATACGGTCATCACCGGGGATGGGGCAAACTTAAGCCAGGGACAGAGACAGCTTCTTGCAATTGCCAGAGCAGCAGTTGCAGATCCGCCGGTACTGATCCTGGATGAGGCTACAAGCTCTATTGATACGCGTACTGAACGTATTATTCAGGAAAGCATGGACAGACTGATGCATGGACGTACTACGTTTGTGATCGCACACCGTCTGTCTACGGTTCGGAATTCCGACTGTATTATGGTTTTGGAACAGGGACGCATTATTGAAAGAGGTACCCATGACCAACTGATTTCAGAAAAGGGAAAATATTATCAGTTGTACACCGGGAATGCAATTGCTGAATAAGATTCAAAAGACAGGATGTTACTGTTCACAGTACCTGTGACCAGCAACGCATCTCGCCATTTTAAATCGCCTTTGGCGATGGGCGAGATGCCATTCAAGATAAAACGTGCATCCTCCGTGCCAATCAGCGTAGTGATTGACACGGGAGTGAACAGTAACAACAGGATTTAACAAAATTTACATAAATTAAAAAATACTATCAATTTTTTTGTGCATACGCTATACTTGTATATATAGCACTGCAAGTCCTTCCGAGCAGAGAAGTAAAATAGCAGTTCTATAAAAATGTCATGATAGGGTAGGTTTGAGGATGAAAAAACAAATCAATTGCAAAGAAGTTGTATGGGAACTATTTACACTTACCGCTGCAGTGGCAATTATCGCTGCAGCGGTTTATTTCTTTCTGGTGCCGAGCCATGCATCGGTCAGCAGTATTTCCGGTCTTGGAATTATTCTTACGAATTTTATACCTTTACCGCTTTCAGTGATCACGATGGTCCTGAATGTTGTTCTTTTGATCATCGGATTCATAACATGTGGACGGGAATTTGGTACGAAAACCGTGTATACCAGTATCTTACTGCCGGTATTTATCGGTATTTTTGAACGGATTTTCCCGAATATCGGTTCCCTGACAAAAACCCAGGAACTGGATGTCCTCTGTTATGTTCTGGTAGTCAGTGTAGGACTCAGTATTCTCTTTAATATGAATGCTTCTTCCGGCGGACTTGATATTGTGGCTAAGATCATGAATAAATATCTGCACATCGAATTGGGGAAAGCCATGTCTTTAGCCGGTATGTGTGTGGCGCTTTCGGCAGCACTTGTATATGATAAGAAGACGGTGGTTTTAAGCGTTCTTGGTACTTATTTTAATGGGATGGTGGTAGACCATTTTATCTTCGGGCAGAATCTGAAACGAAGAGTATGTATTATTACAAAGTATGAAGAAGAACTTCGGAATTTTATTCTGCATGAGCTGCATAGTGGAGCAACCATTTATGATGCCATCGGAGCGTACAATTTAGATAAAAGACACGAGATCATTACGATCGTAGATAAAAATGAGTATCAGAAACTCATGAATTATATCAGCCGT
>ENA-ORTI01001747-ORTI01001747.1-human-gut-metagenome-genome-assembly--contig:-NODE-1747-length-21014-cov-4.243714_pt1 | contig 21014 bp, 29 predicted proteins | sample MGYA00242071_ERZ509191 | MGnify/ENA primary metagenome ERZ509191 (study PRJEB26280, sample SAMEA2338832) | human gut metagenome | biome: human gut; feature: human-associated habitat; material: faeces...
GGGCTACTTATAAAGATGTATGACTGTGAGCAGCCCTTCTCCGGTCCTGTCCCGTCACAGTATTATATGCCTGTGTTCAGCGGAGAGATTGAGATCCGCGGTATGCTACCCAAGGAGCCTCAATTGCGCACATCCTATATCTTAGAGCAGTTCTATTGTCTCTATAACCGAGATGACCGCCCAAATCCGATGACCAGCCGCAGTCTGTCCGTGGGCGACGTAGTACAGTTGGAAAACCAATTTTTCCTTTGTTCTGCCGCCAGTTTTATCCCGGTTGCGTTTGAGCCGGTAGCGGAAACAGCCAAGACCCCCGCAGACACTCTTATCATGCCAAATGGCACTGTACTCCAGGTCAAAATATGCTCTGAGGACGAATACCCTTGCATCAACATTGACCTCGTGCAAGCAGATGGTGAAAACGAGCGAGTCTGCTTCGTTGAACACAATCCTGAAAAAGAACTGGGGCAGGAATTGTGCATCGGCGTCTATTGCTCCACAGAGGAAGACACTGTCTATTACGGCAGTTATAACCAGGGTGATAATCATGCAGAATCTCTATGACCCGCCAGATCTCTGTGGCATAGATACCGAATCAAGTCTGCGCCTCTCATCTATATCCACATTCCATTCTACGAACAAAGAGGTAGAACCATGGGAAAATTCAAGGATCTTACCGGCCAAACATTCGGGAAATTGACAGTTATCAAAAGAGTAGAAGATCAGAAGGCCGGACGCCCAACGTGGCTGTGCCAATGTGAGTGTGGTAATTTGACAACTGTATCATCCACCCGCCTCATGCGGCCTAACGGCACAAGGTCATGTGGCTGTCTCAAACACCAGCGCTCCCCCTCCCTGATTGATCTGACAGGTCAAACTTTTGGACGCCTGAAAGTGCTACGCAGGGATGAAACGGCACCCGGCAGCCGCATAAAATGGATTTGCCAATGTAAGTGTGGTAATACGGTTTCTGTTTTATCTTCCAGCCTTCGCAATGGGAAAACAAAGTCCTGCGGTTGCTCTCAGTCTCCAGTCAAGTATGACCTGACTGGTCAGGAATTTGGGTATCTCCTTGTCATCGGGCGTGTGACAAATCCGCACATTCGAAGCCACGATGTCCGGTGGAAGTGCTTGTGTCGGAATTGCGGCCGCATTGTCCAAGTCGATAGTTACTGGCTTAGGACCAGTGACCCATACGGTCACTGTAGATGTACGCGATTCAACAAGCCCCAAAACACTCACGACGGGTCCCAATAAAATTTGTGATACGGGTATTGTGACCAGAATTCTGCATTTACATTGCATCGGCCTAAATTGCTAAGCGGGGTGCCAGTCGGCCCCCGCTCTTTTTATGTCGCCATGCAGCAAGCATATTTACATCATTGGATGGCGAATTTTGCCAAGGATGCCCGTCTCTGTCTGCAACGCCTAAAGAGAATCGCCACTTTCATTCTTTTCAAATTGTGCTATAATAGTTTCATGTCAATTGGGCGCAGAGAGGAAACCTGCCTGTGAGTTATCTTTCTATCTTCCGTACAAATGAGAATCAAAAGCAGAAATGGGACTCTATTATCTACGAAATCAGTGAATTCGTGTCAGCTTTTTTCTGGGATGAGGCTCCAGATAAATATGGACTGGAAGCCCGGGAAGGCCAGCAGGATATGGCGTTTGCAATTTTGGACGCCGTCCGCGGAAATTACCACTTCGCAGTTGAAGCTGGTGTAGGGATTGGGAAGTCATTCGCGTACCTGGTTCCTTTGCTTCTATATAATAAGAAAACAGGCCTCCCAGTTATCATTGCCACATCTACAATCGCACTGCAGGAACAGTTGATGGATGACATAAAGAGGCTTAGTCCTATGCTCAATGTCACACCCGATGTGCTTTTGGCCAAAGGCCAAACACACTATGTCTGTCAACTGCGGGCCAACGATTATTTTGCTTCCCCGGAAGGCCAGCAGTTTGCTCGGCTGAAACAGAAGATTGTTGAGGGCTGCCAAGACCGTCGCGCTTTCTCTCCCCCGATCCCAGCCAATGTCTGGGAGAAAATCAATATTGTACGATACAGCCGCCGTGCCTGTCTTGGTTGCCCGTTCTCATCGCAGTGTCAATATGCCAGACTCCGTGACGAACTGAAATTTACAAACGGTATTATCCTGTGCAATCAGGATTTGTTGACGGCGCACCTATTCAAGCGGAGCCGTGACCAAGGTGGCCTGCTAAGCGATCTGGTTCAGTTTGTGGTGGTTGACGAGGCCCACAATCTGGAGGATAAGGTGCGAAGCGCAACCACAGAGCGGTTTGGGGAGCGCCAGTTGATCCACGCAATCAATTCCGCAGTAAAATCAGTTCGAGGCGAGGAGCGGGAATTTATCCTTGAGGACGCGGATGATGTGGTCTGTTCCGTTCGTGCCCTTTATAGCAACTTGAACTCGCAGATGCGTATGCAGATTACGCAGCCGGCCCGTGACATGAAATATGCCGACCGTTTCTTTTTCCGCGATGAGGATGGTGCAGTTGACTTAATCCGAGCAGTTTCCAGGCAACTGCAAAAATTGTCCAGTTCCGTCCAGGTCTTTGGCAGCAGGGATTATCGCAGAGGTGACAGTTCATCTGGCGCCGACGAGTTGGACGCCGCTACACAGTCATTCAAAGAACTGGCGTCAGATTTTGACAGGCAGTTATTGTGGCTGGAACGCCGAGGCCAGACCGCGGATTTGTCTTTCTGCCCCAAAAACACCAAAGACATTCTGAAAAAACTCTATTTCAGCAGTAAAATCCGAGTCATCCTGACCTCTGCCACACTGACTTCAGCAGTAGGCGGGCCATTAGAAAATCAATACGCCTACTTCCTGCACAACACCGGATTTCCTGTGGGCCGAACTGGTATCTTGTCTGAGCCCCATCCTTCTCCTTACCCCTATGATGAGCATGCCATGATCTATTTCTGCGATGATCTGCCCCACCCAACGCGGGATCATGAGGCGTTCATTGAGAAGGGTGTTGAGCGGCTTATTCAGGTCCTTAATATATCTCAGGGGAAGGCTCTGGTGCTGTTTACCGCCAAGACGGATATGGAAGAAGTCTATGCAGCGCTTCAAAGCAGAAATCTTCCATACAAAATTCTCATTCAGCAAAACGGTGCCTCCCAAGAACGTGTTCTGCAGGCGTTCCGAAATGATGTTAATTCTGTCCTTCTGGGGACTGGGGCCTATTGGGAGGGAATCAGCATTGAGGGCAAGAGTCTATCCAATCTTGTCATCTTCCGCCTGCCATTCCCGGTACCCGATCCTATTATTGAGTATAAGGCCTCCATTGCCAAGGACGCCATGATGGATGTCCGGGTTCCAGAAATGATTATTAAACTCAAGCAGGGAATCGGCAGACTGATCCGTAATTTCAGCGACACCGGGATCGTGTCCATCATCGACAGCCGTCTCAGGGACACCCAGCCGGAGCGATACCACGATATTACTTGGAACTCGCTGCCTATCCATCGCCGCACCACTGATCTCCAAGAGATCGAAGCCTTTTATCATACGGTATGCGATTGAGGCCGGTTTGCAATCATTTGTATTTGCACCAAATGAACGCAAAAATAGCGCGGGGGACCTGTTCGGACCCCCGCGCTATTCCTATTTACGACTCTGGTATCTCCATATCCAACGCCGCCAGAATATCTTCTTCCAGCAGACAGCCAGCGACCAGCGGCAGCCGCTTGGCATACGCTGTGCGCAGCATACGATAGTCCAAACCATTGAACCGAACACGATCCAAACCATCCATATCCTTGCAGATGTAGTATAGGTGAATCACCCGCTCTTTCTCCTTACGTGAGAGTCCAGGCTCAGACATAATCGCCGCAACACCAGTGATGTCATCGTGGCAGTGGTGGGTGATCACCAGTTCCGCGATTCGGTATTCTTTTCGACTTAACCGAATTCCACGCAAGCGGATTCCCTTTTTACGGATCAGAGCAACAGACTGTTCCCCATGGCTATCATCCCGGTCATCCGTTGTCCGTCCGATGTCATGGAGTAGGCTGAAATAAATCAGGATTTGCCGGTCCGCCTCGCTCAAAGGATCCCCTGCATTGTGAATGTAAATAAGCGAGAGCAGCAGCACCCGCAGGATATGCTTCAGGCCATGAACTTGGAATAATGCCTCCTCTTGGTAGCCCAGCAACCGTGCCTGCTTTCCATAATACTGAAACTCCGCCAGTGTTGGGGCCAGAATTTGAGGGACAGTCTCTTTTGCGGCAGGGATCATATCCTCATACCCATAGTCCGATATGGTACCCGGCAGAACAACCACCTCATTTTCCATTGAATACCCAGGAAAATAGGCGATAATCTGTTCTGATTTGACATGGGCTACTGCAATGCGGGTCCCCTGCCCAGAACGATTGGCAAACCAGAGTGCATTTCCCGGGTGACTGCTCCAAGAGATCGCCCGCTCGGGCGGCAGAGACTGTGTGCCCATGCCGCGGTAGATTGTGATACGGCCGTCTGCATCAGGCCGAGGCAGCGGAGTGGGCGGTGCGTATTGAAACACATATTCCAACACCTCCGGCGGCCACATATCATTCGCATAGTCAATTCGCTTATAAATATCATGCCAGATGGAAAACACCTGCTCCCGAGGAATATCGCGGTATCTCCGCTGAAAGTCATAAATCAGCATGACCATCGGTACGCATTTCAAATAAAAACTCTTCCATTCTCCAGCTGCTAGTTCAGGGCAGATCCCACCATACTTGGTCAAGGCGCGTAACTCTGCCTGCCCAGTATCTTGGATGTATTGACGCTGCAGAAAAATAGCTGCATATTTGCCTTGATCGTAGTCTGCGTAATAGGTGTTGAATATTTGTCTTGTTGGGTCATGGACCACCTTCCTGATATCCAGTCCATAGGAGGAAAGCACAGCAGATAATTCTGAGTAGGTTAATCCATCCTCAGACTGTGCTGAAATGAATTCCTCTGTCAAAGGTTCGAACCGAGTCATAACACCTCGTACCTTTTTTAGGATCGTTAATTTTTGCACAGTATCTCTCCTTTTTTCAGTCTAAAGAAATGCCTCTGCGTCGAACATGACAGCGGTTCGTATTAAAGCAGCTTTGCTCACCGGTTCTCTGCACCGCCCTTTCGTACTATCCGGTGTTGGTTTCCAACCGTCACCGACAATACCGCAAACCATGTTCCGGTGCTTCTCAGTTATACGGACACCTCTTTTGCGGTACGCTGATAGGCGGCCCACCGAATGTTCGGTGGACCGCCCAATTTGTTCTACCGCCAAAATAAGATATGGCCGCCCAGGGATATCAGCAGCTGATAGAAACCCTCGAATTCCATTGCGCTATGAATCCCGAAGCGGAGCCGGCATTTTAACTCCTTGCTGTCTACAGGCACGCAGAAGTTGTATTGGAAATTGCAGATCTGCTGGCCTGTGTAGGGAGTCAGTTGGTCGCTCTCATAGGTCCCAAGATAAACTGGCGTCTCATACGCCTCTGCCATCGCCTGCACCAGTTCTCTGCTTATGTCGTTGATTGGCCTCTGAACGGAGACACAGTGGCCTGCCTCAAACACATATTTATTTACTTCTTCCAAAACAGACTCCAGATGACTCTTTTCCTTCCTGCCCGAGGTGTCCCCCTTTAATTTTGCATGAATTGTCTCTAGTTCTGTAGAGAGGGAAGCATACTGGGTGTTCAGTTCTTGTAAGAGTTGGCCGCACTCCTCACAGTCCAGCAGATGCGCTTCATCCAGCACAAACTGCTCCATCATATCGCTGGTAACAGCGTCATACGGCAGACAGAGTGTGCCCTCTTGTACGGGCAGGAACACAACGCCCAGATAGCCATTATGGCAGACAGGACAGACCTGACACCGTTCATCGCCAAACTGCTGTCGATACCGTGTCCGAATTGGTTCCAGATCCGTGAAGTCTGCGCCGCCGTTCCGGAGCAGTTCCAGGACCTCCCGGATCGTAGCCAGTTGACCTTGGCGCTCTGTGCCGGAAGACGCACAGCGATTCACTCCGGTGGTGCGTCCGCCTTGGGCCCCATGTTGTTCTGCAAATCGCTCGCTCATTTCCTATTCCCCCTCAACTTTCCTCAATTTTTCGGATATACCGGATGTTAATTCCCAGCCTCTCCGCATGGTGGATTTCTTTTGCCATGCCGTCGCTGATACGCTCTCCGCAGACCCACATCTCGCTGCAGGCCGCCAAAAGGTGATATCCTAATGTGAGACCCAGTTCCCGCTGCTCTGGGATCGTATCGTCAAGTATCTGCGGGTAGATGAGATGGGAGGCGACTGGCGTATAACCCCGTTGGATGGCAAATTGGCAGCACTGAATAGCAAACTGTGTGTTCCCCGCGATGTCCCCGGCATAGGGTGATGCGATATAGATCAATTTGCTCTGCGGTGTATTCCCCAGGATGCCAGATCCTGCATACTGCGCCCCATACTTTTGAGCAACCGCCCTATGCGCGTCAAGTTTATCCCGGGCCTGGACAGCCTCGATGCGCGGTGGCCCGTTCTGAAAGGAAACTTCCAGCCAAAAAACAAGTTCATGCTCCACGCTGGCTCACCTCCTTCCTGAAAAACTGATCCAGTTTCCGGCATTGCGCATACATCGGCTCCGTCAACATTTTGAGTTGTTCATCACTTGGGTTCCTTCTGGTGCCAAAGGACATTGGAGCACGCCATACCCATTTTCTCCAGAGATAGACTGGCGTGTACCAGCGGCTATATTCTTTCATGGAGATGCAATCCCCTTGGACAACAACAGCGGGAATCCCATAGAGCGAAAGGTGGATGTAGGTCATTTGCGCACAGGCAATGTCACAATCAGATGCCTGAATGACAAGCTGCTCGGATGGATTGAGCCCATTTCTTATTGCTTCTTCCACCGCTGCAAGCAACAATATCCCACTACCGCTGTTAGGGTCATTTAGTGTAAAGAACCCCTCAGAGGGCAGTTCATAATGGTTGCCGATGGTTGTGATTTTCGCCAGCAGCCTTGCCACATCCTGCGGAGTGAAATCCTGCTTTAGTGCGCGATTGTCTGCGCCGAACTCACAGTAAGTCGAGCCCAGCAGATCCTCATAGATGCCACCTTCCACATTCCTTACAACAGTGTGAGCGAGTTCCCGAAATGTGTGTGCAAACGCGGTCCGTTCTTCTTCCTTATACCGCTTCAGCAGTTTGTCCAAGGATGTCTTCCGTTCCTGATGTACGTGGTCAGTCTGAACAGAAATGTTTAATGCGCAGTAGTCGATAAAATCCCGATAGACCTCACGCCTGTGGATCCTGCCGCGGGTGATTTCAGCAGTCTGCGCGAGTAGACTGGTAAATTCTTTGTTATGATTCATGGACTCCTCCCTAATAAAAGGCTCGGGACTGGGATGCACTATCACACGCCCAGCCCCAAATATATTTGTTGGATTACATACGGTTTGCTCATCGTTATCAGTTCTGTATCTGGCAATACCGTTGCTGGTATATCCGCGCCATTTCCCGTTTCTCGCCGCCGCTGAGTTGTGCGGCGTAGCCGGGATCACACCCATCCTCCCAGGGATATTTCCCGTCCGGATCGCAGATCAGAACCCGCAGCACACGCTTAAAGTAAGCATCCGGCACTGCGGGACTTGTTTCGAACAGATAGCACGGAAGTGTGAACACATCATCCTCCCGGTCACCAGAATGGTATCGCTTTCCTTTTTCCGCAATCTCTATACCCACCAGATTGAGTATCATGGCCGCTTTTTTCTGCACTACGGGCAAATTAAGTTCCAGTTCCAAACTGCCGTATCGGTTGAGACCATGCGTATGGCTGCTCGGCCTCTCACTGAGAATGTAGTGGATAATCCAATCAGGTTTTATTGTCGTTGCACCTCCCGTTTTCTTCGCCTGTGCTATTATCGGCTACAAGAGCCGGCAATGGCAGGACACCCATTAAAAGGAGCCTGATGGCGGTCTGGTAGCCAATTAAAAAAGCATGGTCCAACTCCTTGGTCATACGGCTGTTTGCAAGGCATTCATACTGGCTGAGCACATCCTGATGTTCCGGCCCCAAAGCCCGCGAGATTTCTTCCTGCAGTTGTAGGATCTGTCTGTCGATTTCTCTCAGATCATCGGAATCATGGGAAGTCGCCTCTTCAAAGGCATCCCAGTACCCATCCATGAAATCATGAAAGAATGCGGCAATTTCCTCTTGATCAGGAGCCTGGCCGCCCACCGTTTGCGCCAGTTGCCGGAGCGCCAACTCCAGCGTAATTCGACGGTTTTCAAGAACAGTTCGCATCGCGTTGTGTGCATTCAGCATTTTCAACATTGTAATACATCTCCTATAAATTTTTCAGTGTTCTGCTTGGGACTATATAAAAACAAACGCATGGATCTGTTCTTGATCCATGCGCTTGGTGCCTGATTGGCCTGATCCATATGGACGGCCTATATATGGCCGAAAACAAAAAACTCCCAAAGATCACATGATCCCTGGGAGTTTTGAAACACGGCTACTATGTTCACCTGTGGTAAACAACGGATACTATATAATTTTATTATAGCCGGATTATCCACCGATTGCAAGAGGGGCCTCCGTTGTCAAATGCTTTTTATTTTCAGCATCGTGGAGGTAAAGTTCCAAAGCCTGCCGGATGATATGTGAATGAGCCCGATGTACAAATCCGTATTCGTCAGAGCAATATCGTTCGAATGTGCGCCCATTCAACTCTTGTTCTTTATTGCGGAATTGGTTGAGACGGACTTGTCCAAGACCAACCGGACAGGCTGCCTCTGCAATGATACGTATGTCTTCTGCTGTGTAGGGTTCCTTCCACCGCCCATCGCGGAAGAAATAGAGAATCGTACTCAATGTGGCGGGGCAGTAACTAGCCGCTTTTAACGAAAAATTATAATCAAAATATTTCTTTGGAATATACTGAACATTTATCGAGTGGCAACACTCAAGCGCAACATGACAAAGCCTCAGTGTGCGTTTTTCCACAGGAATATCGCGCAGACTGCACCGGTTGTTACGGAGCGCGGCTTCTAACAGTTCCTCTGTATGATGGTGAGTAGATACATCCGCAAGGGAATATTGGGAGTAAGTAGTATCTTTCATGGCCTGCAGAGCTTCTTCATAGGTCTGTTGCCATTTGGGGCTGAGAATCATAAAAGATTTCCCTCCTTTTTTCATTGTCAACGGATATCTCTGCGATGGCAGAAAACGCCTATCCAACATTACAATAAATTGGTGACTTTGACGTAGAGGTCGATATGCCGATTGAATTCGCGGTCCTCGGCCTCCTCACGGAGAGCCTCGACAAAATCGTCAAAGTTGTCGTAGGTGGTGGTCAGCTGGCCGATTTTAAGCACATACCTCATCTTCTTTGTTTTCTCGTTGTACATGGTCTGATTTCTCCCAAATCTGGTTATTCGGAATATCCTGAATGCTGTGCGGAGCATGGAGATATCCCTATACTCCGCACAGCACTGGTTGCATCTATGGTCCAGGCAAAAACTGAGTTCTCAATACGCTTTTTCTGCCTGGAGCCATTCAACAGCCTGATTCAGAAGGAGTTTCGAAGTTGTCGCATCGATCTCCACCTCAAGTTCAAAGTCCTGCTCCCCATTCTTTGCGCTGTTATTGACATAGATCATGGACAGACGGACGCTCTGTACCCGGGTGTCGTAAATGCAGTAGAGGTTGATGTAGTCATCATTTTGATCCGTTTCCACATGAATGCCTGCAAAAACGGAATCCACATGGAACCAACAGGGGATATAGAAGGTAATGGTGTGATCATCCACCCACTCCGGATCCTCCAACCGTAATTCCTCGATGGTCAACGGCCGAAGCAGAGCGGTATTCTGGAATGGCTTCACCCTACGGCCTCCATTTCTTCTTGCGGAGGTTTGCCAGTTGTCAGCCAGGCTTCCCAGCACGATTTACAATTGTACTTGTCACATGTGAAATCGCCAGACTCAAGCGGGAACGGCGGACAGGCACCGCAGATCAGCTGTGCCATATGCTCTACCTCCATATTCGGCGACCGGAGCATAACAAGCCCGGGACAGTCTGATGTTGCCGGACATTCTCCCGGCCCCAGCACTAACTCAATGACACGCTCCATCGCCTCGGCAAATGCCTTTCGGGGGATGGAACTGCGATACCGCTCCAGCACGGAACTGGTGATCTGGATGATCTCATTGGACTTATTCATGCCTGTTCACCCCTTCTGTATCCACAGGAACTGTTATGGCCGGTTTGAGCGGCCGCATCTCTTCATAGAGTTCCTGCCGACGCTTTTCTGAAATGAGGCCCAACTGCCGGGCGAGGTCAATAGAGCCGATGTGCGACCAGTACCACGCCAAGCGTGATGCCTCTGAAGCGTCCGGATTTTTGATGCTCCGGCTTGCCTCCTGCTGCATGTCAGCTAAGTGGGTTTCAATATTCGTTCCGTTCTCCGCCCACGCACTGCCGCATGTGGGGCAGTATTGGAACGGCGGCAATGAGGCATTACATACCGGACAGGGCTCACCCTCCTCCAGTTCGTAGAGCACCACAGCATCTCCGGGCCGTTCATCCATCATATCCAGGCAACCGTTACCTCCCATTGTTACCTCTGTACAGTCGAGGAGAAGGGCATAACGGCCACTCCATCGCTGTTGGTCTTCATAATGCAGGATATCGGTAATCTCAGGGATCGTCAGTTTCCCACGCTTTTTTGTGATGACAACACATGGGGTATTATGGTAGTCGTAATCACGGGTAACGCTGATTCCACGCTTCATGTGATCCATCCTTTCTACATTGTAAACATTATGCTGCAGCCATGTTCAGCTTGGTTTCGCCGTTCCTTTGTCCATACTCTTTAATCCCAATCGAGGATGGTCCTCTCGGTATCCACGTTGCAAAGAGCATAATCATATTCTTTGTCCCCAGATTCATAATCTTCAGATGGTGTTTCCTTCAATATCTGATTGGCTTTTTCTATCGCCGCCTCATCATCGTCTGAGTCGAAGAAAACGGCTATGCGCCTGGTCTGCTCCATTGTCATACAGTACTGCATCCTTACTCACCTCCTGATAGACTCCGTATAGTCGGCGCGCAGCTGCATCAGCAGGCGTCCCAGATTGTTCCGTCCGCGATTGCCTCCGCACCGGGGCAGCTGCAGCATCCCCAATAATTATCATGCCAAGTATTGCCCTCCACCAGCACCGCGCCGCCGGTATCCAGCAGTTTGGGGATCAGTTCAAGGTTTTCGTTGAACTTATGGACGAGCAGGTTGTGCATGATGGTCAGTTTGCGGTCCTCCCAATCTGGACGCATCTTGATCTGACGCCCGCGCCTCTTCGCCTGGTTGGCCGCCAAGTGCAGAAATTGCACCCGGTCGTTGGGGCCGCACACTTTGCCGCTTGGAAAGCGGCTTCTACTGATGGGAATCACATGCCGTAAAATGCCACACGGCAGGTATAGAAATTGCTCAGAAAGAAATATTCGCCGGCAAAGTGATTGATAACTTTGGTTCTGGCAATCAGCAGGACCACATTTACAGTACCGGTCTCTCCGTCCATACCGTATGGCAACTACAATACATGCCATTATCCCTGCCCTGTGATCTTCTTCTGCGCCATTTTGAGTCCATGCAGGAGCCTTTTATCTGCCATGATCTGCTCCCATGTGTACCCAAGTGCGTCCAGCGTTTCTTCCACATCCTCGGTATAGTTGTATTCGTGGTTGGACAACTCGCAGAGGAACATCTGATAGATAAAGCCATCCCCGGTCTTGTCCTCTGCAATGGCGGCTTCCCGCTCTTCTTTAAGCCTGCAGAAGGTATCACAGACAAGCCGCGCATCAGTTCTCAGATAGAAACCGCCTGCATCTCCAAGCCTGTAAATTTTGTCGAGGTCTTTCTCCGGGTCAAGGCCCCAGGCATTCATCATCTCCCGAAATTGCTGCTCTCCAAACGCATAGCGGATTGGGAGTACGTTGACTTCCTGTTGATGCTTCTGGAGAAGTTCCCTATATTGGTTCATGATCTGGTATCCTCCACATTCAGGTAATATCTCTCGTGTTCCTCAAATCCGACCAGCTTTCCACCCTGTTTCAAACGAAACAGGGTCTTATACGGATAATTTCCTCTGATCTCAAGGGTTACATTAAGCGGCCCTATCACTTTGAAGAACTCCTCAGTGGAAACTCTTTGATACATGTCGCGCTCCACCCTCTCACTGAAATTCTGGCATTGTAGCAATGATCTTCCTGATCTTCACCTCGCTCACCCGGTAGGGCTTTCTCCTCATGCTGTTGTCCTGCATGATCTGTGCGTAGACTCTGCGGGGCAGTTCAAACAGGGCGGCACAGTCCGGGTAGAGCCGTATGGCCTGCCGGCGGATCTCCATGTCGATTTCGTCACGCCATGTCATGCCGGGATACCTCCTTAGCCATGCGCCCGGCCTCCGCCGCGCAGTCCTGGCATTCCTTGACGGCTTCAATGGCCCTGTGAAGCGCCTGCGTATAGAACGCCGGGATCATGCCGCCGTATACGTACTGGCAGGCGGCCCGTTCTTCTTCCAGTTCCGTGAGGATCTTTGCATAGTCGATCACGACTGCATCCCCCTGCTGGCCTGCGCCTATACAGGTCTTTCTTGGAACGCCGGTTCCTGCTGCAGTTCCAGCAGCAGTCCATATCGCGGCTTGCCGTCTCATTGACACAGCCTGTACAGCCAACGCCAGGGGCGATCAGTTCATAGTTGTCGGCCTGCTCCTGGGTAAGAGGCGACTCAAAATCAATATACCCCCATGCCTCCCGGCCGATTTCCTCGCAGAAAGTCTTGGCATCGAAGTTATGGACCTCCAAAACTTTGTTTTCCGGCAATTTCGGGAATGTCCCCGGCCCGACCGGGCGCTGTGTACTGTAATATCTCATGGTTGTTCCTCCAATTCTGTACCAATAAAATAGAGGGGCGAAACATATCCGCCTCTCTATACTTTAAGCCGTCATATAGGCGACTTTCCTATCAATGTGCATGGTGTCTCTGTTGCTCAGCGGCTTTCACCTTGCCTCATCTTCGTTGCATACCCTTTTCAGGTACTTGAGACTTGCGTTCATGGTCTTTTTCGTCTTCAGCAGGTAGGTGAAGTAACCATTCCCACTGTCGTCCACGACCACATCAAGGAATTTCACTTCCGCAACTCCATATGGGTTATCCAGGATCCTGACAATCTCAACAATTGAGTAGGATCTGTTCTTTTCGCCGAAGGAATAGCTGCAGATGTCGCCGATGCGGAGTCCCTGTGGGTTTGATGGCTCCAGTACAGGTTGCTCGGTTGTGTGGCTCATAGTAGTACTCCTTTCCCAGATAACCCAGCTCTATGCTTGCACGGGGCCAGGGGGCGGCAGTTCTTTCTCATATCAAAATACAGAATTTGGCTTATATAAAACTGTCCCCCTCTCGCTTCTTTTTTGAAAACCTCATTTATTGTCCCCCCTTCTTATTTTGCGGCGCCTTCCGCAGGGAAAATCTATATAAAAAGGCACATGGGCTGAAATACCTCATGCGCCTTGTGAACATACTGTCCTCAATCAATCTGCGTTGTTGAAACGCAAAAAGCACCCAAAAGCCCTTGCGGCTTCCGGGTGCTTTGAAACACGGTTACTGTGCTCGTCTTCGACGAACAACGGATACTGTATGTTTGAATTATATCGGAATACTCCAGAGATTGCAAGCAGAAAGTAGAATCGCTCGCGCACTTCCAATTATCAACGCTGCCATTACTGAATCAGTCCGTCGGGAAGCAGCCGTTTTTCGCCAGATATTTTGAGTATCTGGACTGTATGAGCCGGTTCGCCTCCGCGACCGAACTGCAGGTATGTTCTCCCAACAGTTTACACCATACAGAGGTTTCCTGATATTCAGACTCAACACGTTCTCTTTGTTCACAGGTGGCCTCACAAGGCTCCAGCCAAAGGAGTTCCGCATCCTCATCCAAAACGAAGTGGATTAACACGCCTGTATCCGGGTGCTGGAAATCCGAAGAATATAGTTTATGACTCATATCCTGATACCCCGCATTTTTCTTTTATTAGAGTGTGAAAATCTGCTTATTGCCTCAAAGAAAATACGCTTATGATCAGCCGCACTGTCGGAGGCTGTATTTGACCCGGTTGCCATACTTTTGAGACTGTAGAAGTCCGAGTTCCTCAAACTTTAGGACAAAACTGAGGATAGTGGCATATGCGGCATTACCGAAGTCACGCTCCAACTGTTTTGTGGAGAACTCGCCATTGCCATAGGCCGAGAGGACAAAATGCCACAGGTCCTTCTCCTTTTCTGTAATGCCGCCCCGCTCCAACACAGCTTGAAAGGCACCTATTGCGGAGGCCGAAGATGCCACATCCTCCAACTGATGATAGACATGCTCAATGAAATAGACCAGAAACGGCGTCACATCCAAAACACCACTGATGCGGGCATTCTGCTCCGTGAGTGTGTAGGCATCGTAGTAACCCCTCCTGCTCCTTTCCACATATCTGGACAACGGGATGAACAGCGCGGAGGAATACCCCTGTTGGACTAAGTACCACAGGTGCAGCAGCCGCGCCATCCTGCCATTTCCATCAAAGTAAGGATGCAGGTAAGCGATATAGAAGTGAAGCAGCGCCGCTTTCAACAAATCATTGTCTGAGCCTTCTGCATTTGCATAGGCGATCAAATCCGCCATATATTCCGGCAGTTTCTTCCAAGGCAGCCCCATATGCTCCACTTTGTCGCCTACGACATAGACGCTGTCGTGACGGTAGTAATTGCCCGGCAACAAACGATCTTCTCCTGCCAGAAAGTCCCCTACCGTCATCTCATACAACTGATGGAGATTTTCCTCCGTAATCCGATGGTTGGGGTCTGCGATAAACTCCACCCCTTTCTTCATTCCATAAATGCGGTTCTCAGTTTCGCTGGCCGGCGCATAGCCAGTGAGTATCCTCCGGACGCTGTCACGTGAGGTGTCGATTTGCTCGATGGTCAAGGTCGATACGATTTCATCCTCCATAGCCTTGATACCATAGTGCTGGCTGCTATTGTGCGGCGTCAGCAAGATCTTGGCGGCCGAAAGGTGGACTTGGGCTACACTCTCCAGATAGACCAGAGGTTCTCCATTGAAGTCCTTCATCGGCAGCGTTGTGTAAAATCCAGTTTTCAACAGGCCGATAAATTCGGCTATATCCGCCTGAGGATATTTATAGCCCAGTTTCTTTAGATCGGTCACGCTCTTGTCCGACATCATCTTCGCAAACAGCGCCGCTTCCATATTGCTCACCTCTGATATTTTTTAGTATCAATTTGTATCAGTATAGCAGAGTATGTCCCGAATTGCAATCCTTGGTGCAAGGGTATTGCTATTTAGCGCGATCTGCATTATAATCAAGTCAATCAGTATCAGAAATTGCTTCCGGCAATTATAGTCATCCGTGTTGCACAGCGTCTAAAGGCGATTGGCCTTTGGGCGCTTTTTGCTTTTTGACCACATGCAATCTGATACTGAAGTCACAAGGCGTCCGGAGAGGATTCTTCGGATGCCTTTTTTATATAGATCTCCCCAGACGCATCTGCGGCCGGGGCGTCCCTGTTTTTACGGTACGCCCTGCGGCGCACCGATGATATAAAAAACGACTTTGAAAAGGAGCATTTTTATGATGAACCCAAAAGACACCTTCATTTCCGCATACCAGAAATATATACACAGAACTGGCTCAGACTCGCTGTTGGACCGGTTGCTGGCTACCGATTTCTTCGAGGCGCCTGCCAGCACAAAGTTCCACAACAGTTTCGCCGGCGGCCTTGTGCTACATTCCCTGAATGTTTTCCAGCGCATGTGCCGCAACTGTATGAATGAGTTGGGCACGGACGCGCTATTCCCGCCCAAACAGGTGGAATCCGTCGCCATTGTATCCCTGCTGCATGACATCTGTAAGACCCAGTCCTATAAGCTGGACTTCAAAGACCAGAAGGTCTACTCCGATCATGGCACGAAGTTTGATAAACGCGGTGCTTACGACTTGGAATCTGTGCCGTTCTACACGGTAGATGAGAAATTTCCCTTTGGCCACGGTGAGAAATCGGTCTTTCTGATCAATGAGCATATGCATCTTACCCGCGATGAGGCGCTGGCCATCCGGTTCCATATGGGCGACTTCACCGACCGCAACACCAGCAAAGTTTATACGATCTGTCCGCTGGCGCTACAACTCCACATTGCCGATCTCCAGGCAACCTACTTAGACGAATTGGCGTCAATGGAGGGATAGCAGTGGGGTGCGGGAATTGCTGTGTGTTTGGCCGCTACGAGGGCCTGTACTATATTGACAATGATGATTTCCATGTATTCCGCAGGGCAGACGCCGCGTCGGACGACTGCCCGGAGCCCCGCCTGATGCGGGATCTGGACTATGAAGAATTGACGGATGGCACTTGGCTCTATGATGACCTTGCCACGGAACTGGAAGAGGAGGACATTCTGGAGTGCTTTACGGCGAACTTTCTGCAGATGTTCCCCAGTTTCAAGCGAGTCCGCCCGGAGCGGTGGATCTCCCGCAGCCAGCGGGCCATCTTGGAGAGCCCACTTTTCTATATCTGCCTTGAGGACAACGAGTGGTCGCTGGCGGTGGAACTCATCCAGAAAGAGCCGCCATGGTGTCAAAGTTACGCTGGCCTTCAATCCCGTCACTATCAAGCCTATCTAAAGGGGATTGAAAAATGCCTGCTGGATCGGCTACCAAGCATCGGAACCTACAAAAGCGCATGGACCTCCGGGAGGCTCACAAGGGCGGAACGAAGCGCCTGACCTTTAATCCAAATCGTGCTATGGAGGAAGCTGAAATGCCAGAAACCAATGCAATACAGGCTGCATATGAGCGGTTCAAACTCGAATGGATGCTTGCCCACGGGTACACACTCAAAGATCTCATAGACGAACTGGAACAACTCCGAAAAGAGTCGCCGGAGCTGAGTCTGGAGTCCATCTTCCATGACTGGGAGTTTGAGTATGGATTTAACACGGAGATATGGCCCTGCTTTGAGGAATTCCTTGACTGCGAATATAGGGAAATGGAGGACCGTGACGATGGACAGCAGTAACCCCGGCCCCCTGCTCGGGCGTTTCAAAGCGGAAAATGCAGAAAACATCCTCAAGGCATACCGCATTGTCATGGATGTGAAAGAGACTGGGAAATCATATATTCTGCAACTCGTTGAATTTGAAAGCCGGTACAGCGCGAGTCATATTTCCCATCTGTTTTCGAAGTCTAAACGGGTTGTCCTCCGCAAAGCAAAGGGCGGCCATGCCATCCGAAAATGGGGAGATGGCACATTCACCTTCTACCCGTTTCAAGCGGGGATCCCATTTTATTTTGAAAAATTGAGTACAGATGCACAAGGCGAAGCCACTCCTGAGCATGGAGGAGTTGATAACCGTGATGTCTGTGAGTCCCGTGCCTGTGCCTATAACCGAGATGGAATCTGCAGGTTCTCACTTGTCCATGACCGTCCGCCCAATATCACTGAGGCGGATGACTGCGCCGAATTTGTGTCCCGGCCATATCAGCCCGAAAAAATGCGATAAGTCGCTGACTACCTGGAAGATGGGAGTTAAGGAAGTCTCCCCCCTAAGATACACACTAAAAAGCCACCCCTGGGGTGGCTTTTCTTTCGATTCTTTAGAAAGTTAATATACTCTTTTATAACCTGAAAATATGCTTTAACTGTATTCTCTGCCTTCCCCTACCCCACAGGCATTAACGGTAATATTTCAATTTTATTTCCCATTCCTTGGAGTCCATACATTAGGATGTTGAGAACCAACGCATCAATTATGTCGCATCTGCTATACCTATTTCACGGATAGCAGGCTGATTATTCAACCCAAGTTGCCTTATGGCGCATGAAATCCCCAGGCCGGATAGATGGAGGGGACACACCATATACCCGGCCCGGGGCTACGGGGATGTTTACTCAGGTTTAAACCGTTCCATGATGCGGGCAATTAGTTTGTTTTGGATGCGCTGCTTTAGTTCTACATCCACACCACAGTAGGACTGGCCATATTCATCGTAAAAGATGCGGGTGGCTTTGTGTGATATGTAGCCGTCAAAGTGCCGCAGCACCTCATCCATTGCCTCCGGGTCACCTCTGGTCGCAGCGCAAATGGTTTCATAGGGCAGGAGTTTTTCTTCTGGGATACTGCTTTTTCTTTTCATCTTACTCCACCATCCGTTTCTTCAACTCATCGAATAGGATCTTTCGGTCCTTCTGTATCTTGGATCTGGAAAGCCCTAGGAGCGAAGCGATCTCCCGGTCTCTGAGCTGAAGGGAGTAGTACAGCAGCAGGATGCTGTATCCCTCATCGCCGAGTGCGAGGAGGATCTCCGCCAGCCGGTCGTTTCTAATCGGAATCCGATGCCCGTAGACATGGAAGATATACTGCTCTGCCGGATCGCTATCAAAGGTGCAGAGACTGGTCAGCACAGCTTCTGGCAAATCTGAAAACGAGGACTCCCACCCCATCTTCTTCATCAGTTTTCGGAGATAATCACACCGCTCTCCGTCGATGACCTTCATGCAGAATATCTCAAATTGGTAACGGACTCTTTTCTGAGTGGCCTGTGTGGTCTCCATCAAATCACCTCCTCCCCTACCCGCGGAGGCGGTTTCTTCGTCCCCTTTCGCTCCTTTCCCCGAAAGTGGGCGCCGATTTTGCCACACAATATAAAAACTGCCAAGCAAAAAATGCTTGACAGTTTGGTGTCGATTATTTGGAACCATGGGTTCATGTCCAACGCAGACAAAGTGCCCACCGGCCAGATCAATCTTTTTCAAATGTCCCGGCCGATATAATATGTCGGGGCAGACTGCTACTCCACCAGCATAGCCAACCTCATTCTCTCTCCACCTTTTCCCCTACTATGAACCATTAGAACTTATTTCTCACTACCAGTAGAGCATTTTATCCGATTCATGCACAACATAGAATGTGATTCGGAGGTGAACCACCGGTGGTAATAAATGATGAATTTAAAGGTTGCAGTACCCAAATGCGGGCGGAGCGTGAACGGCTTGGTTATTCCAGAGAGCAAATTGCCGAGCGCGCCCATATCTCTCCACGGTACTTGGCTGCAATCGAGCTCGGTGAGAAAATCCCTAAGGCCGATGTAATGGTGCGGATTATCCGCGCTATGGGGGCATCTGCCGATGCTATCTTCTATGGGCCGCAACAGGAAGTGGAAAATGAGAGCAAGCATCTGGCACAGATAATCCTGCAGTGTACACCAAAGGAGCGGATGCTCATTGCTGCTATTGTGGATACCATACTTGATGTACGTCAGCGAGAGTGCGGATTGGGCGAAACAGAAGAACTCTAAGGAAAAAGGGCATTGCTTCATTCTGATGAGCAATGCCCCTTTCTACGGATTGATCCGCTTATCCTATGCGCAGGCCCATCATCAGTATTTCTTAATAAGTGGATCCTTCTATTTGGCAAGGGACTCTTCCTTGTTATTTTATGCCTGCGATTTTATATCCGCTTCTTAATAAAAGTACCACCGCTTAATCTCAGACAGGATGGTAGAGTAATGGGTCTATTACTTTTTACTGTGTTTCTACGCGCTAGTTAGCGTCTGCTAACTTTTTTAGTATAACATAATTCTGGCAGTACGTCAATACTATGCCGATATCACCAATTCAGATTTGAGCAAAATATACAACAACATCGTGGTGTGAAGTTCTCTTGACCATCAAGAAAAAATCAAGTATTATTAGATTAGCAGGCACTAACTATGGTGGGTTAGAAAGGGGTGGCTTATGCCACATAGTAATCTATATCTTGCTAAACTTTATAATGACTTAATAACCAATACCCCTCAGACAATCACTATGGACATTCCTTCAGAGGTTGGACAAGGCCGGGTTTCTCAAACAAAAATCAAACATGGTGTCATTCTTTCAGACTGGCAGATGAATTATCGCTCTGATATGAATGTGCAGGGACCTGTTAGCAAGGAATATATGCAGATCATATTCTGCCTGAACGATGGAATTTCCTGGGGTATTTTGAATGGGCATCGCTCTATGGCCATTCAGAAAAACGAGTCTTGTATTTATGCCGGACATGATGGTACAGAATATATTTGTTACAAAAAGGACAGCAACTTCTCATTCAAAAGCATTAAAATTCCTACGCCCTACTTTTCACAACTCCTTGCCGATTACTTTGACGGGCAGGAAATTGCGGCTTACGAAAAGAAACTCCTAAATGGCATTGCCAAAGTTTCTGTCACCCCTGTTATGGAGCAGGTCCTATCGGAAATAAGCAAATTTTCTCAATATCGCGGAGGGTTGGGCTACCTCTATTTGGATGGCAAGTTGTTGGAGCTGCTGTCTATCTATCTGGGGGAAGTTCTGGAATTGGATATTCTGATGGGTAAAAATATTTCCATGTCCCGGACAGAGCGGACCGCCATCATGGAGGCGAAGCGGATCATCGACAGCCAGCTTGCCTTCGCCCCCTCTTGTGAAGAACTGTCTCAACAGGTACATCTGAGCCTTACCAAACTGACGCGTGGATTTTCCTCTTTTTACGGTATGCCGATCCATCAATATATCATTGAACAACGCCTGATACAGGCGGCTCAACTGCTGCTGGACGGAGATCGGAATGTGGGTGAGGTCGCCACGATTGTCGGTTATGGAAAGCCAAGCAATTTTGCGGCCGCCTTTAAGAAGAAATACGGTGTTGCCCCCAAAAATTACAGGGCATCCCGTTTCAGCAATTCAAAATAGTGACATTCAACTGCTTTTGGGTAAAAACGGGTAGGTTTTGGGTCGAATTAGAAAAGCATAACTGATACAATATGCGTTGAGGTTAGTAATTGCTAACCTCAACGCATATTGTTGTATAGAGACCTGCTAACAAAAGTCAAGTAGAAATTTCAGGTTTTGGGAGCAGCGAAAAAG
>ENA-ORTI01001750-ORTI01001750.1-human-gut-metagenome-genome-assembly--contig:-NODE-1750-length-20981-cov-6.849804_pt1 | contig 20981 bp, 10 predicted proteins | sample MGYA00242071_ERZ509191 | MGnify/ENA primary metagenome ERZ509191 (study PRJEB26280, sample SAMEA2338832) | human gut metagenome | biome: human gut; feature: human-associated habitat; material: faeces...
GCATCTTTGTATTCAATATTGATGTAATCCTTCGTAATTCCGTCGGCCTCTATTTTTTCCATTCCGCGGTAAATACCAAGTCCATATCTTTCATGAACAACGTAATCTCCTACGGAAATTTCAGAAAGAGAATTGATTTTCTGCCCGCTGTACTGGCTTTTTTTCTTTTTCTTTTTTACTTTTCTTTCTTTAAAAATGTCTTTCTCTGATAAAACAACAAACCGGATTGCCGGATATTCAAATCCGTTTTCAAGGCGGCCGCTTGCGACCATAATCTCACCCGTCTCGATCATCCGGTTAAAATCTGCAGCAAAATACGCAAGGAGTCCGTAATCTTTGATGTTTTCTGCAAGACGTTTTGCTCTTGTTGTTGAGGAGGAAAGTAGAAGGATACGATAATTTTCCTTTTTCCAGTGTTCTAAATCTTTTATTAACTGGTCAAAGCTATTGTTATATGAAAAAATAGATTTTACTTCGATATCGCAGATTGTTTTTGGTTTATAAAAGGCATAGTCCTGAATGACGGAACTTAGTAAAATAAGTGGCTTCGCCATCACTTTTGATAAAATCTCTTCATAGCCAAACAGCAGATCTGCCTGTCCCGGCAGAACATATCCACCTTCTAAACGGCTTTGCATACAGAGGAAAAATTCTTCTTCATATGTCTTTCCTTTTTCTAGAATACGATGCGGTTCGTCCAGAAAAAATAATGTATTTTCCGGTAAATATTCAAGCAGGGATACTGTTTTCTCATAAAAATAAGATAGCAGGGCTTCGCTTCCTTCTGCTGTTCACACCAAAAGATGCCACCGCCTATCTCATCGCTCCATCCACTGTAGATATATTGATACAATGCAACGGCTTTTTCCAAAGATGCAGGCTTGTGAGTCAGTTGGTAATAATCGCAGTAATCCAGTGCAATCCAGATGTTATCGTCATAATAACGTCCGTGCTGCCCGTACTTGGTGGGGTATGACTGATAACAGGCCGGCAAGCGACTGTTATCCCAATACTGCTCCATTCCCGGTAGAATTCTTTTCTCGAGAATCTTTTTGTACTTCTTGTTTCCGGTCGCTTTGTATAAAGCCACACAACCCGACATCATCCCGGAATACGGCCATAGAAAAGAAGCCTTCAGCGTTCCGTTCTGCTGCGTTCCGCCCGCCAGATAAGTAATTTTTTGGTCGGGATTGACAGGATACGTTTCTGTTAGTAGTCCGTCATTCGTCTGATAGAGATTCAATACATTAGATAGAATCGAGTCGGCAATAGAAAGATAACGGGTATTTCCCGGTGTCTTTCCCACTGCGGAGGTAAGGCAAAATAACATACAGGCTACAAAACATATATTTCTCATAGGAATATCGGGTTGTGTGGTGAAACTTTCAGGTTATAACTAGATACAAAGATTATTTCTGCTGACGCTGGTCGAACTCCAGTTCCACCTTTACGGGGAAATGGTCTGAAGGAGTGCGCGCCTGATAAGTCTTGATGTCGATTTCTTCCGGGCAATCGTTCGCCTGCTTCTTTTCTCCCTTGCCTACGATGCTGCGGTAAGTATCAGTCAGCACACCATATCTTTTCACTTGGAAAGACGGAGAAACGAATATATGGTCGATACGGCTTTCCGTAAAGCTGTTCGGGTCGAAGTTGTTGAACGTGCCGTTGATAGCATAGCGGAAGCCGGCCTTCTCGTAAGAGTCGCACAACACCCCTTTGCTCACAAAAGCATCATAAGACTGGTGGGTCTGGTCGACATTGAAGTCTCCCGTCAGGATAGCCGGAAGCTCTTTGCCTTTGCCAAGTTCTTTCATCTTGTCCTGTACGAGGAACGCACTTTCCACGCGTGCTTTCTTGCCGATATGGTCCATGTGCAGGTTGAAGAAAAGGAATTCGAAGCCGGTATCTTTGCATTTGAAGTGTCCCCAACTGCAAATACGCGGCAACACGGCATCCCATCCTTTGCTCGGCACGTCGGGAGTTTCCGACAACCAAAAATCACCTTTCTCTATCACGTCAAACTTGTCTGTGCGATAGAAAATAGCAGAATGTTCACCTTTCTCTTTGCCGTCGTCGCGACCTACACCGATATAATCATAACCGGGTAATGCTTCTTTCATATCTTTCAGTTGATGAATAAAGCACTCCTGCGTGCCGAAAATATCGAAATCGTGGTATTGCACTATTTGGGCAATGACCGGATAACGTTGTCCCCAACCGTTTCCGTTGATTGAATCGCCACCGTTGGCGTTTCTCAAATTGTAGGAGGCAACGGTGATAGAAGTAGGCTGATAGTTACTTTGACAACCGCAAAAGACGATCGCAACAAGGGCAATTAGTAAAAGGTTTTTCAGTTTCATGTTTTTATAGTTTGTTTGGTAGATAATTCATTGATCTCCAAAAGTACAATATTTTATTCAAACGAAAGAGAGTAAGGTACATCTTTTTCTGTGGTTCCCCGTTGTTTATTGGGTACGGGGCTCATTTGAAATTGAATATTAGCACCTTTAATCAGCTGGTCATGTGTAAGGAAATTACGGGTTTGTGATTTCCCGTTTACTTTCATTTCCTTGATGTAGCGGTTGTCAAGCTGGTTGTTATCTGCCTTGATTGTGATGGTCTTTCCGTTCTCCAGATGTAACTTCGCTGATTTGAAAAGCGGGGTTCCTATGATATATTCATCCGTTCCCGGGCAAACCGGATAGAAACCGAGTGCGGAGAATACATACCAGGCGGAAGTCTGTCCGTTGTCTTCGTCACCGCAATAACCGTCGGGACCGGCGGTATATAGCTTGTTCATAATCTCACGTATCCAGTATTGGGCTTTCCAGGGCTCGCTCGAATAGTTGTAGAGATATACCATGTGCTGAATAGGCTGGTTGCCGTGCGCATATTGCCCCATGTTCATTACTTGCATTTCACGCATTTCGTGAATCATGCCGCGGCTTTCCATTCCCAGTTTACCCGGGATGACAAAGACGGAATCCATCATCGCGTTGAATTCTTTCTTGCCTCCCATCAGGTTGATAAGTCCTTGCGGGTCGTGGAATACGCAGAAGCTCCAGTGCCAGCTATTCCCTTCGCAAAATTCACCGCTCCAGTCCACTGCATCGAAATTCGGATTGAATACGCCTTTGTTGTCTTTGCCAACCATCAGTTTGCGTTCCGGATGATAGACATTTTTGTAGTTCAGCGCGTGTTTCTTATAAATGTCGATTTCGCTCTCCGGTTTACCGAGTTTCTTGCCTAATGTATAAATTGCCCAGTCGTTATATGCATACTCCAGTGTACGTGCAACGTTTTGTCCTATGCCGATATTGTTGGCAACATATCCCAGTTGGTTGTAAGACTCGTAACCGAGACGCCCCGAAGCAGTCCCGCGAAGATGTGCATTTGCTCCATGCTTCAATGCTTCCCAAAGAGTTTCGATATCATATCCTCGCAATCCTTTGATGTAAGCGTCGGCCACTACGGAAGCCGAGTTGTTGCCTACCATACAATCCCGATGTCCCGGGCTGGCCCATTCCGGCAGGAAACCGCTTTCCTTGTAAGTATTTACTAGTCCCTCCTGCATCTTTTGATTCATTGACGGATACATCAGGTTGAGGAAAGGGAACAGGCAGCGGAACGTGTCCCAGAATCCGGTGTCGGTAAACATATAACCGGGACGCACTTCGCCGTTGTAGGGGCTGTAATGCATGACTTGTCCCTTAGCATCTATCTCGTAGAAACTGCGTGGAAAAAGCATGGAACGGTATAAACAGGAATAGAAGGTACGTAAATTATCGATATTATCGTCTTCTATCTCTATTTTACTCATTTCACGGTTCCAGATCTCTCTTCCGTTCGCTACTAGTTGGTCGAAACTGTTTTTGCCAAGCTCTTTGAGATTCAACTCCGCCTGTTCGGGGCTGATAAAGGAGGAAGCAACACGTGCGTGTACGATTTCTCCCTTTTTTGTGGCGAATCCGATCACGGCCCCTGTGTGGTTTCCTTTTGCTTCTGTTTCATTCGGAAGAATGTTGTTTTCGAAAACTGTGGAAACGAATGTGAACGGTTTGTCGAATTGAATCACGAAATAGTTTTTGAAGTTTTCCGGCACACCGCCGCTATTCTTGGTTGAATAGCCGATAATCTTGTTTTCTTCCGGAATCACTTTCACATAAGAACCTTTGTCGAAAGCGTCTACAATCACGTAGGCATTCTTTGTCTCCGGATACGTGAAACGGAACATGACGGCACGCTCCGTAGGAGCAAGCTCGGTTGTTACATCATGGTCGGCGAGGTATACCTTATAATAATAAGGTTTGGCAACTTCCGCTTTGTGAGAGAACCAACTGGCACGTCGGTCTTGATCGAATACCAGTCCGCCTGTGATAGGCATGATGGCAAACTGCCCGTAGTCGTTCATCCAGGGACTGGGCTGATGTGTTTGTTTGAATCCCCGGATTTTGTCGGCATCATACGTGTACGCCCAACCGTCTCCCATTTTACCGGTCTGCGGTGTCCAGAAATTCATTCCCCACGGCAATGCCGTAGCCGGATACGTGTTTCCGGTAGACAGTTCAAACTTGGATTGAGTGCCTACCAGTGTGCTGACATAATCTACCGGATTCTTAACGGCAGAAGATTGCAGGCTGTACAACACGGCACCTCCAAGAAATAGCAAGTGTTTAAATGAAAAATGTGTTTTCATGAACAAATGAATTTATAGATTTGAAAATAATTTCTACGACGAAAATAGGGAGAAAAGGAATGTGCTTCTAGTAATAGAGGGGCTAAATCGCCTCTTGTCGCTGAAATTAACTACTCTGGCACGGAACTTTACTTATATTCCGGCCAAAAAAAAGCTCGGAATGTTTTTTTGTTTACCTTTGTCATATAGCAAATCTAAGAATAATACACTATGGGAAAACAGTCGGTTTTTATTCTATTCTTTTTTCTTAATCTGTTGATACATAATGCTTATGCTTATAATTTGAAGCAAGTTGCAGATAAAGAGTATATGTCTAATAGTTCGATTACATCTCTGTGCCAGGATGAGCGTGGATTGATGTGGATTGGGACCTGCGACGGGCTGAATATTTATGATGGACAGGAGATTGAGGAATTTAAGACTCGTGACAAGGAGGATTACTTATCTGGTAATCTGATTGACAATATTGTGTATACGGGTGAAGATATTTACTGGATTCAAACCTACTATGGGCTGAACCGTTTGAACCGGAAAACCAATACAATCACTCACTATAATGAATTTCAGAAACTCTTCTTTATGAATAAGGATAGTCATGGTAATCTGTTCATTATCCAGGATAGTAACTGCATTTATTATTATCATAAAAAAGAAGGAGTCTTCAAGAAAATCAATATCACGGGAATCCCGATTTCCGATATCGTAAACTTCTTTATCGACGGTAACAACCGGATGTGGGTAGTCATGAAAGGATATAACCGCTGTTATGATATACAGCAGGAAGCCGCATCGGGAGATATCACCCTGTTACCCCAGAAAACGAACCTGATTTATCAGACTTCCTTGATTTATTGTTTCAATGACGAGCAATCTCTTTATTACATAGACAAGGAATTTAATTTCTATGCTTTCCATATTCCGACCCAGAAGAATGAGTTTATTGCCAATCTAGGTAAAGAAATACAGGAACGTGGTAAAATTTCTTCCATCGTTCATTATCATAACAGCTATTTTGTGGGCTTTTTGATGGATGGTATTCTGCTGTTGGAGAAACAGAAGGAGACGAATCATTATCAAATTCAGTCGTTACCTATCAACAGCGGTGTATTCTGTCTCAAGAAAGACCGTTTTCAGGATGTTGTTTGGATTGGTACCGACGGGCAGGGTGTTTATCTTTATTCGAACCCGCTTTATTCTATCAAATCAATGGTGCTTAGCAATTATACCGAGAAAATAGAACGCCCCGTGCGTGCCATCTATCTTGATGATGAACGTACTTTCTGGGTGGGAACCAAAGGAAACGGAATTCTTAAAATCTATGATTACGAATTCGATAAAAACATCTCCGACTGTCGGGCGGAGGTGTTGACTACCTCTAATAGTGCTTTGAGTAGTAATGCCGTTTATTGTTTTGCCAAGAGCCACCGGAATTTGCTTTGGATAGGAGACGAAGAAGGATTAACTTATTATTCATATCGGGAAAAACGTATCAAGAGTATACCAATACGGATCGGTAACGAAGATTTCAAATACATCCATGACATTTATGAAACAGCAGATTCCGAACTGTGGCTGGCGAGTGTTGGCATGGGAGTGGTGAAAGCTCGTATTGCCGGAACACCGGACAATCCGGTGATTGTGGATGCGCAACGTTACATCATCAATGACGGCGAACTGGGATCGAACTATTTCTTTACTATTTATGCGGAGAATGAAGCCAACCTGTTGTTTGGCAATAAAGGATATGGGGTATTCCGCTATAACGAAACGACGAATGGCCTGGAACCGGTGTCTACTCACAAATACGAAAACATGACCCTGAATAATATTCTCGCTATCAGTAAAGACAGCAGCAATAACTATCTTTTCGGAACGAGCTACGGATTGATAAAGTACACATCGGAAACCTCTTATCAGCTCTTCAATGCCAAGAATGGTTTCCTGAATAATACCATTCATGCAATTCTTAGAAACTCGTCCGACGACTTCTGGTTGAGCACCAATCTTGGATTAATCAATTTCGATACGAAAAGGAATGTCTTTCGTTCATACGGTTTTGGAGATGGTTTAAAGGTGGTAGAGTTTAGTGACGGAGCCGCTTTTCGGGATTCCCAGACTGGTACTCTGTTCTTTGGCGGAATCAATGGAGTCGTAGCTATCCGGGCGGATGGCCGTCCGGAGCAGCTTTATATGCCTCCTGTTTATTTTGATAAGCTGTCTATCTTCGGTGAACAATACAATCTGGGCGAATTTCTCACCCGGAAAAAAGAAACTGAAGTCTTGAATTTGCAGTATGACCAGAATTTCTTTTCTGTTTCATTTGCCTCTGTGGATTATCTGAATGGTAATAACTGTACCTATTTCTATAAACTAAAAGGATTGAGTGACCAATGGGTAAACAATGGTTCGGAAAGCGGAGTCTCTTTTACGAATATGGCTCCCGGCGAATATACCTTACTGGTGAAATATTACAATAGTGTTTTTGATAAAGAGAGTGATGTCTATTCTCTGGTGATTCGTATAGGTGATCCGTGGTATGCTTCCTGGTGGGCTTATTTGATTTATGCCCTGTGTCTGCTTTTACTGGCAGCCTTGCTGATACGTTCCTTTATCCTGCGCTCCAAACGTAAAAAGCAGGAATTGCTGAACGAGATAGAGAAACGCCATCAAAAGAATGTCTTTGAGTCCAAACTTCGTTTCTTTACTAATATCGCACATGAATTTTGTACTCCGCTGACTTTGATTTATGGTCCTTGCGGACGAATCCTTTCATCGAAGGGACTTAGTAAATTTGTCGTGGACTACGTACAGATGATTCAGACGAATGCGGAACGTCTCAACAACCTGATTCATGAGTTGATCGAATTCCGTCGGATTGAAACGGGAAACAGGGAAGTGCGGGTTGAATCATTGAATGTGTCTTCCATTGTGAAAGGAATAGCCAAAACGTTTGTAGAAATGGCTAAATCCAGAAACATCACTTTCTTGAGCAAGATACCCGAGCAGGTGATGTGGAACTCGGACAAAGGATTCCTGAATACGATCATTATTAATCTGATTTCTAATGCCTTTAAATATACTCCCGACGGACAGAGTATCAAGATTGAAGTGGATACGAGCCGGGAAAATATGCTGGCTCTTCGTGTAGCAAATGAAGGAAGTACCATCAAGGAAAAGGATTTTCAGTATATTTTTAATCGGTATGCCATTTTGGATAATTTCGAGAATCAGGATGAAAAGAACTTTTCACGGAACGGACTGGGGCTAGCCATCTCTTATAATATGGCAAAGTTGCTGAATGGTACGTTGAAAGTGGAAAATACTCCTGACGGATGGGTGATGTTTACACTAACCTTGCCGGTCGTGAAACTGACTACCGGAGTGGTGGAAACCAAGCGGCTCACAGCGGAATACATCCCTAAGATAGATACTCAATCGATACTGAAACTTCCCCAGTATGAGTTTGATAAGATGCGTCCTACGCTTTTGGTTGTCGATGATGAAATCGAAATGCTATGGTTTATTGGAGAAATCTTCTCGGCTGACTTCAATGTGGTAACCTTGCAAGATCCTGAACGGCTGGATCAGGTGATGAATGAGGTTTATCCGAATGTGATTATCTGTGATGTCATGATGCCGGGAATGGGTGGCATTGAACTGACCAGGCGGATTAAATCGGTGAAAGAGACGGCGCATATTCCTATTATTGTGGTTTCCGGACGACACGAGATGGAACAACAGATGGAAGCCCTTTCTGCTGGTGCGGAAATGTATATCACAAAACCGTTTAGTGCGGAGTATCTTCGTATCTCTGTCTGTCAGGTGATAGAACGGAAAGAGGTGTTGAAAAATTATTTCAGTTCGCCGATCAGTTCTTTTGAAAAGTCGGACGGGAAGTTGACGCATAAAGAGTCGAAGAAGTTCCTACAGTCGGTTTTGAAGATTATCAATGATAATATAACGAACAAAGATTTGACTCCACGTTATATCGCCGATCGGCTGGCAATCAGTCCCCGGAGTCTTTATCGGAAGATGGAAGAGATAGGAGAGGATAGCCCGACCGATCTGATTAAGGAATGTCGTTTGCACATAGCGAAAGATTTATTGCTGACCACTAAAAAGACGATTGATGAAATTGTATTCGATTCGGGATTCTCGAACAAAGTTACTTTCTTTAAGGTGTTCCGTGAAAAGTATGAGTGCACGCCAAAAGAGTTTCGGATGAAACATTTGGAAGAGGTTCAGCAGTAGCCTGTGGCGGGAATTTTTAAAGAAAAAGAAGAAGTAAATATCCGTGTTAATATAGTAAATATCCGTGCCAAAAGGTAAAAAAGGATAGTTAATTTTCTTTTGGTAGAGTTTAGTGATTTTATCTTTGTCTCATCGAAGTTTTTGAGTAGATAAACTTGAAAAGTATTAATTTATTAATCTTTAATCTAATGAAAAGGAAACTTAGTTTTTTATTTCTTTCAGCATTGACCATTCCATTTTTTATGGTATCGTGCAGTGATGATAAAGAAGAACAGGAAGTGAAACCGGCAACAGATCTGGTTGTCGATAATAATTCGGTGACACTACTACAAGGAGACGAAATTACGGTGAGTATCACCTCCGGTAATGGCGATTATTATGTGAAGCCATTTGATGAAAACGTGGCGACGGCTACAATCAATGGTAATAAGGTGACTATTAAAGCTACCGAAAATAGCCAGTTGGAAGAAAATAACCGTACGGAAACCACTATATTAATAGTAGATGGACGTAAGAAAGTGGCTAGAGTGCTGGTTCGGGTAGCAAAACTCTGGGATTTGACGGTAGATGCACCGGAAGAAGGTTTTGACCTTTTTATCGGTGAAAAGAGACTGGTGAAGATTTTGACCGGTAACGGAGATTATCAGATTTCCATACCGGAAGGTGCTGATAAGTTTTTGGAAGTGGGTGAACTATCCGGACAAGTTATTCCGTTGACTGCCAAGTTCGAGACTGGAGCCGATCCGGTAAATATTACGATAACAGATAAGAAAGGTAAGACAATCACTATTCCTGTGGTAGTGAACATCGTGGATCTGACACTGAAAAGTGATGAAGCCACTTTTGCCGAACCGGATGCCGAATCTCAATATATCTCTATTGAGAGAGGTAATGGCGGATATAGTTTCGCTTATCAGGTGGGAGACGGCGAGCCTACTACGGATGCAACGATTGTGGAAGCTACTGAAAAAGAGAACCTGATTACCTTGAAACCCAAAGCTAGAGGTGATGTGAAAGTGATTGTGACAGATCAGAAAGGTTCTGTGGAGGAGATTTCGGTGAAAGTGAATCCATATAACCTTAAACTGGAAAATGAAGCAACTTCTTTAATCATCGGTGGTTATGAGGCATCTACAGAAATAGCTATTACCAGAGGAAATGGTGATTATAAGTTGGCACAACTCACAGATGATAATAAAACCTATTTGAAAACCGCAGAATTGATTACGGAAGACGGGGCTACCAAGTTAAAACTAACAGGAAAGAAGCTCGGGACTACCACACTGGAACTGTCTGATGCGGCAGGTCAGAAATTGACGTTACCAGTTTATGTGAATCCGGTATGTTATCGTATGGAATATGACGTATGCTTTAAAATTGATATTAAAAAGTATGCCGAATCACATTCAGAGGTGAAAAGTATGAATCAGCTTACTTTTGAGGTTGTGTTCTATCCGACTTATACTCGTTCTATGCAATCGTTTATAGGTTTGGAAAGTGTATTCCTGCTTCGTGCAGAAGCTAAGGATGTGAATCCGCGTTTTGAAATAGCCACTAAAATTAATGGTAAGAGTGATCCCCGTTTCCGTAGTCAGCAAACTATTTATTGCGATGATTCGGAAGGTGGACGTAAGACTCCGGGTAAATGGTATCATATAGCCATTGTATATGATGGAACGAAATCAAGTACTAAAGAGGCTTATAAAATGTATATAAACGGGGTGAGAGAAACGTTGACTCCTGCAGATAACTCTTATGAGGATTGTGCCCCTAATTCATCTCTCAATCTGACAGATGTAGGTGGAAATGATAAAGCACTGTTGATTGGACGTTCCGGAGATTCATATCGGGTAGGATATTGCAAAGTTTATCAGGCACGGATGTGGAAGAGAGCGTTGGACGAAAGTGAAATTAAAGCGAATATGTGCAAAATCCTTAATGCAGAAGAACACTCTGACTTGATGGGATATTGGGTATTCTCGAAAGGTGTCGGAGGTACTACAGTTTTTGAAAATTGGGGAAATGGCGGCAGCGGATTGGATGCGCAAGTTTGTTTGCAGAATATAAGCGAAAATAAACCTGCCTGGGGAGCGGAACTTCCTGCAACTTATAATGGAGATAAGAGCCGCTTTGAACCAATTGAATGTCCTCATTCATACTAAAACTAGGAATATAATAATATGAGAAACAATATGATAACAAAAAAACTAATCAAATTTGCCCTGCTGTTTTTTCTTATCGGACTGACGGCTTGTGACAATAAACTGAATCCGGGATTTGATCCGGATGATTATGAACCGATTGTTCCGCCTGAACCTGTTAGAACAATGGATGCAATGGCTAGTGGCGAGCGAGTAGTACTTTCGGGTGCTTCGTTGACGGATATTGTTCTGAAATGGACGCCTACCGAGAAACACGGAAATACAGTATATCGTTATGAAGTATTGATTGATACGATCGGGGGAGACTTTACCAAACCGGTAGAAACGATCTTTTCTGACAATAACGGTTTGGAATCGCAGTTGACTTTAACCCATTATCAGGCAAACACAATAGGTAAACTGGCTAAATTCCGTTGCAATACCAACGGCACACTGCGTTGGAAGGTGCGTGCTTATTGCGGATTGGATCAGGCTCTTAGTAGTCTGGAAGGTTATTTCGTAATTTTTATGATGGACGGCATTGATGATATGCCTTCTGAAAACGAGCCGGTTTATATCACTGGCGTGGGCACGGAAGATGATGGTGATGAAGCGGAAGCACAACAAATGCTCCGTCAGAATGAAGGAATCTATCAGACTTTCACTCAATTGAAAGCCGACCAGCCATTTATATTTATGTCTACTGTAGAAGGTCGCAAATGCTATTATTATGTAGACGACAACGGAGTGTTGCGTGAGCGTAATGATGGTGAAGACTATACAGTTACGGTTCCTCAATCAGGCATCTACCGGATTACCATCAATATGGGTGAACAAACGATCAGTTACGATGAAATAGGAGCTGTATATCTTTATAACCATTCGGGTGGGTATAGACAGGATTTCAACTATCTGGGATATGGCAAATGGGGTGTGAAGAATTATACTGCCCGGAAACAAACGGAAAGTTGGGCAGGAAGCGGTGAAACCCGTCATAGCTTTAAGATGGAAATCAACGGAACAACCTACCGTTGGGGACATAAGGAGAAAGATAAAGGGCAACCGAATCTGACTACCGACAACAGCTATTATAATTTATATCAACTGGCATTGGGCACAGATCCATGGGATTACAGTTTCCGTTTCTGCGACGAATTACTGCAATGGGGCGAAAAGCAGGGAAATGTCTATTATGCTACGGTGAAAACCGATGTAACCCTCTATTTCAATGCAGAGTTTGGAACGTACACCCACCGTTGGGTAGCTTCGGAAACGAATGAAGATTAAAACTGAATAATAATATGAAGAACTATATAGTATCATTATCAAAAAGAGCTTTGTTGTTAAGCGGTGCACTGGCAATATTTACAGCTTGTGACGACGGCGATCTGGGAGACATCTACAAAGGTAATTCATCCGGTGAATATGTGTCGGATGTGAACTGGACAGATGCAGCCGACAAAAGTACGGGAACTTATATCAAATATTTCTATGAGAATGCCAGCGGACGGGATACCTTTTGTGGAAGCATTTACTGGGAAAAACCGAATACACCGGAAACCGGAGAACCGGCAAGCACGGGCGGTAGCGGCGGATGGTCGCAGGGACATGCATTGGACATCGTGATCGATGCTTATATCCGTCACGCAAACAATCCCGAATATCAAGCTCATTTGTATGAAAACATCATGAAACCTTTCCTGCCGGCTTTTGATGACTGGAATGAACATTGCGGTTATGGTGGCAAAGACTTCTGGAATAACTTCTATGATGATATGGAATGGATGGCACTGTCTTGTCTACGGGTTTATGAATTGACTGGCGATCAGGATTACTACAGTGCGTTGATGAAGATGTGGAACCATATCAAGGGAGCGAAGAATGACTATAAAGGGGTAGGAGGAATGGCATGGAAAACGGATGCGCCGGCTTCACGTATGTCTTGTTCCAATGGTCCCGGTTGCCTTCTGGCTATGAAATTGTATCAACTTACCGTTAAGGAGGCTAAAGATGGCTGGGAAGAGCAGGCTGCTTATTACCTGAACTTCGCCAAAGAGGTATACAACTGGATGACGGCTTATCTGTGTGATATTTCCACCGGACAGGTATATGATAATCTTAGTATTAAAGATGACGGAACACCGGGAGATCCTGATAAAGTAGCCTTGTCTTATAATCAGGGAACATTTATGGCGGCTGCCCTGGAGCTGTACAACGCTACAGGTGAGGATGAATATCTTCGTAATGCGGTTGCTTTCGGCTCTTACCAAGTGAATAAGAAGATGGATTCCAACTATCCGGTATTCAGTGGTGAAGGAAATTCGGGAGATAATCTTTTATTCCGTGGAATATTTGTCCGTTACTTCCTGGATATGGTGAAACAGCCGACTAACAGCCTTTATCCGGAAAAGACCAAGAATAAGTTTATCGCTGCATTGCGCAGCTGTTCTGATGTGCTTTGGACGTTGGCTCATCCCGAAGGCTATTATGTGTGGGAGTACGACTGGGCAAAAGCACCGACCTTCGGTAATCGTGACAACAGGGAAGATCGCCTGACAATCTCCTTGAATGCGGAAGTCCCGGGAGCAACAATGATTGAAATCCGTGCTCGTTATGAAGACTGGGTACAAGGTAAAGCAACGGAAAAGGCCAACTGGGTCGGACCGGATTTCGGTAAGAAAGCAGAGGAATAAGATTGATTTATTACACATAGAAAATCGAAAAGAAAGATGATACATATAAAAAGAAATATTTGTCTGGTGGCTGTTTCTTGCACTCTTCTTGCAGGTATACCTTTGCAGGGTGTGGCGCAAACGGGAAGAACGGCAAAGGTGCAGGCCACACAAAACCATAAAATAACAGTGTCGGGTACGGTATTGGACAAGACGACAAATGACCCGTTGATCGGTGTGTCTGTTGTCGTGAAAGGGGTGGCCAATGCAGGTACGATTACCGATATGGATGGTAAGTTTACATTGAAGCTGCCTTATGCGGAAGCTCCGTTGGTGTTTTCTTACCTGGGTTACCAGCCACAGGAAATTGTTCCCGGTGCAAAGAAGGAACTGACTGTCTTACTACAGGAAGATACGAAAGCCTTGCAGGAAGTGGTTGTGGTAGGTTATACCAAACAACGTAAAGAAACGATGATCGGTTCTGTTGCTACCATCACGACAAAAGATCTGACGCAAAGTCCTACTGCCAATATCAACAATGCGCTTGCCGGACGTCTGCCGGGGTTGATTGTAAACCAGTATGCGGGTGGTGAACCGGGTGTGGATCAAAGTGAATTGTTTATCCGTGGTAAGGCAACTTACGGTAACCAGAGTGCCATTGTCATTGTCGATGGAATCGAACGTGACATGAGTTACCTCGCACCGGATGAAATTGAAACATTCACTATCCTGAAAGATGCTTCCGCCACTGCCGCTTATGGTATCCGTGGTGCAAATGGTGTAATCGTTATTACTACCAAACGTGGTAAGGCAGCGGAAAAGGCAACCGTGAACCTGAAAGCCTCTATTGGTATTAACCAGCCGATCGGTTTCCCCGAATATTTAGGCTCTGCCGATTATGCAACTTTATATAATGAAGCCAGATTGAACGATGCCAAGATGACGGGCGCAGACATCAGCAGTTTGAACCTTTTCTCTCAACAGGCGATTGACAATTTCCGCCGTGCGAAAGGAGACAACTCCGATGGTTTGGGATATGACTGGGATTATTATGATTTTGCCTTCAAACCCGGTTTGCAGGAAGATGTCAGCCTCTCCATTCGTGGAGGTACGGACAAGGTACGTTATTATGTATTGGCCAATTACTTTTCACAAGGCGGTAACTACAAATATTCGAATGCCGGTGAATATGACTCGCAAACCAAGTTCACCCGTTACAACTTCCGTTCGAACATCGATATCAACATTAATCGTTATTTGAGTACCCGTTTGGATTTGGGGGCCCGTATTACCGACCGTAATGCACCGGGTACAACAGCCGGTCGCCTGATGACCATCTGTGCTACCCAGCCTCCATATCTGCCCATCCTGGTGGAAGAAAATGCGCATCCGCAGAATGAGGAATACATTCAGCAAAATCCTCGTGGAATGCTTTATGGTGACAATATCTACCGTTACAATCTTCTGGGTGAATTGAGCCGTACCGGTTATCTGAATGAAAAGAACACGTATCTGAATGGTAGTTTTGCCATGAATCTGGATATGGAATTTCTGACGAAAGGATTAAAAGCGGAAGTGATGTTCTCTTATGATGCTTCTGAAGGACGCTGGATTAATCGCAAACTGGATACTTACAAAGACGGTTATCGTGAATATCCGAAATATGCGACGTTTATGCCGATCGAAGGTTCGGATGCTTATATGGCAGGCGGACACTATACGGGTGCTTACAAAACGGGTAACAAATATGATATTGACCAGACTATTGGCAACGGATTCAGTCATAACGCTTCTGACGGACGTACTTATATACAGGCACGTTTGGATTACAACCGTTTGTTTAGCAACCGCCACGAAGTGACCGCCATGTTATTGGCAAACCGTGGTAACCGTACTGTTAACAATGAACTGGCTTATCATAGCCAGGGTATCACCGGACGCTTTGCTTATTATTATAATCAGAAGTATCTGATGGAATTTAACTTCGGTTACAATGGTTCCGAAAACTTCGCTCCGGGCAAACGTTACGGGTTCTTCCCAGCTGGTTCAATCGGTTGGGTAGTCTCTGAAGAGGAATTTATGAAAAAGGCTTCCTGGATTGACTTCCTGAAAGTAAGAGCCTCCTATGGTTTGGTAGGTAGTGACAATGTCAGCAGCCGTTTCCCATATCTGGCTTTCTACGGTGGTGGCAGTGGTTATGATTTCGGTAATAACTTTGGTACGAATGTAGGCGGTACTTCCGAAGGTAATCTGGCTAATGCGAATCTGACTTGGGAGAAAGCCCGTAAACTGAATGTCGGTATTGACTTTACTACCCTGAACCAACGTTTGGCATTGACGATAGATGCATTTTATGAATATCGTTTTGACATTATTACAGATATGAATAGTGACGGTATCATGGGATATCCGGATATTGTAGGTAAAGATGCAGCTTTACAGAATCTGGGTGAAGTAAGCAACCGCGGTGTGGATATCGAATTGAGCTGGAATGATAAGATTGGAAAGGATTTCCGTTACTATATTCGTCCGAACCTGACTTTCTCCCGCAACCGTTTGGAATATAAAGCGGAAGTTGCCCGCAAGAACTCCTGGCGTAAAGAAACCGGTAAACGTTTATACGAAAACTTCGTCTATGTGTTCGATCATTTTGTAGCCGATCAGGAAGAGGCTGACCGTTTGAACAAGATCGGTTATCAGCCGTGGGGACAATTAATTCCGGGAGATGTTGTTTATAAGGATTTGGATCGTAACGGAGTGATTGATGATGAAGACCGTACAGCAATGGGAAATCCGCGTAGTCCGGAACTGATGTTCGGTATTCCTTTCGGTTTCCAGTATAAGAACTTTGATTTTAGTGTATTATTGCAAGGTGCGACAAAATCATCTATTCTGTTGAATGGGGCTGCTGTATTTGACTTCCCGCAATTTGAACAAGATAAGATCGGACGTGTGAAGAAAATGCATCTGGACCGTTGGACACCGGAAACGGCTGCTACTGCCAAATATCCGGCATTGCATTATGGAACACATGATAACAACAAGAATGGAAACAGTAGTTTGTTTTTGTATGATGCTTCCTACCTGCGTCTTAAGAATGTGGAAATTGGTTACAATGTATCACCCAAATTATTACGTAAATTCCATGTGCAACAGGCACGTATCTATGTGCAAGGTCTGAATCTGTTGACTTTTGATAAACTGGGTGATGTGGATATAGATCCGGAAACGAAATCCGGAGACGGAGCTTCCTGGTATCCTATTCAAAAGGTATTCAATTTTGGTATTGATATAACATTCTAAATAAGATAGAAATATGAAAAAGTTATATAGATTTTCAGCAATTGCTTTATTGGTCCTGCCGTTGGTCTTTACTTCATGTAGCGATTACCTGGATCGGGACGATGATGATAATATTACGGAAGCGGACGTTTTTGCCCGTTACGAAAAAGTGAACGGACTGGTTTCCGACGTATACGCGGCTGCAAAGAAAGCAGACCGTCCGCTGGTGTTCTTTGAGCACTTCAGCAACAGTGCCATTACGGACGAATGTGAAGGAACCAACGTAGAGGGAAACATTACGAATAACTTCAATAACGGTGCCTGGAACCCGAATTCTTTGCCCGGTAGTGTAGGGCAATATTGGGAAGCTCTTTATGAAGGAATCCGTAAAGCGAACCTGATTATAGAAAATGTACAGAAGTATAACACGCCCGACAACCCACAGCAGGATGGTGATCTTCGCAACCGTATCGGTGAGATGTATTTCATGCGTGGTTATTTCCACATGCTGTTATTGCGTATGTATGGCGAAGCTCCTTATATTGACCGTGTGATTAATGCCGGAGATAATATGGACTTCAAGAAAGAATCTGTTCATTCGATGGTTGAAAAGATTGTGACGGATGCGCAAACTGCTTATGGCATGGTTCCTGATAAATATGTGAAAACTTCCGAGAATTTTGGGCGTGTGGATAAGGGAGCCTGTCTGGGATTGATTTCTTTTGTTCGCTGGGTAGCGGCTACTCCGTTGTGGAACGGTGCTTCTCAATATGGATACAACTTGCGTCGTGTGTTTGAAAATGAGTATGCTTATGATGCTACTCGTTGGAGAAAAGCCAAAGAAGCGGCTAAAGCCGTTCTGGATTTCGAAGTCGTCGGAACCAAGCGTTATTCTCTCTATACGAAACATGATGCAAATGATTTCAAGGATCCGGCTGACGGTAATCTGAATGACAGCCGTGTATATGCTCGTTTGTGGGATATGTTTTATGATATGGATGCCTTTGCCAATGAGTATGTGTTCTTTATGACGAAGAGCAAGGATCAGGCATGGCAGGGTGATATTTATCCGCCCAGCCGTGAGGGAAGTTCGCGCCAGCAACCGGTGCAGGAACAAGTGGATGAATACGAATATATCGTAGGTGATTATGGCTATCCGGTATATTCGGCAGAAGCCCGCAAAGGTGGCTATGATGATACTAATCCGTATGTGAAAGGTACTCGGGACCCGCGTTTCTATCGTGATGTAATTTATCACGGAGCTCCTTACCGTAATAATAAGAACGAGTCGAAAACGATCAATACGGCGAGTGGTTCCGATAAGATTGGTGCTACCAATGCAACTACTACCGGTTATTATTTACGTAAATTCCAACAGGAGTCATGGAACAAATCCGGTAACTTCAGTATCAATGCGCCCGCCATCTGGCGTCTTCCGGAGTTTATTTATATTTATGCAGAGGCTTGTAATGAATTGGGCGAGGATATCGATGAAGCTTATAAATTGGTGAATACGGTTCGTGAACGTTCTTTTATGAAACCGATGCCGCCGGAAGTAAAGACTAATCAACAGTTGATGCGTGAATACATTCAGCGCGAACGTCGCGTGGAACTTTTTTATGAGGGAAAACGTCCGTGGACTTGCCGCTTGTATCTGGAACCCACCAGTAAGGAAGAGCTAGCAAAGGAAAGCCTTTGGAAATCGAGCGGGAGTGACAATTCAAAACGTACACAGAAATACTGGGCTGCCAATAACGGTGCATTGCCTCGTTGCCAGCGAATGATTAACGGAATGCGTCCGGTGCAGGATGAGAATGGGGCCATTACGGTTGACGGTGTGAAATATAGAATGGAGCGTTTCTGCGTGGAAGAACGTACGTTCTCTATTCAGCATTATCTGTTCCCGATTCGCCAGAGTGAGTTGCAGAAGACACCGACCATTGAGCAAAATCCCGGATGGTAAACCAGTAGGAATGTATAACTTTAAAAAGAAAATCAGATGAAACGAATCTATACATATATGTGTCTGTTGCTTTTGTCGGTATTATCGTTTGCCGTTACAGGTTGTGATGACGATGATGACGACGATGTGGCTAAAGACTTGATAGAGTTGATTGTGAACAAACCGGTAATACGTATCGGGCAGAATGAGGAAGCCAAAGTGAATGTAGTGGTTGGAAACGGAAACTATACCGTGAGAAGTTTCAACACTGCCATTGCAACGGCTACCGTTTCCGGCGAATTGATAACTGTAAAAAGTGGCTCACAGAATGGGGCCACTACCGTCGAAGTAATGGATGGAGAAGGAGTAGTTGCCAATATTTCTGTGAATGTAGGTGTATTTGAATTGGAAGTGAATGAACCGGAGGTGATCTTGGAAGTTGCCGGTGAAAAGCAACTGATTGTTAGCATGGGAAACTTTTCCAGCAATGATGAATTGTCTTATGAGGTGGAGGATGAAACGGTTGTCAGCATGGTTAATACAGATCAGTTCCGTCCTTTCTATACTTTGACAGGTTTGAAGAACGGACATACAACAGTGACTTTTACAGACCATAAAGGAAAACAGGCAGTGGTTCAGGTGACGGTAAATCCGATTTCTATCGATGTCTCCAATCTGACACCGAGAGTGGGAGTCAACAATAAGATCATGATTACGGTAGAAAAAGGAAACGGAGGTTATAGTCTGACAGCAGAGGATGAAGAGATTGTAGCTATTCAGCAGGTGGATGACACTCGTTTCAATTTAATAGGTAAAAAAGCGGGTATCACTACCGTGTTTGTCAGAGACGAAGCGGAACAGGAATTAAGTCTGACCGTTACGGTGGTACAGGCAGATAAAGTAGCGAACCTAGGTAGCGGTAATTACTTTAAAGTACCGTTTGAATATAATGGTACGGCAGATGAATCGCTAAAGAATTTGAGTACGATCACATTTGAGGCTCGTTTCAATATTGAGTCGTTGAATGGCAATGACAATGGAAATGCCCGGATTAATACGGTGATGGGTATAGAGAAGAAATTCCTGCTGCGTGTCGACGTGCATAAGGGAGGAAGCAATGATGAAGAACGTTTCCTTCAGCTTGCTGCAGATGATAAAGGTAGTATTCGCTATGAGGGCTCTACTAAGATAGAAACCAATAAGTGGTATGATGTGGCTGTGGTATTGGATAATAGTAAGAGCGGAAGCGAACGGATTGCATTGTATGTAAATGGTGTCAGAGAAACGCTTCAATTATCAAACGGTACGCCGGATGATTTGAAAGAGATCAATCTTACTTCTGATTTCTACATCGGCCAGTCTGATGGTAAACGCCGGTTGAACGGAGCTATCAGTTATGCCCGTATTTGGACAAAAGCCTTGTCGGATCAACAGATCTCCGAGCAGAGCGGCAAGTTGTTGAGTGAGGATAAGGATGGAATGGTAGCTAATTGGTTATTCAATAATGGAAATGGTAATACCAAGACATTTGTGTCCTTGGCAGGAAAGAGCTTCGAAGCAGAGGCGGCAAATATTGTTTCAAGTTGGAAAACAGATCCGATATTGGAAACAAGTACTCCTACAGAATAATTGTAAGAAGATAGGATAATAAAAAAGCCATCCCCGGAATAGACGAAAGTAGGGATGGCTTTTTTTGTAGTGTGCTTACTATTCTTCGGCAGACTATGTCCTGCATGTTGTTGGCAAGGTTATTCCTTGACAGGCTCAGCCGGTTTGTCTTTTGATGTAGTGTCTGTGACAACTGTATCATTGACATTGGCGGCGAGTGCAACCAGTGATGCCTTTGCAGGCGCGTCTTCTTTAGTTACAGTATCTTTTACTACTGTATCATTGACAACTGTTGCATTGATTTCTGTCGGGGCTGTCACAGCTTCTGCAGAACTCTGAGCCTTTACAAGGAATGAACCACCACAAACAAACATAAACATTGCTACTAC
>ENA-ORTI01001766-ORTI01001766.1-human-gut-metagenome-genome-assembly--contig:-NODE-1766-length-20862-cov-4.531071_pt1 | contig 20862 bp, 22 predicted proteins | sample MGYA00242071_ERZ509191 | MGnify/ENA primary metagenome ERZ509191 (study PRJEB26280, sample SAMEA2338832) | human gut metagenome | biome: human gut; feature: human-associated habitat; material: faeces...
GATGACGTCGATGCGGCGTAGCAGGTCGCGGGTTTTGAGGGTGTCCATGGTGATTTCGCCGGTGTAGACGGCGGCGAGGCCGGATTCGTAGGCGCGGCGTACGCGCGCGGATTCCTTGCTGGCTTCGAGGCAGTATTTGCGCATGTCGGCGCCTTCGGCGGCCATGGCGAGTTCGAGGTCTCGCAGGGCGACGTTCACGTGTGTCAGGGCGACGTCGGCGTGTTCGCCGGCGTTTCCTTGCCAGAGGTGGAGTTCGCGTACGAAGTCGCGGGTGTTGTCGAGCACGTCGTCGATGGATCGGGAGAAGCGGAACAGGTCCTCGCGGTCCAGTGGCGTGGTCCATGCCTTAGCCAGTGTGTGGACGACCTTGGCGCGGATCTCGTCGCCTTCGTGTTCGATGTCGTTGACGTTTTTCCGGGATTCCTCGATGCCGGTGTGGCCTTCGATGGCGTCAAGGGCGATGGATACGCCTTTGCGAGTGGTGGCGGCCTGTTCCCGGAGCAGGCGGTGAACTGGGACTTTGCGCGTGAGAAGATCGAGCAGGAGGGCCGTCCCATCCGCGTGCTGAACCTCTTTGCCTACACGGGCGCGGCGAGCGTCGCCTGCGCCAAGAGCGGCGCGAGCGTCTGCCACGTCGACGCCGCCAAGGGCATGGTCGTCTGGGCGAAGGAGAACGCAAAGGTCAGCGGACTGGCCGACGCGCCGATCCGCTGGATCGTGGACGACTGCGCGAAGTTCGTCGAGCGCGAGATCCGCCGCGGCAAGACCTACGACGCCATCATCATGGACCCGCCGAGCTACGGCCGCGGCCCGGGCGGCGAGGTCTGGAAGCTGGAGGATAACCTCTTTCCGTTCGTGAAGCTCTGTTCTCAGGTGCTCAGCGACAAGCCGCTGTTCGTCATCATCAATTCCTACACCACGGGCCTTGCGCCCTCGGTGCTCGGCTATATGCTCCATCTGCTCGTCGCGGAGAAGTACGGCGGCAGGGTGACGTGGGACGAGCTGGGGCTGCCTGTCACCGAGACCGGGCTCGCGCTGCCCTGCGGCGCGACCGGTCGCTGGTGCAGTGAATAAACAAAGGAAGAAAAATTATGTCAACCATGCTGCGGACTGAAAATCTGACCTATTCCTATCCCGCGGGCGAGGAAAACGAGCAGCCGACGCTTGCGCTTGACGGCGTGACGCTCGCCATCGAGCGCGGGAGCTTCACCGTCATCCTCGGCCACAACGGCAGCGGAAAATCCACGCTCGCCAAGACCTTTAACGCCGTGCTGCTGCCCTCGGGCGGCAGGGTGTACGTCGACGGCATGGACACCGTGGACGAGAAGCTGCTGCTCGAGATCCGCCGCCGCGTGGGCATGGTGTTCCAGAACCCCGACAACCAGATCGTCGCGAACGTGGTGGAGGAGGACGTGGCCTTCGCGCCCGAGAACCTCGGCGTGCCGACGGAGGAGATCCGGCGGCGCGTGGACGACGCGCTGCGCACCGTCGGCATGGAGAAATTTGCAAAGCACGCGCCGCATCTGCTCTCCGGCGGACAGAAGCAGCGTATCGCCATCGCGGGCGTGCTGGCGATGCGCCCGCAGTGCATCGTGCTCGATGAGGCGACCGCCATGCTCGACCCCATCGGCCGCAGCGAGGTCATTTCGACCATCGAACGCCTCAACCGCGACGAGGGCATCACCGTTGTGCTCATCACCCACCACATGAACGAAGCCGAGCACGCCGACCGCGTGATCGTGATGAACGAGGGCCGCGTCGCCATGGACGGCGCGCCGCGCGAGGTGTTCGCGCAGGTGGAAAAGCTCAAGTCCATCGGCCTGACCGTGCCGGACACGGTGGAGCTTTTATACGAGCTGCGCGGCGCGGGCTGCGACCTGCCGCTCACGGCCATCACCGTGGACGAGTGCGCCAACGCCATTGCAAGGTGCTTTGGAAAATCCGCAAAAGAGGACAACTGAGTTGAACGAGATCATTCGTATTGAAAATCTGACCCACACCTACGGCGAGGGCACGCCCTTCCGCCGCAGCGCGGTGGAAAATCTGTCGCTCGACATTTACCGTGGCGAGTTTCTCGGCCTCATCGGGCACACGGGCAGCGGCAAATCGACGCTGATCCAGCACCTCAACGGCCTGCTCAAGCCGACGGGCGGCCGCGTGTTGCTCGACGGCGAGGACATCTGGGCCGACCCGAAGAAGATCCGTAGCGTGCGCTTCCGCGTGGGGCTGGTGTTCCAGTATCCGGAGTACCAGCTCTTTGAGGAGACCGTCTACCGCGACATCGCCTTCGGCCCCACCAACATGGGCCTGACCGGCTCGGAGCTGGACCGCCGCGTGCATGACGCCGCCCGCTTCGCAGGACTGAACGAGGGCCTGCTGCAAAAGTCGCCCTTCGCGCTCTCCGGCGGGCAGAAGCGCCGCGTCGCCATCGCGGGCGTGATCGCCATGGAGCCGGAGGTGCTGGTGCTCGACGAGCCGAGCGCGGGTCTTGACCCGCGCGGGCGCGAGGAGCTGCTTGCCCATATCCGCGCCTATCACAAGGAGCGCGGCAACACCGTCGTGCTCGTCAGCCATTCGATGGATGAGATCGCGCAGAACGTGGACCGCATCGCCGTGCTCTCCGACGCTCATGTGCTCATGAGCGGCACGCCGCGCGAGGTGTTCGCCCGCGCGGACGAGCTGGTTGCCGCGGGCCTTGACGTGCCGCAGGTGACGCGCGTCGCCATGGCGCTGCGCGCCAAGGGGCTGCCTATCGACCCTGCGGTCTACACGGTCGCGGAGCTGAAGGCGGCGCTGCTTGCGCTGCGAAAGGGGGGAGCCGTATGCTGAAGGACATCACCCTCGGCCAGTATTTCCCCGGCGACACGCTCGCCCACCGGCTCGACCCGCGCACCAAGCTGCTGGCGACCGTTCTTTATATCATAGCCATCTTTCTGGCAAAAGGCCCCATTGCCTACGGCGTGCTGATCCTGACGCTGATCGTCTCCGTGCGCATCTCGAAGGTGGGCGCGAGGGCGCTCTTCCGCGGTCTCAAGCCGGTGCTGTTCATCATCGCCTTCACCGCGGTGCTGAACCTCTTCTACACCCCCGGCACCGTCATCGCGCAGTTCTGGATCTTCCACGTCACGCGCGAGGGCGTGATCACCGCCATCGCCATGATGCTGCGCATCTCGCTGCTCATCATGGGTACCTTCCTGCTGACCTACACCACCAGCCCCATCCGCCTGACCGACGGGCTGGAGGACCTGCTCGGCCCGCTCAAGAAGCTCGGCGTGCCGGTGCATGAGCTGGCGATGATGATGTCCATCGCGCTGCGCTTCATCCCCACGCTCATCGAGGAGACGGACAAGATCATGTCCGCCCAGCGCGCCCGCGGCGCGGACTTCGAGAGCGGCAACCTGCTCCAGCGCGCCAAGGCGCTCATCCCGCTGCTCGTGCCGCTGTTCGTCAGCGCGTTCCGCCGTGCGGACGAGCTGGCGACGGCGATGGAGTGCCGCTGCTACCACGGCGGTGAGGGGCGCACGAAGCTCCATGTCCTGCGCTACGAGACGCGGGATTATCTGACGCTCGCGTTCTACGCCGCGCTGTGCGCGGCGATGATCGCGCTGAAAAAGTTTTTCTAAAATTCAAAAAAAGGACACGAATCATGCGTAACATTGCGCTAAAATTGATGTATAACGGCACGGCCTATCACGGCTGGCAGATGCAGCGGACCGAGGCGAGCGTGCAGGAGACGCTCCAGCGCGGTCTTTCGATGGTCTGCGGCGAGAGAGTCAGGCTCACCGGCGTCGGCCGCACGGACGCGGGCGTTCACGCCGAGCGCTATGTTGCGAATTTCCGCACGAGCTCCCGCATCCCCATCGACCGCCTGCCCTTCGCCGTCAACACCCACACGCCCGAGGACATCGTGGTGCGCGAGGCGCTGGAGGTGGCGGACGATTTCAACGCCATCGGCTCGTGCCTGAAGAAGGAATACACCTACCGCATCTACAATTCGCGCATCAAGAACCCGTTTTATGTGAACCGTGCGTACTTCTACCCCAAAAAGCTCGACGAGGCGGTGATGGACGCGGCGGCGCGGGCGTTTGAGGGCACGCACGATTTCCGCGCCGTGCGCTCGGTCGGTACGGAAACGAAGACCACCGTCCGCACCGTGCACTACTGCCGCGTGACGCGCCGCGGCGAGCTTCTGGAGCTCAAGGTCTGCGCGGACGGCTTTCTCTACAACATGGTGCGCGCCATCACCGGCACGGTGCTCTACGCCGCCGAGGGCAAGCTCACGGCGGAGGACATTCCCAAAATACTCGACTCCGGCGACCGCACGCTCGCCGGCCCCACGGTGCCGCCGGGGGGACTGTACATGACCAGACTTTGGTATGAGGATGAACGGCTCAATGACTGACAAGGATAAGCTCTCGCGCGAGGATCTGCGCGCGGACCGCGCCGCGCCGCCGCGCCGCGGCACGCTCCACCGTATTCTGGTACTGGTGGCGGTGCTCGCGGTCGTGCTGGGAGCGGTGCTCGCCGCGGCGTATCTGGACCTGTCGAATTTCGACAGTCTCCGCCGCGCGCTGAGCTACGATAAGGCCGACGCCGCGGGCGAGAACACCTATGATTACGACAACGACCGCACGAACCGCTTCGCCCTCCTCGGCGACCGCCTGCTGGTCGTTTCCACCACGCGCGTGAGCGTGCTCGCCGACGACGGCAGCGAGGTCTACGCGCAGGAGGTCAAGCTCGACTCGCCCGCCATCACGCTCGGCGGCCGCACCGCCGCGGTCTACGACGTCGGCGGCACGACGCTCTATATCCTCGGGGAAAGGGGCCTTGTGCGCGATCTGAGTACCGAGACGGAAAACGGCATTATTTCGGCGAAGCTCAACTCCTCCGATATGCTGGCGCTTGTGACGGACAAGAGCGGCTACAAGTCCTCCGTCTCGGTCTACAACGCCTCGGGAGAGCGCGTGTTCACCTTCAATTCCTCCAACCGCTACATGATCGACGCCTGCGTGGAGCGCGGCGGCAAGCACGTCGCGGTCGCGACGCTCGGCTCGGAGGACGCCATGTTCGTCAGTACGATCCGCCGCTACGCGCTCGATCAGGAGACGGCGGTCTCCGCCTGCGTGCTGGACGATTCGCTGCTCTACGAGCTCTCGAGCTTCGGCGGCACGCTCGTCGCCGTGACGGACGATCGCTTTCTCGCGCTCAGCGGCGACGGTTCGCTCGGCGGATCCTACGACTACGCCTATCCCTATCTGCGCGGCAGCACGCTCGGCGGGACGGATTTCGGCGCGCTCGTGCTCTCACGCTACCGCTCCGGCAGCGCGGGCAAGCTCGTCACCGTCGGCGCGGAGGGCAACCTCATCGCCTCGCTCGACACGCAGCGCGACGTGCTGGACATTTCCGCGGCGGGCAAGTACCTCGCCGTGCTTTACAGCGACGAGCTGGTCATCTACACCTCCGACCTTGCCGAGTACGCCTCGCTCACCGACACGCAGTATGCGCGCGGCGTGCGGATGCGCGCCGACGGCTCGGCGGTGCTGCTCGGCTCGCAGCACGGCTGGCTCTTTGTGCCGTAATTAGAAAAATGTTTCACTTGAAAGGTAAGTGAAAAGCATGGATAATGCACTTATCATTGATCTCGTCCTGGCTGCCGTGCTGGCAGTGTTCGCGCTCCTCGGCGCGCGCAAGGGCCTCATCCGCAGCCTGATGGCGCTCGTGAGCGTGGTGGTCGCGCTCATCGGCGCGACGCTGCTCACCGCGATGTTCGTCGAGCCGGTCACCGACCTCGTCTACCCCAAGGTGGAGGAGAGAGTGCTTGAGCAGTTTGAGCGCGATATTCCGTCCGACGCGCTGGCCGCGGAGGACGGCGACCTGAGCGCCGGCGGACTGCTGCCCGACGAGTTGAGCGATCTGCTCGGCGAAGCGCTCGACACGCTCAAGCGCTTCGGCGTCTCCGACGACGCCATCGACGGCGTGACGAAGAGCGTGACCGATTCCGCCGTTTCCGCGGCGGAGCGGGCGGCGTACCTGCTCGTCAAGACCATCGTGCAGGCCGCGCTGTTCCTCGCGTTCTTCCTTGCGCTGATGCTGCTGCTCCGTCTGCTCACGCACGGGCTCGACCGCCTTTTCTCGCTGCCGGTGCTCGCGCAGCTCAACGGCCTCGGCGGCGCGGCGCTCTCGCTCATTGAAGGCGCACTGCTTATTTTTCTCATTGTATTCCTTGCGCCGCGCCTCGGCGTGACGTGGTTTGCGGACCATGCGGCGGGCACGCACCTGCTCGCGTGGTTTCTGAACAACACCCCGCGATCCATCATCGCATCTCTCACATAACGGAGGTTTCCCATTATGCAGCCACAACTTTGCTCCAGATGTAAAAAGAACGTTGCCGTTGTCTTCATCACCCGCATGGAGAACGGTAAAAATATCAACGAGGGTCTTTGTCTCAAGTGCGCCAAGAATCTCGGCTTGCCGCAGGTGAACGAGATGATGCAGCGCATGGGCATCACCGACGAGGACCTTGACAACATCTCCAACGAGATGATGAGCGCTTTCGGCGGCGCCGAAAACCTTGAGGGCATCGACGCGCCCGACGGCGACGACGAGGAGGACGGCAAGACCGCGACCTTCCCGTTCCTCGGCCGCCTTTTCGGCGGGCAGAACGGCGACGCGCCCGCGCCTGCGGACGGCGCGGTGGACGGCCCGGGCCGCGCCGAGCGCGGCAAGAAGAACGACAAGGCCGCTAAGCATAAATTTCTTGACAGCTATTGCATCAACCTCTCCCAGCGCGCCCGCGACGGCAAGCTCGACGCGGTGATCGGCCGTGACGAGGAGATCGAGCGCGTCGTTCAGATTCTCAACCGCCGCCAGAAGAACAACCCCTGCCTCATCGGCGAGCCGGGCGTCGGCAAGACGGCCATCGCCGAGGGCCTTGCCCAGCGCATCGCCGCGGGTGAGGTGCCCTTCAAGCTCCGCAGCAAGGAGGTCTATCTCCTTGACCTCACCGCGCTCGTCGCCGGCACGCAGTTCCGCGGCCAGTTCGAGAGCCGCATGAAGGGTCTTATTGAGGAAATTCGCAAGCTCGGCAACATCATTCTCGTCATCGACGAGGTGCATAACATCGTTGGCGCGGGCGACGCCGAGGGCAGCATGAACGCCGCCAATATTTTGAAGCCCGCCCTCTCGCGCGGCGAAATTCAGGTCATCGGCGCGACGACCTTCAACGAGTACCGCAAGCACATCGAGAAGGACACCGCGCTTGAGCGCCGCTTCCAGCCCGTCACGGTCAACGAGCCGAGCATGGAGGATACGCTCAAAATTCTCAAGGGCATCGCCCACTACTACGAGTCCTTCCACGGCGTGAAAATTCCCGACGGTATCCTGCGCCAGGCCGTCGTGCTCTCCGAGCGCTACATCACCGACCGCTTCCTGCCGGATAAGGCCATCGACCTGATCGACGAGGCGTGCTCGGATATGAACCTGCACGACAAGAACATCAACCGCCGCATGGAGCTGCGCCGCGAGCTGGACGATTACGCCAAGGAGCGCGAGCTGCTCGAGGCGGAGACCGAGAACCCCGACTTCGAGCGTCTGGCTGAGCTGAAAAGTCTGGAGCTTCAGGCGCAGAGCGAGCTGGACGGTCTCTGCGCGCAGGGCGATCCCGAGCTGACGATGGACAATCTCGCCCGCGTGATCGAGCTGTGGACGAAAATTCCCGCCAGCCGCATCCGCGAGGCCGAGTTCAAGCGCCTGAGCGAGCTGGCCGACCGCCTGAAAAAGCACATCATCGGGCAGGACGAGGCCGTGGACGCGGTCGCTGCGGCCATTCGCCGCGGGCGCGTGGGCATCAGCCCGAAGCACAAGCCCGTGAGCTTCATTTTCGTCGGCCCCACCGGCGTGGGCAAGACGGAGCTGGTCAAGCAGCTTGCCGCCGACCTCTTCGACTCGCCCGACTCCCTCATCCGTCTCGATATGTCGGAGTTTATGGAGAAGCACTCCGTCTCGCGTCTCGTCGGCTCCCCACCGGGCTACGTCGGCTACGACGAGGCCGGTCAGCTGACCGAAAAAATTCGCCGCAAGCCCTACGCCGTCATTCTCTTCGACGAGATCGAGAAGGCGCATCCGGACGTGCTGAACGTCCTGCTGCAAATTCTCGACGACGGCGAGGTGACCGACGCGCACGGCCGCAAGGTCAACTTTAAAAACACCGTCATCGTCATGACCTCCAACGCCGGCAGCGACCGCAAGGAGGGCAGCGTCGGCTTCGGCCGCAGTGTCAGCGAGCAGAACCGCGAGCGCATCATGAAGGCGCTCGGTGAGTTCCTGCGTCCCGAGTTCATCAACCGCGTGGACGAGATCATCTGCTTCAACCGCCTCGACGAGGAGAACTTTGTCTCCATCGCCCGCATCATGCTCGACGAGCTGGCGGCCAGCCTGAAGGAGAAGGGCTTCACCTTCACCTACGACGATGCCGTCGCCGCGTATCTGGCGAACAAGTCCTACTCGCTCACCTACGGCGCGCGCAACCTGCGCCGCACCATCCAGAAGGAGCTGGAGGACGTCATCGCCACGCGCATCATCGACTCCTACGACCACCCCGTCACGCAGCTGCGCGCCGTGATGAAGGACGGCGCGATCGACCTTTTGAGCCTATAATAAAAAGAAAGAAAAAGGGGAGAGAGGACATGAGAAATCCGTTCCGCAAGGACATTGAGCCGCGCTGTGCCTACTGCGCCCACGGCTCTGCGGTGAACGAGCGCGAGGTCGCCTGCTCGCGCAGGGGCGTGGTGGACGGCAACGACCACTGCCGCCACTTCCGCTACGACCCTCTGCGCCGCGTGCCGCCGCGGCCCGCCTCGCTCGATCCCAAAGCGCACTCGCCGGAGGATTTTTCCCTCTGAGAGTTATATAAAAATGAAGAGAGAAGGACGCATCATGGAGATCAAAACCGTTTACGCCGTCTATTTCAGCGCTACCGGGAGGACCCGCAAGGTCGTCACCACCCTGGCAAACGCCATTGCGCAGACGCTGGAGCTGCCGCTCGAGACCGTCGACTTCACCCTGCCTGCCGCGCGGGAGGAGACCTATGCCTTCACGGACAAGGACCTCGTGATCTTCGGCACGCCGACCTACGCCGGCAAGGTGCCAAACAAGCTCCTGCCCTTTGTGCAGACCGGCTTTGCCGGAAACGGCGCGCTTGCCGTGCCGGTCGTGACCTTCGGCAACCGCAGCTTTGATAACTCCCTCGCCGAGCTGTGCGCGAGTCTGGAGAACGCGGGCTTCCACACCATCGCCGCCGGCGCGTTCGCCTGCCAGCACGCCTTTTCGGATACGCTGGCTGCGGGCCGTCCCGACCACGAGGACATGACCGTGCTCGCGCAGCTCGGCGCGGCGGTCGTGACGAAGCTCGGCAAAATGACCGAGATCCCCGCACCTGTTCAGGTCGACGGCGACGCGGACGCGCCCTATTACCGTCCCCGCGGACTGGACGGCGAGCCGAAAAACTTCCTCAAGGCCAAGCCGCAGACCGACCGGAGCAAATGCACCGGCTGCGGTGTGTGCGCGGCGCTCTGCCCGATGGGCAGCATCAGCCGCGAGGACCCCGCCGAGGTCACGGGCGTGTGCATCAAGTGCCATTCCTGCGTGCGGAACTGCCCGACGGGCGCGAAGTATTTCGACGACGAGGCGTTCCTCTCCCACAAGGCAATGCTCGAGCGCGACTACACCCGCCGCGCCGAGGATAAGCTCTTCCTGTAAAGCAGCAAAAAGGAGTCCCCTGTCCGTGCGGACAGGGGACTCCTTTTCTTCACAGAAAGTTGGCGAATACCGAGGCGCCGACCACGGTCAGCAGTCCGGCCACGACGATGGACAGGCCGCTCATCGCGCCCTCCACCTCGCCGATCTCGATGGCCTTCGCCGTGCCGAGCGCGTGCGCGGCGGAGCCGATGGCTACGCCCTTGGCGATCGGCTCGGTGATGCGGAACACGCGGCAGACGGCAACGGCGATGACGTTGCCGAGGATGCCGGTAATGATGATCATGGCGACGGTCAGCGTCACATAGCCGCCGAGCTCCTCAGAGACGCCCATGCCGATGGCGGTCGTGATGGACTTCGGCAGGAGCGTGACGTACTCCTCATGCGAAAGGCGGAAGGCGAGGCTCAGTGCCAGCACGCTGCACAGCGTGGTGAGCACGCCCGAGAGGATACCGGCGAGAATGGCCCTCCAGCTGCTGCGCAGCAGCGCGAATTTCTCATAGAGCGGGACGGCGAGGCACACGGTCGCCGGCGTGAGCAGGTAGCTGAGGTACTTCGCCCCGGCGTAATACACCTCGTAATCGATGTGCGCGGTGACGAGCACAAGGATCGTGACGATGACAGAGAGGAGCAGGGGATTGAAGAGCGCCAGACGGAAGCGCTTTTGCAGTACCACGCCGAGCCCGTAGGCAAGCAGGCTGAGCGAAACGCCGAAAAAGACGGAGTGTTCAAAAAATTCCATGCTCATACCTCCTTGCCGCGGCGCAGGAAGAACTGCGTGACGCGGCCCGAAACGACCATGACCAGCACGGTCGTGATAACGGCGATGGCGAGATAGGCGAAGAGCTTCGCGCGGATGATGCCCCATGAGGTCATCAGTCCGGTGGCCGCGGGAATGAACATCAGCGGCATGATCTCGATGAGAAAGAGCGCCGTATCGCGCACGTCCTCCAGACGGAAGACGCGCAGCTGCAGGCACAGGAACATCAGCACCAGCCCGTAGATGCTGGCGGGCACGGGGAGGGGGAGCAGGTAGTTGAGCGCTTCTCCGGCAAAGGAAATGAGGAGAATGATGCCGAATTGCTTGACGTATTTCATAGGCGGCCTCTTTCAGGAAAAATAGAACTTGATTATAGGCGCGGCGGGGAGGAATGTCAATGCGCCGCGCGGCTTTTCTCTCAAATGAAAAGAGACCGCCCCGCGGGGCGGCCTCTTCCTGTTGATTCCGTATAGCTCACACGCCGCTTGCGCCGTAGTTGGAGAGCACGCGGGCGGAGGGGTCCTTGACGTCGCAGCCCTCCCAGTCCTTGTTCGGCATCCAGAAGTCCTTGACCATCTCGGCCTGCCCGGGGTAATACTTCTCGAACAGCTCGCGGTAGAGCAGGCTTTCCTTCGTGAACGGCGTCGCAAAGGAATACTGCTTCCGCTTTTCCTCGTACTCCTCGTCGGTGTACAGGCTTTCGGCGTATTCCTTGAGATCGTCCACCATCGAGTGACCGACGGCGTCGGAGAAGGCGGCCTTCTGCCGCCAGAGGATGTCCTCGGGCAGGATGCGGTCGGCGGCGAACGCCTCGCGCAGCAGGTACTTGCCCATGTGGTAGCTGTTGACCTTGAGCTTGGGATCAATGCTCATCACATATTTGACAAAATCGAGGTCGCCGAACGGCACGCGCGCCTCGATGGAGTTGACCGCGATGCAGCGGTCGGCGCGGAGCACGTCGTACATATACAGCTCGTCCACGCGCTTTTTCGCCTCCTGCTGGAAGGCTTCGGGCGAGGGCGCGAAGTCCGTGTACTTGTAGCCGAAGAGCTCGTCGGAGATCTCGCCCGTCATGAGCACACGCACGTCGGTCTGCTCGTGGATGGCCTTGCAGCACAGGTACATGCCCATGCTCGCGCGGATGGTGGTGATGTCGTAGGTGCCGAGCATGGCAACGACCTCTTCGAGCGAGGCGAGCACCTGCTCGCGCGTCATGATGACCTCGGTGTGCTCGGCACCGATGAAGTCGGCGACTTCACGGGCGTACTTGAGGTCGATGGGGTCAAGGTCCATGCCGATGGCAAAGGTGCGGATCCTCTTGCCGAGGAGCTTGGCGGAGATGGCGCAGACAAGGCTGGAATCCAGTCCGCCGGAGAGCAGGAAGCCGAGCGGCGCGTCGGCGTCGAGCCGCTTTTCCACGCCCGCGATGAGCTTCTCACGGATCTTTTTGCACACGGTGTCCAGATCGTCCCTGGAGTATTCCGTCACCGTGGTGAGGTCGGCGTAGCGGACGAATTTGCCGTCGGCGTAGTAGTGGCCCGGCGGGAAGGGCATGATGCGCTCGCACAGACCGACGAGGTTCTTCGCCTCGCTGGCGAAGAGGATGCCGCCGTCGGCGAGATAGCCGTAGAAGAGCGGACGGATGCCGATGGGGTCGCGCGCGGCGACGAGACGGTCGGCCTTGGCGTCATAAATGATCATGGCAAACTCGGCGTCGAGCTTGGCGAACATCTCCACGCCGTACTCGCGGTAGAGGGGGAGAATGAGCTCGCAGTCGGACTCGGACGCGAAGGTGTAGCCCTTGGCCTCCAGCTCCTTTTTGAGCGGACGGAAGCCGTACAGCTCGCCGTTGCAAACCGCCATGTCGCCGCCGAGGTGGAAGGGCTGCATCCCCTCCTCGTGCAGGCCCATGATGGCAAGACGGTGGAAGCCGAGCATACCGCGGCCGGCCTTTTCCATTCGGCTCATGTCGGGACCGCGGGAAACGGTGCGGTCAAAGTAAGGACGGATCTCCTGCTCCGTCAGGGTGGGGGAATCAAAACCGATGATAGCGCACATAAAAAGCACCTCCAGATAAAATAAAGCAGCGACGTCCTGTAAATTTTAGGACGAATCGCTGCGTATCCGTGGTGCCACCTAATTTGCCGATCCAAGGACCGGCCCCTTTGCGGGGTTCCAACAAACCCCTGTGCCTTAACGCCGCACGCCGCGTCTTTCCTACCGGGCCGAAGCCGTTCAGATCGCTGCTCCCGAGTGTTATTCGCATGGCCTCTGTGTATCGGGCTCCCACTGTCCCCGACTCGCTGTGACCGAATGGCGCATGGTACTTGTCTCGATCGTTGCATTTCGCTTTATTGGATTGAATGAGTGAATTATAGTCTTGCGGGAGCAAATCGTCAATATTGCAGATACCCAACGTTTTGCACAAAATTTCTGTAAATTTTCGGCTGTTTGCATAAAAAGGGCGGCCTGCCTTGGCAGACCGCCCGAGAGAGCCTTTTTACTTGTGCAGCAGGGGGGAGAGCGGCTTGTAGATCAAAAAGCACAGCGCCACGTCGAGCAGGCCCTTGAAAAATGTGAAGGGCATATTGAACACGAGCAGACATTCGAGCAGACCGTCGACCGAGGGACGGATGGCCTGGTACATCCCGATGATGGTCTCGAGCGGCAGGTGATAGCACACGACGTAGGCGGGGTAGACCACGAAGTAGTTCAGCGGAACGGAGAGCGTCGCCATGAGCAGCGTGCCGATGACCGCGCCGAGCAGCGCGCCCCGACGGGACTTGTTGCGCTGATAGACAAAGCCGGCGGAGAAGGCGAACACCGACCCCATGAGGAAGTTGAACAGCTCGCCGACGTAGGCGGACGAGGTGCCGTGCAGCACGGCGAAGAGCAGGTTCTTCAGAAAGGCCACCACCACGCCGTAGACGGGGCCGAGCGAAAACGCGGCGAGCAGCTCGGGAAGGTCGGAGATGTCGAGCTTGACGAAGGCGGGGATCAGCGCGGGGATGGGAAATTCGATGAACATGAGCACAAAGGCGACGGCCGAGAGCATGGCGGTGACCGTTACCTTGTGCGTGCGGCTGCGGCCCGCGGCGCGGGCGGAGGGGATGGCGTTGACGTTGGGTTCGGACATGAAAAAACACTCCTTTTGTTCATTTTCCTTGAAAGAACGAGTCTTCCAAGGTGCATGACGCAAAAAGAGCGAGGGAATTGCGTGGTAACAGCGCGCAGCACATCTTCTCTCATCCGGACTGTGACCGTCGGTTCCGGAATCGCACCGGATCGTGCGGCAAAAAATGCCGCTTGCGGACTATACCGCCGGTGGGGAATTTCACCCCGCCTCGAAGACCTGTATTTCAAGTTTGACTAAAGCATAGCACAGCGCTGGAAAAAATGCAAGAGGAAAAACAACACTTTACAAATAAAAACGAATGTTCTATAATAAAAAGAAAATAACGAGGGGAGGAATGCGTGTGCGCGGAAAACCGGTGAGCTGCTGCTTCACGGGCCACCGCCCGGCGAAGCTGCCGTGGGGGACGGACGAGAGCGACGAGCGCTGCCTGCGGCTCAAGGCGCGGCTGCGTGAGGTGATCGCACGCGCCGTAGAGGACGGCTACACGCACTTTATCTGCGGCATGGCGGAGGGCTGTGACCTCTACTGCGCCGAGGCGGTGCTGGCGCTGCGCGAGCGCCACAGCGAGGTGACGCTCGAGGCGGCGATCCCCTGCCCGACGCAGGCGGACGGCTGGAGCGCGGCGCAGCGCGAGCGCTACCGCCGTATTCTGGAGCAGTGCGACTATGAGACGATGGTGCAGGAGCACTACACGCGCGAGTGTATGCAGCGGCGCAACCGCTACATGGTCGACCATTCCGACCTGCTCATCGCTGTGCACGACGGCCTGCCCGGCGGCACGCGCTACACCATCGAATACGCCCTGCGCCGCGGTGTGAACATCATCGACGTGCCCATCGAGGAATAGAAAAAGGACGGCTCAAAAGCCGTCCTTTTCTGTTTTCTTTATAAGTCGAACACGCCCATAATGGCGATGCCGACGACCACAAGAGCGATCATCGCGTAGTGCTTCCACGAGAGCTTTTCCTTGAGGAACAGGCGGCTCCACAGCACGCTCGCCGCGCAGTAGGAGCTGATGATGGGCGCGGACATGGCAAGGTGCTCGGTATCCGCGATGGCATAGATGTAGGCAAATTGGCCCGCGGTCTCGCAGACCGCGCCGAGGTACTTCGGCGCTTCCTTTTTGGGAATAAGGCGGTCCCTGCGGATCAGCACGACGTAGACGAAGCACACCACGGCGGCAAAGAGGAACGTCAGCTCATAGGCGACGTTCGCGCTGCCCTCGTCGAGCGTTTCGAGCACGCGGTTGTCCGCGAAGGTGCCCGCCGCGTCGAGCAGGCAGTAGGCCATCGGCAGCGCGAGAGCAAGAAAGCTCTTGGCGTACTTGCGGTTGCCCTCGGCCTGACGCGCCGCGCGCAGCTCGGGGTCCTCGGTCGCGTCCACCACGCCGAGACCGATCGCGCCGACGCACACGAGCAGCACGGCGAAGATGGCAAGCGGGGAATAATCCTCGCCGCCGAGGAACACAAGCGTCATCACAGCGACGAGCGCGCCGGAGGAATTGCAGATGGGCGACGAGACGGACAGCTCAATGTACCGCAGCCCCAGATAGCCGAGCGTCATCGAGCCGATGTAGAGCAGCGACACGGGCAGGTAGGTGAGGATGATAGAAAAGCTGATCTCCGTCCCGCCGACGAAGATCTCAAACGCCGCGTGCAGGCCCATGACGACGCCGACTGCCATGACCATCTTGAGATGGCTGAGACGGTCGTCCTCGTCGCGGCAGCCGATTTTGGAAAAGAGGTCGCTGCCGCTCCAGCAGAGCAGCGCGATGAGAGAAAGCCAGAACCACATATAGAATTGTCAAACTCCTTTATATCTGTCAGTATTTTGAGATCAAAAAACGGACAGTCTCCGGCGGGGGTCTGCGCCGGAAATGACGGTTGGTGAGGGGAGTCCTTCGGATCAGCATAGCAAGACCCTCCTGACAATATAGAGTCAGGGCAGTGTGACCAGCCCTGCGTCAAGCATTTTTTGCAGCGAGAGCAGCACGCCGAGCTTGGCGTGGTACCAGGTCAGGCCACCCTGGTAGTAAACCGCGTAGGGCGGACGGATGGGGCCGTCGGCGGAAAGCTCGATGGAGCTGCCCTGCACGAACGCGCCCGCCGCCATGATGACCTGCGAATCGTAGCCGGGCATATCGCCGGGGACGGGGTCCACATAGCTGTCCACCGGTGCGGCGGACTGGATGCCCTTGCAGAAGGCGAGCATCCCCTCGGGGCTTTTCAGCTCGACGCATTGGATGATGTCGTGCCGCTCCTCGCTTGCGGTGGGAACGACGCGGAAGCCGAGGGACTCGTACACGGCGGCGGTGAACACCGCGCCCTTGACCGCGCCGGAGACGACGTTCGGCGCGAGGAAGAAGCCCTGATAGAGCGAGGGCATCAGCCCGAGGTTCGCGCCGACCTCCTGCCCGAGCCCGGGCGCGGAGAGACGGTAGGCGCAGCGGTCCACGCACTTTTGCGTACCGGCGATGTAGCCGCCGATGGGCGCAAGACCGCCGCCGGGGTTCTTGATGAGGCTGCCGACGATCATGTCCGCGCCGACGTCGCTCGGCTCGACCGTCTCGACGAACTCGCCGTAGCAGTTATCGACCATGATCGTCACATCGGGCTTGACCGCGCGGCAGACAGCGATGGCCTCGCCGATCTGCGCGACCGAGAGCGTCGGACGCGGCTGGTAGCCCTTGGAGCGCTGGATGTGGATGAGCTTCGTTTTCGCCGAGATGGCGGCGCGGATGGCGGGAAGATCAAAGCTGCCGTCGTCGAGCAGATCGACCTGCCGGTAGCTTACGCCGTATTCGGCGAGCGAGCAGGGCGAGGGGCGGATGCCGATGATCTCCTCGAGCGTATCGTAGGGCTTGCCGGAGATGGCGAGCAGCTCGTCGCCGGGCAGCAGGTTCGCGCTCAGCGCGACGGCGAGCGCGTGGGTGCCGCAGGTGATCTGCGGGCGAACCAGCGCGGCCTCGGTGTGGAAGGCGTCGGCGTAGACGCGCTCTAAATTGTCGCGGCCCTCGTCGTCGTAGCCGTAGCCGGTCGAGGCGGCGAAGTGCGTGGCGTTGACGCGGTTCTTCTGCATCGCGGCGAGCACCTTCGCCTGATTGATCTCCGCGCGCGCGTCGATCTCCGCGAAGCGGGGGCGGAGCGTTTCGAGTATTTTTTCGCCGTAGGCGAGGACCTCCCCGCTCACGCCGAGGGTCTTATAAATTTCAGCCGCTGTCATATCAAGGCTCCTTTTCCAATGTATCGGGAAACTGCACGCCGTTGCACCTGAGGACGAAGCGCAGCGGGTAGTCGCGGTCGAGGTAGTTTTTCTCGAACCACACATAGGTCGCGACGGGGAGCTGGCGCAGCTCGGGCGCTTCGCAGCGCAGGGCGTCGAAGGTCATGCGGTCGCCGGAGAGCAGCGCCGCCGCGACGTCCATCTGCCCCTCCGCGCGCAGACGGTCGAGGCAGGTGTCCAGAATGACGGCGCAGGCGCGTTCCTCGTCCGTCTCGGCGTAGTCCTCGCGGTGGGCGAGCCAGTAGAGAAATTCATCGGGGTCGAGGTCGAGATGCGTCGTGACCTGCGAGAGCTTGTAGAAGCCCGCGCGGTCGTTCGCCTTGAGCACATTGATGAGGTAGGCGATGAGGTTTTCGTCGAGCATCAGGCAGTCGCAGAACACCTCGAAGGCGTGCTTGCCCGCGTCGGGATCGGGGGCCGGCTCGTCCGCCTCCCCGGCGGGAGCGGGCGGCTCCTCCGGCTGCGGTGCGCCGCCGAGCGCCATGCGCGCGAAGAGCGCGCGGGCGAAGTCCTCCTCATGGAAGCCGTCGAGCAGGCCGTCCGGCAGCGAGTCGCCCGCAGCATCGGCGCAGCGGCGCACGAAGTCCGGCACGCTGACGTTTTTCAGCGCGGCCTGCAGGCTCATCGCGCGCTCCTCGGGCGTTTCGCCGCTGAGGGCAATGCCCGAGGGCGCGGCAAGCGTACCCTCGCACAGGGCGTTCATGTATTTGAGGTAAAGGTCGCAAAGCTCCATCGTGAGACCCCCAAATTTCAAAAGTGAATACAATGTATCATACCGCGCGGGAAAAAGCAAGTCCGGCGCTTGCAAGGAGCGGACGGATATGGTAAAATCAAAATGAACTCATAGTGCGTGAGGAGAAAAGGAAAGGAGGAAGCAGGTATGAAGCACAAGCGAAGCCTTGAGGCGCTGATCGTCGGCTTTGTGCTGGCCATTGCGGTCAGCTTTTTCAGCACGAAGATAGCGGGAGCTGTGCTCGCCGTGTCGCTTATTCAAATGTTTCTCTTTTACCGCTGCCCGCACTGCGGGTACGGGCTTTACAATGTCTGCGGCATAATGCCGAGCTGCTGCCCCAACTGCGGCGAGGATCTATAAAGCGAAGCCTGCCGCATCCGCGTGAAGGGAGTGTGAGCCATGCGTAGGACCCGCCGCAGCGGCGGATTTTTCCTCTGTCTGCTGCTCAATCTGCTGCTGAATTGGGAGGGCGTCATCCCTGCGGCGATCTTATTTGCGCTGCACCGTTGGCGCGGCTGGCCGCTCTGGTGGGCGGGGCTCGCGCTCGCGCTGTGGATCGGCGGCATCCTGCTGTGGATGCTTGTCATCGGCTGGGCGAGCGACTGCGGCAGCCGCCGCGACGAGCCGCGGGAGAACAAAAATCCCTATTCCGCCAAGCAGTACCCGAACAGCGGGTCTGCGGCAGACAAAAAGACGGAATAGACAGAACGAAGAAATGCGCGAGCGTCACCGCTCGCGCATTTGCTCAAAGAGGGCAAGATTCTTCCGCAGCCGCTCCTCATTCGGCGCAAGCGCGACGGCCTCACGGCAGGCGGCAGCGGCGCTTTCCGCGTCGCCGAGGTGGGCATACGCCAGCGAGAGCAGGTCGTAGGGCAGACTTCCCCAGGCGTCCGCCTCGCAGATGTAGGTGCGCGGACGCTCCGTGATGGCAAGCGCGGTGCGCAGCACATCGACCAGCCCGTACCAGCGCTCCTGCGCGTAGAGGAGCTGCGCGTAGTCCATGTACGGCTCGCGCAGGTGCGGAGCCTCGGCAATGGCGCGGTGCAGCCAGCGCTCCGCCGAATCGTCCTGTTCAAGCGCGCGCAGGCAGCGGGCGATGTAGCGCATCGACGCGCAGCGTTCGTCCGCCCAGACGGCGGAGGGCAGCGTCAGGTGCCGCGCGAGCGTTTCAATGGCCTTCTGCCACTCGCCGCGGAACATATACTCCCGCCCAAGGTAATGGCAGTTTCGGTCGTTCTGCGGGTCCTCCCGAACGGCCAGCTCCAGCAGCGGTAGGTATTGCCCGCGGGACTTCGTCTCGTCGGGGTGATGGTCGAGCTGCACGCCGGCTGCGTCCACGAAGCGCTCCGCGCCCTCGCCGGTGTAGGCAAGCGTCTCATGCACCGGACTTGCCCAGCGGTAGCAGCCGTTTTTGTGAATTTTATCCGCCCAGAACACCATGCCCTCGCTGCCGTCGGGGCGAAAGCTCCAGGTGTAACGGTAGCGGGCGCGGGTGGTGTCCGGCTGCCATGCGCGCTCCAGCGCGGCGCGCCAGCCGGGGTGGAACTGCTCGTCGAGATCGATGGCGCAGCAGATGTCCGCGTCGGCGGGAATGAGCCCCAGCGACTCGTTCCGCGCCGTGTCGAAGCGCCACGGCGAGACGACTGTCTCGCCCACAATGGCTCCACGTGCGCGGAGCTTTTTTACGGTGTCGTCGCTTGAGCCGGTGTCGAGCACGCAGACATAGTCGGCCTCGGACATCGAGTCCATGAAGCGGTCAACGAACTGCGACTCATTTTTGCAGATGGCGTAAACGCATACCTTCAAAGCGAATATCCCTCCCATGCTATGTAGGCGGCGCGGGGATCCCGCGCCGCGTTGCTTTTCTTCTCTCAGGTGGCGAGCAGACCCGCCGCGCGCAGACTGGCGAGCAGCGCGTTGAGCTGAGCCGCCGTGTTGCCGGGATCGGTGGTGTCTGCGACCGCCGCCGCGGGACTGATCGTCGCCGCAGGGCCGGTGGGGCCGACAGGCCCCTGCGGACCGTCAGCACCGACAGGACCCTGCGGGCCGGTAGGCCCGGTGGGTCCGATGGGACCGGCAGGACCGACAGCACCGGCGGGGCCAACAGCACCGACCGCGCCGGTCGCGCCGGCGGGACCCTGCGCCCCCTGTGCGCCCTGCGGACCCTGCGGTCCGGCAGGACCCGTGGGACCCTGTGCTCCCTGCGCGCCCGCCGGACCGGCAGGACCCTGCGGGCCTTGCAGACCCTGCACGCCCTGCGGCCCCGTGGGACCGATGGGACCGGGAACGCCCTGAATGCCCTGCACGCCCTGCGGACCGGTCGGCCCGATCACGCCGTAGGGCGGATACGGAGGCGGCGGGGGAGGCGGGAACGGACGCGGGCAGCACTGCTGGTCGCAGCCGCAGTTGTTGCCGCAATTACCCTGATAACGATTGATAGCGATCACCCTCCTTGATTTTTCGGCGGTGCGCCGCCGAAGCGCAGACGATACGCCTGCGTTTCAGTCTATGCGCGAGGACGCAAAAGGGTCCCGCCGTGTACGCGGCGGGACCCTCAGCGTGTCGAAAAAGTCTTTTCTCCCCGCTGAGCAAGTTTTCAGAACTTTATAAAAGTTCTGAAAACTTAGGATTTCAATGGCGCAGGACACCCTTCTTGGGTTTCCCGCGCACACTCTTCCTTTCCGTCGCGGAGAATTTACCACTTTATTGACAGTCTGAGGGTCCCGCCGTGTACGCGGCGGGACCCTTTGAAAAACGGTATTTCCTTGTGCGCGAGGCTTACAGCGCGGCGCGGAGCGCCTCCACGCGGTCGCACTTCTCCCATGCGACGCCCAGCTCCTCACGGCCCATGTGACCGTAGGCGGCGAGCTGACGGTAGATCGGGCGGCGCAGGTCGAGGTCGCGGATGATGGCGGTCGGGCGCAGGTCAAAGACCTTCTCGACGGCCTCCTCAAGCTTCGTATCGGCGACCGTGCCGGTGCCGAAGGTCTCGACGAGCACGCTCACGGGATGCGCCACGCCGATGGCATAGGCGAGCTGCACCTGGCACTTTGACGCAAGACCGGCAGCCACGATATTCTTGGCGATCCAGCGCGCGGCGTAGGCGGCGGAACGGTCCACCTTCGTCGGGTCCTTGCCGGAGAAGCAGCCGCCGCCGTGCGGGGCGCTGCCGCCGTAGGTATCGACGATGATCTTGCG
>ENA-ORTI01001775-ORTI01001775.1-human-gut-metagenome-genome-assembly--contig:-NODE-1775-length-20776-cov-12.364606_pt1 | contig 20776 bp, 19 predicted proteins | sample MGYA00242071_ERZ509191 | MGnify/ENA primary metagenome ERZ509191 (study PRJEB26280, sample SAMEA2338832) | human gut metagenome | biome: human gut; feature: human-associated habitat; material: faeces...
ATGTCCAGGCAGCAGTGGACACCCTCCAGGTCGTGTTGCCAGACCTTGTGATGGAGACGGTCAACCATGTCCCGTTTTCTGACCTACCCAAGCCGCTGACGGATTTTCTCGTTTACATGGTACCGTTCCCGGAAATGCTTGTGACGCTGGCTGCCTTCTGCCAGTTTATCGAACACATCCTCGTCGTATACCCACTGCCCCCGTCACTGTTGCTCAAGACAGTGCATCGAGACAGGTCGTAATGGTTATCCAGATAGGCCTCCAGCAGCTCCAGGACATGCTTCCGGTCGAAGCCGGCAAAAACGTGAAACCCTGTCATGGTCCGCCTCTTACTAATCTGCTTTACCCCAGTCGCCACCTGGAACCGATGTACCTCCACACCGCCCTTTGATAAGGTGACAGACCCATGATATTATCCAAAGGATAGAATGGCTTTCCGCCTTCGCGCCGGACCAGACGGCGGGAAAATGTGACCGTCCCGAACATGCAAAGCACAGTACGCTGGTCGATCCGCAGTACTTCCTGTTTTCCCGCATACTGCCTGGCCATCTCAGCATCGTAAATCTCCAGAGCCCGGGCGAAGGCCTGGGACTGGAGCTCGATTCCCCGCCGCCAGATCTCCTTTTCCAGTGCCAACCCGTTGGAACACCCCTTTATTAAGTTGATGAATTCTGATACAATGAAATCCATGGAAGACCTTCTCTCCTATCTGTAGTGGTGTGGTAACTAATACTATAGGATGAAGGTCTTCCTTTTTGCAAGTTTATAAGGGATTATTCATTTCACCGAGAACTATTTTACACTAAGACCTTTTTTGTCACATGAGCTCCCCCTTATTTTCCGAAATGTGCCTTGGCGGCTTCCATGTCCTGGACCACTTCCAAAGTGCCCAGATAGTTTTTCTGGCAGTCCCGGACTGCCATGTAAGTGACCAGATAAGTCCGTCCGTTCTTTTCCATCCACACCGGGACACTGTCCTGGCGTCCGCTGCGGAAATCTCCGATGATGGCCCGGACAATGGGCTGGATTTTAGGAGGATGGCAGGAAAACACATCCCGGTCGATGGCCATGGCCGGCCGTTTGAACACCTTGGGCCCTTCGTTGAAGAACCGGTTGATGTTGTCCCCGTCCACAAAGGAGATCTCCACCGGCAGGGTATTCAGCAGTGCCGTAAGCTGGGGCAGGGTCAGATGGCCTCCGGGCATGACGATTTCCCCTTCCGTTGCCGCCATTCCAGGCAGGTTCCCCTGCCCTTCCCCTTCCGGCCAGTTTTCCCCCACTGTTCCCAGACAGGGCTCATAGTCCTGGGAATCCCGGTAAATCTGCCGCCATTCCTCATCGGTGAAATTGGCTGCACAAATGGGAAAAAGGATGTTGTTTTCCTTGAAAATCATCTCTTCTACCCGCTGGAGCACGGCCTGCAGCCGTCCTTCCCAGGCTTTGTCCCGGGAAGGGCTGATGCAGACGGCCTTCAGTTCATCCCGGATTTCATCATCCACCGTCCACATGACTTCTGAGGGACCAGGGAGGCCATGGTCCACGTTCAGGAGCGGATACAGCAGGTCTCCCTTTTTGGCATAGTGGACGGCCACTTCCCGGATCCGTTCCAGGATGCCCTCCAGATTTTCCCGGGATGCCAGACGCTCCCGGGCTTCCTGGATCCATCGGCCCAGGATTTCGTTTTCCCCCGTCAGGGTATGGAGAGGATGGCCGGGAATGGCCGCCAGATCTGCCGCCCGCACATGTCTGTCCCCCAGCCCTCTGGCTGCCGGATCTTCCTGGGCCGCCCCATGGAACAAGGCGGAATGGATGTCACAGAGTCTCTGGACCTGTTTCAGGGGCACTCCTTCCCGCCGCAGTTCTTGTTCGGCCTCCATGATTTCCGTAGCATCCACATGCTGGAATTTTTTCACAAAGTCTTCCTGGACCTGTTTCAGAGGTTCCCCCTTTCCCAGCCGGTAGAGATACTCTTTCAGCTGGTCTGCCCGGGACTGGGGAGCCGGATCTGCTTTTTCATTATTTGGTAAGTTTTTACTAACTTCGTCCGGAACACTGCCTGCCAGGATGAATCCCCGGGACAGCAGAGCCCCTGTCAGGATTTCCATAGGGATACCCTTCATTTTCGCACCCCGGGGCAGGGTCATCATTTTCCCCACAGAATGGAGCATGGTGGATTTCCGGATTTCTGTGAATCCCACCTCCGCCAGGATGTCCTTCAGTTCCGGATATTCAGTGACCAGCTCATAGACAGAACGTTTTAGATCAACGATTCTTTGCATTTTCCAGCCCTCCCTGTTGGGTATATTTTATTAGTATAATATACTATTTTTCAGAAATAGTTAGTTGTTGCTACAACAGCTGGATTTTGAAAGGCCCAAAAGGGCCGGTCTGGCGTCTTTTTCACAAGCCCTTTAAAACAGCCTCCCCTGCCTGTCCCTCCAGCTTTCCTGATGAGCTTGGCGGAGCTGATCTCCGGGCTGGAGATGGCCGATGAGGAGCGGGGAGCGGGAATCGTGGCGCTGGCGGTTCTGCAGCACTGCTTCCCGGCTGGTGTTGGCGTAACAGTACCGGCACAGGTGGGCGCAGGTATCGTAGGCGCCGATATCACAGGTGATGTGGCAGCTGCATGCTTTCCGGGCTCCCCGCTGTTTTGGGGCCCGGATTCCTTCGCCCAAGGCCTTTTCCAGGATCCCCAAGGTCATGCACCCTCCGCAGTCGGCTCCGTAGGGAGCCAGTTCGCTGCCCTCTCCGCAGGGCCGCAGGACCATGCCGTTGGCCCGGGCCGTCTGGATCATGTATTGTCCCAGGGCCAGCCGGTCTTCCCGGCCCACTGAGAGGACTTCCGGGAAGTTCCTGGTCACTTTGGGGTATAGGTCGATGAAGCTGATGACGCAGGCGTGGGTGTATCCGGCCAGGGCTTCGGCCATTTTGGCAAAGGCCCGGCGGTGGAAATCCAGGGTGTACTTGTCAGAAAGGAAAATGGGATCATACCGCCATCCCACCCGGTCCGCACCCACCTGGTCCGACAGCTGCCGGAAAGATTCCAGTACCCGTTCACAGGCGGCACCCCCGGCTCTATGTCCCGGCCGTAAGGGGTGATGGTGACGAACCAGTACTGGCCGTAAGGTTCCAGGGCATCCAGATGAGGCAAGAGGGGCGCCGGGTCCTTGGTGCAGAACCCAATCAGGTCCACCACATCCGGAGAAAGCCGATACCGAGTCACCTGTTCCGGCCGGTAAGGATTCCGGACCAGCACGAACCCCTCCCGGAGCCGATTCAGGAACCAGGGTGTATAAAAAGCAGGGATATCCGTCCGCATGCCGGTGTTGATGATCATATGAGGTCCTCCTTGGGTAAGACGTCAGACCGGCCCTGACGGGCCTATCAGAAGTCAGACGTCAGATTGCCCCGCGATAAACAGATCGTTCCTGACTTCTTCTCTACCTCCCCGCCAGCGCCGACTTTAAGATATACTTCCGGCACTGCAGATATACTACCGCCAGCACAGCGGTGGCGATGATCCAGCTGATGGGATAGGCCAGGATCAGGGTCAAGTAGTCCCGATGGGCCGCAAACACGGTGTAGATCCACACCAGCCGCACCCCGCAGATCCCCACCAGGGCCACGATGGCCGGAGGCAGGGAATAGCCGTAGCCCCGGAGTGCCCCGGAGAGGATATCCATAGCTCCGTTGAGATACAGCATATCCGCCACCCACCAGAGGCGCAGCACTCCCAGCTGGATGACTTCCGGATCCGGATTGAAGAATCCGATCACATGCTTCCCGAAAAACAGGATGGGAGCGGTAATGCACAAAAGGAACAGCCCTTCCACCCAGAAGGCCGCCTTGGTGGTGGCGAAACACCGGCTCAGCTTCCGGGCCCCGTAGTTCTGCCCCACAAAGGTGGTGGTCGCCTGGCTGAAGCCGTTCACGAAGCAGTAGATGTTGAATTCGATGATCACGGAAGCCGCCGCTGCAGCCATGGCCGCCGTCCCCAGGCTGTTGATGGAAGACTGGATCACCACATTGCTCATGGCAAAGACCATGCCCTGGATCCCGGCCGGCAGCCCGATATGGAGGATCTTCCGCAGTTCGGTGCCATTCAGGCGCATTTTATGCCGCTGGAGCCGGATGGGCTGGGGCGTCCTGCACAAAAGGACGAACAGGATCCCCGCATTCACCGCAAAAGACAGCACCGTGGCACTGACCACCCCGGTAAGTCCCCAGCCGAAAACTTCCACGGACAAGAGGTCCAGAGAGATGTTCAGTACATTGGCGGCCACCAGGCTGTAGAGCGGTGTCTTCCCATCCCCGCAACTGCGGAAGATGGCCGCTTCGAAGTTGTACAGGGTCAAAAAGGGCATGCCCAACAGGAAAATCCGCAGATACGTGGAAGCCAGGTCATAGACATCCGCCGGCACATCCAGGATCATCAGGGCCGGATGGGCGATCAGTTCCCCCACCGCCGTAAGCAGCACCCCCAGGCCCAGGGCCATCACGATGGCCGTCTGGACCGTTTCTTCCACTTTGTCCTGTTTCCCCGCTCCCAGATACTGGGCAATGGTCACGTTGGCCCCCAGGGAAATCCCGATCAAAAGAGTCACCAAAAGCCCGATCACCGGCATGTTGTTCTCCACGGCAGCCATGGCATTCTTTCCCACAAAATGCCCCAGGATGAACACATCTGCGCTGTTGAACAGCTGTTCGAAAAGTCCCATGAGCCCGATGGGCATGGCAAAGAAGAACAGCTTATCGGCAATGGAACCATGGAGCATATCCATGCCGCGGTGTTTGGGTTGTGTCTGTGTGTTTGTCATAGTCCCTTCCTTTCTGTTGCAGCGATCCTGCCTGCTTTCTTTCCCAGTCCTGCCAAGATCAGCGCCGGGCTTCTGCCCATTCCCTGATCCGCTTCCTTACGTCTTCCAGGTTCAGCACCCCTAAGGCGAATCCCTTTTTCACCAGCTGTTCCGGCAGGTATTCATCATATTTGTCAAAGAGCGGCACCTCGTGGGGGTAAACCAGCTCCAACGGGTCGATTTCCTTTTCAATTTCCTCTTCCACCACCTGGAAAAAGGTCTCTTCGTCCGCTTCCATGGTGAACTGCATGAAAAATGGCCGAAACGGGTCCAGCTTCTTCAGCCCCAGTTTCTGGGCACATTTCAAGTTCAAGAACCGTTCAAGGGCTAAAAAGCCGTAACTCCCCAGCCAGGGCAGGAGGCACCACATCTTTCCCCCCAGCTGGATCAGGGGCTTTTCCGCTGCCCCCGAAGCCTTGGCAGTGAACCGGGCCTGCTGGAGCCGGGCCACCGCGTTTTTCATCAGATAGGGATAGTTCCGGTCTTCCTGGAGCACCTGGCGCATCCGTTCCAGCACTTTGGTATGGATGTCTCCGGGACATTCCCCGAAATACGCCGGCACCTTGCCCTTCACCAGTTCGCAGTAGATCACATGGCGCTTCCGATCCACTTCCAGCACTCGCCACACATGGCCGGCCAGGGCGATTTTTTCTCCCGGAGGGGGCGGGGCCACCACGGTGCCCAGTTCCTGGGAATCGCAGCGGACGGTGAATTCCTCGTTTTCCTGGAACACCCCGTAGAATTTGAAGGAACTGATCACCCGTTCCCCGGCCAGGCCCACGATCAGGCCCCCCTGTTCCGTTCTTTCGATATGGTCTTCAGCGAGCAGATACTGGAGCAGGATTTTGTAATCCTCCTGGCTGATCCGGTGGAAATAGCTGAGCCGGAGCACCCGGTCCGCCAGGGCCGCCGGGGACATTTCCCCATTGCTGGCCAGGACGCTCATGGTCTGGTGGTACAAGAGACTGTAAGGCAGCCGGTCCAGCCGGGGCGGTTCCACCCATTTTTCCTCCAGGTACAGCTGGATCAGGGCGATCCCTTGGAGCAGCTTCCAAGGGATGGTGGCAGGCAGCATGGCCCGGATCTCCGGCTCATCTTCCCGGATCACGAACCACATTTCGGGAGGCAGGTCCCTCCGGCCCGTCCGGCCCATCCGCTGGAGGAAAGAAGATACCGTCCAAGGGGCGTCGATCTGGAAGGCTCGCTCCAGCCGGCCGATGTCGATGCCCAGTTCCAGGGTGGAAGTGGTGACCGTGGTCAGGTTCCGGCTTTCGTCCTTCATCAGTTCTTCCGCCGTCTCCCGGTAGGAAGCGGAGAGATTCCCGTGGTGGATCAAAAACCGGTCCGGTTCGTGGTTCAGTTCGCAGTACTGGCGCAGGCTGGTGGTGACCCCTTCACATTCTTCCCGGGAATTGACGAACACCAGGCACTTCTTCCCCCGGGTGTGCTCGAAGATGTACCCCAGCCCCGGGTCAGCCTGGGCCGGCGCCTGGTCGGTCTTCACGTCCAGAGCGGGCAGGGCCTGGAGATCCGTCCGGTCCTCCCCGGCCTGGACGTCTTTCACGTAAAAATGTTCCATGGAAAGCCGCCATTTGGTCCCTGGGGCCTTCACCTGGGGGATCAAGGTCTTCCGTCCCGTGCCCAGGCTCAGGAATTCCCCCACTTTTTCCGGCTCCCCCAGGGTGGCCGAAAGACCGATCCGCCGAGGATTCACCCCTGCCAGCCGGGAAAGCCGCTGGATCAGGCACAGGGTCTGACCGCCCCGGTCCCCCCGGAGCAGGGAATGGACTTCATCGATGACCACGAACCGCAGGTCCCCGAAGAGCCGGGGAATGGCCATGTGCTTATGGAGCAGCAGGGCTTCCAAGGATTCGGGCGTGATCTGGAGGATCCCGGAAGGGTGCTTCATCAGCCTGGCCTTGTGGGACTGGGACACGTCCCCGTGCCAGTGCCATACCGGGATCCCCCCTTCTTCACAAAGTGGCTGGAGCCGGAGGAACTGGTCGTTGATGAGCGCCTTCAGGGGACCGATGTAGATGCACCCCACACTTGTCGGCGGGTCCTGGGCGAACAGGGACAGGATGGGAAAGAAGGCGGCTTCGGTCTTCCCAGAAGCCGTAGAAGCCGTCAGCAGCAGATTCTCATCCGTATTCAGGATCACATCCCCCGCCGCTACCTGGATGGGCCGCAGCTCCGACCAGCCCTCGCTGTAGATGAAATCCTGGACAAAAGGTGCATACCGGTCAAAGATATTCATGGCAATCCTTTCTTATACGGTGAATTCCGCAAATTCCGGAGCCGTTTCCTCCCCTTCCACGGCATTTTTCGCATATTGGAAGCTGTCCGAATGGAGCAGTCCTTCCACCGTCAGTTCCGGATGCTGGTAGAGGATGTCCAGCACCTCGATGAAATCCCGGATCACTTCCCGGGGGGTAATGTGGGAATCCGCCCCGATCCGCTGGAATTCGATCCGGATGAAAGCCGCCAGGTCTTCCTGGGTCACTTTCGGATCATATCCGTAGAGCACCCCATGGATCTCCGCCAGTTTTTCCACCAATACCAGCATTTCGTCGCTGGTGAGAGGCTGGAGCCGGATCACGGGAGCCAAAAGGTCCTTGTGTTCCCCGCCAAAATGGCCTTCCGCCAGCCGGGACCGGAGAGCCTCATAGCTGTAGACCCCCCGCCGAGGGTCTTCCATGCACTGGGGCGTGCCCCCCATGATGATGCCCAAGTAGTGGGCCTTCCCCTGGAGGGTGTCGTTGTACATGGTCAGGATCTTTTCGTAATTGTACTGCCGGGTAATGGCATGGGGAATCTTATAGATGTTCACCAGCTCGTCGATGCAAACCAAAAGACCGGCATACCCTGCCTGTTTCAGGAACAGGGCGAAGATCTTCAGGTATTCGTACCAGTCCTCATCGGAGATGATGATGTTCACCCCCAGCTCCTGCCGGGCTTCGGTCTTGGTGTGGAATTCTCCCCGGAACCACTGGATCACTTTGGCCTTGGTGGCTTCGTCTCCCTGGCGGTAAGACCGGTAGTACAAGGTCAGCAGCCGGGCAAAATCGAACCCGTGGACCATTTCATTGAGCGCCTGGATCACCTGGCCAATCTTCTGTTCCACCAGTCCGTCCAGCCGGCCGTCATTCAGGGCCAGCCCGGTCTCCGTCACCACCTGCTGCTGGATTTCACTGATCCACCGGTCCAGGATGAGAGGCAGAGCACCCCCTTCGGGCCGGGTCTTGGTGGCCATGTTCCGGACCAGTTCCCGATAGGTAGCCAGCCCCTGGCCCTTGGTACCCTGGAGCCGCCGTTCCGGAGAAAGGTCCGCATCCACCACCACGAATCCCCTTTCCATCACATAGTTCCGGAGGGTCTGGAGCAGGAAGCTTTTCCCGCTGCCGTACCGGCCCACGATGAACCGGAAAGACGCACCCCCATCAGCGATCACCTCTACATCGTGGAGCAGGGCGTCGATTTCATTTTTCCGTCCCACGGTGATGTAGGGCAGCCCGATCCGGGGCACTACGCCTCCCTTCAGGGAGCTGATCAGGGTTCGGGCAATCCGTTTGGGTATCTTCAAGGTCATGGTGCAATCGTTCCTTTCAAATCTTCCAGATAATCTTCTATGACAGAGGGCGGGTCCCCGGCTTCCAGGACCGTATCCCCGAATGCTTCATAACATTTTTCATTGATGCCATCCACCAGGAGGGAAGGCATCAGTCCTTGGGGCGCCGCCCAGGAGGTATCTTTCCCATAGAGCAGGTCTTTGAGATAGCGGTATTCGTCTTCTGTCAGGTTCCAAGGCCGATCCGTCCGTGCCCCATCCGGAGCTTTTGGGGCGGAAGCCGGGGCCGTTCCTGCCAGGGCGGAAGATTGGTCCATAGGAGCCGTTCTTGAGGCCGCAGCACCCGGAGCAACAGTTTGGAGTCCTGGGGATCCCTTATCCTGCTCCGGAGCCTCCAGCTGGCCCGTCAGAGAAGGCAGGATTTCCTCCCGCCGTTCTTCTTCGGTCATGAGTCTTTCCCGGGTCACCGCCGCATCCCGGCGGATTTTATCCAGCTGGTCCAAGTGGAACACCACTTTCCGTTTTTCTGCTTCCTCTTGTTCCTTTTGGTCCTCTTCTACCGCCTGGCGGACCAGTTTGGTGAGCCATTTGTAGGAAAGGGGCTGCTGGAGGGGCGGAGAAAAATCCAATGCTTCCCGCAGCAGGCCATCCAAGGTCTTCATCAGCTTCCCCAGCTTCCGGAGCTGTTGGGAGGCATATTCATAATGGCGGAGGGTCCAGACACCCTTCCGGTCTTGATAAATGCAGATGGGGTCCACTTGCACCTTGAATTCCCGTCCGTCTTCTTTCTGCAGGAACACCGCATTGGCAAAAAGTTCCAGCCAGTCATAGGTGGGACCGCCCACATGTTCCCGCAGGAACGGTTTCTTCCGGTGGGATTCCCAGTAGGCCTGGATCATCCGGTAGATCCGGCCCAAAAGGCGTACAGCCGCCTCCGGCTGCTCCTTATACAGCTTGGACCGGCTGATATGGTAGGTAGAGAAAAGATCCAAGGCATCGAACAAATCCTGATCTGAAGCCTTTTTGTAGTCCTCCAGCACCAGATAAGCTTGGTCCTGCCGGGTCCGTTTGGTTTCCGGCAGCAGTTGCGGATCCAGCTGGTAATACAGCACATAATCCCGGAGCCACTGGTGGAGATAGGGAAGGATCCGGTCATCCAGCAGGCCGTAGTTTTCCTCGAACGCTTTCAGTTTCTCATACCCATCCTGAGGATTTTCCACCCCGATCTGGTTCAGCAGTTCGTATATATAAAGGAAGGCATAAGTCAGGGAAGTCCGTTCCAGCTCTTGGTGCCGCAGCCGGGTCCGCCAGCCGAAATACCCCCGGAGTTCTTTATCGGTGAGCACCCGGTAGGTGGGATAATAATGGAGCACCGGCAGATCGTACACGGTATCATCTTCATAGGCTGCCAGGGCTTTCCCCTGACGGACGAACAGCTCCGGAGTGGTTTCATACTGGGAAGCCGGATCCTGCTGCATGGCTCGGAGCTCCTGGAGCGGAGCCGGCAGAGGGGCCGCCGGAGTGCGGGGCTTGATGGGTTCGGAAGCATACAATTTCTGGAGCAGCCGGAAGGTCTCTTCCTTCTCGGCCGGTGTCTTCTTCACAAATTCCATGCCCCTCGTCCTCCTTTCCCCCAACTGCCCCCGGAACCACCCAAAAGCAAACATTTTTTCACCATTCTTCATTATAACCTGGAAGAAAGGGGAAAACAAGAGGGGCTGCTGCAAGCGCAACAGCCCCCTTTCGTCCCTCGCTCCCTCACGCCATACACGTAGTACAGTTCTTGGACTGGGGGAACAGCAGCTTCCACAGACACCCTTCCAGGACCACCCCTTCCTTGGGATCCGTCCCGGCTTTGATCGTGGTGTCGATCACGTAGCTGACAAAATCCGCCGCTTCCTGGACGCACCGGTTCAGATCTTTGCCGTTCAGCACATATCCCAGCAGGGTGCTGGTGAACACATCTCCCGTGCCGCAGGTGGCAAAGGGCAGCTTCTTCACTTCATAGGCTTCCGGGAACAGCTGGTTGGCTTCATAGCTGACGATCTTCAGATGGTCCTCATCGCAGGGCACACTGGTGATCACCACCTGTTTGGGTCCCAGGGCCAGCAGCTTGTCGCAGAGGGCTTCCAGCTCGTCGTCAGTAGGTGCCCCGGCTTTGCAGGGGGTATCCGTCAGCAGGCAGGCTTCCGTATAGTTGGGGGTGATCAGGGCGGCATGGGCTACCAGTTTCTTCATGGCTTCCACCATGGCACCATCGAACACCGGGTACAGCTTTCCGTCGTCCCCCATGGCCGGGTCCACCACCGCAATCCGATCTTCCCCGGCAAATTCCTCAATGGCGGCGATCACCTGTTCCACCTGGTCCGGTCCCGCCAGGAAACCGCTGTAGACCGCATCAAAAGAAAGCCCCAGTTCCTTCCACTGGTCCCGATACCCAGCCATCAGGTCCGTCAGATCCCGGGAAACGAATTTCCCGTAGGTCAGGTTGTTGCTGTACAGGGCCGTAGGGAACGGGCAGACCTGGTGCCCCATGGCGGACAGCACAGGTATGGCCGCCGTCAAGGAACAGCGCCCAAAAGAACAAAGGTCATGGATGGCCAATACACGTTTGATTTTCATGGAAATACCACCTTTCAGATGCAGAAAATTGGACACGGGCAAATGGTCAGCATTACTTGTATTGTACCCCATATGGGCCAGAGATGCTAGGGGAAGTGCTCACGCAACACTCTTTGAACGCATATTCTCCCTCGGCTGGTCACTGCTCTCCCAATCGTTGTACTGACAACGGATTTTCCCGCTTATCCACGGTATACTTGAACCATAGAAAAAACAGGCTGCTGCCAAAGGAGAGGTTTCACATGGGAAAGAAAATTACGGATAAAGTCACCTGGGTTGGGAAAATCGACTGGGAACTGACAGAGTTCCATGGCCATGAATACTCCACGGAAAAAGGGTCCTCCTATAATTCCTATCTGATCCGGGGGGATCAGAAAACGGTGCTGATGGACACGGTCTGGAAGCCCTTTGATGAGGAATTCGTGGCCAACCTGAAACAGGAGATCGACCTGAAGGCCATTGATTATATCGTGATGAATCACAATGAAAACGACCACAGCGGTGCCCTGCCGGCTCTCATGCGAGAAATCCCCGATACCCCCATCTACTGCACCCAAAAAGGGGAAGCCATCCTCCGGGGGCTGTACCACCAGGACTGGAACTTCGTCACTGTGAAGACCGGGGACACCCTGGACCTGGGGGGCAGCCAGCTGGTGTTCATCGAAGCCCCCATGCTCCACTGGCCGGACACCATGTTCACCTATATGACCGGAGAGAACATCCTGTTCAGCAACGACGGCTTCGGCCAGCATTACGCCAGCGAAACCCTGTTCAATGATGCGGTGGACAAAGCTGAACTGTACCGGGAAGCCATGAAGTATTACGCCAACATCCTGAACCTGTACAGCCCCATGGTCACCCGGAAGATCGCCGAAATCCTCAAGATGGGTGTACCGGTGAGCATGATCTGTCCCAGCCACGGGGTGATCTGGCGGGATGATCCGCTGCAGATCGTCAAAGCCTATCAGGAATGGGCCCAGAATTACCAAGAAAACCAGGTGACCCTGATTTACGACACCATGTGGAATTCCACCCGGCGGATGGCGGAATGCATCGCCGAAGGCTTGATGCAGGCGGACCCCACCCTGACGGTGAAGATCTACAACTCTGCGGTGGATGACAAAAACGACATCGTGACGGAAGTGTTCAAATCCAAAGCCATCCTGGTGGGCTCCCCCACCATCAACTACGGGTTCCTGTATTCCATCGGAGGCATCATGGAGATGATCCGGGGCCTGAAGTTCAAGAATAAAAAAGCCGCCGCCTTCGGCAGCTACGGCTGGAGCGGGGAAGCCGTGAAACAGATCACGGAGCTCCTCAGCGGGGCCGGGTTCCAGGTGGTCAACGAAGGGCTCCGGTGCCAGTGGGCCCCGGACCAGGCCAGCCAGGAACTGTGCCGGAAGTATGGGAAAGAATTTGCAGAAGCGTTGAAGTGAGAAAAGAGGGTGCTGCCCACAGCGTGCAGCACCCCTTTTCTGTCCGCGGGGTTTGCTTTATAATTATAAGTAAAGTATGTATAAGGAGGCTTCCGCTGTGGATCTTTCAAGGTTCCAAAAAGGCAAACTGGCCGGCTTCCTGGCCCTATCTGTGTTCTTGCTGGGGGCTGCAGGAGGTGCCCTGGTCTGGGCCTTCCTCAAAATCCTGGGAATGGGCATGGGATTTTTCTGGGAAACCCTTCCCCAGCACCTGGGAGCGGGTTCCTGGTACATCCCGTTCCTGTGTCTTACCGGCGGGCTGGCCATGGGTCTGTTCCAGCAAAAATTTGGGATACTCCCGGACACCATGGCCGAAGTCATCGCCAAAGTGAAACGGGACGGCACCTACGATTATCACCGGCTGCCCGCCATTTTCACCGCCGTGCTGCTGCCTCTTTTTGCCGGAGGTTCATTGGGCCCGGAAGCCGGGCTGACAGGGATCATCACCTCCCTGTGTTTCGCTGTAAGGGATCGGATCTGCCAAATCGTCTTCCAGGTCCGTGCGCTTGTGCAGCTGGGCAGCCAGCCTGGCCTCGCTGTATTCTTTGCCCCCTCCCCTGCAGGTCCTCCTGCCGGAACCCCTCCCCCGATTTTCCCTGATCCGAAACAGCAGCACCGGGTGAAGGTCCTCATCTATATGGCTGGGGTCCTGGGCGGTGTACTGGCCCTCCTTCTGCTGCATTCTGCCGCCAGGCCAGGCCATGGACTGCCCCAGCTGATGTGGCGCCGTTGGGCGGGCCTGGCGGAATGGAAGTGGATGCCCCTTTTTGCGGCCGGCGGTATCCTCTTGGGAAAATTGTATCAACTGTTTGCCAAAGGCGCCAATGCCTTGGCCCATCCCCTGGCCAGGAACCGGGTGCTGTCCTGTCTCACGGCCGGGGCCTTTGTCTCCCTGCTGGGGCTCTGGAACCTGGATAACCTGTTCAGCGGCGGGGGCCGTCTGCTTCCCCTGACTGCCGCCTGGCAGCAGCTGCCGGTGACCCTGCTCTTTCTCACCGCCGTCACCAAGCTGCTGACAACGGCCCTGTGCCTGGCCTTCGGCTGGAAAGGGGGCAGTATCTTCCCCATTGTGTACAGCGCCGTGTCCCTGGGGTATGGGCTGGCAGCCGTTACCGGAACCGGAGCCCTTTTCGCTGCCACCGCCACCACCGCTGCGGCCTGCGGATACCTGTCCAGGCGTCCCCTGCTCTCCGCCGCTATCATGCTCCTGTGCTTCCCAATCCGCACCCTAGTCCCCATGCTCACCGCCGCTGCCGCCGGGGCGTGGGTGGGGAGAAGGCAGTGCAGAGTGAAGAGGGCAGAGTGAAGAGCGGGATTCGTCCAGCGTCGGACGTTCAGCGTTTGTCGAGGGACCGTTGAGACGAAGGTACGATGGATTCGTCGTTCGATCACAACGGATGGTTCTGTGTTCGTCGTCCCGGCCTCCCGTGAGGGTATACTCCGTCTTTTTGTTGTAAAAACAACATACCAGTTTCCTGTTCCATGCTATATTGTTTCCAGAAAGACGAAGAACGTAACATCATCTGGGATAACAGGAACGAACGGAAGGAGAATCGGTATGAAAAATCTGGAATGGAACGATAAAATCGGCAGCTTTAAAAAAGTCGACGTGCGGGGCATTGCGGGGAATTTCCTGGAAGGCCTGAAAAAACAGGCGGCCAAGCTCCCTGTGGGCCAGGGACTGGAAGTGATCCAGACCTTTGAACCCATCCCCCTCTATGAAGTGATGGAAATGCTGGGCTATGAACATGCCACCGAGAAAAAGGCCCCCAACGAATACCACGCCTATTTCTACCGGAACGAAAACAAAGGGAACACGGAAGAAGCCCCGGAACGGCCGGCGGTGATCACCAACTACCCCATGATCGACGAAAAACTGGGGGAACTGGCGGTGGAATTCTGGGATATGACCTGGAAAAGCGAAAAACGCTACCTGGATTACAACATCCGGCTGCTGCTGTCCCTGGCCAATGCAGTAGGTGCCGGGCGGATGCGCCAGGCCATGCGGGAACTGCTGAAGGCCTATGCCAATGGCCTGGATTCCCGTGCCCTGGACGATGTGTTCGAACAGCTGGCCTGGAACATGGGCATCGGCTTTTTCAGCTCCGAAATCGCCCCCTCTCCCCTGTTCCACGCCTACAAGCTGATTAAACAGATGGAAAAACAGGGCAAAGAAAGAGCCGAGATCAACCAGCTACTGAAGGAACATTTTTCCGACAGAAAAGGCGGGTGCATGTAAGAAAGGGGCCGTTGCATGGGCAACAGCCCCGTCAACGGTCAGCTGTCAACGGCCGATGGAAGGAACCCGGGCTCCGGGTTCCTTTTATTATTTTCTCTTCCTCCTGCAGGGTATATAATCAAGGCATATCCATTTGAAATTTTTCTGCCCTGAAGGAGGGATTTCCATGCATTTTAGAAAACGACCGACGGTCTATGCTGTTTTGCTGCTTTCTCTTTGTTTTCTGGGCTTTGGCCACCGTACCCTTGCCATGGATTTTACGGAACGGAACGGGAATTTGGTGACCCAAAATGGGGAATCCATCCGGGTTGCCCGGACCCATGCGGGAAAAGTGGCGGTGCAGCTCCAGCACGTGCCTTCCTCCAACCGGTGGTACCTGCGGCTCCAGGATCTCAAACGGACGGCGGACAGCCAGTTCGGCCCCATTACCCTGGTGAACGGTTCCCGAACCCTGACCCTCCAGCCCCAGTCCGATGCCACCGGCCGCACCTACCCTGCCGGCGTCCCCGGTCTGGACCGGTGGTACCTGCTGACCCCGGACGAAGCGGCACAGCTGTCCGTTCCTTCCAAGGACTGGAAACTGGAAGCCGTGAAGAACAACGGAAAGGCCTTTTCAGAAAAGCTTTCCACCCTGCCCCGGCTGATCCAGGGGCTCCAGGCTCCCAACCAAAAACTGGCCCCCTACGGTCCCATGTATAGTGTATCCTATCCGGGTATGGCACCGGAAAAGGTACGGGATGCCTTTCTTCTTTTTCTGAACGACAAGGTATCCTTCCCCTTCGAATACCGGATGGGTGACCATCCTCTGGCCTGTGAACTGTTTAAAACCGAAAGTGGTGGCAACTTTACCGGCAGCACCGGGTATGCCCGTTTTTCTCCCCAGGACGGAGGGACCTGGGTGGATATGGATTTCAGCCAGAGCTGGTATGTGGCCGGCTACACCACCAAATACGGATACGTACCGCCACAATCGGAGATTTCCACCAGTCTGGAAAATGATTTTGTGGACCATATTTTCCAGGCGGCCCAGACCACTTATCGGAAGCTGGAACCCCACAATGATTACGGGATCACCTTGAAAGGGACATTTACCAGCAAATCCCCCACCATCCAGACCGTGGATACGGCCAAACATCCGGAACTGGCGGCCGTCCGGCCCGGGGACCGTCTCACCGCCATCAACGGAGCCAAAGTAAGCCAGCGGAATTACCTGGCCCAGTATCTGCTGGATTATTCCCCTGCCGGTACTCCCCTCACCCTGACCCTGGAACGGGAAAAAGGAAAGCCCTATACGGTGCAGGTAAAGCCAGTGGTGGAACAGGCAGATGACCCCGATGCCGATTACGCATCCCTCCGGGCCCTGGGAGATCAGGATTACCGGCTGACGGACAAGGACAAAGTACTGGAAATGACAAACATCGGCATTTTCTACGCAGAAAAATACGACCCCCTGGCAGGGGCCGGGGATCATATCGATTGTCCTACAGTGATAATGTTAAAAAGCTGAGCTTGTTTTTTCCTGTTCAAAGCCAAGCTCTGCTGTCATCCTTTAGCGGATGACCGTTGGCAGCTTACCGTTGGCAGGCCCGCTGCTTGTGCAGCAGGCTCCTGCACCCTTCCTCCACATCCCGGTAAGTGCTGACAAAATCCCCCGTATACCAGGGGTCGGCGATTTCCCGGGGATGAGCGGTGAAATCCAGCAGCAGGTGGATCTTCCGGTCCGGGTCTCCCCCGGCGATCCGGCGGATCTCCCGAAGGTTCTCGTCGTCGAACCCAATGAGCAGATCATAGTGCTCATAATCCCCCCGGGTCATCTGCCGGGCCTTCCGGGGCGCATAGGGAATATGGTGGAGATCCAATTGCTCCCTGGTCCCCCAGTGGGTGTCATTGCCGATTTCCTCCCGGCTGGTAGCCGCCGAAGCGATTTCATATGCCTCCTCAAAATGGTGACGCCGGACCAGCTCCTTCATAACAAATTCCGCCATGGTGGAACGGCAGATGTTGCCATGGCAAATAAAAAGTATCCTCATCATGGACACAAAACTCCCTTCTATGCCAAAATATGCCGAATTAATGCGGGTTTGCGGGCTTCACCTGTTCACGTAGAAAAGGACATAATTTTGCAAAAAACGGCACAACTTTCCCAGTTGTAGTAGTAAAAATGGTAGTAAAACGGACTGTTCTTACTACTGCACTTTTTGTGGGGTGAAATTTTCTCTGTTATTATAGCAGAAAAGAGCTTAGTTTGGGTTTCTTTCTAATTGTCCAACTTACCTCTTAATGATATAGATTGTGAACAAAAAAGAAGAGTGTTTCGCCGTGCTTTCACCAAAGGGTGCAGTGTCCAACGATAACAGCTCTTCAACGTTAAATATACAGAAAAAATTGGTAATCGTCAAGCAAAGCTTTTAGCCAAACCGATAAAGAAATTCTTTAATATGGGAGGTTTTTAACTTCGGAATTATTGTTTTCGATAAAATATATAGGTAACTGGCTATTTAAAGAAAAAGCCCCTAGAACGACCACTAGTCACCAAAATGATGAAGCGTCTTCTTCTAGGATGGCTTGAATGAAAGTATATTAGATGCTCTTAGATTCGTCAACAGCAAAGAATGCTAAACCCACCCCTGCCATCCAGAAAGCAGAATTTTCTTTTGACAGTCATCACGCAAATTGATATAATGTGGAGCAAAGAAATCACCAGTGTGGTGTGTTGGCGACGGCAATTGTAGCCCGGTTCCAACATGCCAGCTGATGATTTTTTCGTTTTTATATTCCATATTTCAAAAAAACAATAAAAAACACTGTTCTTGCTTTTTCTCATATTGTCCTATATTCTGAAATCAAAGATTCTCCTCTGACAGAGAAATCGTACTGCCAGTAGTAGCTGCCGAACGTGCGAAGGCATCGACAGTGTGAGAATCTTTTTTATTTCCATCCTTATCTTGTTATCTAATTCGAGACGATTTCTTCTCTTCTATACGTTGTAATACAATCCCTTTGCAAATAATATGATATGCGCCAGCCTCGAAATCAAGATTTCCTGTTATCCAATCCTTGTAGCAATGAAAATCCAGGACCCAATTTACAAATGGATCAGTATCTATTTCGATGCTGCATACATCTCTAAAAGCAAACTCAGCCAGTAAATCATAATATGCAAGTTTCAAGATTGCCTCTATCTTAGTATGCTGAAAATAAACGACCTCGCTGTCATGAAATTGAAAAGATTTTTCATCCATAAGTTCTCCATTTTCAATCAGAGAAATTATTTCCTTCCAGTTCTCCTCCGTATCTTCTTCATGCAGTGCCTGAAAATCCAGGAAATCACATTCTTCTTTAATATCAAGGTATTCTTTCCTGTTAAACTCTTGTCCGCAGGCAATTGCTTTTTCGTATTCCCTGACTGCTGGACATAAAAACTTGCGGTATCGATCACAATCATCGATTTTAAACTGCAGTTCATGAGCAATCATTGCCAGGATCCTTGCATACGTTCTATGATCCACATTCTCGTTATCACCAGCAGCATAATAATAAGCATTCCACAAATAGAACCAGCCATCTTTGGGCTTTTCCTTCCATTTTTTTATTTTTTCAGGATTATGCAGACATGCATTTGCCTTTTCATACAGACATCTGATTTCATCCCAATTCATTTTATCCGGCAGCATTTTTTGTTACTCCTTTACACCACTATCTCTTTCTTCCTGTTTTATTCATTATAGCAAATGACCTATCCAAAAATCACGACAGAAAAAGGTCCGCAATCTTCTCAAGACTGCGGGCCTGCTTTTTTGCCCCCTGGGCGGCCGGGAGGGGCTCCCCTGCGGAGAGCCCCCTACCATGTTGGAGTCAGAGGATCTCCTTCGTTCGGTATGACTTGGTTGGCGTAGGGATGATTACCATTACGCCCACACATTCGGTGTGTTTTACGGGCCTCCCGGCGTGAGGCCCCTCTCCGGTGCCGATTTATGCACCAAAATACGGGCCGTGCACCAAAGCCGTAGGGGCGGCAGGCCCGCTCATCGAAGATTCGATGAAAACCGAAACTCCCTGCCCTCCCCGTTCCCCCGACCCTGACGCGGTAGGGGCGTGCCGCAGGCCCGCCCTTCCCGGCCGCTCAGAGGGTTCCATTCAAAAATTTGCCTGCAAATTTTATCCTTCGGCCGCTGACCGTTGGCAAAATTCGTTCAGAAGCATCTGCCTACAGCAGATGATTTCCTTCTGCGTAAGACGTGAGACTCTGAGCGTGAGACGGAAAAGCGGCAGAGCTGCTTTCCTCCATGCCCCTGGCGGGCCAACCGGCCTGCGGCCCATACGGTAATCATGTTGCAAATATAAAGCAATGTCATTTATTATATTGCATTTTTCATCTTTTTAACCTATAATCGAATTGATAAACAAAGAAAGAGGTGAATCAGGATGACTACTGCCAATATCAATGTCCGTGTGGATGCAGAGTTGAAAAAGGAAGCGGAAGGATTATTCAATGATTTGGGGCTGAATATGTCGTCTGCTATCACCATGTTTTTAAAGAGTGCTGTCAGATGTGACGGGATTCCCTTTGAAGTCCGCCGCAATGCCTTCAATGCTGAAACCCGTGCAGCCCTTGCCGAGTATGAGGAAATGAAAGCTCATCCGGAAAAATACAAACGGTACCACCGCTTTGCAGACCTTGTGAAGGATGTGGACAATGAGGCTTGAAATCATTGCTTCCAATAAATTCCGTAAAGATTTAAAGCTGGCTAGGAAACGGGGTTTGAAACTGGAAAAGCTGGACGCCGTAGTTGAAACACTGGCAAACCAGCTTCCTCTTGATACCAGATACCGTGATCATGCGCTTACTGGAAACTACGGAGATTTCCGGGAATGTCACATTGAACCGGACTGGCTCCTTATCTACCGTCAGGACGAGGATGTACTGGAATTATTTCTTTTTCGTACTGGCTCCCATTCTGATTTGTTCTAAAATATTACATATCGATAAATAGGGGATGTTGCACGTGAAAAATATGCGTGCAACATCCCCCTGCTTTTTTGCCCCCTAGGCCGCCTATAGGGGCACACTAGAAGGCCAGGCTCTGCACTCATTGAACTGCTGACTTTAGAGTTTTCCACGTTTCTATGGAAATTACGATAAAATAATGATATTATATTGATAAAAGGAGGGTGATACTATGATTACGATCCGTCCGGTTTCTGATTTAAGGAATAAATTTCCCGAGATTGAAGAAACTGTTTTAGGTTCAAATTCCCCTGTATTCCTTACTAAGAATGGTTATGGAACCATGGTTCTCATGAGTCTTGAACAATACTCTGCTCTAACTGACACCGTGGAAAGAAAGCTTGATGAAGCTGATGCTTATGCTGCCAGTACTTCTGTCAGACTTTCCAAGGACGAAGTTTTTGACAAAGTAAGAAATCGGATCAATGGACAAGCCAAACTATAACCTGAAATTTCTTCCTCTCTTCGAGAATGATTTACTTGAAATTACTGACTATATAACCAATACTCTAAAGAACCCGCCTGCAGCTCATCGCCTTATTGATGATATCGAATTAGCAATTGTCAAGAGACTTAAAATGCCCCTCAGCTTTGCGCCCTATCCATCATCAAAAAGAAGAGAACATCCTTACTACAGAATCAATGTAAGGAACTTCTCCATTTTTTATGTAGTCGTTGATGACACAATGGAAGTACGCAGGCTTCTCTATTCAAGGCGAAATATCGATGAACTGCTGAAATAACTCTTTTCCAAGTGAAGCAGGCCCGCAATTCCTCAACTGCAGGCCTGCTATTTTTGCCCCCTGGGCGGCCGGGACGGGCTCCCCTACGGGGGAGCCCCTACCACGTTGGAGTCAATTGATTTCTTGCGTTCGAATAGCGGCATCGGCTCTGGAACGGGGATACGATAAAATCGGATTTCCCTGCCTCCCCGTTCCCCCCATCCTGACGCCGTAGACCAACTATATAAAGTCAAGCCAATTTTAAAATAAATTTCAGTTGCTATGG
>ENA-ORTI01001776-ORTI01001776.1-human-gut-metagenome-genome-assembly--contig:-NODE-1776-length-20769-cov-17.260114_pt1 | contig 20769 bp, 15 predicted proteins | sample MGYA00242071_ERZ509191 | MGnify/ENA primary metagenome ERZ509191 (study PRJEB26280, sample SAMEA2338832) | human gut metagenome | biome: human gut; feature: human-associated habitat; material: faeces...
ATTTATTTTTGACCACCAATTACATCGTTACTCATAATACGGCCATAATGAGCTCTCTTCTGGCTCGTAATGCTACAATGACGTACAATTTGACGCATAATGTTATTGGAGCAAGTAAAGAAGACCTTGCCAATATGGGAGAGTATCTTGAGTTTGGACTTGATAATCTTCCTCCTTATCTTACTATAAACAGGACCGGTAACGACTGGACTAAAGAAGTTGTTTTAGGTACAAGAAACATCAACAACCAACGTGATGTTCATGCCAGAATAAGAATCACCAACGTTGATGATGGAAAGACGCGAGGCTCATTGAAGACCGCAGGCGGAACTCCATATACGTCTATATATGATGAGGTAGGTAAATTTCCGGTGCTTGGAGCATGGCTTGCCGGTAGGCCGGCTCATATGATGCATGGTAGAATGAGGGGCGTTTGTTTGATGGCTGGATGTTGTTGTGCTGGTACAATAGTGTACAAATCAAACGGAGAACCGTGTAGGATAGAGGATTTAAAACAAGAAGATGGAATAATAGGATTTGATGTTGAAAACCATAAACTCATTAGTCAAAATATAGAATGGATAAAATCTCCTTCATTTAAATCATGTTTTAGGATTGCTACAAAATCAAATCGTACATTGGAGTGCAGCTTTGATCATCCTATAAAATGTGAATATCCAAATGGAAGGGATATTTTGTATGATGGGTATGTTTCTGCAAGTAAGCTGATAAAAGGAGATGCCATATGGACTATTGATAACAATGGAAACGAATTATTAGATTATGTAGAAAGTGTAGATTCTATAGGAGAAAGAAAAGTCTATAATCTTACTGCATCAGATACTCACACTTATATAGCAAATGGTATTATAACTCATAACACCGGCGGTAATGTAGAAAAGTCTCAAGATGCACAGAAAATAATGAACTCTCCGGACGAATATGGATTTATTATAATGAATTATGATATTCTAAATAAGAGAGTTATTAAACCAACATGGCGTATATGTAAATCTGGATGCTTTGTCCCGGCCCAGATGTCTCATGCGTATGAGAAGAAAGAAACGACTCTTGATAAGTATCTTGGAGTAGAGAATGCTCCCGGTCTTAAGAAGATAAAAATAAAAGTTTCAGACTTTGATAAAAATACTGGAATAATAAAATCACGTCTTGACGAACTTGTCAAAAAGGATAGAGCTTTATACGTCCAGGAACGAATGGCATTCCCTTTGTCTATAGATGATTGTTTCCTTAATACGAACGTAAATAGGTTTCCTGTAGAAGATGCGTTGAAGCACAAAAGCCGTCTTCTTGAGGAAGGTAGGCCTGGTAAAACAGTGGATATTTATCAGATAGACGGCATGAAGATGGGGTATAATTTTAGTGATAAGCAGCTCGCTGATTATCCGTTTCAAGGCGGTAATATAGATTCTCCTGTTGTTATATACGAAGATCCACCAGAAGAAGGAGGTGTTTTTGATTACACTTATGTCTCATCACTTGACCCCTACAAATCGGACAAGGCTGATACTGATTCTGTTGGTTCATTTTATGTACTTAAAAGATATGTAAAAATCAACGATCCATTTGCTTATTGTATAGTAGCATCATACGCATCACGTCCTCCATCTTCCGATGATTTTTGTAGGAATTGTGAAATACTTCAAGAAGCGTATGGGGCCAAGTGTCTTATGGAGAATGCCGACCGAATGTATGAATTTTATCTTACGAGACGAAATAAGCAGCTTATGTTGCTGGAAGATGGCGAACGTCTTGCCGGTAAGATTATCCGTGCTGGCGCCCGTCAGAACAACAAGCTCGGTTTGGCTCCTACGGTTCCCAATCAGCGCATGCTTTTCAATACCGTTATTCAATATTGTTGGGAGGATGTTGTTGTCGGGTATGATGATGATGGTAATGAAATAACACAGAAAGGTATTTACCGTATCCCTGATATAGAACTTCTTGATGAGATCATAGCCTTCGGCCCCGGGACCAACACCGACCGTATCATAGCCTTCGGCCACGCTCTTCTTCTGGCTAAGTATTATGATGATATGGGTTACATGCCTGAAAGTACGACTCAGAAGGAGAATCAAAAGAAGAGGGAACGTAAGAAGATGGAACAGGTTAAAGGATTTACGGTAAGAAGACATAACCCTTATAAAATGAGGTGACGAGAACAAATTCCTTATCTTTGTGAAAAATAGGATAATAGGATGGAATATTTCAATAGAGATCAGGCTTTTCCGGCCAGAGGAGTATTTTCAGGGTTGCCGGTACAGGCTATACCTACCAAGAGAAAAACCAAGGAGTGGTTTAAAGCCACTATGGATTCTCTTGAATTGATTGGTTTGAAGCAGCTTGATGAGAACCAGAAGTTCAAGGATTTTTATAGAATGATGGAAGGTAAGTTATCCTTTATGGAGCTGAAAGACGTAATTCCTTATCTTAAGGATGTTCAGTCTATAAGGGACAATGTAAATATTCCATCATTCTTACGTCATTATGATATAATAGGTACGATCGTAAACGCTTTTGTAGGATGGTTGGGCAACCTTTCTGACAAGTATAATGTAGTTGGATTGGACGAATCTGAAGTGAATCAGTATTCTGCCACGAAGGAGAATCTCCTTCATAATTACATTAAAGAGGAATTGGACAGAAGGGTTAGGCAAGAATTGTTAAATAGGGGATTGGATCCGGATTATAATAATTTTGCCAGCGAAGAAGAAAAGCAGGCTTATGCTCAACAGATACAAGAGGTGAAAGCATCTATGACCCCTCCTGAGATAGAGAACTTCATGAATACAAAATGGAAGACTGCCGAGGTTATATGGGGTTCTCATACGCTTGAAGCAGACAGGGGGCGTTTTTACATGGATGAGATAGACACTGAGAATTTCATCGACTATCTTCTTACCGGTCGTTGCTTTAGAAATTATCATGTAGGATACGACTATTATAAGCCGGAGAGGTGGTCTCCGTTGAATACGTTTTACTCTAAGACATTAGATAGCAAGTATCCGCAGTACGGTGATTATATTGGTCGTGTTCATTATTATACTGCCAATGATATTATAGTAAGGTGGGGGCATCTTCTTACGGCAAAAGACAAACAAAAGCTTATAGGAGGTGCTGATAATTTCAATGGTACTTATCATAATGGTGATAATGGAAGCTATGTAAGTTTATCCAAATCGGCGAGTGTAGGGATGTTATATCAGAATAAGGTAATACCTTGGAAAGGATATAATGATTATGCTTCTATAAAAGCTTATGAGGATTATTACGGTATCCCAGCCGGCACATATACCGGATACGATAGTAATGGCAACGAATATCACAGAACCAGATTCATGCCAAATTTAGAGCATGGTAATTACTATAACCGTGCCCAGAGTTTGAGCGACGAGCATGTTCGTAGTGATTTGTATCAGGTAACTGAATCATATTGGGTATCCCCAGCTCAGGTGTATGTAATTACCTACAAAACTGAAACCGGATTAGTAACTACCGAAATGGTAACCGACGAGCTTCTTCAGGACTTTTTACAGGAAAATGGTATTAAGAAAATTACCAGGACCATGAGTAAGGGAATGGAGAACCCGGAGATTAATACCTATTTCGTAGATTACGTTCCACAGGTAAGGTACGGGGTTAAGATCAGTGGCGGGGCTCTCGCTCAGGACAACCTGTATCTGGATGGAGAACCTATCGATCATCAGATAAAAGGGGATAGCAACATCTATGACTTTGTTCTACCCGTTGCCGGATATATCGGTACTTCTATGGCCAACAGGATTCAGCCATATCAAATATTTTATAATTTCTCCATAAATCAGATAAACAATATTCTTGAAAAGGAGATCGGTAAATTCTTCTTAGGGGATATTAATTTGGTTCCAAGTGAATATAAGGATTTGGGTGAAGATGTGGCTGATATATGGGCAAACCTTCTTGATGTGGCTAAGTCTGTTGGTGCTCTGACATTAGATACCTCATCTCAAAATACGAAAGGCGGCGTTCCTTTCAACCAGTTTGCCGTCTATGATTTGTCGCAGACAGAGCAGCTTAAAACAAGAATGGAGCTTGCTGAATGGTCGAGGATGAAGTGTTTTGAAATGGTTGGTATCACACCTCAAGTAATTAACGGTCCCAATAGATATGAGACTGCCACCGGGGTTCAGCAGGGCGTTACGGCATCTATGTTACAAACACAGATATACTTTGATAACTTCGGTTATTTCAAGAAACGGGCTCTCGATCTTCATCTGGCCGTTGCTCAACAATGCCAGGAAGAAGGAAAGGATATTTCTGTAATGTACACAAAAAGTGACCTTACCAGAGCGTTTTTATCTATAGGAACCGACGGTCTTAGTTTAAGGCATCTTGGTGTTCAGGCTTTATCCAACTCAAAGAAGAGGGATGAACTTGAAAAGTTCAAGACCTTTATGTTGCAGCTAAATACAGCCGGAGGAGACATTTACGATCTTGCATCTATCTTTACATCAGATTCTATGGTGGAACTTATACAGAATGCAAGGAATACTCGCGCATACAACGAGCGTCAGATGCAGCAGCAACAACAGAATCAGATGCAGCTTAACCAGCAACAGATACAAGCTGAAGCTGCTGAGAAGGATAAGCAACGTCAGCATGAACTTGCTTTGGAAGACAAGAAAGGTCAATACCGGATACTTCAAGAGAAGATCCAGGCGGCAGGCAGGGCGGCAGACGCCAAGAGCGACGCCACCTCCCTCAACTTCCTGGCTTCTGTTTCAGATCAGACCGTAAGGCAAGCTGATATAGAAAGCAAGGAAAGGATAGAGGATAAGAAGCTCGAAAACGATTCCAAACTTCATGATGATGAAATGAGAATAAAAATGGAAGAGTTAAAATTAAAATCCAAAGAACTTGCCCAACGAGCGAGGGAAGACGCCACCAAAAGGTATGTAGCCGGAATCAATAAGAATTAAGGATTAAATATCCCCAAATTTCATTAGAAAATCTCTAATAAAATTTGGGGATATTTAATTTTTAGTGAAGATTAAACACTTATAAGTTTTTTGTCTGAAATATAGGTATTTAAATATTTTTGCAGTATGGGAAAATTAGAAAAAAATGGAATAGTAGAATTGGACGATATTTTTAGTATCGGTCCGGTCGATGATGTTTATAATAGGGAAGAAGATATTCTGCCTATTAATGGTAATGAACCGGCTAAAAAAGATGAGAAGCCTGTAGAAGAAGGTTCTCAAATTAAAGAAGAGCTGGTTGTTGATCCTACTCCTGATCCTAAAGAGGATAAAAAAGGAGAAGAGAATGTAGTTGACGTTAATCAGGATCAGGTAGAGACCCCGGTTGTCAATTACAGAAAAGTATTGGATGCCCTTTCTTCAAGGGGAATCATTCCCGATTTGAAAGATGTGGTATTTAGCGGTGAAAACGGCGAAGAGATTACTATCAATGATCTTGATTTTAGTAAAGAAGATTCGTTGTGTGATATACTATCTACAGTCCTTGAAAGCCAGAAAGAGGACATTGTTAAGGATAAGATAGATGTTACCTCTGTTTCTGATATTACTAAGAAGCTTATCCAGGCTGATAAGGCCGGCGCGAATATCGTTGATATTCTTAAGCAATATGATACGAATGTCGCTCCTATAGAAAAGCTTGACATTGAAAACAAAGCAGATCAGATAAAGATCGTTCGCCATTATGTTGATCTTCTTGGGTTGCCTAAAGATGAAGCTGATGAGTTTTTCAAAGGCATTATCAATAAAGGAGAAGAGTATGTTGAAGCAAAGGCTATAAAGTATAAGGCTGAGCTTGATAAGAGAATGGATGATATTATCCAGCAACGTACTAAAGAGGCTGCCGAAAAGAAGGCGAAGGATGCAGAAGATTTTAGAAGGTATAAGAAAGACCTTAAGTCTTCTATCCAGGCAAAGTATCAGCTAAATGACACTATGGTATCTAAAGCTCTTGATTTTGCCCTAAAACCTTCTGAATCGAATCCCGGAATTACCAAAGCATTTAATAGGGTAAGGGAGATGATGATGAATCCGGAAGAAGCACCAGATTTGATTATGTTTCTTATGAACCCAGGAGAGTTCATAAAACAGAAGTCGAATCAAGCTGTAGTTGATGAGAAAAAGAAAATTTATAAGCTCATCAGCCATACAAATAAAGACAAGAGGGTGGCTCCGGTAGATGATAAAGGTGATCAAGTTCAAGGTGTGAAGTTCGATGAAATCAGTATAGATTAAAAATTAAAACATTTTTTCGTTCATGGCTAATGTACTTTTAACAAAAAATTTCCCGGCCACCATGAATGGTGACACGGTGATTGGATATACCGACGCTAAAGTCGTTAAGCAAAGTATCGTAGAACACGATCTTAGCTCTTTAGAAGATTGGTACTACGAAGATCCGGATAAGAACCATCTGGGTATGCTTGAGTTGTTTTCTAACATTACAAACTATCCTCTGCCTATGTATATGGGTATGATCAAACAGGATGCTACTATTACCGTAAATGGTATCAATGGTTCATTCCGTTATGATCTTCCGGTATCAGAAACGTATGAGGTGGTTACAGTAGAAGACACGTCTTTGAAATATGCAAAACCTGGTATTGATGAAAGCTTCTTCGAAATTGTGTTGAATGCACAATTTAAACAAGGAGATGTTATTACTTACGATGTGATTAATGGTTGCCAGGCTCTTATCTCTACAGAGCGTCCTCCGAAACAAGAAGGTGAAAACTGGAGATACTGGTGTAAGCTGTGGGGCCGTTCTCGTGCTAAATACTTCCCGAAAGACATGCTTCGTGCCGGTATTAAATACTGGAAGGTGACAAACGTTCTTGGTGAGTTCTCTACTCAGTTCTCTGGTGTAGGAGGTGCTTCTAAGGCCGGTTCTATGACTTGTGAATTTACGCTTGGTGGACACCGTGGTGTTGAAGGTGAAACGACTATGTACGCTGGTATTAAGTCTTTGGCTTATGCGGACGAACGTACACAGAATTTCATCGACAAGGCTTACCAGAAAGTTCGTCAGCTTTCTGAAATCAGAGGAGGTGATGCAAGTTATGCCATTATCGGTTCTCGTCTTGGTGACGGAAGCATTGATATGCGTACGGCACGTGTAGCCAATACAGTGTCTTTGTTCTGTTTGGCTGAGTTGGCTAAGATGGAAGCATACGAACTTATGTTCATGCGTGGAGGTAGAGTTAAGGGTCATAATGGTGTTTTGATGAAAAACGAAGGTTTGTACCATCAACTTCGCCGTGGTTTCGTTATCTCATATGCACGTCCGGGCGGTATCAAGCGTGAACACTTCCTGGCTGCTGCCGACTATATTTTCCGTGGTCGTAGCGATATGCCGATTGAAAATCGTGTAATGAAATTCAAGGTAGGTGCTATGGCTTATAAGAACATCGTTGAAATCTTCCGCGATGAGTTCTTCTCTCAATTAGGTGCCTTGGCTCCGCTTATGGGTACAGAACGTATTATCAATAATCCGGTAACAGGATCAAACGATGCTCTTGAATTAGGAACTGTAAAGATCAAGGGTGTTACTATTCCGGGTATTGGTAAGGTTATTGTAGAACACGAACCTTCTTTGGATTACGTTGATATGGTAGATAGAAGCCAGTTGGTAGACGGTATGACTCCTATCACATCATATTCATGTATTATGGAAGACTTGACCGCTCCTGAATATTCCAATGCATTCGCCGGCATCCCTGCTTCAGCCGAAGCTCGTATTGGTAATATCAACAGCAACGTATTCTACGTTAAGCCTGATATCGGTTCTATGTGGTGGGGTTACGAACAAGGTAGATGGTCATCCAGAGTATCGGCTCAAGAAATTGTATCCAGCCATCCTCGTATGTCAGAACAATTCTGGTGCCATTCTGTATCGGCTTGTTGGGTAAAAGATACCAGCCGGTTCGTAACAATTGAATTGTTACCAAGCTCTTTGTAATCATAACTTTTAATATTAACTTGCGGTCGGCTTTAAAACCGGCCGCAAATTTTGTTTCTAACATAGTCTTTTCATATATGAAAAGACGTAGGGTATATAAAAAAATGGGAAAAAAGATTTTTGAAGAAAGCCATGAGTCTAAGAAACTGCTGGCTACCGTAGGAGGAATGAAGATATATTCCGACTCTATTTATGTTATAACAGGTAAGATGGATGAAGAAGCTCCTTCCGGATATCAGGAAAGAGGCATTTCCAAGACTCCTTTCCCTGGTAACAAGACAGTATCTTGTTGTGGATGGGATAAGGATCTTAGGGTGTATGATACCGGTTTCTTCATCAATTCAGCATGTTATAAAGGTTACTCACTTGAAGACAAGAAGAATGAAATGGATATGCGTATTAAGAATATTCGGTATCCGTTTGAAGAAACTGTCAATGAGGACCTGGACCAAAAGAACTTCGATTTCTGGGATTCTTACAGAATTGACTTGTATGATGGTCGTTTGTTCTACACTAATGACGTTCGTGATTTATTTGAGCTGTATATAGCTATTTTATCCAAGTCTCTTACTCCTAAAGAGGAAGACGGTAATCCGATGTATGTCGAATCTTATTATTGTGTAGAAGACAAGACTACGGCTGTAGATATCAGGAAACAACGTCAGATTGACAAGGCTGATATTTTATACGAGTTCATGAACAAACTGAAAGGATCCGAGGCTGAAAGGAAAAGCATCTACGATCTGCTTTTGTATCTTGATATCATATATAGCGTAGAGCTTGATCAGAGCATGGTTCAATACATATTCACTAATTGGATTGATGCTAAGAATACGAACGTTGACATGTATAAAGAAGCAAGCTCAAGGTTCTTGTCTGATGATGAATCTTCTGAGGGAATGCAGGTGATCAAATTCCATCGTATGATTAGGGAAATGATCGAGGGACTGGCTGTCACCGTCAACACCGACGGACTGTATCTGAATGGCGAGCTCCTGGGCGCCGACGCTATCTCTGCGTCTATGGCTCTTGCTTCCAATAAGTCGATGTTAGAAACCAAGTCACGTGTTCTGGAAGCGTATAATGCTTTAAAGAACAAGCATAAAAAAATAGAAGGCGCTAAGTCTGACAAGAAGAAAAAGGAAGATGAGAAAGATTTCGATATTGACCAATACGCTGACAAAAAATAATAATTTATGAGGATTGTTGATTGTTATCTTCGGGCCTTACAGAAGGCTGAAGAAAACATGACCAACGGTGGTATAAAACTTGACAAGGCACGTTTTGTTCAGCTTTTTAATGACGAACAAAACCGCCTTGTTCGTTATATCCTTGATAAGAAAAACGAAGAGGATATACGTTATATCCAAAAGTTGGTTGTGTATTCAAAAGAACTTGATAAGAAAGAAGATAAAGATAATCCGGAAAGTACTTTGTTTTCATTGCCTTCTGATTTCTTTTCTTTTTCAAACATATCAGGCGTATTTACCGAAGGTGAATGCACGGTTACTGATTTTACCATGTGGGAGGCTAAGAACGAAAACCCGCATGAGCTTCTTGCCGACTTTTTTAACAAACCTGATTTTGATTTTAGGGAAACGTTCTACACTATAGGAGAAGATTCGGTAAGGGTGTATAAGTCCGGTTTTGATGTAGATACCGTTTATCTTACGTATTACCGATATCCGAAGGAAGTTGACATCGAAGGATATATTAAATCAGATGGTTCTAATTCAACTGATATAGATCCTGAATTAGATGACAAATTAATCGGTATTATCCTTAACATGATTGAAAAGCAATTTGCTTTGAATGAAAGCGAATACGGACGTTATCAAATAGATTCAAACAACGTCCAATCTCCTTTATAGCAGAAGAAAGACATATACTAAATTAAAGATTATCAAAAAGCATTAAGAATTAATTAATTCCTAATGCTTTTTGTTGCTTATATGACTATCGCTATTTTTGAGACAGATAACAGAATACTAATTTTTAAAATATTATAAGGCTATGGCTATCCATAAACCGTATGACAGACACATTATCTGTCCTCCGCACGCTAAGTTGGCGGACGTAGATTCTTTGTTGCTTCAAGAAGGTCAGATCGCTATCTATGATTTGGATGGTGAGCAGACTAAAGATGGTTTGAAAGCGTTGAAAGACTTGAAAGGATATCGTAAGGACGAACAACGTTTCCAGATCAGAATCGGACGTAATGAGATGGTGAACGACCGTGTATCTGATGATAAATCATTCTCTACACCTACGTTTGCTATTGATGAAATTATAGAAGTGTATGCTTCTGCTCCGAAGAGCAAAGAAATTAAAGTAGATGAAGTTATTTTCGGTTACAACGGAATTGACGACAATACCGCTATTACAGCAAGAAAAGGCGATCGTATCCCTATTCATATTAAGCTGACAGGACGTTTGTTCGAGCTTCGTGGTTATCCGATGGGTGAGGTGAATATCGATGATTACATCATTTTCGAAAACTGTCCTGGTCGTGAGGATATGTGTTCAGAATGTGATCCTTGCGAAGATGTTGATATTTTGGCTGCTATCTTGAAAACAATCGAACGTATCAAGAATCAGCCGATTGCAGGTGGTGGAAAGGTAGGTGATTTTGTAGAAATCCATCCTATCCATTCTTGTGACGAGTTGGAAAAAACTCCGGTGGAAACCGACATGAATTTCTATTGTATGGAAATGTGTGATACCGGTGATGCTTATGCCCTGGCTCAGCTTAAGGCTGCTTATCCTGGTTTGGATATTAAGAGAGTAGGACGTCATCTTTCTACATCTAAATATCAGGTGATGAAAGAAGGTGGTAAGCCTGCTGATTATACTCAAAAGCTGTCTTCTATAATGAAAGGCTGCGAAGAGTGCCCTGACGGATATACTAAGGTAGACGGCGGTTTGATTTATGCCGTAACGTTAGAGGATGATGGCGTTGATCAGTCTACTGTAGTAGAAAGCATTAAGAATGCCGTTAGTAGCACTGCCGAGAAAACAGCAGCCCAAGATGGCGGCGTAGGTATGTACACTGTGGCCGTAAGCAAGAAACTGACGAAGGCTGATATCGATGCATTTGTAGAAACTAATCCGACTGCTACAGTAACGTTCGTTGCTAAAACAGCAGATATGTGTAGCAATCCTGCTGTTACTACCGTTAGCTGGGAAGCATGTGGTTCTTGTAAGATTTCGAAAGAAGCTTATGAAATCACGTTGCCGGATGATGAATGTGGTAACAGTGCTAAAGAAGAATTGCAGGCAGCATTCCCGTATCTGACAATCGAAGATTACGGTACACCTGGTGGATGTCAACACAAATTCAAAACAACGGTCGTTACTAACATGGTTTGCGACGAATGCGATAAAATCTTCAAAGACTTCTTCGTATCTAAAGCTCCCGAATCTTATCGTGGACGTAACTGGAAACGTTTGGGTGCCGTAGCAGGAGATCAGTCCATTATCGCCGATCCGCTTCCTAAGAACTGCAAATGCGGTATCTTGTTCCGTGGTATTGACTACATGATTTCTCCGTCTGACTGTTTGATTGACCGTCTGACATTCCAAGAAGGTTCTGTTCGTATTGCTGTAAATGGTGGTTATCCGGATGAACAGCGCGAGGCTATCAGCACGTACTTCAACCCGATCCATACCGAATACAAACAGCACTGGGCTCCGCGTACTCACCTCGGCGCTGAATTGCTGGATAAAGAACGCGAACAACGTATGTTCTTCGACTTCCGTAAGACTCACCAAGAACTTATGGAACGGATGTTTACCAATGAAGAAACCCGCTTAGACCTGTTGGCTCCGTATGCTGATTATTCAGTAACGCTGAAGCCGGCACGTTACTCTAACGGCTTCGGTAGGGTAATTGATGATCATATTACAGTACACTTCCATGTACCGTATGGTGCTCACGAAGGTATTCAAGACCTTATGGACTTGTTAGCTGCTTCGGCAAATATCAAGCCCTGCAAGATTTGATTTTCCTTTTTTCTATATATCCCAAGGGGGAGGAGGCTGGTCCTCCACCCCCCTTTTTTGTAATAAAACAATTTGAAATAAGTTAGTTTCATATGAATGGCGTGGATTTTTTATCCGGTGCCTTTGGTAGGGGCATTGATAAAATAACCAACATAGTTGGAAAATGGGGTTCCTCCCAACCGGTAGATGACAGCAAATCCGGTATAAAAATAGGGGACAAAATCTACCAAGTGGTTGTGTCCTTAAATGGCTGTTATTGGTATCTTGACGAAGAAGGTAAGAAGCATCCTGTTTCTGGTATTCCGGCCACAACCGAATGGGAGTGGATTAACATAGCTGAGAAAGTTATCAAAGATTTCAAAACCTGTTACCGTACACCTGGTGGAAAGGTCGAAGTATGGAGTTGGTATCTTCTTAACGATCAGATGGATGTTCTTAAAGAAACCCATAGAATTACCGACAGTACCGACATGGATAATCCGGTAGGTAAAGTTCTTACTAAAATACCGGACGAGTGGGTTATGATCGACTGCGATCTTCCTGATATGACAGAACGCGACATTACGTTCGTCAACAGATGTTATAAGACTCCGGATGGTAAGGTTGAAATAGAAGGATTGGAGGCCATAGATGATAAGATAAATATCAGGGAATCTATTTATACCGTTATTCAATCGACGGACGATAATTTCCCTGCCGGCCATGTTTTTAAACTAATTCCAGAGAATTGGGTTCGAATGGTTTGTGACTTTCCTGACATGACAGAACGAGACGTAACTTACGTTCTTGAATGTTACACTACTAAAAAAGGAAAAGTGCAAGTAGAAGGTTTGGTAGCCATAGATAACATCCTTGGAGCCAGGGAAGAGGTTTATACCGTTCTTCAGTCAACCGATCCTGATATTAAGGTAGGAACCGTGCTGGATTCCATTCCCGAAGATTGGGTGAGGATGGTCTGTGATTTTCCTGACATGACGGACCGGGAAATTGTTGAAGTAGACGAATGTTATAAGACTGATGGTGGTAAGGTCAATATAAAAGGTTATCAATCTATTGATGCTGTTCTTGGTGTAAGGGAACAGTATTATTATATTGTTAAGACAACGGACGCCGCTTATCCTCAGTGGACGAGAATAGATAAGATACCTAACGAATGGACGAAAACCGAATGCGACTTCCCCGATCTTACGGAAAGACATATTATGTCCGTAGATGAATGTTATACTACTCCTGGTGGTAAAATACATCTTGGTGGATACAGGTCGGTAGATAGCATAATAGGAGTCCGGGACGAGTATCTTATTGTTATGGAAACAACCGATCCTGATATACAAAGAGGTGCCACATTCAACAAAATACAAGAAGGATGGCAGCGTGTTGTTTGTGATTTCCCTGATGCTACTACATCCGACACAGAAATAGTAGAAAACTGTTATAAGACGGAAAAGGGCAAGGTACAGATCCGGACATACATAACAATGGACGGATATGGAAATACAAGGGAATTGAGACATATGGTTCTTAAAACAACCGATCCTGATTACAATATCGGATCCAATATCGATCAGATACCGGTAGGGTGGTTAAGTATCGAGTGTGATTTTGCGTCTGCTACACAGCGCCATATAAGACAGGTGAAAAACTGCTACGTTTCTGATGCAGGGAGCATTTACGTTGAGGGAGAAATTGTTTACGACAATGACCTTGACGTGGACAAGATGGCGCTTACGGTCATGGAAAGCACTGACCCGGCGATAGCCGTAGGGACGACGCTGGCCGCTATTCCCTCTGGCTACGTGAGAACAGTTTGTAGATGTAATTGTTGCAACCACTAAATCTTATTGTCATGAGCTGTAACGAATATTTTTTAGTAACACTGGAGTCTAAACCGACTCCAGTCCGTCATAAATACACGAATTTAACAGACGAATGGTATGGCCCTGATGGTGTTAAGTACGAAGATCCTGATACGATAGCCAAAATCGAAGAACAAGCTACAGATAAGAATCGTATAGGAGATAACACTTTATATCAGAAACTTATTGAAATACATTCTCAAGGAGAGTCAATAAAATCGGACATCGGAGACATAGGTCAGGTATTAGATTACATAAATGGGGAGGAAGTGTAATGGGAACCATATCAGATAAGTTAATGAGGATCATAAATACCAAGGAGGATATAAGGCGAGCCCTTATATCCAAAGGGTATGATGTACCTACTTCCATACCTTTTAAAGAGTATGCGAAAATGATATTAGATTTACCATGTAATGCTGATTCTTTCCCAGATATAGAAGGCATAGTAGCCAGATATTCAGCATTAGGTCTCACTAATGAACAAATGGCAGAGAACCCTGTATGGAAAGACCTTACAGGCAATGGACATGATTTACAGATGAAGAATTTCGCTTGGAAGGGGATGTCCGGGGTTGGCGGGTATGTTGTAGACATAGATGAGTGGGGCACAAATTCAACGGCGGCTTATTTTGAAAGAAACAGCATTAAAATAACAGCAACATTTAAAGAAAATGCCTCATTGGGTTTATTGTATCATAATATAAAATTACGTCAATCTTGCGTTTTAAAAGTAACAGGCATACCAAAAGGTTGCGATGCTTTTTTGGATGATCGATTGGGCAATCGTTTTTACATGTCAGAAGATGGTGTGTATGAAATAATTCCGTCTAACTTTTTGGCAGAAGCTCTCTATTTATCTATAGAAAAATATCCTGAAAGATGGTATGGATCTAAACTTACCATCGAACAACTTCCCCTCTACCCCGGTGCACTCGTCTTTGATGGTGTAGACGATCACGGTACCTGTGATAACTTCCCTGTTCTGACTAAGGAAAAGGGATATACGGTTGTAGCGTTGAGACAGTGGGATCAGGATTTCTTGAATACAACTTTGACAGGAGGACTGTTGTCAACTAGGAATTATTCCACAGGAGAAGGTGTAGCATTTGAAAAAATAGAATCCCCAAATAAGGGTTATTGGAATTTAGGTGCTGGAGGTATCATAGATTTTGCAAAATCACCATTTACATGGCAAACATCAAAACAATATAATAATGTTGGTATTTTAAAAGGTGACAAAAATCATGGAAAACCATTATGTGTAGGATGTGGATTGTCTGGAGGCCAACAGTGTGGTAGATTTGCTATCTGGGAACTTGTATTTCTCGACCACGATGCCACCGAAGAAGAACTGACCAAGATCAAAGACTACTTCGTCAAAACCTATCCCTGGCTCTTCCCCCGACCAGGCATGGACAGTGGTAGGCAAAACCAACGAGGACGAAGATCGTGCTACTATTGCCAACATTACGGGCAATGGTAATGATCTTATACTGTCTAATTTTGGGTTTGCAGAAGGGAGTGGGTATGGGTTGTATGCTGAGAATTATGCTGGTGGTAGATGGGTTCAATCTACTGATAGAGCGGATTTAACTTGGACGAGTTATTCTGTAAATATAACTTCAGTTAAAGTTGCGTCTACACAGTTATATTATCAATCCTATCCTGAACAACCTTCTTTTATAGCTCCTTCTTATAAGATAAAAGTTTATGGACTGAAAGATGGTCAAACCCTATCTTATAGACAAGCAACTTCTGAAGGGCAACAATTATATAAAATATCAGAAGATGGAACTTATACATTACCGTCTTTTCCATTTAAAGCAAATGGAGATTGGTATGGATTTACCTTAAATAAGGTACAAGAATCCTGTGACATTACTATAGAGCAAATCCCCGAATACGAAGGTTACCTGGTTACTGATGGGGTGGATGATAAAGCGGTTAGTAAACAGTTTAAATTTGGCGAAAATTTTACTGTTATATTAGATTTTAAATTCCCCGTTAAAAAGATATCTTATTGTGGTTTTGATTTATCATCAAAGGTTAGAATCCAAAATCTTCAAGGTAGTGGTGTGTATGTCGTATTAAAGGGAAATAAAACCTTGATACCATCAAATGTAGTGAGAGCCGTAACTTCAGAGGGTAAAGTATATGATGAAAATTGGAATGAATACAATATTGTGCCTGGCAATATATCATCAAATTATACAATGGTAAATTTAGGCTTTGATGGAAGTAATCAATTTGCTGAGTCGGCAACTAAATTAGCTGGAATTTATAGTAGTGCTTTATCCAAAGACGACTGTATCAAAGTATACAACTATTTACAAACCCTAAAATCAAAGTAATATGAAATTTATTATCATACCAATAGAAGTATTGTAACAGATAGTTAAAAATAAATAAATGCAATGAATATTCAACGAATTTGTTCATTGCATTTATTTTTATTTTATATTTGAGATATGAAATACAAAGTGAGTACATATGCAAAGATTCATGGGGTTACAATGCGTACCGTATGGAATTGGATAAATAAAGGAGAACTTGAAATTGAAAGAACTTCTACAGGAAGAGTACGCATCGTAGTTGATGAAAATAAAGAAAAGACAATCGCTGTATATGCAAGAGTTTCATCTTCTGAAAATAAGTCCAATTTGATAGCTCAAAAAGACAGAGTTGTCTCCTACTGCATGGCGAAAGGATACAAGATAAGTAAGGTTGTAATGGAAGTAGGAAGCGGATTGAATGACAAACGTCCTAAATTAGAAGACCTTTTGAAGGACAATTCGATAGACATCATAGTTGTTGAGCATAAAGACAGGTTTTCGAGATTTGGATTTAATTTCATACAAACTCTTCTTAACATAAACGGAAGATCAATAGAGGTTATCAACCAAGCGGAAGATGATAAAGAAGATATAATGTCCGATCTTATCTCTATCATAACCTCGTTTTGCAGTAAAGTGTACGGACTTCGTAGGTCGAAAAGGAGAACAGGGAAAATAATAGAAGAACTTTCTAAAAAGGATAGTGTTGAAAAATGAATCTTGTTGAAAGACATATAATTAAGAAGAGCGACACGAGATACAAGGAATTGGATAATATATGCTTTTTATCCAAAAACTTGTACAATGCTACTTTATATGCTTTCAGACAACATTATTTCAATACGGAAGAGTTCTTGGGATATCTTTCTTTAAATAAAGAGTTTGTCTTATCCAATAATCCTGACTATAGGGCACTTCCTTCAAAGGTTTCACAAGCTACGATGAAAATAGTCGAGAATAACTACAAGTCGTTCTTTGCTCTCAAAAAGAAAGGTGAAAAAGACGCAGAAATCCCAAAGTACTTGAAAAAGAACGGTAGATTTCCGGTTTATTTTACATATCAAGCTGTTTCTTATAAAAGCAGAGAAAGATACTTAAAGTTATCCGGTACCAGCGTTTACATAAAAACGGATAGGAAAGCCATCCAAGTTAGAGTGATTCCGAAAGGTGATCATATCGTAGTCGAAATCGTTTACAAAGCAAATGAATGCAAAGCGAAAGAAGACAATGGGATTTATGCAGGAATTGACATAGGATTGAACAATCTTGCAACAATCGGATTTAATAACGGAAAAGGATTGATTATAAACGGAAGACCTTTGAAATCAATCAATCAATATTACAATAAGAAGAAAAGCGAACTTTCTTCAGAACTTGAAAGGAGGAATAAAAGCAAAAATAGCAAAAGACTTAACAGACTCACAACAAAGAGAAATAACAAAGTGAAGGATTATCTTCATAAAGCGAGTACGATGTTAGTTAATCAATTAATTTCCAACAATGTTTGCAAAGTAGTAATAGGCAAAAACGATGGGTGGAAGAAAGAAATTAACATAGGAAAACGAAATAATCAGAACTTTGTAAACATCCCTCATGCTGTTTTCATTGAAATGGTTTGTTATAAATGTAAGCTAAATGGGATTGAAGTTGTTTTAAGAGAAGAAAGTTACACTTCAAAATGTAGCTTTATTGACAACGAACCGATCAAAAAGCATGATTCCTACGCAGGTAGAAGAGTTAAAAGAGGGTTGTTTAGATCAGAAAATGGAACATTCATAAATGCTGATTTAAACGGAGCTCTCAATATTCTAAGAAAAGAAGTCGGAGAATTTAATTATAATCCGATAGAGGTTTGTAGTTCACCAAAGAAACTCCGAATAGGACTTTCTTAAAGAAAAGCATATTTCTTTGAATTTCATTGAAATATGTAACTATCCGGTATATGACAGCCCTTCTTCTGAGTTTGAATCTATTCTTTCATCTAAAGAATGGGTGTCCGATGTTAATAACGAACATCTTTGATCTTGTTATGGTTGGGACAATTGCTATATTTGTAAAAAGTTGAATAATTAAAGCGTGTGGTAGCGTTATCTACCATATAATCATCATGTTTCAGATAATAATCGGATGCGTTTTGGCTAATATCCTTACGATAGCAATCATCGGTTTATCCCTGTATTTAGTGTATCGTAAAAACGAAGACCGTTTAAAGGCTTTGGATTCTAAGATCGATCAGAAGGTTGAGGACGTAAAAAACAAGGTTGGAGCGGTGATGGACATCGTAGACCAGATCAAGAAGTTGTTGGATAAAATTAACAAGAAATAAAAAATGGCAGAAGTAGGTTATAACAGTAAATTCGAAGGTCAGGAGGTTGATTCCAGACTTGAGAATGTGGTGCAGGCTGCTCCTGGAACAGGTTCGGAGTCGGGGAAGGGAGGCCTCATCCCGGCTCCCCCTGCCGGAAGTCAGGACGGTAGCAAGACTCTTCTTAGTAATATGACATGGGGAGATCATGTAACAAAACAGTACATAGATGATGCTGTTTCGGCAGCAGGGTGGAAGAAGCAAATTGTTAGCAAACTTCCTACTGTTGAAGAAGCGAAGGATAATGTCATGTATCTTGTAAAAGACGATGTGGCATCTACAGAAACTAAAAACGTGTATAACGAATATATTTTGGTTACTGAAGAAGGTGGAACTAAGGTGCTTGAATCACTTGGTATGGTAAGTACAGGAGTAGATTCATCTTATCTTGATTTATCCATATTTCCCAGTACTTCTGGAACTCTTGATGAGGATTCGTATGCAAAAGTTCTGAATGCTTACAATAAAAATATTACATTAGGTAAGCTTAGTTTTTATTATTTTTCTTTGGATTATTTTTTAGACAATGATAATTCTGAATTAAAAATAATAGCTGTTTTATTTAATAACACCAACTCAAAGGAAGACGTATCTGGATCTTATATAGACATTGAGATGGTAACTTATGTTGTTTCCCAAGATAAGACATATAGAGCTATAGCTAATACGGCTACGTTGTCTAATGACATGTTATCTTATTTGAAGTTTATGGCTAAGACTCCTAATGTTGTCACAACATTAGCAAGTTTGCCAATAGATGCTCATAATATCATAGCCAACGTAGCTTCCGCTACGAACCTATCTATGGCCGTATCTGCTGAGGATGTTGGGAGGGAATGGCAGGTGCGGGTCAACAACACTACCGGCACAGACATCACGCAGCCGCTTCCTACCTCTGGCCTGTTCCAGAGCATGTCAGGCGATAGCGTAGTAGTACCTAAAAATAGTTTTATAGAATTAAGTATCTGGTATATTAATGATAAGTTAGTTATCAGAGTAGGTGAACAAGCTTAACAGAAAGGATAGAGTATGGTTTATGTAAATAAAAACGTAAAAGGTTTTTACTGGGAAGGATACGAGTTGGATTCCTCTTCTTACGAAGTAGGGTATTCTTACCAAGATTTCTTAGATGGTAAATGGGTTCAACTTGACTCCGATCAAGAAAAATTCCATCAAGACAATCCTGATGCGAGTGTGAAAGAAGTTATTGCCATGCAGCTTGACCCGGAGCCTCCTGGACCAACTGAAGAGGAGTTGCTTGCCAAGGCTAAGGATAAGAAAGTTTCTGAGGCCAGGGAATATGCTTATTCTGATGCTGTCCGCTCTTATAGCTTGGATGGTAAACAGATATGGTATAACAGCAGCATGAGGCAGAAGGTTAAAAACGATATTGATGTAGCAAAAGGGAGCGGGATATACACCGTATCCGTAGCAGATTCAGAATACGAGCTTGATATTGCTAATACGGCAATGAATGAAATGCATGTATATGAATCTGAATGCGATGATCGTACTGCTGCCATAGAAAAGGAAATAGCTTCTAAAACCGACAGGAGTGAAGTTGAGTCTATGAAAGTAGATGAAGGCTATCCTGAGAAGTTGGTAAGAACAAAGGATCAGATCATAGAAAAAAATAAGATCCTTGAAGCTAATGATCCGGAGAAGGTTACAGCCATGTACATGAGGGCGATGATCAACACGCCGGCTATGTTGGAAAACACTGACCAGAATCTTGCTCTTAAGATAAAAGGATTGTATCCTATTTGGGATAAGGATGGAGTTTATGGCGACAAAGGTCTTCCTATGGGAACTGCTGTTGTAAAGGGGCAGCGTTTTCGTAGTAAAAACCAGCCTTCAGATTTGGATTGGACTTTGTTTGAAGTAAGGCAAAATCACAATCTACAAGCTGATTGGGTTCCTGGCCAGGGAGGTGGAGCCGAAAGTCTGTATATGGTTGTTCAAGAAAAGCATTCAGGTACGATAGACGATCCTATTCCTTGGGTATATAATTCTATTTTAGAGAATGGAAAGTATTACATTGACAAAGAAATTAAGTATCTTTGCATAAGAGATTCAGGCATCCCTTTGGCTTACGAGAATCTTTCTGATCTTGTATCAGCAGGATACGTGAGGGTTGTTTAGGTCGTGATTTGTTGTTAATGTTATAACCCCAAATAGTATTAAACCAATATAATTCTATTATAAAAGTTTAATA
>ENA-ORTI01001778-ORTI01001778.1-human-gut-metagenome-genome-assembly--contig:-NODE-1778-length-20743-cov-4.454756_pt1 | contig 20743 bp, 17 predicted proteins | sample MGYA00242071_ERZ509191 | MGnify/ENA primary metagenome ERZ509191 (study PRJEB26280, sample SAMEA2338832) | human gut metagenome | biome: human gut; feature: human-associated habitat; material: faeces...
TGGATAACACCTTCTTTTACGTTCAGTGTCAACTTGCAGGCACCCTGCTGAGGAGCACACCAACCAATACCGTGAGTTAAACCAGAGATGTCTTTAATTTCTTTTGATTTAACCCATTTTCCTTCTTCAGGAATTGGAGCTGGACCATGATTAGGTCCTTTTTTTACAACACACATGTGTTCAACTTCGTGTGAATAAGTCATATTCTTTACGTTTTATAAGTAATAAAAAATAAGTATTTCGTAAACCACGAATTAATGGATATTTTCCTTAATCCACTTGCAAAGTTAGTTGTTTTTATTCAGTTATCCAACGAACAAAGCCTAACTTTTTCTGCTGATTTTAATTTTTTTGCGGATTCAATTTATTTTATTGCCTGCATGCGATAGAATCTCTTTTCTCTCTCGTCAGAATCTGTTATCTTTGTCGGGCTTTCTGTTTTTCAGGAAAGGTTACCTGTTCATTGTTAATTATAATTAGGTATATGGAAACAACGAAAATTACCGTAAAGGATGCCGATTTGCGAAAAGGAGCGGAGGCTGGAATGGATGAATTCCTGCAGGTTTTTATTGACAAGTATCTGGAAATTGCAGGAGAAGAGATATCTGCAGAAATGATGCCGTTGTTCAACGGCTATCAGCATACGCTGCTGGGATATTATTATTTCCGTCGTGAGGTTTCCGAGGGAGGGTTCGTGCGGTTGATACAGAATGGATATGGACCTTATATTTTTGATAACCCGTTTGCGAAGGCCATGCGTCTGTTCGGAGCCAAGGAGTTTTCGAAACTGATATATGAAGCCAAGAAGATTTATGATGAGAACCGGAAAGATCTGGAAAAGGAACGTACAGAAGAAGAATTCATGGCTATGTATGAGCAATATGAAGCGTTTGATGATTTGGAAGAGCAATTTATGGACATGGAAGAGCAGGTGACTGCACAGGTAGTTTCGTATGTAGATGAACATATCGAACAGTTTGCGGCGATAGAAAGTTAAAGAATGTTTATGATGAAAAAAACTTCGGGCGCTTGTGCAGTATTTGTTTAGGTTTGGCATTTAGGAAATAGTTTTATAAAAATACTGGAAAAACAATTATTAAAAACAAAAAAGAGGAATATGAAGAAGACAAAATTGGCAGTGATTTTTGCTGCATTGGTGAGTGTGTTAGGTTTTACTTCTTGTCTGGACAGTGAAGGATCATCAAATTATCCGACATTCCAGGCTGCTGTAACCATTACAGGAGATAAATTGTTAGGGTATACTTTTTATTGTGATGCTGGAGAGAATATTAAGCTTCAACCAACGACTGAAAGTGTTGCCAATTTGAATTTGGATGGCGTCAAAAGAGCTGTGATAGCTTTTGATTTGACAGAAGATCAGAGTGATGTTACACAGTTGCAGCCCAATACTACTTATACCATTGTTGTGAATGGAGCATATTCTTATAGCATTCCTACTTATACTATGGCTGTAGATACACTCAGTACTCAGTATCAGACAGCAGGTAATGACTCTATTGCCTTGAAAGGTAAAAAAATCTCATCTGCTAATGCTGCTACAGGAGGCTTTTATGTAAAGAATGGCTATATGACATTTACTCCGACTTTCTCAATCGGTAATGCACCGTTGTATTTCGGTGTGTACTATGATGGTCAGAAAGATGTGAATACTGCCGAAGGTAGTTTGAATATGAATCTGTATTTCAATAACTCTCTTGAATCTCAGATGGGTTCTTCAATGACTTATGTCATCAGCGTAAGAATGCCATATGAATTATATGGTCAGTACATGCAGTCTGGTAAGGATTCAATTGATGTGACATTGAATCTGAACTCATCTTCCAGTCAGGAACCGTTGAAGTGCCGGATGGCTGTATCTGATTTCATGACTCCGATGGGTTATTGATGCGGATTGAGTTATAAATAGATTGTTGACATAATTTTCTGGCAGAGATACTTTGGGGAATAGTATCTCTGCCTTTTTCTTTGTATGCTTTCTTGCCTGATAATAACAGAATCTGGAAATTTGTGTCGTTATCTCATTCTTTTTTTATACATTTGCGGTTCTTTCGGAGTATGAATTAAAATTTTGGTACATTGAATTATAAGGATTTATATAGAAAGGCTATCGGACTTGTATCTTCGCCGGCCAAGACCTGGAAAGAAATAAAGGCTACTGAAGATGGAAAGTCTGTATTGCCTGATTTTGTATATCCTATGATCGGACTGTGCGGACTGTCTGAATTCATAGGTACTTTTATCGGGAAGGATTTTACGGCAGAAGTCATACAACTGGCATTAACCCGTTGCTGCGCTGTGGCAGTAGCTTTATTCGGAGGCTTTTTCCTGGCTTCTTATCTGATTAGAAGTGTAGGAGAACGTTGGTTCGGATGCAAGGCTTCCCGCGAGGTGATACAGTTGTTTGTCGGATATTCCATGGTGGTTACTTTTCTGCTGAATATTATCAGTGGATTGTTTTCGATTCTGATTCTGCATTGGATCTTACAGGTCTATACTTTATATGTAGCTTTTGAAGGGGTCCGTGCCCTGTTGGAAGTAGAAGAAAGGAAGCAGACGGGATATGCGGTAATGGCGACTGTTTTTCTGCTGTTCTGTCCTTTTGTTATTGAATATGTATTTAATGAGTTATCTGTTATTTTGAACTGATGAAACCTGCTACAACAAATAATGCTATCAACATCAAGAACAAGCGTGCTTCGTTCGATTACGAGTTCATTGATACCTATACGGCTGGTATTGTACTGACAGGTACTGAAATCAAGTCTATCCGTCAGGGAAAAGCCAGTCTGGTGGATACCTATTGTTTTTTCTCACGTGGTGAATTGTGGGTAAAGAACATGCATATTGCCGAATATTTTTACGGGTCGTACAATAACCACGCAGCCCGCAGAGACCGGAAACTGTTGTTGACCAAAAAGGAATTGCGGAAATTGGAACGTACTTCAGACGAACCGGGATTTACCATTGTTCCTACTCGTTTGTATATTAATGAGAAGGGGTTGGCAAAGGTTGTAATAGCTTTGGCCAAAGGTAAAAAACAGTTCGATAAGCGGCAGACATTGAAAGAGAAGGAAGACAAACGGATGATGGATCGGATGTTCAAGCATTGATTCCGTTTCGTCAGGAACTGATACTCCGGAAATTCCGGAAAGGAGATGAGTTCTCCCGTGAGGGGGAACTCTTGTAGTAAATAGACAGTTAGTAAGCTTATATACATGCATACAATGGGAATACAAGAACTGATAAACGAGCGTATCCTGATACTGGATGGTGCTATGGGTACAATGATTCAACAATACAATCTGACGGAGGCTGATTTTCGGGGAGACCGGTTTAAAGATGTACCGGGGCAGATGAAAGGGAATAATGACCTGTTGTGTCTGACTCGTCCGGATGTTATCGAAGAAATTCATCGCAAATACCTGGAGGTTGGAGCTGATATTATCGAGACTAATTCATTCAATGCTACATCGGTTTCGATGGCCGATTATCACATGCAACCTTTTTGTCGGGAAATCAACTTGGCAGCTGCCCGTCTGGCCCGAAAGGTGGCCGATGAATATTCCGCACGTACCCCTGAAAAACCACGTTTCGTAGCCGGTTCGGTAGGCCCTACCAACAAGACTTGTTCGATGAGTCCTGATGTGAATGATCCGGCTTTCCGGGCGTTGACCTTCGATGTGCTCGAAACGGCTTATGTGGAACAGATGGAAGCTTTGCTGGAAGGTGGGGTGGACGCTCTTCTGATAGAGACTATTTTCGATACCTTGAATGCCAAAGCTGCTATCCGGGCTGCGGAAATCTCAATGCAGAAGGTTGGTCGGAAAGTGCCATTGATGCTGTCGGTGACAGTCTCGGATGTGGCCGGACGTACGTTGTCGGGACAGACGCTTGATGCGTTCCTGGCTTCGGTACAGCATGCTGATATTTTTTCTATCGGTTTGAACTGTTCATTCGGGGCGAAACAGTTGAAACCGTTTCTGGAGCATTTGGCACATCGTGCGCCATATTATATCAGTGCTTATCCTAACGCGGGACTTCCGAACAGTTTGGGTCAGTATGACCAGACTCCTGATGAGATGGCGGCTGAGGTCAAGGAATATATCGAAGAGGGGTTGGTGAATATTATCGGCGGATGTTGTGGTACGACGGAAGAATACATAGCCCGTTATCGGGAACTCATAGTCGGAAAGAAGCCGCATGTGCCTGTACCGGAGCCGGAATACATGTGGCTGTCTGGGCTGGAACTGCTGGAGGTAAGCCCTGCCATCAACTTCGTGAACGTGGGTGAACGCTGTAACGTGGCAGGTTCCCGCAAGTTCCTGCGGCTGATTAATGAAAAGAAATACGATGAGGCGCTGATTATTGCCCGCCAGCAGGTGGAGGATGGAGCGCAGATTATCGACGTAAATATGGACGACGGTTTGCTGGATGCGGCCGAAGAAATGACTACTTTCCTGAATCTGGTGGCTTCTGAGCCGGATATTGCCCGGGTACCGGTGATGATTGACTCGTCGAAATGGGAGGTAATTCTTGCCGGATTGAAATGTGTGCAAGGTAAATGTATCGTCAACTCCATCTCTTTGAAGGAGGGTGAAGAAAAGTTTATCGAGCATGCCCGACTAATCAAGCAATACGGTGCGGCGGTCATTGTGATGGCCTTCGATGAGAAAGGGCAAGCCGATACCTTTGCCCGGAAGATAGAAGTTTGCGAACGGGCATACCGGATTCTGACTGAGGTGGTGAATTTCCGTCCGCAGGATATTATCTTCGACCCGAATGTACTGGCTGTTGCGACGGGTATCGAAGAGCATAACAACTATGCGGTGGATTTCATAGAGGCTGCCGGATGGATTCGCCGGAATCTGCCGGGAGCTCATGTCAGTGGGGGAGTCAGCAACCTGTCGTTTTCTTTCCGTGGAAACAACTATATCCGCGAGGCGATGCATGCAGTCTTTCTGTATCATGCCATCCGACAGGGGATGGATATGGGGATTGTCAATCCGGCCTCTTCCGTACTGTATACCGATATACCGGCTGATATTCTGGAACGCATTGAGGATGTGGTACTCAACCGTCGTCCGGATGCGGCCGAACGGCTGATAGAAACGGCCGAACAGTTGAAGGCTGAAAAGGAAGGTGCGTCCGGACAGGCTGCTGTATCTCATCTGGCCTGGCGAGAAGGTACAACGGTGGAAGAACGTCTGCAATATGCTCTGGTGAAAGGTATCGGCGATTTTCTGGATGAGGATTTGCACGAGGCGCTGGAACGTTATCCCAACGCTGTAAGTATCATTGAAGGGCCTTTGATGGCTGGTATGAATCATGTAGGCGATCTCTTCGGTTCAGGAAAGATGTTCTTGCCACAGGTAGTCAAGACGGCCCGTACCATGAAGCGTGCGGTAGCGATTCTGCAGCCTTATATCGAAGCTGAAAAGCAGGAAGGAGCCCGCAGTGCCGGGAAAGTGCTGCTGGCTACGGTAAAGGGAGATGTGCACGACATCGGAAAGAATATTGTCGGGGTAGTGATGGCTTGCAACGGGTATGAAATCATCGATTTGGGTGTGATGGTGCCTGCCGAAAAGATTATTGAAACAGCTGTCCGTGAAAAAGTGGACATTATCGGACTGAGTGGACTGATTACACCGTCGCTTGAAGAAATGGTGCATGTAGTGAGTGAACTGGAACGTGCGGGACTTCATATTCCGGTGATGATTGGGGGAGCCACGACTTCCAAGCTGCATACGGCTCTGAAGATTGCTCCGGTCTATCATGCTCCGGTAGTCTACATGAAGGATGCTTCGCTCAATGCGCCGATAGCTGCCCGTCTGATGAATCCGGATTTGCGGAGCGCGCTGGCCGGAGAACTGGAAAATGAGTATCAGCAGCTTCGGGAAAAGAATGAGACCCGCCGGGTGCAGACGGTATCGTTGGCAGAGGCTCAGAAGAATAAACTGGACTTGTGGAGTTGATTCATTGAATTGAAATATAATTTGTGGGAGGAACCGTACAGACTGAGGAAAGGCTTGTACGGTTCTTCTTGTTTTTATTCTTTCCAATGAAGTGATTTTCCCTTCTTTTGAGAAGTCTTATAAAGATAATTCTTCCCGTTTGCTTATATTAACTATAAAAATTAGTTTATGAACTATATTTTCTAGTTATTTGCAGAAACAAAAGAAAACGCTATGAAAACATTGACGGCTAAAGAAGAGGAAATCATGGGATTCTTTTGGGAAAAGGGTCCGATGTTTGTCAAGCAGTTGTTGGAACTTTATCCGGAGCCGCGTCCGCATTTCAATACCCTTTCTACCATTGTCCGTGGATTGGAAGAAAAGGGATATTTGTCTCATACGGCTTTCGGTAACACCTATCAGTATTATGCTGTAGTATCTGAGGAGGATTTCAGCAGAAAGACGCTTCGTGGTGTCATCAGTAAGTATTTCAATAATTCTTTCCTGGGAGCTGTTTCTTCGTTGGTAAAGGAGGAGGATATTTCAGTGGAGGAACTGAAAGAGCTTATCCGGCAGGTGGAAGAGGGAAAGAATGATACTCACCGATAAATCATATCGCTTATGGGAACTTTTCTAGTCTATATCTTGAAATCATCGCTTTGTCTGGCTTTGTTCTATCTGTTCTATCGGTTGTTGCTCAGCAAGGAGACTTTTCATCGGTTCAACCGGATAGCGTTGTTGGGAGTCATGCTGATTTCCTGTCTGCTTCCTTTGATCAGGGTAACGGTAGACCAGGCGACAGTGGTCAACACTTCTGTCATGCTGGTGGAAGAGGATATGTTGATGTATCCCTGGGAGATGCAGGCTGTGGTACAGGAGGAAGCAGCGTTCCCGTGGCGGGAATGGCTGGTAGCGGTTTATTTCCTGGGAATCCTGTTTTTCCTGTTGCGTAATTTCTTGTCGCTGGGATATGTATTTTACCTGATTCGTCACAGCCGTTGTCGAAGGATGGAGAACGGTATCTGTCTGGTTGTTCATCAGGCGGGATTTGCTCCTTTCAGTTGGATGAAATACATTGTCATTTCACAGACGGATTTGGATGAGAACGGTACCGATATTCTGACACACGAGGAAGCCCATATCCGGAACGGGCATTCATGGGATTTGTTGCTGGTGGAACTCTGTGTCTGGCTGCAATGGTTCAATCCGGCGGCCTGGCTGCTCAAGCAGGAACTGCAGAATGTACATGAATACGAGGCCGATGAGGCCGTTCTCCGACAGGGAATTGATGCTAAACGATATCAAATGCTATTAATAAAAAAAGCCGTTGGCGCAAGGCTCTACTCTATTGCCAACAGCTTTAATCACAGTTCACTTAAAAAACGTATCACTATGATGATTCGAAAAAAATCCAATCCGTGGGCACGTGTCAAGTACCTGTATGTACTTCCGCTGGCAGCAGTAACGGTTGCCGCTTTTGCCCGTCCCGAAATCTCTGAACCGCTGGATGAGATTTCAAGTGTCAAAGTTAATGATTTGTCGGCAATTACAGGCAAGAATTCGCCGGAAAATCTCTCTGTTGCTTCAAATTCAGCCGCTGATGTGACGTTGAAGATGAAAGTGACCGACCAGTCCGGTAGTCCGATTGTCGGAGCAAGTGTTCTCATTGTCAATTCTACCTTGGGAACCCTTACCGATTTGGAAGGAAATTTTACGCTGAAGGTAAACAATGACCAGCGTATCAGCGTGTCTTACGTCGGCATGAAGCCCGTGGAACTCTCTGTCAAAGAGTGTCTGGAAAAACAGATAAAGGAGGTGCGTTTGGCTTCGGATAATGATTCGGAATCCCAACTGACGATAGTATCTCAATCTTCTGGCTCTGCTCCACAAAGTGTACAGAAGGTGGCTTCCTCTGAGATTCCGACCACAAATGATGTTTTCATGGTAGTAGAGCAGATGCCGGAGTTTCCGGGAGGTATGAGTGCCTGTCTGAAGTTTCTGGCAGACCATGTGGCTTATCCGAAAGAAGCTGCCGAAAAGAAAATACAGGGACGTGTCATCGTACAGTTTGTGGTGATGAAGGACGGTTCTATTGCCAATGCGCGGGTACTTCGTGCTGTTGACCCGTTGTTGGATGCCGAAGCGTTGCGTGTCATTGGTCTGATGCCAAAATGGAAACCGGGTACACAACGGGGGCAGGCTGTGAATGTGAAGTTTACAATGCCGGTTACTTTCCGGTTGAATAAGGACTCTACGGATATGCAACCTACTACGGCCGGTAGAATTGCGGCTGTTTCTGGAGATGCAAAAGCAAAGGTACTACAGAATGTACTGCATGTACTTCGTGCATCGGAAGGTAAAGAGACTCCTTTACTTGTGGTGGATGGCGAGGAATTTTCAGTTTCATCGTTGGATAAACTTTCTCCCGATACGTTTGAATCCATCTCCGTACTTAAGGAAGAGGATGCCATAAACCGTTTTGGGGAGAAAGGTAAAAACGGTGTCCTGCTGATTACTACCAAGAAGAAGTAAGAGTTTGTTCTTCTGAAACTATTAGCTTATTTTCAGAATGGATGTAACCTTATGAGGTTCAAAGTTTAATTTTACTATACATTATCTGACTATTCAAGAGTTCTATCGGTTTGCTTTTAGAGAAAGGAATTGATGGAACTCTTTTAAGTTTCTATCATGAAACAGAGATTTTATTATTATTCAGTTAATAGTTCTTTGTCTTTAGGATGTTGTCTGGATTTCAAATACAACGGGTTGCTTATGCCTTAGGATAAATTGTTCCGTTTCCTGCCAGATACATTCATTTCTTTTGCAAAGAAGATGTTTATGATTGTGAAAGGCCGTATCAGGGCGAGCGCACCAATCTTTTCTTGAAGATACTGTATATTGACTGGAATGAACAGAATCTGGAAAATTGCTTTTTTCATACTTTACATACAAATTTAATTGCCATGAAAAACATTACCATGAAACGACCTGCCTTGTGCAGTAAACTCACGCGCCGACTTGCCGCATATGCATTTGCGTTTCTGTCCGTCCTAATGGCTTCGTGCGGAAGCAAGGGCAATGACAATGCCCAATGGATAGAAAAGTGTAGTGTCATAGCCGATAGGGCTGTTGTAGGTACCGACACGGTGATAACATGCAATATGTCTGCCGTGAAGGAATCCGTGCGCATACCGTTCAGCACGTTCTTCGACACGCTGGAGGTCATCAAGCTGGACAACAGCAATGAAGATGCGTTGGTGAGTGAGGCGCACATGATAACCGTGACAGACAATTACCTGGGAATAAATGTCGCTCATTACCCCTATAAACTGTTTACTCGCCAGGGAAAGTTTATAGGTCGTGTAGGAAACATCGGACAGGGTCCCGGTGAATATAATCTGATTTACGACAGCCAGATTGACGAAGCCAACAACCGTATTTACCTATTGCCATGGAATACTGAACAAATATTGTCTTACGACTTGAAGGGAAATTACGTAGAAAGCATCCCAATGCCTTACAGGGTTAGAAAAGGAAGGATTAAGGTGGACTATAACAGACGACGGGTGGCTGTACTGCAACTTGCCTTTATGGGCGATCCGGTGGCTTGGGTGCAGGACATGGAAGGTAATATCCTGTTCGAAAACAAATCGCCACAGATGGACATGGAACCGGATTATAGCAATGAGATTAGCTTGTACTGTACAAGTGGTTCCGGCCTGGTATTCTCAATAAATCATTATACGCCGACTGCGGATTCCTTATATACTTACTGCACGGACAACAACAGACTTATCCCGCTATTTACAACGGATTTTGGCAGCGAAATGCCAAGTCATAATTATAAAGATTGCGGCAATTACTATATCACAGACATCTACGGTCCCAATACCGACCCGAAGACCATGCATCTGTACACCGCCACGGTGGTAAAGCAGATTATTGTCGATAAGCGGACGCTGCGAGGCTCGTATTATAAAATGGTCAATACTGAGCTGGGTGGAATATCCTTGGAAAGCAAGCGCTGGTACATGAACGAATACGGTTACACATTATGCTGGGATCCGGGTGACCTGCTGGACCTGATAGAAGAACGGCTGGCAGACCCGAAGATTTCTGATGCCGACCGCAAGTTCCTGAACGTCTGGAAGTCAAAGATTTCGCCGGATGACAATGGTTATGTGATATTGGGGAAGCGGAAAGAACGAGGTTAGTAATACCATATTGTATCATTATGATTCAGAGATGATGAAATGACTGAAAAAATACGACTGACGGCTTCCTGCACATAGGCTTCTTCGTTATAGTATGATGATGGAAACAAGAACTTTGTCCATACAATAACATATTATGTGAATGTTGAAATTTGACAACTCTTTTCATCATTTATCGGTAACCGTTTTCCATTCTCCGATAGTGCCTGTTTCCGAGGAGAATACAGCGCCTATCCGGAATAGCTTCCGTGAATCGGTAGCATATTCTCGTGCATAACCTTTGTCCTCAATCTGTTGCAGTGCTTCATCGGCTGTACCGTCCAGCTTGAACTCGAAGATGTAGATATATTGGGGTGTTTCTACGATACAGTCCACCCGTCCCTGGCTCTGTACCTTTTCCGCATATACCGTATAGACACTGATTAGCCGCATGATGAGGTAGAAGGTATATTGGAAATAACGTTCCTTCTCCGTCTCGTCCTCTTTGCGTCGCATGGTGTAGGGGATACTGGCCAGAAAAGAGGTAAAGAGCGTGCATAAGGTGTCCGTTTCTCCAGCTTCCAATGCATCCACCACATCGTCTATCCAGTTGGAAAGTTGCTTCCTGGGTTGCAGGTATGCCGCGACCAGTGCGGTCAGGAATCCGTTCTTGACCTCGTTGTTCGGAAAATCCAGCAGGAACCTGTTCCGTCGCATGTCGTAGTCCTTGATGGTCAGGTAACCGCTCTGATAGATCATCGGTAATGGCCGTTCCACATCGGCCTTATAATCGATGAATTCTTCCGGTGGGTAATATTTCCCTGTAAGTTCGTTCATATTCTCCTTGAAGTGGGCAAGCAGGCGAATCAGATAGGTAGGTGTTCCTGAACTGAACCAGTAATTGCGGAGCTGGAGACTGTCCAGTGCATTGAGCAGGCTGAACGGGTTATATATGTCGGTCAGAGATTCGCAGAAATGATATCCGTCGTATTTCTGTTGTAGGAGCGATTTCATCTTTTCTGTGGAGCAACGATATTTGGTGGCCATGGCAGCTATCGGTTCGGCAAAGTAACTGTCCAGTTCATCCTGAGTAATTCCGCAAAGCGTTTCGTAGCGGGTATCCATGCTGATATCCTTGGGTTGGTTGAACCCGCTAAATACGCTTACCTGCGAAAATTTGGTGACTCCTGTCAGTAGTACAAACTGCAGGTGAGCGTCGGCTACCTTGAATACGGAATAGAAGGCCTTCAGTACATTCCGGTGGCGCTCTTCCAATGTACTATCTATGTCCAGCACATCCAGTATCGGCTTGTCATACTCGTCGATAAGTACTACAGCCCTATGCCCCGTCTGTTCGTGGGCTGATTTGAGTACATCACGGAAACGAAGTCCTGTTTCAAGTTCCCGATTTGTATGTAGTCCATATTGTTTTTCCCATTTGTTTACATAATCCTCCAGCATCGTTTCCAGCACACCTTCCTTTGTAAAGTTTGCTCCGTTGAAATCCACGTGGAATACGGGATGTACATTCCATTCCTTCTCCAGCTTTTCCATGGCCAGTCCCTTGAACAGTTCCTTGCGTCCCAGGTAGTAATTCTCCAGCGTAGATACCAGCAGACTCTTTCCGAACCGGCGTGGGCGGCTCAAGAAATAGATGCTTCCTGAATGGGTTAGGTCATAAATCAAGTGGGTCTTATCAACGTAGACATATCCGTCTTCGATGATGCGCTCAAAACTCTGTATTCCGATGGGGTATTTCATGGCACTTCAAATTGGACTGTTCGTAATCTATACAGGGACATTTCCTATGAAATAAGTCCCTGTACCTGCAAAGATATGAAATATGTCGGAAGATACATGTCAAAACCTCTTCTAATCATTATTTGGATTTTTAGACTGTCTATTGAAACTAACGGGTATAGATGGAAAATTGCTGATGAGGAATTCTGTGTGGTCTGTCTGAAAGAACGGCGGGAATGTCACTTCAACTTTCCTATGAACATAAGGTTGTTTCCTTCCTCGTCTATGGACTCCAACAATTCGGTCAACTGCTTGCGGTCGGCATCCGAACAATCGCTCCGCCCCAATCGTTTTTCAATGTAATGAATCCAACGGGCTGGTTCGTGCATCCAGTAGGCATAACCGTCTTTGAAAAGAACCGGATTCTCCATGTGGCCACAATAATCATTTACGATTCTCGCATAATACGAAGTTCGCTTCTGCTTGTCTGTAAAAATGGTTCCTTCACCAAATACATTTGTTATGTAATACCCCGGAATCTCATTGTAAATATGCACCGGCTTTTCATCCATCAAGCCGAAGTCCAGCGTGAATTTCGGCACGACACGGTTTCCCGTCCTGTCATAATGGAACAGCGTGTCACAGTTTGTGATGTGGAAGCTGAATTCCGGTACGTTGTGATAGGCAAACAATTCCCCATTGAAGTCTTTCATCCAAAAGCGTTCTTTCGCTTTCAATGTCCGTGCCACGTTTCCACGGCCATCCATCTGAATGGCCAAGTTCAGAGATTTCTGACTGGGCATCGGTATCTGTAGAATGCACAGGTTCCCTTCATCGTCTGTTTCTATTTTCGGCTTGGCCAGTGTACAGTCGGTTTCTATCTCGTGCGTTAGTTTTCCTTGCAGGTTGTAAACGAGAATCTTGGGTGCAAAAGCGAATTGCGCCAAGTAGACCTCCCCCTTTTGTTCACTGATGGCGGCATCATAAATGGACCACGCATATTCACCCGGGCCCTGACCGGCATTTCCTACGTTGCATAGGAAATTGCCCTGGCGGTCAAACAACAGGTAAGGCAGCTGACCATCTTGCATTTGGGATATACCTATATAATGTTCTGTGATGGTAGGCATGACCCGAAAGCCCAGTAGGGCGCTGTCATTGTCTTCAAAGCGGATGAGTTCGTAATCCTCCACCAGATCGCTCAGGTTTATTACAACCGTATCTTTTATTTCCTGATAATGGGCTACAAATACTTTATTTCCGCTGTTGTCTTTTACAACAGTAGTAGTGGTGTCTTGAGGGTTGCAGGCTACACATAGCAGCACAATACAATAGGATGTGATTAATGTTTTCATTGCATTGGACATTGGGTAACTGTAATCAAATTGTTTAACCGACATTGGAATTAATCGGCATTTCAAGTCTGGAACGGACAGGCACTCCATCAATTGTTGCCGGATGTTCAAAGCGGATTGTTTTAAGTAATCTAATGAATTCCTTATCCAAATCCGGATGTATGCCTTTTATGATTTTTACCTCAGACACGCTCCCGTCCCGCTCGACTGTTAATTCAGCCGTTCCTCTTCCTTTCATCGGCTCCACATTTTCAGGATATTTGAATTTGCTTATGTAATCCATGATTGCAGCATTGCTTATGAAGGCAGTGTTATCCACTTCCCCCATATTATAAATTTTAGTTGTGTCGATGACTGCCTTTTTCTCTTCGACAACATTCTGTTTTATCGCAGGAGTAGAGTCCGCATCTACCTGTGAATTGTCGGTTTGTACATTTTCCGTTGTCTCACCCACAGGTTCCGATTGTGCTTTTCCTTCACCAGCCTTTCCTCCACTGCATCCACACAACATTAAAATGGAAAGTAGAATATACCGTTTCATAAAATCATAAGTACATCCATACTGACCACTGTCTCTTACGAAAATTTGTTTCTTCTTTGCCACTTCGGCTTGGCTTAAATCGTGTAAGCCAATCTTACTCAAATGTTTCATACTAATTAGATTGAATAGTTAATAGATGTTTTATCGCTAAATTGTGTATTTTTATATAATCTACAAAATTATCGTAATATTATGAATATTCAAAAAAACAAGAAAAATAAAGTATGATTTAATCTGTTATTTATTGTTTTTTATTTTTTTCGTACATTGTCTGCAAATTTTAATCGCCATGCAAAACATTGCCATGAAACGACCTGCCTTGTGCAGTAAACTCACGCGTCAACTTGTCGCGTACACATTTGCGCTTCTGCCCGTCCTAATGGCTTCGTGCGGAAGCAGGGACAATAAAAATACCCAATGGATAGACAAATGTAGTGTCGTGGCCGACAGGCTTGTCGCAGACGGTGACACGATGATCGTGTGCGACTACTCCGCCGTGAAAGAATCCGTACGCATACCCTTCAGCATGTGGGTTGACGAGCTGGAAGTCGTCAAGCTGGACAACAGCACCGAAGAAGCGTTGATAGGGTTTGCATGGCCGCTGGAGATTACAGAAAATTACATAGGGATAAATGTAGATAATTCTCCTTTCAGGATTTTTACACGTCAGGGCAAATTTGTAGCCTCCATCGGAAGTATCGGACAAGGCCCCGGTGAATATACTTTAATTTACGATCATCAGATTGACGAAGCGCACAACCGGGTTTACCTGCTTCCCTGGACTACGAAGCAAATCCTTGTTTACGACTTTCAAGGTAACTTTATCGGAAAAATTCCGTTACCGTATTTGGTGCATTTAGGGCAAATACATGTGGATTATGACAGGCAACGGGTCACCATCATGCAGTTGTCTTTCAAAAACAAGAATATCCTTAACAACGGAATCCCCTCTCCGTCGGTGTGGGTACAAGACTTGGAAGGAAATATTGTCCATGAGAACAAGGCATCCCAATTGGCTCTATCCGGAGGATACGGAAATGGTATCAGGTTCTGTGAAAAGAGAGCGAATCATTATGTCTTTTCTATGTTTCGCACTATTCCGGATGTAGCGGATTCACTGTACACCTATTTGCCGGACGAAAACAGGCTTTCCCCACAGTTTACAGTGAACTTTGGCAACGAAAAGCCAAAGCATGATTACCGCGACTACGGAGATTATTACTATACATATATTTGGGGTGCCAATAACAACCCAAGATTTATGCATATATTCACCGCCATAGTGGTAAACCGAATAGTTGTTGACAAGCGCACTTTAAAGGGAGCATTTTATGAGATGAAGAACGATTATCTGGGCGGCATTGCATTGGATGACCAATGGTGGGCATGGACAGAATACGGGTATGCCGCTTGCATGGATCCGGGTGACCTGCTGGACCTGATAGAGGAACGGCTGGCAGACCCGAAGATTTCTACCGGCAACCGCGAGTTCCTGAACGTCTGGAAGTCTAAGATTTCACCGGATGACAACAGCTATGTGATATTGGAGAAGCGGAAAGAACAAGGTTGGTAATACCATATTGTATCACTATAATTCAGAGATTATGAAATGACTGAAAAAATACGGCTGACGGCTTCCTGTACATAGGCTCCTTCGTTATGGCATGATGATGGAAACAAGAACTTTGTCCATACAATAACATATTATGTGAATGTTGAAATTTGACAACTCTTTTCATCATTTATCGGTAACCGTTTTCCATTCTCCGATAGTGCCTGTTTCCGAGGAGAATACAGCGCCTATCCGGAATAGCTTCCGTGAATCGGTAGCATATTCTCGTGCATAACCTTTGTCCTCAATCTGTTGCAGTGCTTCATCGGCTGTACCGTCCAGCTTGAACTCGAAGATGTAGATATATTGGGGTGTTTCTACGATACAGTCCACCCGTCCCTGGCTCTGTACCTTTTCCGCATATACCGTATAGACACTGATTAGCCGCATGATGAGGTAGAAGGTATATTGGAAATAACGTTCCTTCTCCGTCTCGTCCTCTTTGCGTCGCATGGTGTAGGGGATACTGGCCAGAAAAGAGGTAAAGAGCGTGCATAAGGTGTCCGTTTCTCCAGCTTCCAATGCATCCACCACATCGTCTATCCAGTTGGAAAGTTGCTTCCTGGGTTGCAGGTATGCCGCGACCAGTGCGGTCAGGAATCCGTTCTTGACCTCGTTGTTCGGAAAATCCAGCAGGAACCTGTTCCGTCGCATGTCGTAGTCCTTGATGGTCAGGTAACCGCTCTGATAGATCATCGGTAATGGCCGTTCCACATCGGCCTTATAATCGATGAATTCTTCCGGTGGGTAATATTTCCCTGTAAGTTCGTTCATATTCTCCTTGAAGTGGGCAAGCAGGCGAATCAGATAGGTAGGTGTTCCTGAACTGAACCAGTAATTGCGGAGCTGGAGACTGTCCAGTGCATTGAGCAGGCTGAACGGGTTATATATGTCGGTCAGAGATTCGCAGAAATGATATCCGTCGTATTTCTGTTGTAGGAGCGATTTCATCTTTTCTGTGGAGCAACGATATTTGGTGGCCATGGCAGCTATCGGTTCGGCAAAGTAACTGTCCAGTTCATCCTGAGTAATTCCGCAAAGCGTTTCGTAGCGGGTATCCATGCTGATATCCTTGGGTTGGTTGAACCCGCTAAATACGCTTACCTGCGAAAATTTGGTGACTCCTGTCAGTAGTACAAACTGCAGGTGAGCGTCGGCTACCTTGAATACGGAATAGAAGGCCTTCAGTACATTCCGGTGGCGCTCTTCCAATGTACTATCTATGTCCAGCACATCCAGTATCGGCTTGTCATACTCGTCGATAAGTACTACAGCCCTATGCCCCGTCTGTTCGTGGGCTGATTTGAGTACATCACGGAAACGAAGTCCTGTTTCAAGTTCCCGATTTGTATGTAGTCCATATTGTTTTTCCCATTTGTTTACATAATCCTCCAGCATCGTTTCCAGCACACCTTCCTTTGTAAAGTTTGCTCCGTTGAAATCCACGTGGAATACGGGATGTACATTCCATTCCTTCTCCAGCTTTTCCATGGCCAGTCCCTTGAACAGTTCCTTGCGTCCCAGGTAGTAATTCTCCAGCGTAGATACCAGCAGACTCTTTCCGAACCGGCGTGGGCGGCTCAAGAAATAGATGCTTCCTGAATGGGTTAGGTCATAAATCAAGTGGGTCTTATCAACGTAGACATATCCGTCTTCGATGATGCGCTCAAAACTCTGTATTCCGATGGGGTATTTCATGGCACTTCAAATTGGACTGTTCGTAATCTATACAGGGACATTTCCTATGAAATAAGTCCCTGTACCTGCAAAGATAAAAAATATGTCGGAAGATATGCGTCAAAACCTCGTCTAATCATTATTTGGATTTTTAGACTGTCTATTGAAACTAACGTGTATAGATGGGAGGAAATTGCGATTAAAGGTTGTGTGAAGTATCGAATTGTTTGGGCTGTTTTTTATTATATAAAAGTTTCTGATTAGTGGTTTTATACTTCTATTTTGTTGTAAACTATTGGTATTTAGATGTTTAATGTGAAATATGATATTTAGCGGTGAAAGATGATGTCCCATACGAAAAGCAGGGAGTAGATTTGTATTTCTTGATTCCTTTCTGGATTTTGTAAATAATGGTTCTCTTCTATTTGCATATTTACGATTTGTTCGTATTTTTGCATAAATGGTTAAATCTATTTGTCTATGGAAACGCTTACCCCTCAAGAAGAAAGAGCCATGCAGTATATATGGAAGACCGGCATGTGCTGTGTGAAGGACATCCTGTTTTGCTATCCTGACCCGAAGCCCCGTTATACTAGTCTGGCATCCATCATGAACAGCCTGAAGCAGAAAGGTTATCTGGATGCCAGGCGTTTTGGAAGTACCTATATCTATACTCCGTTGGTCACGGAGGAGGAATATGCCGGAAAATCGGTCGACAGGCTGGTGGAAGACTATTTTGCCGATTCTTACAAGAATATGGTTTTCTTCTGTGCCCGGGAACAGAAGATTTCGAAGAAGGATTTGGATGACATTATCCGTTGTATCGAAGAGCAGAAAGGAGAATAGCTATGCCGTCGTCCCTGCCGATGTATTTTTTTCATGTGAACCTTGGAATCGCGCTTTTCTATGCGTTCTATAGGTTACTCTATACGCGCGATACGTTCTTTATCACGCGTCGGGCTGTACTGATATTGTCGGTATTGGGAGCTTTCCTGCTTCCCTTGCCCGAACTGGCGGAACGCTTTGGCCATGGTTGTAGCCTGTCCTTTGCAACGGATTATTATCGTTCTGTCATTCTGCCGGAACTTGGCGTAACAGTTTCCGGTAGCTCCCTTTCTGATGGTCCTTCGAGCAACATCTTGTTGTACATCTATGTGCTGGGAGCCGGTCTTTGCCTTCTGCGTATTTTGATTCAACTGGTCAGTCTGCTTGTTATGGGTATAAAATCGGAACCGGGAGAGTTACACGGTGTAAAGGTCAGGTTGATTCCCGGCGATGCGGGTCCGTTCTCTTTCTTCGGTTGGATTTTTATCAGCCGGAAGTCTCTGTTCGGACAGGGGCTGGAGGATGTCCTGGTTCATGAGCAGACTCATGTGCGTCAGTATCATTCGATAGATGTGCTGCTGACAGAAACGGCGAACGCACTCCTGTGGGTGAATCCGTTTAGTTGGCTGTTGAAAAGGGAGGTGAGGGAGAACCTGGAGTACCTAGCCGACCGGAAAGTTCTGGAGTCGGGCATTGAGCGTAAGTCGTACCAGTATCATCTGCTCGGCCTCTCCTGCCGTCAGGACAATGACTTGACGAATTCTTTCAATGTCGTTTTCCTCAAACGACGTATCGTCATGATGAACCGCAGGCGGACGGGGATTGTAGGCTATGTCAAATATACTCTGCTGACTTTCCCTGTGCTTTTTCTGCTGATAGCAGGAAACGTGGCATGTACATCTGCACTGACGGAACAGGATTCTCAGGTAGAAACCGTTGTTCTTACCGGGGCAAAAGTAAAGGAGGAAGAGTCTGTAACTGTAGAGGATGAAGTATTCGAGGAAGCAGAACTGATGCCTGAATTTCCGGGTGGAATCAAGAAACTGCTTAATTTCCTGAATAAAAACATTGTATATCCTCAGGCTGCTATCGATGCGGAAATCCAAGGCAGGGTGGTTGTACAGTTTATAGTGGAAAAGGACGGTACGCCGGGGAACTTCGAGATCATGCGTCCGGTTTCTCCGGAACTTGACGTAGAGGTACTCCGTGTCTTGAGACTCATGCCGGAATGGAAGCCTGCTATGAAGAACGGTCAGGCTGTGAGATGTAAACTTACTGTACCGGTAACTTTTAGATTGCAATAATTTTATACCATTATGATGCTTGACATTCCGGTCACTACATTATCATTCTGACACATTGTCAATGCTGTTTGATGAGAATCGGATATTTGCAGCCTGTCGGTCGGTTGGCGATGATTTTTTGAATGAATTTTTATTCATTCGTTTGTACTTCAATGGATTACTGCGGATTTTAACATTTTCCGTCTGTTCATCCGACTTCAGAATTTGAGGGAAAACGACGATTGCAGTCCTGTTTTTCAAAACAGGAAAGCGTTTTACTTCATCCGTCTTCCTGTTTTGTTTGAAACGAACGCACGTTTTCCTTGTTTCGCCCGTCCGTTTTATCTTCCGATTCCGGATTTATCGGTATCAGAAACCGTTGTAAGTAGCTTATTTTAGGAGAAAAAACGTATATTCATTCTGTTCTTATACAATTCTGCTGCTGGATGGAGTGGTATAAAGAAATGAACAGTAAGTATTTTTCTGGATTCTCTATCTTTTGTCAATAAAAATACTTGCTTAGGTATTATTCTGTTTTCAGAGGTTTGGCTTTTTCTATGTTGCGGATAATTCGATGCCGGAGGCTAGGTAATAAGCGGGGTTTTGTGTATTTTTGTGTTCTGGCAAGGGATTGCACTTGCATGTTGAACGCTAAAACTGCCGATTATGGATGTTGTGTTTCATGTGATAGATAAAACGACTTGGGAAAGGACCATTTACTTCGATTATTATTATCATCAGATCAAGTGTAAGTATAACCTGACCGTGAATATCGATATTACCCGTCTGATGAGAAGAAAGAAGGAACGAAATCTGAAGTTCTTTCCGATGATGCTGTACGCCATCATGAAAGCGGTGAATCAGAATAAGGAATTCCGAATGAGTTTCAATGAACAGGGAGAACTGGGATATTGGGACGAGGTAGTTCCCAGCTATACGCTATTTCATGAGGAGAACAAGACCTTTACGGATGTGTGGAGCCCCTATCATGCTGATTTTGATACCTTTTATGAGACTGTTGTCCAGGATATGAAAACGTATGGAAACATAACAGGAGTCATCAAGGCACGTCCCGATCAGCCCAAGAATTTCTGCCCGATATCCAGTCTGCCTTGGCTGAATTTTACAAGTTTCGCACAAGATACCTATACGGAAAGTTCTTTACTGTTTCCTCTCATCAAGTTCGGGAAATATGTTGAGAACGATGGTAAAGTCCTGATTCCGGTTGCAGTCTTTGTCAGCCATGCGGTGGCGGACGGTTACCATACCTGCAAGCTTTTCAACGATATTCAGGAGATTGTAGATACTATGTAGTGACTCTTCGGAGATATCAAAAAGGTGGCCTTTGCTTTTCTTTGGAACATCGGAAAAGCAAAGGCTATTTTATCAGATTCGCTTCAGAAATTCTTCTGCCTGTATCAAGGTTTCGGGCTTGCCGATATCTATCAGCTGGAGGGTGTCGGTCAGGCAACCGCCGATACGGGCTTCCTGACAGTTCTGTAGGTAGAAGTCCATGATGGAGAATTTCCCGCTCCATCCCTGGAA
>ENA-ORTI01001786-ORTI01001786.1-human-gut-metagenome-genome-assembly--contig:-NODE-1786-length-20711-cov-7.756197_pt1 | contig 20711 bp, 15 predicted proteins | sample MGYA00242071_ERZ509191 | MGnify/ENA primary metagenome ERZ509191 (study PRJEB26280, sample SAMEA2338832) | human gut metagenome | biome: human gut; feature: human-associated habitat; material: faeces...
GCCGCCGCGTCCTTATTGTTTCGTCTCTTATGAGCCCGCCACGACCTCGTCGGAGGCGTTGAGCTTCTCCACCTGGAACGATGTGGACGACAGCTCCGCGCCCTGCGCATCCGTCACCGCCACGGTGACGGAGAACAGGCGGGTGGCCCTGTCGTAGTCCACCGCCACCGCAGCCCGCAGGCCGTGGGGATACGCCTTCTTGGGCAGCAGCTTGGTACCGCCCAGCAGGATCTGGCCGTTCTCATCGGTCTGGAAGCCGTCCTTGGCGTCCTCGCCGCCGTGCTCCTGGCTGAAAAAGCCGGTAAGACGACCGGTCTGGTCGTAGAACAGGGTGCCGGAGTAGCGCAGCTCGTCACTGACCGTGGTCTGCAGCGTGGCGCACAGCACCTGGGCCTCCGAGCTGGCCAGCGAGCGGTCATAGCTGCGGACCGCCAGCGATACGCCCACCACCATGCAGGCGGCGACCAGCAGCAGGACCGCCAGCGCGCACAGCAGCTCCACCATGGTCAGGCCGGCTTTCTTCTTCTGTTTCACGGGCAGGTACCTCCTGTTCCGGCGATGCGCGGCGGCAGGTCAATTGCCGTCGTAGGTGTAGTAGCAGTAGCCGTTCTCTGTGGTGTATTTCTCCACGGGGACGGTGAAGGAGCTGGTGCCGCGTCCGGAGGACACGGTGAGGCTGGCCGGCTCCGAGGTGCCGTCGTAGCGCACCGCCACGTCCGCGTCCCGCATCTTGGCGTTGACGCGGGTGGCCGCCACGATAGATGTGGCCAGAAAGGCCATCACCAGTACCACGATCAGCAGGGATACCAGTGTCTCTACCAGTGTTTCACCCCTGCGGGAGCGCAGCTTTTTCATGAGCCCGCCTCCTTTCGATGGATGGTGCCGCCATCGGTCCATGAAATGGTCTCGACGGTGGTGGTCATCTTGTAAAAGCGCTGGTCATTGACAGAGGTGCTGGTGGTGACAGCGCTGGGCATCACCAGCGTCATGCGGTAGGGCGCGTCGGGATCCGTGCTCTCCAGCGCCGCCGTCAGCACGTAGCTGGTCTCACCGCTGTCCAGCGTGTCATAGGCCATGGAGAACGTAGCGGTGACATCGCTGACACGATCGTCCTCCAGATGGAGGGTATAGACGCGGTTCAGCACCGGCTGCCCATCGCGGAGCCGCCCGATGGCGTAGTTGGCGAAGTCGCTGAACGCAAGCTCGGCGGGAATGGTCTGGGTGGTGGTACTGGAGGTATTTTGATTAGGGTTGTAGTAGAACTCATAGCTGACAGTGGCGCTGACGTACTTCATGTCCGACGCCAGAAAGCTGTTTCGGATCAGCTCCGCTGCGGATGTTACGGTCAGGGCCGCCTGCTCCTGCTTCTGGTCGGTGCGCAGGGCGGACACGGCGCTGGAAGCGCCTGCCAGCACCACGGCGCTGACCATCAGGGCCACCAGCATCAGCAGCAGGGCCATCAGCATGGACACGCCCCGCTGGTCATGTAGTTTTCGGCGCAGCGCGTCCATGCGGTGTCACCTGCCTTTCATTTCTTATGGCGCGGGGTCCGCCCCGCAGGGGTAGTTGGTCAGCGTCAGCTGGTATGTCACGCCATTCCGGCGCAGGGTCACGGTGCCGCTGATGTACAGGCGCCGCGGCTGATCCGTCTCCACCGTCAGCAGACGGTATCGGTAGTCGTCCGCCTCAATCACGTCGCCCGCGTAAATGGCCCATCGGGTGCCGTCCAGGGCGTTGCCGCCGCTGTCCACAGCGGTAAGGCCGCTGAGATCCACGGTGAAGTCATTCAGATCGGTGTAGGCATTTCCGGCGAACAGATACAGGCTGCCGGTCTGGCGTTCAAAGTCCGGCGCGGTGACATCGCCGCCCTCGGTGCTGCCGGTGCCCTCGCAGGGCAGGTACACGCCGTTGACGGTGGTGCGGAGCACCGTGTCCTCCTCCACATCGTATACCAGTCCCACCGCGTCGCGGAGGGAACGGGCACTGATGATGGTGGAGGACTGGATACGCTTGGGCACGCCGTTTTCCAGATAGGTGTAGGTACACGTCACGGTGATGGCGGAGTCGCCTGCGGCGAAGCCCGTTACCGGCAGGGTGAAATCACCGGCCTGACCGGCGACGGCGCGGATGTCCGCAGCGTCGCATTCTACCACGGCGGTGCCGTCGGCCAGCGTCTCCGCCGCCACGGACCACCCGATGGTCTCGCCCTTGGCGGCGTCGGCGGTGACGGGATCGCCGTGGCTGTCCCGCAGGGACAGCGTCACGGTCTCGGAGGGTGCGCCGTAGCGCACGGTGACACCGGCGGGCTTGTCGTGGGTCAGGGACAGCACCGCGCCCACGCGGATGGTGAGGTCGGCGGTGTAGCTGCCCAGGGAGGCCCTTGCCACCACCACACCCTCTCCACCGGCGGCGGAGGCGGTGAACGTCACCTGCCAGCAGCCGCTGGCGGCGTCATAGGCCGCTGCGGCGGTGCTGCCGATGAGGGTGTCATCTGCCGGCGTGCCATCCTCGTTCAGCAGGGTAATGGTAGGTGTCTGACCGGTGTTGACGGCGTTGTTTTCGGGGTATAGCCCCACCGTCAGGGTGGGCAGACGTCCGTCGCCGCGGTCTGCGAACAGATCCAGGTCGGCGCTGGTGCTTTCCCAGTACAGGCCGTGCATAGGCCAGGGGCCGTAGTGGACGTTGACCGTGCGGCCAAAGGCATCCAGCTGGGTCAGAATGGTGGGGAAGGGATAGTTCAGGCCGTCCAGCCGTCCGGCGTCAGCGCCGGGGAAGCTGTACTTGCCGTCGATGCGGACGCCATTCTCCTCCACGGTGACGAAATCAAAGGTCAGGGGAGAAGCGGAGACGCCATTGTTCAGCCATGCAGCCAGCTTATCAGGATCTGCCATATCCTGATAGGAGATGTAGGGGGAGCGGTCGTTGGTCAGCACTACGCGGCGGACATCGGAGGTATCCTTCATGTTGATGTTCTTGCCCGCCTTCCAGTCCGCGTCAGACAGATTCCGGAAGCTGGTGTAGTCATTGGTATTCACCACGGCGCTGGTCAGACAATAGCAGTTGCGGATGATGGCGTGGGGGTTGGGGATGGTGTACTGGATGCCATTGTTGTTGTACCGGATGGAGAACGAGTGCAGCATTTCGCCGTTGGAGGCGATGGCAAAGGAGGCGACCACGTGGGTCTTGGCGTTGGTAGTCGTGGGAAGCTTCACATAGGAGTAGCAGTTCTGCACGGTCAGCGGGTTGCTGGTAGTACCCATGCTGCTCTCCAGATTGCCCTGATCGCGGAGGATGACGCCGCCCACGAGACCGGCCACCCAGATATTGGTGGATCTGCCGGTACCGTTGTAGTTATTGCGCATCTCCTCGGCCTGGATGGAGCCGCCGGCGTAGCACTTATCCAACGTTGCGCGGCATACACCGGCGATACCGCCCACACGAAGGTTCCGATAGCCGATATCGTAGCTGATGTTGATGATAATGTCCGTCACGGCGGAGCAGCCGGTGATGTTCATGTTGGTGGCACCCACCAGACCGCCTACGCAGCCGCCGCCCCAACCGGGGTTATTGGCCCGCAGATCGCGGATGATGTAGCCGGACACGGAGCAGTTGGTGAACGATGCGCCATTCTTACCGGCGCCGGCAAAGCCCACCAGACCGCCCATGGCGTACCAATGAGTACCTGCGGCGTCGTTGATCACCTCGTTGCCCTGATCGGAGTACATGATGATATCCTTCAGGTCAGCACCCACGGTGAAGCCGAACAGACCTATGCACTGGGCGGTACTCCGGATCTGGATGTTCCGAATGGTATAGGCGTCACCGTCGTAGTTGGAGGCGAAATAGGCCGCATAGGGCTGAGAATTGGCGCCATTGTCCACGTGAGCCGTGTCCACCATGCTGCCGATAGGGGTGAAGGGATGGTCGTCGGTGCCGCCGAGTCCCTCGGCAACGGCGTCCACGTCATGGCTCTGGACCCAGTAGCGGCGGGTCTCATTGGTGAAGTTGCCCTGTCCCGACGACACGGAGTTGCGATAGCTGCCCAGATAGGGGTACTTGGTGATGTTGTTGTCGGTGGAGCCGGAGACGTAGTGATCCGTGGAGAGGGTGCCGTAGTTCCAGTTGATATTCTGCAGCTGGGACACGGACCGGATCTCGTAGGCGCTGTCTGCCTCGGCCCCGGGCAGCGCCGCGCTTACGGGCAGGGAGCCTATGCCGTCGATGCTGACGCCGGTGAGAGTGATGGCATCGGCGAAGAACGGGCACACCGAGTAGGTGTAGCTGCCGCCGCCGTAAGACAGGGTCCACTGGCTGTTGACGTCGGCGCCGGTGAGGTACATGGTATCCTCACGGGTCCAGCTGACAGAGCCGTCACCGGCCGTCCGGCTGACGGGGCCGGTCTCGAAGGCCACAAAGGAGTAACCCTTCATCTGGGCGGCCAGCGCCTGCTCCACCTCGCTGCGGCGTGTGCCGGTACGGCAGTTGGTGAATCGATAGCTGATGTCGGCGGCGGAGGTGACGGTATCCGTGGCGCAGAAGTAGCCGTAGCCGTAGCGCGTCACCACACCGCCATCGTTGTGCTGGGTACACAGGGAGCTGCCGGAGATGGGGGTGCCGTCGTCGGTACCCACATAGCTCAGGTGATAACCGGCGCTGCCGCCGGACTCATACTCCCAGTAGAATACGCCCAGCGTGCCGATGTGCTCCAGCGTGGGCCACTGGCCGTAGTGAACGACGCGATTGGCGTCATTGCGGACCACGGCAGGGTAGGGATAGCTGTCCGTGCCGTCGTAGCGGGTGACAGCGGCGCGGGAGAAGCCGGACAGCCGCAGCTTTTCCAGCTCCGCGCCGGTGATGGGCCGTCCCGCGGCGCTGCTGCTGAAGCTGTTGGCGGCGGTGTTGTAGGCGTACAGGTGCCCGCCGTAGGAGTAGGTGCCGCCGTTGAGGTAGCAGCACTCCAGCGCGCCGCCGCCGATACGGGTCAGGCCGTAGACCTCCGCCTCACCGGCGGCGGTCAGAGCCGTGGCGCTGTAACAGTAGCGCAGACTGCCGCCGTTGTTGCTTCCGGCGAAGCCGCTCAGCCACACGGTGCTGCTGCGGACGTCCTTGGCGAACAGGGAGCCCAGCGCGTAGGAGGACTGGATGGCGCCGTTGTTGACACCGGCCAGTCCGCCGGCATAGACCGAGGCGTTGTAGGCCGAGACAATGACGGAGGGGCAGTTGGCCTCGCTGGAGAAGATGCCCAGCGAGCCGTTGCGGGACGAGCCGCTGGCGAAGTTGCCGCCCACCAGCCCGCCGATATAGAGTGTGCTGTAATTGTAGGCTACCAGGCCGTAGTCGCGGCTGCCGGAGAAGCCCACGAAGCCGTAGCCGGAGGCGGCGCAGTTGGCGATAATGCCGTAGTTCCGCCCGGCCAGCACGCCTGCATAGGTGCGGACGGTGCTGCCGTTCAGCTGACCGTACACCCGCACGGCCTCGCTGCCGCTGGCCATCAGCACGGTATTGCGTACCTGGCCGCTGCGGGCTACGGTGGCGAACATACCGATGCTGCCGCGGCTGTCGGACACGAAGGACACGCCGGTAATGGTGTGGCCGTCGCCGTCGTACTGGGCCGCGAAGCCGTTGGCACTGTCGATGGGCGCCTGCTGCCGGACACTGGTGTAGGCCGTGTAGCCGGACCAGTCATAGGTGGCATAGTCGATGTCCCGCTCCTGCAGATAGGTGCTGGAGCCGGTACCGGCGGCGTAGTTGGTGTAGTACAGGCTCAGAGCGTAGAGATGGCGTGCGGTGCGGAGATAGATGGTATCGGGCGTACCGGTGCCGGTGGTGACGCTCTTGGCGAAGTAGGGGTTGAAGTAGTAGGTGCGGCTGCCCACTGTCACCTCCTGCCGGAAGGCGGCATGGGTGCCGGAGGGGGCCGTCACGGCGGCGGGGAACGTCACAGGGAACAGATAATAGGCCTCACCGTTGTAGTAGGCGGTGTGCCGCGTGCTGGCGGAGGTCAGGGTGATGCTGGACGTACCGCAGGAGACGGTAAGGCTCCAGCCTGCGGCAGGCTGCTGGGACAGGGCCACGGCGTAGCCGTCGCCCACGATGGTCTTTGTCTCGGACAGACTGTCCACATTGCCGCCGAAGAAGCCGTAGGTGCCGTCGCTGTATACCTCGTAGTACACCAGCGCGTCGGACTCAAACTGGGCCTGCCAGTCACCGTAGTGTTCCAGCGCTGTCAGTCGGGGGTAGGAGTAGGTGCTCAGGCCCTGATTCAGCAGGTTGTAGGGATGGCTGTCGCTGCCGGAGGGCGCGGTAAACACGCCGTACAGCCGGTTGATGTCGGCGCGGAATGCATCGCTGCACAGCTGGTCGTAGGTGCGGCCGTCGGTGCCCTCCAGCGCCGTGTAGTTGTCGGACAGGTCGCCCCGCAGATAGAATACGTGGTCGATGGCCGTGGCGGCGCTTCCGGCCAGCCCCACGGCGGTGGTATAGATGTCCTGTGCGTCGCCGTAGAAGGCGCAGGCGCTGTACGTGGCCTCGGCGCGGTCCAGCGTGCCGTTGACCAGACCGGCAGCGCGGGTCCCGGCAGTCTGATAGCCCACGGCATAGCAGTTGGTCAGGGTGGTATAAGCCCCCTGAGCCGCGCCGCCCACCAATCCGCCGGTGACGGGCGCGGTGAGGTAGCAGTCGGCGTAGGAGCCGGTGACGGAGACATGAGCGCCTGCATAGCCCACCAGTCCGCCGGCATTGGCGCTGCCGCTGACGGTGGTGGCGGCGAAGCTGCCGCGGATGGTGAGCTCCTGACCGGACACACCCACCAGACCGCCTGCCTGCCCGCCGGTGATGCGGGCGGGCACACCGGCGGCGTCCTCGGCGGTCATACCGGCGAGGTCGCCCCGCCGTGCGTTGAGGTACACGGCGCAGTCGCTGATGGTGACGGCCCCGCTGGCGCGGCCAATGAGCGCGCCTGCCGCACCGGCGGCGGCAGTGGCCTTGACGCCGGTGAGGGTCACATGGTCGATGCTTCCGGCGAAGCTGGAGAACAGTCCCACGTCCGCTGTGCTGGCAGAGGACACGGTGAGCCCATAGATGGAGGACTGCACGGCAGTGCTGTCCTCCAGCTGGGAAAGGCCGGTGTACCGGGTGAGATTCTGATTGGTGATCGGCGTGAAGGACGGCCCATAGCAGGAGTACCAGTCCTTATCATCGGTGGTATCGTCCGTAAAGGAGATGTCGCTGATCTGCACGGCGGAGGTGATGGTGGATGCCGCATGGGAGGCGGCGTCCAGATTCTGCAGGTGGCGGCCGCAGGAGATAAGGGCGGTGGCGCTGTCGGTGCCATAGTCCGTGCGGTCGTCGAACAGGCCGTTGGTCACGGCGGAGACGGACACCTGATCCACCAGCGGATCGTCGCTGCTGGCGGTGAGCGTCACGGTGATGGGTACGCCGCACAGCAGCTTGCCGCCGGTCTGGGCATAGAACCGCGTGCTGTCGCGGGTCAGATCATCCAGCACCCAGGTATAGCGGTACAGGCGGCTGCCCTGCTGGTACAGCTGGCTCTGGGCCAGCTTTTTCGTGTAGGTGCTGTTGCCGTCGGACAGCTGGATGGTCAGGGTGATAGGCTGCTCCGTGGGCCGGTTGCAGTAGAACGTGGCGGTGAGCTTCTCCGCATTCTCGATGGTCAGGGAGGGCTGGAGCGTGCCGGTCTGCTGGGTCTGGGCGATGTCACCGCCGTAGTAGCCCACCTTCGCGCCCATGCGGCGGCGGTACTGATAGCTGCGGTAGTCGTCCAGCGTATTGGGGTCCGGCAGGGGAGAGGCGCTGTAAAACACGGCGTAGACGCTGCCGCTGTCCGGTGCGTACTCGATGTACCAGCAGCCGTCCCACAGCTCCGCGTCCACGGCGGACATGGGCAGGATGGCGGCTGCCGCCGTAGTCTCCTTTTCGGCGGCGGTGTTGGCCAGCACGTAGCAGAACGAGGTTTTCTGGGATTCCTCGTCCGCGTCGGAGGGCGGGAAGGGCATGGTCACCACACCGTCGGTGCCGGGCTGGTACCAGTCCTCCCAGCCGGCGGCATGGAGCTCCGCCATCTGCTTCTGAGTAGCGGTGTACAGGAGCTCCGCTTTACTGTCCAGTTCCCGCTGGCGCAGGTCAAGGCGCAGGCGGCCAAGAGAAAAAACGGCAATAAGGCCCACGATGGCCAGAATGCCGACCACAGCCAGCAGCTCGACCATTGTGAAGCCGGCGCTTGCCGTTTTGCTCTGCATTGTTTTGTTGTGATGACAGGTAAGACGGGTCATGCTCTGCTCCTGTAAAACAAGTCCTGATAAAACAAGCCGGTGAAAAGCCGCGCGGCAGCGCAGGGTGTCAGGATGCGCTGCCGGTGCTTTGCAGTTCGAAATAAGTGATGGTGAGGTTCACCCTGGTGCCGTGCTCGGCGTCCAGATCCAGGGTCACGTCGGAGATGAGGTTGACATAATCGCTGCCGTGGAGCGCATCCATCACGGCCCTTGCGGCGGTGTAGGAGCCGCAGGTATATTCCAGCGAGATAGGACGGCAGATGATGCTGCCGCCGTCCTCCAGCAGGTAGGTGCTCCCGAAGCTCAGGGTGTAGTCCACCGTGCCGGACAGGATGGTGTTCAGCTCCACCAGCAGCCGCTCGGAGTTGTCATAATCCGGCAGCGGCTTGGCGTCGGGATCGGCCAGCAGCGTCTCCAGCTCCTGCTGCATCTGGCGCATACGGGACAACCTGGCGCTGTTGGTCAGGATGGCATCCTGCTCCGAGGCGGTTTGGGCGTTGAGGTCGGCGATGGAGTCGTTGATGGGGGTGAGGATCAGCTTCCAGTAGCCCACGGCGATGACCAGCACGGCCAAAATCACCAGCAGGACCTTTTCGCGGGTGGTAAAAACATGTCTCATGCGGCAGCCTCCTTATCCGCGGGCTGGAGCGTGATGGTCACGGAGAAATCCAGCAGATCGGTACGGGACAGCCGGGGCGTAGCGGCGATGGTCAGCGATGCGCTCTTGACGATGGGCTGCTGCTGCACACGCTGGAACATGGCGGAGATCTGCTCCAGATCCATGCCGGACATGGTGATGATGGCCACATCGTCCTCCACCAGCACGGTTTTCACCGTGCCGTAGGGCATCAGATACCCCTCCAGCAGGTCCAGCACCTCCAGCCGGTCCACGGGGATGTAGAACGGGGAGTCCTCCTCCTGCATCCACGTGCGGGAGTAGGTGCGGTACTGCAGCTCCACGTTGTCGTAGTCCGCCAGCGCCTGCTGCATCTGGGTGTACTGGGAATGCACGGTGTTGTAGGCATTCTCTGCCGCCCGCTGGCGGTCCAGCTGGCGCAGTACGCCGAAATTGGCCACGCAGAAGCTCAGCACCACGATGAGTACCAGCCCCAGCGTCAGCGTCAGGGTGCTGCGGGAGTGGGATTCCCGCTGGGCCAGATTCACGGTGCGCTTGGTGGGATATTTGGACGCCTTGACGGGGAGACTCTTTGCGCTGTTGTCTTTTTTCATAGCAGTGCGGCCTCCTTACGCTTGCAGGGCGCAGCCCAGAGCTCTGGTGTAGAGCCACGGGGCGTCCGAGCCGGTGTCCGGCATCAGGTCCGCTGCGGGCAGCACCTCCAGATCCGCCACCTCGCGGATGGCGTCGCCGATGTGGCCCACCGCCGCGCCGCCGCCGCACAGGTACACGCGGCGCAGCGCCTGCTGCCGGTTGTTGTAGTTATAGAAGTTGACGGCCTTGGTGATCTCCGCCGCCATCCGGTGGTACAGGTCCATGCTGGCAGGGTCCGTCATGGCCCCCTCGTAATTGGACAGCATGTGGGTCAGGGCGATGTGTTCATCCACGCCCTGCCGCTCGGAGATGGAGCGGATGAGGTCCAGCATGCCCAGATCGATGGTGCGGCGGGTGATGAACCGGTCGTCCCGCAGGATGAACATACGGATACCGGCGTGACCCACGTCCACCAGACAGTAGTCCCGGCTCTCCGGCTGGGTGCGGCGGATGCAGTCGGTGAGCAGCGCGGCGTAGGCCGCCTCCTCCGGCAGGGCCAGCTTCAGCTTGAAGCCCGCGCGGTTCATCATGCTGCGGTAGTCCTCGATGGTGGTTTTCAGGGTGGCGCAGGCGAACAGCTTCATCCGGGTGACGCTGTTGTCCTCGCCGCGAACCAGCTCCTGCACGGCGTAGTCAAAGTAGTAGCGGCTCTTCTCCTGGGTCAGGTAGTCCTTGAACTCGAAGGGCAGGTTATACGTCAGCTGGCCCTCGGTCATGGGGGGCAGCTCGGTGATGCGGGTGAATACCAGCGGGGCCGGCAGGATCACTGCGGCCTGCGCGCTGCGTGGCAGGTTATTTTCCTTGGCCAGCTGGCGCAGGAGATCGGCCATGGCGTCCATGGACACGATGGTGCCGCCCCGCACCAGCCCATCGGGCACCGGCGCGGAGACGGCGGCCTTGCAGACGCCTCCGGCGCACCAGACCAGCTTGATCTGGGCGGAACCGATATCAAAAGAGACGATATTTCCGGTCATAGGCAATACCTCACTTTCAGAACAGACTCAGATAGGCGGCGGTGATGGCGTCGCCCCACAGAAGCGTCAGAATGGCGGCGGCCGAGATGGAGGGCCCCCAGGGGATGAGCCGTGCGTCCCCCTCCGTGCCGCGGCGCTTCAGGGTGACCAGGGCAAATACAATGCCCAGCGCACAGGCCAGCAGCAGACACAGCAGGTTCTTCATCCAGCCCAGATACAGACCGGTGAGGCACAACAGCTTGATGTCGCCGCCGCCCATGGCATCGGTTTTGCGCAGTTTTTCGTACAGCAGCACCACGATCAGCAGCCCGCCGCCCACGGCGAGACTCCCCAGCAGGGCGTCCAGCGCCTGCCCCTTCGGGTCGGGCAGCAGGAAGAAAAACGGGATGCGCAGGATGGCCCCCGCCGCCACAAAGCGGTCGGGGATGATATACCCCTCCAGATCCGCGAACGCGCAGGCCAGCAGCACGCAGGCCAGCAGCAGCGCTTCAAGCATCTGGAGCGAAATATCATAGCGCAGGAGCAGGGCCGTGAACGTCACCGCCGCGGCAGCCTCGCCCCACACATGGCGGGCCGACAGCTTCGCGCCGCACCAGCGGCAGCGGCCCCTGTGAACAAGATAGCTGACCACAGGGATGAGATCCCCCGCCGTCAGCACATGCCCGCACACATCGCAGTGGGAGCGGCCGCGGAGCACGGACTCCCCGTGTACCACGCGCCATGCCATGCAGTTGAGGAAGCTGCCCATGCACGCGCCCAGCAGCGCTGCCACAAGGCAGCAGTAGACGGTGAAGGCAGGGGTCAGATACAGCATGGCAGTCTCCTTCTGGATACCCGTACCACAGGAGCCGCAACCCCCCGGCTCCTGTGGTGCAGAGTAATGTGTGTTTGCATGGGTTGTAAGTACTTCAGCAGGTTCGCTTAGTTGCCGGGTTCGGTGGAGATGGCAAAGTGGTTGGCAGCGGCGTCGAAGGTGTAGACGACCTTATGGCCCTTATCCCAAGCGGCGACGGACTGACCGGCGATCTCAACAGCGGCGCCGGGCTTGCCCTGGCAGGTGTAGTCGTTGGTGCCGGCGGCGGCCACGGAGCCGTCCTTCTGCAGGTACAGGGTGGCGCTGTCAGCAACGTCGGTATCACCGGCGATCAGCTCGGCCATGGCGGAGGCGTAACCGGCGCGGATGTTGGCCTCATCGGTGGCGACCTTGGCCTTGTTCAGGGAAGCGGTGAAGGTGGGGATGGCGATGGCGATCAGCACGGCGATGATGGCCACGACGATCAGCATCTCCATCAGGGTAAAGCCCTTTTCATTCTTCTTAAGCAGCTTAGAAATCATGTCTTTTTTCCTCTTTCTATATAATTTATTTATGCAGCCGCCTGTTTAGGGTTGAGGGAAGGCGGGATACAACGAGCTTAGGCAATGCTGCCGTACATGGTGAACATAGGCAGGTAGACGGCCAGCAGCAAAATGACGGTGATGACCGCCAGCGCGATGGTGATGACCGGCTCCATCAACGACAGCAGCCGCTGGGTGGTGACGCTGACCTCGTTGTCGAAGTAGTCGCCGATGACGGTGAGAGTCTGCTCCATGTTGCCGGAGCGCTCGCCAACGCCGGTCATTTCCGTCAGCAGACGGGGAAATGTGGGATCGGCGGCCATGCAGCCCGCCAGATCGCGGCCCTGTTCCACGCCCTGCCGCACACGGCGGACGGAGTCGGAAAACAGGTAGTTGTTGATAACGCCCGCCGTCACCTCCAGACTGCGGGTGACGGGCAGACCGGCGGCCAGCATGGTGGCCATGGTGGAGGCGAACTGGGCGGAGGCGCTAATCTGGTGCAGCCGCTTCAGCGGGGAGCGCTTCAGCTTGCCTGCCGCCAGAAACATTCGCCCCCGGTCGCTGCGGCGCAGCAGCAGCCTCACGATACAGAACGCCAGAATCATGAGCACGAATATCCACCAGTAGTGCAGGAAAAAGTTGGAAACGGCGATAAGCCCCCTGGTGATGGGCGGCAGGTCGCTGCCCAGCTCGGCAAAGGCGGAGGTGAACATGGGCACAGCGAACAGCATGATGACCATGAACACAATGGCCGCCACGATCAGCACCAGCACGGGGTACGTCAGGGTGCTGACCAGCTTGGCGTGGGTCTTGGCGGATTTGTCGTAGTATTTGTGGAGCCGGTCGAAGCACAGCTCCAGCGTGCCGGACTGCTCACCGGCCCGAATGGTCTCGACAAACGTGACGGGGAAGGCGGTGCCGGCGTTGGTAAAGCTCTGGGCCAGACTGTATCCGCCGCTGACATCCTCGGCCACGTGCTCCAGCACCCGTTGGATCTCGCGGCTGCGGGCCTGGGCCGCCACCATCTCCACGCACCGGTCGATGGGTAGTCCGGAGGTCAGGATGATGGCGAACTGGGAGCAGAGGATGGCCAGCTCCTTGTCCTTGATGCGGTGGGAGCCGAAGCTGACGCCGCCCTCCTTCTGCTCCGGCACGGCCTCGATCTTCGTGACCACAGAGCACGTCTCCCGCAGCTGGGACACGGCCTCAAACTCATCGTAGGCCTTGATGACGCCGGATACCCTGGCGCCGTCGGGGGACACGCCTTTGTACTTATAGGTGGTCAAGGAAGTTCACCTCGCTTTGTGTGTCGGAAGGGGGGTAGGGTCAGAAGCTGCGGGCGCTCTGGAACGCCTCACGGTCCCGGGCGTAGGCCACGGCGGTGTCGAAGGCCACGGTGCCCTGCTGTACCAGCTGGCGCAGGGCCTGGTCCATAGTGATGCTGCCGTTCCGCCCGCTCAGGGTGATGAAGCTCTCGATCTGGGGGGTCTTTCCCTCACGGATGAGGTTGCGGATGGCGTCCGTCACGACCATGATCTCGCAGGCGGCGACGCGCCCGCTGCTGGCCCGCCGGGGCAGCAGCTGCTGGGACAGGACGGCCCGCAGGGTAGTGGACAGCTGAAGACGTATCTGCTGCTGCTGGGCGGCGGGGAACACATTGACCATGCGGTCCACCGCGTCGGCAGCGGAGTTGGTGTGCAGGGTGGCGAACACCAGATGGCCTGTTTCCGCGGCGGTCAGCGCCGTCTCGATGGTGTTCAGGTCCCGCATCTCGCCGATGAGGATAACATCGGGGTCTTCGCGGAGGATGGCCCGCAGGCCATCGGCATAGGAGCGGGTGTCCGCGCCGATCTCCCGCTGGTTCACGATGCAGCGATCCGGCACGTAGACGTACTCGATGGGGTCCTCCAGCGTGATGATGTGGGCGTTTCTGGTGTGGTTGATGCGGTCCAGCAGGGCCGCCAGCGTGGTGGACTTGCCGGAGCCCGTCTCACCCGTGACCAGCACGATGCCGCTGCGGTAGGAGGCGAAATCCGCCACCACAGGCGGCAGGGACAGCTCGTCCAGCGAGGGGATATGGTCGGCCAGCAGACGGATGGCGGCGGAGACGCTGCCCTGCTGGCGGAACAGATTGACGCGGGTGCGTCCCCCGTCGGGGAACGAGCGGGCCATGTCCAGCTCGCCGATGTCCGCCATGGTCTCGTATTCCGCACCGGCCAGCTCACGGGCCAGCATCTCGCAGTCGGCGGCGGTGAGCACCTCGCCGGTGAGGTCGGTAACGTTTCCGTCTACACGGCACTTCGCCGGAAGGCCGCAGACGATATGAACGTCGGAGGCCCGCATGGCGCGCGCCTTCTCAATGAGCTGATCCAGTGAAAGCATAGGCTCCTCTTCAGTCGATGGTGGAGTGGATGGCGCGGGCGGCCTCGGCAGCGGTGGTCTCGCCGGAGAGCACCAGCGCGCGGCAGTTGTCCCGCATGGACGTAAAATCGGTGTCAGCCGCGGCCTTCAGCAGCGCGTCGTAGTCGGCGCCCTGGCTGATGAGGCGGCGCAGCTTGTCATTGACGGTCAGGATCTCGAACACCGCGCGGCGTCCGTGGAAGCCGGTGTGGCGGCACTCGGGACAGCCCTCGCCGCGGTAGAAGGTGATGTCCGCATCGGCGGGCAGCTTCAGCAGCGACAGCTCCTCATCGGAGGGGCGGTAGGGCTTTTTGCAGTGGGGACAGATGCGCCGCACCAGCCGCTGGGAGATGACGCCGCGCAGGGCGTTGGCGATGAGGTACGGCTCTACGCCGATGTCCACCAGGCGGGGAATGGCGGATACGGCGTCGTTGGTGTGCAGCGTGGACAGCACCAGATGTCCGGTGATGGCGGAGCGGATGGCGATAGAACCTGTCTCGCCGTCGCGGATCTCGCCCACAGAGATGATATCGGGGTCCTGGCGCAGGATGGCGCGCAGGCCCGCGGCAAAGGTCATACCGGTCTTTTCATTGATCTGGCACTGGCTGACGCCGGGAATGTCGTATTCCACGGGGTCCTCCAGCGTCATGATGTTGGTCTCCTCGCTGCACAGCTCCTGCAGCATGGCGCACATGGTGGTGGACTTACCGGAGCCGGTGGGGCCCACGATAAGGATCACGCCGGAGCTGTTCTGCAGCAGGGCCTCATACTTCCGCAGGTCGTCACCGGTGAGACCGATGGCTTCCTTACTGATGTCGCGGCGGGACTTGTCCAGCAGACGCAGCACCACCTTCTCGCCGTAGATGGTGGGCATGGAGGAGATACGCAGGTCCAGCTCGTGCTGGTGGATATGCACCATAGCGCGGCCGTCCTGGGGGATCTTGCGCTCGGAGATGTTCATGCCGCCCATGATCTTCAGGCGGGAGATCACGGTATTCTGCAAATTGGCGGGGACGGTCAGCATCTTGTGCAGCAGTCCGTCGATGCGCATACGCACCACCATCTCTCCGTCCTGAGGCTCCAGGTGGATGTCGCTGGCCCGCTCGTTAAATGCCCGCTCGATGAGGGAGTTGACGAAGCGGATCGTGGGCGCGGCGTCGGTGTCCTCGCGGCCGCCCGTCATCTGGGCGGGCACGATGTCGCGGCCGTTGTCGCCGGCCGCCCGCTTCATCTCCTCGATGACGCGCGCGGTGCCCTCGTTGCCGTACAGGGTGGCGATGGCCTGCTCCACGGCGCGGCGGGTGGCGATCATGGGTACGATCTGCCTGCGGGACGCGGACTTCAGCTCCTCCTGAGCCACGAAGTCCAGAGGATCACTCATCGCCACGTACAGCTCGTCCTTTACCAGCTTCACCGGCACCACGCAGTACTTTCTGGCGATGGCGCGGGGCACATATTTGGCCAGCTCCACCGGAATAGACACGCGGGTCAGGTCGATATAGTCCACGCCCAACTGCATCTGCAAAGCGTCGATGAGCTGCCGTTGGGTAATAATGCCGCTGTCGATGAGCACGTCGCCCAGACGCTGACCGCTCTGCTTCTGGGTCTGCAGGGCGGTCTGCAATTGTTCCTCGGTGATGGCGCCGGCGGCGATCAGCAGATCGCCCAAACGCATATAGGCCATGTGCGGTCTCCTTTCCAATGGAATATCTGATGTATGATAGCAGGGGAAACGCCGCGCGTCTGTTGCAGAAATCACAATGCGGCGAAAAAACGATATTTTCAGGAAAAATTCTGGTTTTGCAGGGAATTTGCACCGTCCACAGCCCTGCCCACCATGTGCGGACAAAAACAGACGCATCCTACACGCCCGCAGGACAAATTGGAAACGCCTTCCTGTGCATCTGGAAATATCTGTATGCGCTGGAAAAGGGTGGCAGTGCGCACCCTATACTTTTTCCATAGAAATCCCTGTTATACGCGGGAAGCTCCGCAATTTTTGGCATTTATGCCGAAAATTCTCGAAAGTATTACAATAATGGCATGAAGTATGCGGAGTTTCAAGTACGGAACCGTAGTTTTCCTAACGAATTATTAACATAAAACGCAAGAAATGGACGAAACGCTGGCAGCACAAAAGCGCCTTATCATCCGTCCCGCCGTCCTGCAAAATAAAGACATCTGAAGGATGCGCACAGGGGGAGGGAGACCCCGCAGGGCTCCTCTCTCCCAACCCATCCGGAGAAGGCACTTGCATTTTTCCCCGCGGATGGTGTATGCTACGGGCAAGGAACCGGCGGAGGGCGCGAAAGCGGCGTCCCTCCCTGCATATAATAAAGGAGAATCGTTATGTACCATGTGAAGGTTTTGAAGGCGGCGGACGCCGAGGCCGCAGGCCGTCTGGCGGCGGACCAGCTCCAGCAGGCGGTGTGCGCCAAGCCTGCCTGCGTGCTGGGCCTGGCCACCGGTGCTACCCCCATCCCCCTGTATCGGGAGCTGATCCGGCGGGAGCAGGCGGGGCTCATGGACTTTTCCCGCGTCCGCTCCGTGAATCTGGACGAATACAAGGGCCTTGCCCCCGACCATCCCCAGAGCTACCGCCGCTTCATGCAGGAGAACCTGTTCGACCACATCTCCATCCGGCCGGAGAACACCTGGGTGCCGGACGGCATGACCACGGACGTGGATGCCATGTGCGACGACTACGAGCGCACCATCGAGGAGCTGGGCGGCGTGGATCTCCAGCTGCTGGGTCTGGGCCACGATGGCCACATCGGCTTCAACGAGCCCTGCGATCATTTCCCTGTCCGTACCCACGAGGTGGCGTTGACGGAGTCCACGCGGCGGGCCAACGCCCGCTTCTTCGCCGGCGGGGATGAGGTGCCCACCGCCGCCTACACCATGGGCGTGGGCACGGTGATGGCTGCCCGCCGCGTGCTGATGATCGTCACCGGCGCCGACAAGGCGGCCATCCTGCGCAGGGCGTTCTGCGGCCCCGTGACCCCTTGGGTGCCCGCGTCCATCCTGCAATTCCACCCCGACGTGACGCTGATCTGCGACGAGGCCGCCTGGAGCGGCATGAAGGCGTGATGGGTGCCGCCTATCTGGGCGTCCCCTGCGCGGTGAAGAACCGCCCAGCCCTGGACGCGGCCTACCTGCCCTTTGCTCCGTGGCGGGACGCTTATTTGAAGGAGGCCCATCGCCCCGTCCGCATCGCCGTGGAGCGGCAGGAGGGCCAGGTGGCCGTGTTCGATACCCGCCTGCGGGGCGTGACAGATCCCGCCGACCTGCGCTTTTTGGAGCGCACCGTGAAGCTGCTGCTGTGGAGCGTGGGCGGCTGGCGGGTCCGTATCTGCGGCTGTGACGGCCTGACCCGCCGCTTGGCGGATATATACGGGTCCCACGGCTCCCGGGCCTTTGACGCATCGCTGATGGAGACGGTATTCCGGCGTCCCTTCACGCTGGAATCCGTGGAGGAGCGGGACTTTCCCGCCGCCCGCAGCGGCGCGCGGAAGATCGGCGGCCACCTGGGCGGCTGCCGCATCGGCTTCGACGCCGGTGGCTCCGACCGGAAGGTCTCCGCCGTTATCAACGGCGAAATGGTCTATGCCGAGGAGGTGGTCTGGCACCCCAAGACGCAGCCGGACCCCCAGTACCACTACGACGGCATCCTGTCGGCGCTCCGTGCGGCGGCAGCCCATCTGCCGCGGGTGGACGCCATCGGCGTGTCCTCCGCCGGTGTGATTTTGAATGATTCCCCTATGGTGTCGTCTCTGTTCGTGCAGGTGCCTCCGGAAAAGCACGAGCTGGTCCGCACCATCTATACCCGCGCCGCTGCGGCGCTGGGGAACGTGCCGGTGGCGGTGGCCAACGACGGCGATGTCACGGCACTGGCGGGAGCCATGAGCCTGCGGGACACCTGCGTCATGGGCCTCGCCATGGGCACCAGCCAGGCCGCAGGCTACGTGGACGGGGAGGGCCGCATCCTGGGCTGGTTCAACGAGCTGGCCTTTGCCCCCGTGGACCTCAGCCCGCAGGCGGCGAAAGACGATTGGTCCGGCGATACCGGCGTGGGCGGGCAGTATTTCTCGCAGGACGCCGTGATCCGACTGGCTCCTGCCGCCGGTATTTCGCTGTCGGAGACGCTGACCCCTGCCGAAAAGCTCAGCGCCGTGCAGGAGCTGGCCGCGGCGGGCGATCCCCGGGCGCTGACGATTTTCCGTGACATCGGCGTGTATCTGGGCCACACCCTGCCGCTGTACGCGGGGGTGTACGAGTTGAAAAATCTGATGGTGCTGGGCCGCGTGGCCTCCGGCATCGGCGGCGAGCTCATCGTATCCGAGTGCCGCCGCGTGCTGGCGGAGGAGTATCCGGCGCTGCGCGTTTCCGTGACCCTGCCGGACGAGCAGTTCCGCCGCGTGGGCCAGTCTGTGGCGGCGGCCAGTCTGCCGGAGGTGTGATATGCGGTTTGAAAACGGTTTGATTTTTGTGGGCGGCCGTTTTGTCTCCGGCGGCTTCTCCGTGGAGGACGGCCGGTTTGCTCACGTGCTGGCGGACGCGGCGGACGGGGAGAGAGTGGACCTTCGCGGCGCGCGGGTCATCCCCGGACTGGTGGATGTACACACCCACGGCAACTCCGGCGCGGACTTCTCCGACGGGGACTACGACGGCCTTGTAAAAATGGCCGCCTATCTGGCAAAAAACGGCGTCACGTCCTTTGCTCCCGCGTCCATGACGCTGCCCTACGACGTGCTGGAAACGGCGTTCCGCACGGCGGTGCGCCTGCACCGCATCGCGCCGAAAGGCTGCGCCCGCCTGCTGGGCATCCAGATGGAGGGGCCTTTCTTTTCCGAGAAGAAAAAGGGCGCCCAAAACGCGGCATATCTCCGCCTGCCGGACTACGATGCCTTCGCCCGCCTGTACAACGCGGCGGAGGGGCTGCTGCGCATCGCGGATGTGGCGCCGGAGCTTTCCGGCGCGGTGGAATTTACCCGCCGCGCATCGGAAAAGTGTACCGTCTCCGTGGCCCACACCGACGCCTCCTACGAGGAGGCCGCCGCCGTTTTTGACGCGGGAGCCACCCATCTGACCCACCTCTATAACGCCATGCCCGGCATCCACCACCGGCATCCGGGCCCGATCGGCGCGGCATCGGAGCGGGAGAGCGTCACGGCGGAGCTGATCTGCGACGGCCACCACGTCCATCCCAGCGCCGTGCGCATGGCGTTCAGGCTGTTCCCAAACCGCGTCTGCCTCATTTCCGACGCGCTGCGCTGCTGCGGGATGCCGGACGGGCAGTACACCCTCGGCGGGCAGGACGTGTGGCTGGAAAACAATCTGGCCCGGCTGGCCGACGGCACGATCGCGGGCTCGGCCACGAACCTGTATCTGTGCATGCAGAAGGCGATCTCCTTCGGCATCCCGATGGAGCAGGCCATCCGCTCCGCGACCATCATTCCCGCGCGCCAGATCGGCCGCGAAGCCGAGATCGGCTCCATCGAGCCCGGCAAGCTCGCCGACTTCGTCGTCTGCGCCCCCGACCTGACCCCCAAAGCCGTCTACCTCGGCGGCGAGATCGTGGAATAAACAAGCTGTACTTCCGGCGGCGCTCCCCAAGGCTCCTCTTCCAGGGGTCGATTCCCCCTATCAGGGGGAAATGTCCCGAAGGGACAAAAGGGGTAGGGATGCTGGCTCGGCGCAGCCGAGACTGAGAGGTTGTCGCAGATTTGCATGAAAAAACCCAAACCGCAAATTCAGTTTGCGGTTTGGAAAGGAAGAAACGAGCACAGAGGATAAGAAGCCTTGCTTGCAAGGATTCGTTCCGTCGTGGTCGTTTCTGACGCGCCTCCGGCGGCCCTATCTTTTCTCTCGCAAGAGAAAAGATAGGGGAGAAAAGAGTGCGTGGGGACGCGTTTGGTGCTTCCTGCCTCTGAATTCAGGCAAGCACCAATGTTTCGGTCTGGCGTTCCACACGAGAGTCACCTTACGGGCGTCTTGGTACGCGCCGCCTGATACGGGGGTATCGGATTTGTAACTGGTTGCCGTAGAACGACTGCCATCAATAGAAGGTGCAGACCGGATTTGCTGGTCTGCACCTTTTTGCGGGGGAGGCTTTGCTTGTATGCGGGAAACCGCCGAAGGTGTGAAAAACTACTTCCAAAGGCCGGAAAAGAATGATACAATGGGGGAGAGGTGATCAAATGCTGAAGGTTTTTCTGGTGGAGGATGAATGCGTCGTGCGGGAAGGGCTGCGCGAGTGCATCGACTGGGCGCGGTACGGCTTTGAATTCTGCGGCGACGCGCCGGACGGCGAGCTGGCGCTGCCGCAGATCCGCAAGCTGCGCCCGGACATCCTGATCACGGACATCAAAATGCCTGCAGCAGACGGCCTTGAGGTGGCGCGCTTTGTCCGCGAAAACTTTCCCCGGACAAAGGTGCTCA
>ENA-ORTI01001791-ORTI01001791.1-human-gut-metagenome-genome-assembly--contig:-NODE-1791-length-20664-cov-3.779368_pt1 | contig 20664 bp, 15 predicted proteins | sample MGYA00242071_ERZ509191 | MGnify/ENA primary metagenome ERZ509191 (study PRJEB26280, sample SAMEA2338832) | human gut metagenome | biome: human gut; feature: human-associated habitat; material: faeces...
TCTGGGGGAAGGGAGGGAAAACCTTTCTCCAGAAAGGTTTTCCCTCCCTTCCCCCTGTTTTCTACGTTAGGAGCAACCATCATGCTGGACAGGCAACAAACGGGTATCGTGTTCAATGTGCAGAAATTCAGCGTCCACGACGGCGAAGGCATCCGTACGCTGGTGTTCTTGAAGGGATGCCCGCTGCATTGCCCGTGGTGCAGCAATCCGGAGTCGCAGCGCCGCGAGCCGGAGCGCGCCTACAACCCCACGCGCTGCCTGACCGCTGCCGTATGCGGGCGGTGCGCCAAAGCTTGTCCGACCGGGGCCGTGAGCATTGTCGGCGGGCTGGTTTGCTTTGACCGCTCGAAGTGTACGGGCTGCAACGCTTGCGTGCGCGCCTGCCCGAGCGGGGCGCAGACGGTGTATGGCGAAACGCAGAGCGTGGATCAAATCCTGAGCCGCGTGGAAGAGGACGGCGTGTTCTATACGCGATCGGGCGGCGGGCTCACCCTGTCCGGGGGCGAGGCGCTGGCGCAGCCGGATTTCGCGCTGGCCCTGCTGCGCGAGGCGAAGAAACGCCATATCCATACGACCATCGAAACCTGTGGGCACTACCCGACCGACGTTCTGGATCAGGCCTGCCGGGTGCTTGATGCCCTGATTTTTGACATCAAGTGCCTCGATTCAGCCCGCCACAAGAAGGCCACGGGGGTGGGCAGCGAACTGATCCTCAAGAACATCGGGCACGTATTCGAGCACTTCCCGGAGCTTCCGGTGCTGATCCGCACGCCGGTCATCCCCGGTTTCAACGATACGGAAGAGGATATTCTCGGTATTCGTGAAATGATTCCCAGGAAGGCCAATATCCGCTATGAAGCGCTGACCTACCACCGCATGGGGCAGCCCAAATACGGCTACCTTGGGCGGCGCTATGAGCTGGAGGGCGTGAAGGCCGATGAAGCCTTCATGAAACGGTTGAACATTATGTTGAAATCCTACGAGAAATAAGAACCTTCATTTTTCTTTAGGCCGTATTGAAGCGTCTGTACCGTTGCCCCTGACCCCTGATTGTACTGGGTTCAGGGGCTTTTTGTACCTCGGGGAACTGCAGGGGAGAAGGAAAAAGGGGCTGGAAGCTGTGTTTTTTTGCATTCATGGAATGATGAACTGTGCAAAAATGCACATATTGATGGTTTCAAACCTTTGATTTGCTGTAATATGGCTGTATTAGGAAGGAAAAGAGGAGTGTGTTTTTTTGCAATGCGGAAGGTGCGTATTCGCATCATGGATTTGAAGCGCTTTCTGTGATGAAAAAAGAACATGTTATTTAAGTGTATTATAAGTCTCAAAAGAATGGATGGAGGACAATATTTCTGCGGACGGGAACGGAAGGGCGGTTATTCGCATGGCAAAGGCTGAAAAACAGCAAGACGGAATCCGAACCTACGGAAAAGATGAAAATAAAAAAGATGAAAAAAGAGTCTGTTAGGTAATTTTATCCGTTTCATAGCAGTAAGGAGTCTTGTTAAATGTTTTTTGTTTCACAAATGGTCCGCCTCTTGCTTTAGGGAAAGCAAAGATCGTCGTCAAGGCGCCACGCCAGACATTCATGCAAAGGGGACCATCGTGAAGATCATCGACTTTCGTTTCCGTCCGAACATCCCTTCCACCGTACAGGGGATGATCGACCATCCCGTCTTCGGCGAGATGCACGCGCTGTTCAAATTCCATGAGCGCGCCCGCTCCCAGCCCATTGAAGACATCGTGCGCGACATGGAAGCGCAGAACGTGGTCAAGGGCGTCATCACCAGCCGCGACGCGGAAACCACCTACGGCATCGCTTCCGGCAACAAGGGGGTTATCCCCTTCCTCGAACAGTATCCCGACCGTTTCATCGGCATGGCCGGGCTTGACCCGCACAAGGGAATGGACGCCATCGACGAGCTGGGGCTTATGGTCGAAACCCACGGTTTCCGTGGCGCGGCCATCGACCCGTTCCTCGCCAAGATTCCGGCCAACCACGCAAAATATTATCCGATCTATGCCAAGTGCTGTGAATTCGACATTCCCGTCGTGATCAGTACGGGCATGGCGACCCTGGTGGACGGGGCCGACCCCGAGCATTGCCACCCCCGGTATATCGACGCGGTGGCCCGGGACTTCCCCAAGCTCAAGATCGTAGTGAGCCACGGGTGCTACCCGTGGGTGAACGAGATCATCATGGTCGTTCAGCGCAACCGCAACGTCTATCTGGAGCTTTCCGAGTACGAGCAGTCGCCGTTCTCCGAAGGCTACATTCAGGCCGCGAACACCATGATCGGCGACAAGGTGATCTTCGCCAGCGCCCATCCGTTTCTCGATTTCAAGGGGCAGATCGCGCTGTACAGGAAACTGCCTTTCAGCCCGCAGGCGCTTGAAAACATTTTTTACAACAACGCCGCCAAGCTGCTTGGCCTTTGACGGTGGCCAGCGGGCAGGTTCCCTCGTATCTTGAGAACCGTTGAACCGCCTTCCCGTTCTGCCGGGGAAGAGCCCGTCACGGTGCTGGCCAACGCCGCATTGGAAAGCTGATTTTGGGAGAGGGGGCGGTACAGGGCCGCCCCGTGCCGGAAGGTCGGGGGGCCGTCCGGCGCGGGAACGAAACAGAGGAATCTCCCACAGGGGGAGACGGGCTTTGTCCCGGTTTGCAGCATCATCTCCATTTCGGGGGAAAAAAGAGGAGGAATTGCATGAGACGTTTTCTTACGGCCTTCGCCGCGGCTGTCCTGATGCTTTCGCTTGGCACCGCCGACGCGGCGGAATACAAGAAGATGACCATCCGTGCCGCTACCGCGAACCCGCAGGGCAGCCTGCATGTGGTCGCCATCGACAAGTTCAAGGAGATCGTCGAGAAGGAATCCAACGGCGCGATCACCGTACAGACCTTCTATGGCGGCTCGCTCGGCGACGAACAGGCCAACGTCAAACAGCTCCGCAACGCCGAGATCCATCTCGCGGTGCTGGCGGACGGGAACCTGACGCCCTTCGCGCCGCAGGCCGGGGTGTTTATCCTGCCGTACATGTTCCCGAAGATTTCCGACGCCGAAAAGCTGTTCGGCAATGAAGCGTTCATGAACAAGACCGCCGACGCCATCGCCAAGCAGAGCCGTACCCGGCCCCTGTCGTGGCTTGTGGGCGGCTACCGCATCATCACCAACTCCAAGAAGCCCATCAACACGATGGCCGACCTCAAGGGCCTGAAGATCCGCGTTCCCGCCGTGGAGCTCCAGCTTGCCGCCTTCCGCTCGTGGGGCGTCGAACCCCATCCGCTGGCGTGGTCCGAAACCTTCAACGGGCTTCAGCAGGGCGTGGTCGACGGGCAGGAAAACCCCCACGCCATCAACCGCGACCAGAAGTTCTGGGAAGTCCAGAAGTACATCACCAACATCCATTATATGCTCTGGGTCGGCCCGATGCTCGTGAGCGACCCGTGGTTCCGCAAGCTCGACCCGCAGACCAAGGCCCTTGTGGAAAAGGCCGCCAAGGAAGCCGCCGCCTACGAATGGAAGTGGTCCGCGGAACAGGATGAAATCGCCCTCAAGGAATGCCTTGCTCGCGGCATGGTCATCAATGACGTGTCCGACGAACCCGCCTGGACGGAGGCCGCCCGCTCCGTGTGGCCGCAGTTCTACGACAAGGTCGGCGGCAAGGCCGTGGTGGATGAAGCCCTCGCCATCATGCAGCAGTAAACGGACGTCCGGCGCGCGGGTTTCGGCTCCGCGCGCCGTCTTCATTCCTTGGAGGACGTATGTCTTTTTTCAAGCAGCTCTACGACAACTTCGAAGAGGGGGCCTGTGCTCTGTTCGTCGCGGTCATGGTTCTCTGCCTCTTCCTTCAGGTGGCCATGCGCATCGCCGTGGGGTCGTCGCTGGCGTGGACGGAGGAGCTTTCCCGCTACAGTTTCCTCTGGGCCGTGTATGTCGGGGCCGCCCTTGCCGTGAAGCGCGGCGGGCATGTCCGCATCACCGCACAGTTCATGTTCCTTCCGACCCGCTGGCGGCTCGTGTTCCGCGCCGTCGGGGACATCATCTGGATCGGCTTCTCCCTTTATGTGGCGTGGATCGGGCTCGCCTGCATCGAAGAGGGCCTGTATTACCCCGAAGTGTCGCCTACCCTCGGCGTTGTGAAGGCGTGGGTGGAATGCATTATCCCGTTCAGCTTCGTGCTGGTGAGCTGGCGCATCGTTGAGGAATACGTCGTGCGCTGGCGGAACGGCACCCTCGGAGAACTGGTTCGTTACGAGGAGGCAGCCTGATGACGCCCCTAGCCATTGCCCTCATTGTCCTTGTCGCCATGTTCCTGCTGGGGCTGCCGATCTTCATGTCCCTGATCATCTCTTCCGTGGTGGCGATCCTCGCGGGCGGGGACATCCTGCCCCTGTCGGTCATCCACAACTCGCTTTTTGACGGCCTGAACCTGTTCCCGCTGCTCGCCATCCCCTGTTTTGTGGTCGCGGGCACGCTCATGGAGTTCGGCAACATCACGCAGCAGATCGTCGACGTGGTGAAGCAGCTTGTGGGCCGCGTCTACGGCGGCCTCGGCATCACCACCATCCTCGCCTGCACGTTCTTCGCGGCCATTTCCGGCTCCGGGCCGGGGACCGTCGCCGCCGTGGGCACCATCCTCGTCCCGGCGATGGTCCGCAACGGCTATTCCAAGGATTACGCTTCGGCGGCGGCTTCTTCCGGAGGCACCATCGGCATCCTGATCCCGCCGTCCAACCCGATGATCATCTATGCGATCCTCGGGAACCTGTCGGTGACCGCCATGTTCACCGCAGGGTTCATCCCCGGGTTCATCGTGGCCTTCGCGATGATCATGACCGCCTACCTGCTGGCGAAGAGGAACGGCTTCAAGGGCGACGAGAACGCCGCGCCCTTCAACATGAAGTTTTTCCTCAGGAGCTGCGGCAACGCCGGGTTCGCGCTGGCGACGCCGTTCATCATCCTCGGCTCGATCTATACCGGCTGGGCGACGCCCGTGGAAGCGTCCGTGGTCGCCATCGTGTGGGCGCTGTTCGTGGGCATCGTGATCAACCGGGTGCTCAGGCCCCGGCACATCTACCGGGCCCTGCTGGAAGGCGCGATGACCTGCGGCGCGGTGCTGCTCATCGTGGGCGCGTCCACCCTGTTCGGCAAGATTCTTACCTTTGAGGAGGCCCCGCAGCGCCTTGCGTCCATCGTGCTCGGCATTTCCGACGATCCCCATCTCGTGCTGCTCATGATCATCGGCGTGCTGTATGTCCTCGGCATGTTCATGGAAACGCTGGCGACCATCATCATCCTCGTACCGGTGCTCCTGCCCATGATCCTCCAGCTCGGTATCGACCCGATCCATTTCGGCATAGTCCTTGTGGTGACCAACAACGTCGCCATGCTGACGCCGCCGCTTGGAGTCAACCTTTTCGTGGCGTCGCGGATAGCGGGCATCTCGGTGGAGCGCATCTCCGTCGCGGTCATCCCCTACCTGATCGCGCTGACCCTGTGTATCCTGCTGTTCACCTACGTCCCGGCGATCAGCACATGGCTGCCCAGCCTTATGGGGTACGGGCAGTAGCCCCGGCGGAGGCGCTTCTTTACGGTTCTGCCCGGCTTCTCCGCCGGGCGGATTCTTTTCCATTATAGTAACAACTTATGATTTCTTGCTTTTCGGCATGTGATGGGGCATAAGGAGAAGATGCTTCGAGAAACGATTCACAAACTAAGAACGGACATGTAATGTTGCAAGAGTATCTTGATCAGCTTTTTGACGCCTTCAAAGAGGGGATCTGCATCTCCGACGTGGAAGGGACCGTCGTGCATTTGAACAGGCGCCATGCCGAAATCACGGGCATCCCCCGCGAAGAGATGCTGGGGCATTCCGTGATGGAGTTCGTCAGGCGCGGCAGGCTCGACGTGGTGCTGAACCCGGAGGTCATGCGGACGGGGCAGCCCGCCACGCGCGTGCAGACCGTTTCCGACGGGCGGAAGCTGATCCTCGAAGCCAATCCGGTTTTCGACGCGCAGGGCAAGCTGGTGCTGTGCATCACCTTCCTCCGCGACGTGACCATGCTCTCCGAGATGCGGGAGCAGATGAGCGTCCAGAAGGAGCTGCTCGAAGCGTTCCAGCAGCTCAGTACCGCCGGGGACGCGCAGGAGCTTTCCCGCAAGACGCCGAAGCTGTTCACCAGCAGTGCCATGATCAAGCTCTACGGCGAGGTGAACACCATTGCGGAGACGGACGCCACGGTCCTGCTGCTCGGTGAGACGGGCGTGGGCAAGGACGTCATTGCCCGCCGCATCCACGCCCTGAGCCTGCGCAAGAACAAGACCTTCATCAAGGTGGACTGCGGAAGCATCCCCGAAAATCTTATTGAAACCGAGCTGTTCGGCTATGCGGCGGGCACGTTTTCCGGCGCGAGCAAGACGGGCAAGATCGGCCTCATCGAAGCGGCGGCGGGCGGCACGCTGTTCCTCGACGAAATCGGGGAGCTGCCCATGCCCATGCAGACGCGGCTGCTCCGGTTCCTTCAGGACTGGGAGATCATGCGCGTGGGTTCCACCACGCCGAAGCAGATCGACGTCCGCATCGTCGCCGCCACCAACAAGAATCTCGAACGCGCCATCGCGCGCGGGGAATTCCGCAGTGATCTCTATTACCGGCTCAAGGTGGCGGTGATCGCCATTCCGCCGTTGCGCGACCGCCAGGCGGACATTCTGCCCCTCGCACGCATGTTCCTGCGGTTTTACGGCAGCAAGTACCATCGACAGCTGGCGTTTTCCGAAGAAGCCGAATCGCTGCTCCTCGACTACAAGTGGCCGGGCAATATCCGCGAGCTGGAAAACCTTGTGCAGGGGCTGGCCGTGACCAGCAAGGACAGCGTGATCCGGGCCTCGGATGTCCCCATTTCGGGCGTGGCGAAGCCTGCCGCATCGGCGCGCAGGGACGGCCTCGATTTTGAACTCGACGGCAAGACATACAAGGAGATCATGAAGGACCTTGAGAACAAGGTCCTTTCAGCCGCGATGGAACGTTACGGCAGCATCACCGAGGTCGCCAGGCACTTTCAGGTCGACCGCAGTACGATTTTCAGAAAAGTGAAGGAATTGGAGAAAGAAGGGAAGATGCGGTGACGCTTGGGGCTGGGGAGGTGGCCGCTGTACATCGGGAATACATCGGGTGGGGCGGCGATGCTGGCTGTCGGCGTCTTCAGCCCGTTTTATCGCCAGATAGGGAAAGGGCGGGGTATGGATTGCCTTCGGGGAATGCCGTTCCCGATCTTGAAGCCACCCGTGAGGGAGCGCGTCAAGACGGAAAAGGGAGGATGCCCGGCGTTGTTCGGGGGCCTCTTTACGTTCGCCAGAAGTTTTTTGAGCCCCCGGTGCTGTTTCGAAGGCTCGCCAAGCCTCCGTTTTATGGATACGGCGCGTGCTGCGGACGTAACGAAGAATGGAATACAGTCAATAGGATGTGGAGGGGGAAGCATGGATTCGGCCCTCCCGCCGCATGAAGGCAGCCCGCTGAACTCCAGCGGGCTTTCTTTTTTCTGGCTATCCCATCATCCCCGCTAGATACTTTTCAGGGATACGGTCTGGAACCCGTCGGCGCTCCGCCCGTTGGGGGATTTCCTCTCCGCCGTATCCGTTCGGAATGCGTCACACGGTTTCCCAGCTTTTCCGTCCGTAATCTACCGCATCTGTTGGAATAGCATTCGCGCCCCCCAGTCTTTTCCACGCTCGAAGGGGCGGCGTGCTATCCCACACGGAGGCGCTTGTCCCCCTCTCCTGTTTCGCCGGAAAAACAGGCGGGTGAGCAGAGACTTCCGTTGTCCTTCCCCCTCGGCATTTTTTCCGGCTTTTTCTTTCGCCTTTCACAGCGCGCCATCCTGTCAATCTTCCTTTTTCCGTTCCGCATCCGTTTCCTTGCGCGGGCAGGTTGCGGTCCCATCTTGGGATCCTGGCGGTGTGTTTTCGTGCCCTGAATGCCTGTCGGCAAAGGAGTCCGGAAACTGCGCTGCCGTAACTGTGCGGCATACCTGACTGAAAATAAAGAGAACGGCATAAAGGGCACTGTATTTTCATGTGGTGAGAATTTTTTCTCAATGAGATGCGAAAAGAGAATTTCAGGATGAGAATAATGTGCCTGCAATGATAAAAAATCTGTAACAATAGTGAGATGCGGAGTATGCGCCGTATGGCACAAAAATCGCATTAGAAAAAATGTCCGGTTACACGGAGAAGATGTGAAACCTTTTATGATAACAGGAGAAGTTTCATGGAATGGAATCCCGAAGTTGTACGCCGTGTTCGTGGGGCCATGCAGGACAGGGCCCGCTCTCAGGCCTGTCTGTTCAAGGCGTTTTCCTCAGTAATGACCCGCGAACAGGCCGAAGCCCTCGCCCGTGAGGGGATTGCCGAATACGGCCGCATCCGTGCCGGGCGCGACGGGCGCAAGCTGGCTCCCGAAGACTGGATGAACGAACACTACACCATGATGGGCGGCGTATTCGAGACGGAAATTTCCGACACCGAAGAATACTGCGAAATGAAGATGCACTACTGCCCCCTCCTCGAAGAATGGAAAAAGATGGGGCTTTCTCCTGAAGATCAGGATCTTTTCTGTGACGTGGCTATGGAACTGGATCGCAACCGCGCCAAGGAGCACGGCATCCCGTGCGATATCGTGGAACGCCTCGGCAAGGGCGACCCCTTCTGCCGCGTCGTGCTGTGGAAAAAGAAGAAGGATTGACCGGGACGGCGGGCTTTTTCGCCTGATCGCCCGACTCCCCGGAAAACGGAGGGCATACGCTCCCGCTTTCCGGGGGGCGGGGCCTCAACAACACAAAGGAATTCCATGAAAAACCTCAACGATATTTTTTCCGGCGCGGTTCTTCTATGCCTTTGCGCGGTGGGGGCTTACGAAGTGTCGGCCTCCATCGCCCCGTCCGATGGGGAGGTTGTCGGGGCGGACGCGCTGCCCACGCTGGCCCTCGGCGGCATGGCGCTGTGCGGGGTTTTCCTCATCCTCCAAGGGCTGCTGAGGAACCGGCCCGGCCGTAGTTGGGGAAACCGATCCGCCGTCATCAAAACCCTTCTCTTTTTCGGTTTCTTCGTCATGTACCTGTCCGGCATGATCTGGCTCGGCGACCGGCTCGTGGAGCAGAGCTGGTTCCCGTGGCCGCACAACGGCGGGTTTACGATCTCCACGTTCCTGTTCCTGCTGTTCTCCCTGCCCCTTCTGGGACGCCGGAATCCCGTTGAAATCATAGGAGTGGCGGCGCTGACCACGGGAGCGCTGCTGTATGCCTTCGGATACTTCTTTCAGATCATGTTGCCGTAGGAGGACACGATGTCCGAGGTTTTTGCTGGGATAGAAGCGGCCTTGAGTTTCGGTTCGCTGATAGCCAACGTCACCGGGGTTTCTTTGGGCATCCTGTTCGGGGCCATGCCGGGCCTGACGGCGGCGATGGGCGTAGCCCTGCTCATCCCGCTTTCCTTCGGGATGCCGCCCGTGGAGGCTTTTTCCATGCTGCTCGGCATGTACGCCGGGGCCATTTACGGGGGATCGATCACGGCCATCCTCGTCGGCACGCCGGGCACGGTGGCCGCCGCCGCGACCCTGCTCGAGGGCCCGAAGCTGACCGCCAAGGGGCAATCGCGCAAGGCGCTGGAAATGGCCACGTTCGCCTCGTTTTTCGGGGGCATCTTCAGCGCGGTCGCTCTGGTGACCTGCGCGCCGCTGCTGGCGACCGCCGCCATGTCGTTCGGCCCGGCCGAATATTTCGCACTGGCCGTTTTCGCGCTCACGGTGGTGGCGACCCTGTCTTCAGGGGCCATGTGCAAGGGGCTTGCCGCCGCATTCGTGGGCCTTTTCCTTTCCACGGTGGGGATCGATCCGGTTTCCGGCGATTTCCGCAACACGTTCGATGTGCCGGAACTGTTCAACGGCATCTCGCTGGTGCCCGCGCTCGTCGGGCTTTTCGCGGTATCGCAGGTGCTCCTGTCCCTTGAGGATGTCTTCCTCGGCAAGAGCGGGATCGTCAAGGAGGGCAAGCTGTCCAACCAGGGGCTGACGCTCAGGGAAATCTGGACGAACAAGTTCAACCTGCTGCGTTCCTCGCTCCTCGGCACGCTCATCGGCATCATCCCGGCTACGGGGGCCAGCGCCGCGACTTTCATCGCCTACGGCGAAGCCAAGCGCTTCTCGAAGCATCCCGAAGCGTTCGGCAAGGGGACGCTGGAAGGCGTGGTCGCGACGGAAAGTTCCAACAACGGCGTGACCGGCGGGGCGCTCATCCCCCTGATGACGCTGGGCGTCCCCGGAGACGTGCTCACCGCCATCCTGCTCGGCGCGCTGATGATCCAAGGCCTGACGCCCGGCCCGCTGCTTTTTCAGGAGCACGGCGCCACGGTCAACGGCATCTTCGCGAGCTTCTTCGTCTCCAACATCCTCATCCTTGTGGTCGGGCTCATCGCCGTGCGCATCCTCGGCAAGGTCGTCCTCGTGCCTACGGCGATCCTCATGTCCATCGTGCTCACGCTGTGCGCCATAGGCAGTTTTGCGGCCAACAACTCCACGTTCGACATCGGCGTAATGGCCGCCTTCGGGCTGCTTGGCTACCTGATGCTCAAGGCGGGGTTCCCCCAGCCGCCCATGCTGCTCGCCATGATCCTCGGCCCGCTCGCGGAATCCAACTTCCGCCGGGCGCTGTCCCTCTCCCGCGACGACTTCAGCACCTTTTTCACCAGCCCCATATCCTGCGCCATATTGGCCGTCAGCGCCTGCGTCGTCCTCAAAACCATTTGGGACGAATACAGGGGATGCAAGCGCGAGGCGGTCTGATCCATCCACACTTTTTTCAGGAGGAGCCTTCATGAAGAGGAATCTGTCCCGGATGTTCCGCACCGGCGTTGCCGCAGCCGCGGCCCTGCTCTGCGCCATGCCGTTCCAAGCTGCGGCAGAAGACTACCCGAGCCGCCCGATCACCCTGATCATGCCTTTCGGCGCGGGCAACGCCCCCGACACCGCCGCCCGTATTATCGGCGACTACCTGCAGCGCAAGCACAACATCACGCTGCTCATCACCAGCAAGCCCGGCGGCAGCGGCATCCCCGCCACGCTCGAAACCGTCCGCGCCCGTCCCGACGGCTATACCATCAGCCTCACCTCTGCCAACGTGCTGACCGTCGTCCCGCAATACAAGAAGTGCGGCTTCACCTATAAGGATCTGGCCCCGGTGGCGCAGGTCAACGTCTTCACGATGGGCTGGGGCGTCCGCGCCGATTCCGGCATCGCCAGCGTGCAGGATCTCATGGACAAGGCCAAGGCCGAACGCGGCAAGTACAGCCTCGCCAGCCCCGGCGCGTTTACGGCCCAGCGCTTCTACCACGCCAACGTGATGAAGCTGTTCCCCGAATCCGACCTCCCCTATGTGGCCTACAACGGCGGCGCGGAAATCGTGACGGCGCTCCTCGGCAACCACATCTCCGCAGGGTTCACGCCCGTGGTGAACTTCAAGCCACACAAGGACATCCGCGTCATCGCCGTGTGCGGCGCCCAGCGCGATCCCAACTATCCCGACGCGGCCACGTTCAAGGAAATGTTCGGCGACGGTTTCGTGTTCGACTCCGTGTACGGCATCGTGGCCCCGCTCAAGACCCCCAAGGATCGCATCGAACGCCTCCAGAGCCTGATCAAGGAAGCCCTCAGCGATCCCGACGTGCAGGCCAAGTTCGCCAAGGTCAACATGACCACCAACTACCTCCCCGCCGACGAATTCGGCAAGGTCATCGAAGGGTACTACAAGCTCTTTGAGGAGCCTATCCGCAAGGCTAAGGAAGCCGAAAAGAAGTAAAGGCAAGCCCTTCGTCAGGAAGCCGTCCTCAGGGGCGGCTTTTTTGTTTGGGGCCAGCACGGGCGGCGTCAAGGGGGGCCTCCCTTCCGCTTGGCGGTTTTCGCCGGGGCGCGGGAGGCGTCCGTATGCCGAAACGCCCGGCAGCCGTTTTTCCCGCGGACAGCCACGGGCGCATCTGGGGATGGGTATCGCCCGCAACCCGATGCGGCCCTTTTGCAGGGGGAGGGCTGAAACGGCGGAGCCCCTTCAAGAGCAGGCGATGGAGGCCCGGTTCCGCTCTTGAAGACATGCGAAGGGCCTCCCCCCGGCGCAGCGGTGCTGTTGCATGAGAAGGTCCCGGCAGCCCCCGCCGTCCAAAGGCAGCCTCTCAGAATCGGTTTCCGCCACCCGCTTCGGGAACAACAAAAAAATACGGCTTCTCCTTTTTTCCACCTTTTCGCTTGTCTTTTTCTCATGCAGGTGAGAAACTCAAAAGAGTAACTATAAAAGTAAGATACATCGATAAAACATATAGATTTGCCTATTTGGAGACACCTATGAGATCGGAAATCCATGCCGCTGTCCCCCTGTGGATCAACACCCCTCTCGAACCTCCCCTCCCATCGGGTTCCCCCGTCACCGAGCGTTGGCGCCTTGTGCAGAAGCATCTTCCCCCGTTGGCGGAGCTGCTGGACGTGGAAATCGTGATCATGAACGCGGAAGGCTACTGCGTGGGGGGAACCGGCCCCTACCTCCGCGGTGTCGGGTTCCGGATGCCCGCGGACAATGCGCTGACCTATAGCCTGCGTTCCGGCCAGAGCTCCATGGTGCTGACGCCCGGCAAAGAAGAAGTCTGCCGTACCTGCTCCGGCAAGGGGGCCTGCGCGGATGTGGCCAATTTCACGGGGCCGGTGGTGATAGAAAACGAAATCGTCGCGGTCGTGCAGATCGTGGCCTTCACCGACAATCAGCGCGCCGAGCTGCTGATGAAGTCGGAAAAGGCGTTCGAGCTCATCAGCTAGATCATCGGTTTCGCATGGGCCCGCGGACGCGACGTGGAATCGCTCCCCGAACAACCGCGCGATGACCGTTTTCCCAGCATCATCGGCGAGAGCAAGGCCATCTTGCGGCTCAAGGCGGCTATCCTGAAGGCCGCCGGCACGAACGCCACCGTCCTTATCCAAGGGGAGTCGGGGACGGGCAAAGAGTTGATCGCGCAGGCGGTCCATGACAACAGCCCCCGCCATACGGGGCCGTTCGTCGCCATCAACTGCGGGGCCATCCCGGAATCGCTCATGGAAAGCGAGCTGTTCGGCTATGAGCCCGGCGCGTTTTCCGGCGCGAACAGCGGGGGCCAAAAGGGGCTTCTGGAACAGGCGCACACGGGTACCTTCTTCCTCGACGAGGTATCCGAAATGCCCGTGTCGCTTCAGGTCAAGCTGCTGCGTGTCTTGCAGGAGCGCGTTGTCCGGCGCGTCGGCGGGAAGGTCAACCACAGCGTGGACATCCGCATCATCGCCGCCAGCAACAGGAACCTCCGTGAACTGGTGGCGCAGGGGGCGTTCCGTGAAGACCTGTTCTTCCGGCTGGACGTGATCCCCCTGTTCGTGCCCCCGCTCCGGGAGCGGCAAGGCGACATCCGGCTGCTGGTGGCCCATTTCCTCCAGTCGTTCAGCCGCGAACGGGGCTGCACCTACCGGGTCGCCACCGAACTCATGCACGCTTTCGAGGCCTACCCGTGGCCCGGCAACGTGCGCGAACTGAAAAACTTTGTGGAATACGGGGTCGGGTTTTGCGAGCACGGCGTCCTGACGCTGGATCTCATGGATTCCCGCTTCAAGACGGCAAGCCCCCCTCCCGTCAAAACGGAAAAAGGTATGCCGTCCCCACCGCCGGGGCCTGCCCGCGATACGGCGGAATACGACAGGATCATGCAGCTCCTCGGGCGCTACGGGCGGCACACGGAAGGGAAAAAACGGACGGCCTCCGAACTGGGGATCAGCCTTGCCACGCTTTACCGCAGGATGGGGCAGCTGGGCATCACGGCGAGAAAGCACGCGAGATGACTGCGGGCTCGCCTTTTCGCATGGATACGGCGGCAACCGCCCGCCCTGTCGCAATCCCCTGCATGGCGGGCCATTGCCTGTTCCAGGCCTTGGACGCCTTCAGCAGGCCTGCGCAAAGGAGAGGGAGGGGCCGCCTTCCCTTCCGTCATTTCCCCCCCAGCCCGCCTGGGGCAAAACATTCCGGCTGTGCCTCCTCCCATGCGTTGCCGGGGGACATGGCGGGGAGGACGGACCGCGCGGGGATAAGCGAAACGGGCGAACCCGTAAGGATGGGCGGGAGGATGGACAGGATGCCTGTCGCTATATCGAGCGAGATCGCCCCATGCAGGAAACAGCCATAGCGGATGGGGTGGGCGAACGGCTTTCCCTTGAAGGGGATCCGGTTTTTGAGGCCCCACAGACCCCCTATAAGAAGATGCCTTCTTGGGGGGGAATGCGGCAGGCGGGTTGCGGCGAGGCAAAAACGGTGAAGGCGCATTGAGGAGTGCCATCAAGCGGTTTCGATTTGCAGCGGACAGATTGGGAACGCTTTTTCGGGTACGAAAAAAAGGACTCATGATTGTTCATCATAAGTCCTTCAAAATTCTGGTGCGGCTGGAGAGATTCGAACTCCCGGCCTACAGGTTCGTAGCCTGTTGCTCTATCCAGCTGAGCTACAGCCGCATCACGAGAAAGAGGTATATTCGGACGGCCCGGTTCCGTCAAGCGTTTTTTGGGGAACTCTCGCGAAAAAAATCTCTCCTGTGCGGAAAGAAATATTTTTTCCACTATAATATCATGATATTATCTGTTTTTATCTTCTTGAAAAAAGACAAGAAGCACAGCTTCCGTATGAGGCTGCCGGGGGATTGGGCCGAGGGATTCAATGACAGCGGGAGGTTGAAGTGGGAAAGGGGAGGGGCGTACTCCTTTGGAAAGCGTCCCCCTCCCTTCCTCAATGTGTCTAAAACTCCGGCGGAAGCTGGAGCATTTCCTCGTACGTGAACACGGGGCCGTCCACGCACATGTAATGGCTCCCGACCTTGCAGTGCCCGCACTTGCCGATGCCGCAGTGCATGTTGGTTTCGAGGGCCGTGTAAATGTCCGAGGGCTTCATGCCGAGCTGCATGAGGTCGCGGGCGACGGCCTTGATGCGGCGGGCGGAGGCGCAGATGATCGCCGAGGTGTTTTTCCAGTCGAGGCCGAGGCCGGGCAGCAGGTCGTTGATGTAGCCGATGTGCGCATCCACCTGATCCGTAGGCTTGGAGAGCGAGTAGTGCACCTCGACGCCGGGGACTTTCGCCCATTCGCGCAGGTCGTCCTTGAGCAGCAGCCCGTCATAGGTCGAAGCGCTCGCCATAATGGCGATGCGCCCGAAGTCCGGCTTGTTTTCGATGGCCCGGACCAGCGTTGCGCGCACGGGCGCATGGCCCACGCCGGAGCCGACGACCAGCAGATCGCGTCCCTTCAGCGTCTCGTAGGGCAGGGGCACGCCGAACGGCCCGCGCAGGCCCATCATGTCCCCGACCTTCAGGTTGTGCATGGCCGTGGTGACCTTGCCGACCTTTTTGACGTAGAAGGTGAAGGCATCCTTCACGCGGTCGCTGAACGGCACGGAAATGGCGATTTCCCCCGCGCCGAACACGGTCAGCATGAAAAACTGGCCGCGCAGGGCGGGGCGGCCTTGATTGGGGCGGTCGCGGTAACGGACCGTAAACCGCTTGATGCCCTTGGCTTCCTCAAAAATATCGATGATCTCCGCTACGAGCGGCGTATACGGCTGAGGGTCGAACAGGCGTTCCTCGCGCTCGTAGTGCACGTTGACCGCCGGGGCGGGGGCTTCCAGCACCTCGTGGGGCGTCCGTTCCTTCATCCGGGCCATGATGTCCACCATGTCGATGGATGCCGGGCAGACGGCCGCACACCGCCCGCATCCGGTACAGCCCTTCATGCCGAAGCGCTCTTCGATATATTGCAGCTTGTCGTAGATCCGGTAGCGCACAGCCGAAGTCTTGGAGCGCGGGTTATGGAATTCCGCGTTCCGGGTGAACGATACCGACTGGCACGAGTCCCAGACCCGGACGCGGGTGCCGGAATGGGGCGTGTCCTGCTCCTCTTCGGTGGTGAAACAGGTACAGGTGGGGCAAACGCGCGTGCATCCGGTACAGGCGATGCAGCTTGAGGCGATGGCGTCCCATTCTTCGTCCTTGAAGTGCGCGGCAAGCACCTGCCGGACCGTGGACGTGTCCAGCGTGCGGCGGAACGTCTTCAGCGCGTCTTCCTGCAACGCTTTCTTGCGTCTGCGGCCCGTGAATTCGAGGTCGCGGTACAGGAGCGGCGCGACGTGCGACAGGAGCGCCTTGCCCCGGTCCGATCCCGCCTCCACCCAGTACCAGTCGTTCTCTCCCTTCTCCCCTTTCTTGTGGTCGGGCCCGTAATCCGGGGTCAGAAGCAGGTCATACCCCTTGCCCGCCTGCATCCCGTATTCGGTGTGGGCGGTGATTTCCGCGAACGGCCCGGTTCCCATCGAGGCGCAGTAGCATTCCGGCCCGGCCTCAAGGCAGTTCACGGCGACGATGAACACGTGCTGGCGGCGCAAATGGTAATTGATGTCGTGGTGCTCGCCGAGAAAAAAGCGATCCATGTAGGCCAGCCCGTACGTGTCGCAGGGCCGCAGACCGAACAGGATCTTGTCCTCTTCCTGCAAGGATGACGAAGACGGCGCGCTGATGGCGGTACAGGTCTTCTCGTTGCCTTCCCAGCGGAACAGCTCCTCGCGCTCGCTGAAGACGAATCCCTTGGGCGCGACGATCAGGTTGGTGTATTCGTCCGGCTCCATGAACCGGACCTCTTTCCGGGTACGGCGCGACCAGATGCGCATCTGCGCGTTGTCCGGGCTTCCGCTCGGGACGAATACCGAATACCGCGCCGACCAGCGCGTCAGTATTTCGGGGAGATCCGATGCTTTGAACTTGAACATGAGGGCTCCTGGGGGAAAGGCGGGAATACGGGGGAGGGAAACCCTGCTGGAGAAGGGGTATCCCTCCCCCGCGCCCCCACCTTTTCCAATATTTTCGACTGGTGGGGAGGCTGCGCCCCATTTGTTTCAAAAACCTTGCTGATTAGTTGAATACACAGCAACTCTTTATTCCAAAGGAAAAACCGCGAACAGGGATTCGATAAACACGAAAGCCTTTGAAGGGAGAGAGGAGGGGGCTCGGGGGAGAGGGAAACTTTCTCCAGAAGGTTTCCCCCTCCCCCGATATTCCTTTCCCTACTTCGCCTCCTCCACACGCACGGGCGTGAGCTTCAGCGCGGGGATTTTGACCGTGGGGTCGAGATGCTCGTGGCTCGTGAGCGCGTTGGCGGGGCTCTCCGCGAAATGGAAGGGGGGAAAAACGGTTCCGGGCTGGAGATCCGTGGCCGTCCGCAGGCGGGCCACGATGGAGCCCTGACGCGACGTCACGCGCACTTTCCAGTTGTCCTTGAGCCGCAAGGCCGCCGCATCGTCCGGGTGCATGTCGAGAAATGCCTCGGGATACTCGCGGTCCAGCGCCCACGAGCGCCGGGTCATCGTGCCGGTGTGGTAGTGGTGCGAGACGCGCCCGGTGATCAGCGTGAACGGATAGGTTTCATCCGTGGCGCAGCCGAGATCGTCGGGCACGTCGTTGACCGTGAACAGCCCGCGCCCCCGCGTGAAGGACGCGGCGTGCAGATAGGGCGTGCCCGGATGATCCGGGGTCGGGCAGGGCCAGCACAGCCCCTGTTCCTCGGCAAGGCGGGTATAGTCCATGCCCGCGTAACTCGGGACCACCTGACGGATCTCATTGAAGATCTCGCGGGGCGAATCGTAGTCCGCCCGCCCGCCGAGCGCGTTGATCACGTCGCACAGGATGCGCCAGTCGGGGCGGGTGCCGGGCAGGGGGGGCAGGACTTCGTTGATGAGCTGTACCCGGCGTTCGGTATTGGTGAACGTCCCCTGTTTTTCGAGATAGCTGGCCGCGGGCAGGATCACGTCGGCAAGCCGCGCCGTGGGCGTCATGAAAATGTCCTGCACGATGAGGAAATCGAGGTTCCGCAGCCCTGCTTCGACTTTCGCCGCGTCCGGATCGGACTGCATGGGGTTCTCGCCCATGATGTAGGCCGCCCGGATGCTCCCGTCGCGCATCCCGTCCATGATTTCGGTGAGCTTCTTGCCCTGCTCGTCGGCGAACGGGCCCCAGAGCCGGGCGAAACGCTGGTGCCCCAGCTCGGAATCCGCCTTGACGTAGCCGGGCAGGGTTTCGGGGAGCGCGCCCATATCGCAGGAGCCCTGCACGTTGTTCTGCCCGCGCAAGGGGATGAGCCCGGTGGAAGGCCGCCCGATCATGCCGCAGAGCATGACGAGGTTCGCCAGCGCGCCGCAGGTTCGGGTTCCCGTTACCTGCTGGGTGACGCCCATGCAGTAGAGGATGATGGAATTGGGCCCTTTGGCGTACAGCCGGGCCGTTTCCCGGATGGCTTCGGGCTGGAGGCCGGTGAGCGGCGCGGCCCATTCCGGAGTGCAGCCCTCCAGCGAGGCGCGCAGTGCGTCGAAATGCTCCGTGCGCTCGTTGATGAAGGCGTCGTCCTGCCCTTTTTCTTCAAACAGGATGACGTGCATCAGCGCGTTGACGAGCGCGAGGTTGCTGCCCGGACGGATGGCGAGGTGGATGTCCGACAGCGTTGCCACGGGCGTACGCCGAGGGTCCACGGTAATGAGCTTTGCCCCGCGTTTCTTGGCCGCCGTGATGCGGGCGTAGGCCAGCGGGTGCTGCGCCGACGTGTTGGAACCGATCACGAGGATGGTGTCGGCGAAGCGGATTTCCTCAAGGCCGTTGGTGGCCGCCCCGGACCCGAACGCTGTAGCCAGACCGGCTACGGTGGGGCTGTGTCAGAGGCGCGCGCAGTGATCGATATTCGGAGAACCGATCACGGCGCGGGTCAGTTTGGCGGCAAGGTAGTTCTCTTCGTTGGTGCAGCGCGCCGAGGCGAGCATGGCGAACTTGTCAGGGCCGTGCGTGCGGAGCACAGCGCGCAGATGTTCCGCAATGGCGCGGTAGGCTTCGCTCCACGAAACGCCTTTCAGCGTGCCGTCTTCCTGACGGAGCAGGGGCTGATCCAGCCGATCGGGATGGCGCGCGAAGCCGTGCCCCTGCCACCCCTTGGAGCACAACATGCCTTGGCTGACGGGATGATCCGGCTTGGGCAGGACGCCGGTGATGCGCCCGCCCTCCACGGTCAGATACAGGTTGCACCCGCATCCGCAATAGCCGCAGGTCGTCAGAACTTTTTTCATGCTCCACCCCGAAAATTGTTCAGTTGACCAATCATAGATCCGGCGGGTTTCGCTTACAAGGCTTTTCGGAGTTTGTGCGGAAAATTTTTTACGATTTCGATTGTTTTTATCGCATAAGCTTTGTTTTTCACCAAATTGCCGCCCTCTTCTTTCTACGGTGTGCCGCAGGGTGCCCCCTCGTAGCCCTTTTGCCGTTTTTCCCTTTAGGGTCGGCCTGTTCCACGCCAGATCCTTTCCGCTCCTTGCTTCTTCCACCCGCTGACATCGTTCAATCTTTCTTGCGGCGCAATGCCGCGTAGGGTGCAGCTCATGAAGCAATCACCCCTACATCCCCTTTTGTTGTCCGCGGTGGCGGATTCGCTCCGCCAGCCTTTCCCGGAGATCCGGCTTCTGCCCGACGGCGCGTTCGCCGCGCGCGACGGCAGGCCCGGCACGCTCACGGGAGGAAACCTCAACGCATGGAACCTCTCCGGTCCCGGCGCGGAACATGTGCTCGACCAATGGAGGCGGCGCGAGACGCCTCTGGCCATCGACTATGAGCACCAGAGCCTCAACGCCCGCCACAACGGGCAGCCCGCTCCGGCCGCAGGCTGGATCGAGTCGCTCCGGTACGAGCCGGGGCAGGGGCTGTTCGCGTCGATCCGGTGGACGGAAGGCGCCAAGGCTTTCATCGAACAGGACGAATACCGTTTCATTTCCCCGGTGTTCTCCTTCAACCCCCAAAGCGGCGACGTACTGGAACTGAAAGGCGCGGCCCTGACCAATGTTCCCGCGCTTGACGGGCTTGGCGCCGTCGCCGCGACCGAGGATTTCCCTCCATCCGACACCCCTCAACCGGAGACAGCCATGAATGCGCTCAATCGGCTGAAACAGCTGCTCGGCCTGCCTGAAGACGCAGCCGAGGAAACCTTGCAGGCGGAATTGGACAAGCTCGAATCCCTGCTCACGCCCGCGAATCCCGCCGCGTCCGATCCGCCCGCTTTGCCCGGACAGCCGCCTTTTCCCCATCAGGCAGATCCGCTGCCCGGCAACGCCCGGCCCACGCTGTTCGACTTTTTGCAGGCTTGCCATCCTCAGGCGGCCCTGACCTCTCTGGTACGCGCCAACACAGCCCTGCGCGATCAGCTTTCGGTGGCGCTCAGCGTCACGCAGGGGGAGCGCGTGGCCCGGAGCGTCGAAACCGCCGTAACCGACGGGCGCTTGAGCCGTGGGCTTGTCGGCTGGGCCACCGCGCTGGGACGCCAGAACCCGGAGGCGCTGGAAACCTATCTTGCCGCCGTTTCGCCCATTGCCGCGCTCTCGTCGTTCCAGAGCACGGGCAGCCGCCCCGCGCTGTCGGCTCCCGCCGCGTCTCCGCTCTCCGATGAGGAGCGCTTCGTCTGCGCCCAGCTCGGCCTGAGCGAGGCCGAGTATCTCGCTGTGCGCGGGTAGGGGGAGCTGGGGAGGGAAGACTGGGGAGGGGAGGAGGA
>ENA-ORTI01001816-ORTI01001816.1-human-gut-metagenome-genome-assembly--contig:-NODE-1816-length-20446-cov-3.445687_pt1 | contig 20446 bp, 13 predicted proteins | sample MGYA00242071_ERZ509191 | MGnify/ENA primary metagenome ERZ509191 (study PRJEB26280, sample SAMEA2338832) | human gut metagenome | biome: human gut; feature: human-associated habitat; material: faeces...
ATCAAACACGCTCTGTCCCCTCGTGTTTTCTGTGTTCGCTTTATGTATTAATATACACGATTCTTACAGATAATTCAAGTATGCGTTTTGTCCTGCTTTGTCTGCTTTCTTCCATTTGCGCGGAATTGCTGCAGGGTTACTGTTCACTCCGTTCTCAGTAACGCTGTAGGTTCTGTGTTTATCTACAACAATTCATAAAGGACTTCCACCTCGCCGCCACAGATCATTCCCAGATTCGCACCGCCCTGGTTAGACAGATTATATTTTCTGATTTCACCATGCTGCGCTTCTGGTGCATATTTCAAAGCCTGAAATTCTACATTTCCGCCTCCGATGCTTCCATATGAATTCCCGTCTTTATCAATAAACATTTTACTTCCTGTCCCTCTTGGAGAAGAACCACTCTTGGATATGATCGTGATCATAATTCCATTTTCTTTTTTCCTGACAGCATCCTCCACAGCTCCATCAATATAAGAAACATCATACCTGTTCTTTTCCTGAACGATCTCCGCAGCAATACTTACAGCAATCTCTGCCGGCATATGTCCTCCGATCGGCAATCCAATCGGTGCATGGATACTGTTGAGCTGTTCTTCGCTGAAACCTTCTCCGAGTAATTTTTCTCTGGTCAGTTTTATCTTATTTTTACTGCCGATCATTCCCAGATAAGTATAAGGGCGTCTCAGGATCTGTCTGGCACAGGCACTGTCTCCGAGGTGACCTCTTGTCACGATCACATAATAAGCATTTTCATAGGCCGGTATTTTGTCTGAAAGTTTATCATAGCTGCCTTTGATCAGCCGATCGGCATCCGGAAATCTCTCTGAAGTCACAAAATCTTCTCTGTCATCCATAACAGTCACATGAAATCCCAGCATTTTTCCGATTTTTGCAACAGGCTGCGAAACATGTCCGCCTCCAAAAATGATAAGCTGCGGATTTTTCACATAAATTTCCACAAAGAAATCTACATCTCCCATATGAACAACTTTCAGATTTTCAAAATCAACGATATGAATCGTATTTTTACCTCGATGACTCAGCTTCATATTTTTTCCAGAAATCTGCTGTATTTTCATCGGATGATAAACAATGGTTTTCTTTTATCAGACATTTTTCGCCCTTATGATTCCCGTTTAAAACCATTGCTGTTTTTACTTTTCCTGTTTCTTCCAAAATTTGATAAATTTTTCTGTACATAACTCTCTCCTGTTTCGATATAAAATACCTTTTGACCATGACATCATTATATATTATAATTGACAGAAAAAGGGGGATTATTATGAAAAAAAACTTTTTTCTACACAGTCTGCCCTTCAGACTGCTTGTCGGCGTGGCTTTTGGAATCTGTATCGGACTTCTTCTTAATATAATAGATGAATCTGCCATTACGACTGCAGTACTGAATGTGGTTGTAACATCGAAGTATATTCTTGGTCAGCTGATCAGCTTTTCTGTTCCGCTGATCATCATTGGATTTATCGCACCATCTATTACCAGACTCGGAAACAATGCTTCCAGAATGTTAGGTGTTGCAGTCAGTATTGCTTATGCTTCCTCACTGGGAGCTGCTTTATTCTCTGCATTATCCGGATACCTGCTGATCCCACATTTGTCCTTCAGCTCCACTGCCAGTCATCTCAAAGCTTTGCCGGATGTAGTTTTTGAACTTTCCATTCCACAGATAATGCCTGTCATGAGTGCACTTGTACTGGCCATTATGCTGGGACTTGCATCTGCATGGACAAAAGCCAGTCTGATTTCTTCTTTTCTTGAAGAATTTCAGAAGATCATACTGGCTATTGTATCAAGAGTCATTATTCCGATTCTCCCATACTTCATCGGACTGACTTTCTGTTCACTGGCATACGAAGGAACAATCACCAGACAGCTTCCTGTATTCCTTCAGGTAATCGTCATTGTTCTGATCGGACATTTTATCTGGATAGCTCTTCTATATATACTTGCAGGAATTTATTCCAGAGAAAATCCTCTGAAAGTTGTGAAACATTATGGTCCCGCCTACCTCACAGCCATAGGTACCATGTCATCTGCTGCCACACTGCCGGTCGCCCTCCAATGCGCACACAGGGCAAAACCTCTCCGAAAGGATCTGGTAGATTTTGGTATTCCGCTGTTTGCCAATATTCATCTCTGTGGTTCTGTCCTCACAGAAGTATTCTTCTGTATGACAATCTCCAAAATCTTGTATGGCTCCATTCCAGCTCCAGGAACTATTGTTAATATGGCCGGTATAAGTGTTGTTGTAACAGGTGTCTTTAAAAGTCTTGCCAGTATGTGGGAGATTATTGCAAGAACAAGTCCTGACATAAAGGTTGCCATAAGAACTGATGTGAACTGTTCTGTATACAAATAGATTGCCCAGCCCGCAAGACCTAGTATGCCGTTAACTAGCAGGCATTTTCTTGGGGCTTCTATTATTACTGAAAATGTTATGATTGCGCCGAAAGCGAATAGGCATTGAAATAGCATATGGATGGCCTCCTGAATTTTATCTTTTCCTTGATGTGTGGGTGATATTATTTACGTTGTGGCTGGATTGCCAGCTCCCAGCAAATACAACGGCGACACGCTTGCACTGAGTGCCGCTCGCAGCGGTACTAAGCCGCCAGCTTGGGCGGCCGGCTAAGGACCGGCGGCTCGTTTTTAGGATATTATTACCAGGCCTATGTAGACGCCCAGGGCTATTAGGGCGGCTTCGGTGAAGGCTTGGAGTATATTGGCATTGCCGGAGGCGTAGTCGCCGTGGAGAGTATCTCTTATTGCGTTGGTTATTGCAGCCCCGGGAACAAGTACCATTATCGAACCTATTATTATTAAATCAAGATGGGCAAGGGGATTAAGATGAATGAGTACCCTTGCCACAACTGATAATACAATAGAAGCTGTCAGGTCTTTTATAAGTGAATTAAGCTTCATACTGCCAGCGGCATGTAACCATATAGCCAAGAATACGCCAACTATCCCTGTAAACAGCATATCCACGCCATTGCCGCCGTACATTCCCGTAAAGAAAAGCCCCACGAATACTGTGCATATATCCTTTAACCACCACGGATACTGATTCTTCTTTAAATGCTTTAACTGCGAAAATGCCTCCTCTAATGATATTATTCCTTTATAAAACTTTCTTGATATGTCATTGACCTGAGCTATCATATTAAGGTTGGTTGCCCCTCTGTCCACTCTCCTGACAACTGTCAGTGCATCTATTGACGGATCATCTAAAGAAATCATAAATCCCGTTGATACAACAAATGCCTGTGTAGTCTTTAAACCTGACGTTTTAAGCATATAATCGATTGTTTCCTCAACCCTGTATATCTCTGCTCCATTTTCTAACATAATCATACCCGCAAGAGCCGCTGTATCAATAAGAAGCTTATAATCCATATATTGTTACTCCTTTACACACACCTTCTACGCATTTTCTAAGCATTTTTATCTTTAAATTCATACTTTTTAAGTTCACAGTTCTTAATTCCAAAGCCTGAAAACTCATCATTGCTCATATTTCTGAAATATGACTCGACAATCCTCGAAATTCCATTATGTGCAACTAGAAGATATATTTTATCAGAATTGTCATTTCTTATATCATCTATAAGATTATATATCCTCTGGCTCAGATGAAGCATTGTCTCTCCGCCATCGAAATCATCAACAAAGTTCATCTTAGCCGCCGCAAATTCCCTGCCATCTCTTGGTGTAGACTCGTATCTTCCAAAATTCTGCTCCTTTAAACGCATTTCCATTCTGCACGGTATGCCAGCGGTTTCTGATATATGCTTTGCTGTGTCAGCCGCTCTTATAAGTGGAGAATATAATATCTCATCAATATGTATATTTCCCATTTTGATACACTCACCTAATTCTATTGCCTGCTTATGTCCAAGCTCTGTAAGTGCAATGTCTGTCGCACCACATATTTTATTCTCTACATTCCATATAGTCTGTCCGTGTCTTGTAAAATAAAAATAACTGCTCATATATTATTCCTCTGCTATCAAATATTATATACCTATGCATTGTCACGATATATATCTGTATCATTTATATACACCATGTTTTCACATATCTTGTATATATTTCATATTTTTACACACTATATACGCTCTATTCTTCCCAATTCTTTCAAAGTTTTGTCTGTCATATTGTATACAGCATCAATTATATAATTCCTGTAGCTTGCATTGCCATCCACTTCTGCCATTCTGCGGTATGCAAGCTCTCCGCTTATTCCCATTACGCTAACAGCTGCACATACACTTTCTAATATATGCTCTTTATCCGCTGCTACATATGCTGATGTAAGAGCTGACAGCTGACAACCGGCACCGGTAACAAGGCTCATCATCTTATGACCATTCCTTATTGCATATACGCGGTTCTCATCAGCAACCATATCAATTCTGCCTGTAACCGCAATCACAGCACCTGTCTTTTGGGACAGCTTATTAATAAAATCTGCCATTTCTTTTATATTATCATCTGTAATTTTATCGGCAATCCCCGCCTCAACACCCATAGCAGACTTATCTTTCTGCATAGTGTCATATACTCCAGCTGATATATTATGAATTCCCTGCTTTGCGGCTATCGCTTTTATCTCGGATACATTTCCTCTTATAACACCAAACTGTACATTGGACATAAGATTTTGGACAGCTTTAATTCTGTAATCTGATGAACCAGCGCCAACGGGGTCAAGTATTACTGGTATTCCAAGTTCATTGGCTGTAGCACCTGCTTTAAGCATTGATGATAATTTATTATCATTAAGCATCCCGATATTAATATCAAGTCCCTGGCATATCGAGGTTATCTGGCTCACCTCATTAATATCCTCCGCCATTATAGGTGCACCACCGCATGCAAGCACTATATTGGCACAATCATTAATGCTCACATAGTTCGTTATGCAGTGGATAAGCGGATGTCTGTTATGCACATTTTTTATTATATTTTCAAACATTCACTAAAACCCTCTTTTCTATACAGAAAGCTTGTCTTTTTCCATATATGATTATCACTGTATTGAATATTACAACGTCTTTTATCATTGCTTACAATAGCTTGCATTCTCCTATATATGCCTATCGACTTTGCATATTGAATTGTCTATCCTGCAAGATTGTCCTGAATCTTAACTAACAAGCCTGCCTTTTTTATGCTGAATACTATTATTCCAGATATGACCGCACCCATGGCAGTTGATATAAAAAATGGAATTATATACGCATAAAATGCTATTCCTGCGGCACTTTTTCCCATAAGGAATATTGCAACCGGATATGCACATAAACCACCAAGTATTGATGTTCCTGCTACTTCTCCTATCATTGTTGCAATAATATTATGGGTCTTTTTGTATACAATACCGCATATCAATGCACCGAACATACTTCCCGGAAATGCCATAAGGCTTCCCATTCCAAGCAGATTTCTTATAAGTGAGGCAACAAATGCCGCCATTACGCCGTATCCGGGTCCTAAAAGGACGGCACAGAATATATTAACCATATGTTGTACTGGTGCACATTTACTTCCAAATACCGGAAATGAAATCAGGCTTCCAGCTACTGCGACTGCACATAGGACACCAGCAGTGGAAAGTTTTTTAATGTTGTTCATAGTATTTCTCCTAATCTATTAGTCTATTAACCTCTGATTTATTTTAACATAATTTTGTGGGTTGTGTTATATTATATGAGGGAATTATATCAGGTTATGGTTTTAATTTTATGAGGACGGGGAATATTATAATATATACAGAAATGAGGATTTGTTATGAAAGCTTATGAAAGATTATTAAAGTATGTTGTTGTCAGAACTCCTAGTGATGAGGAAAGTGGAAAGTCACCTTCTTCTGAGTGTCAGTTTAAGCTGGCTGGGCTTCTTAAAGACGAGATGACTGAGCTTGGACTTAGTGATGTTAAGCTTGATAAACATTGTTATCTTTATGGCAGACTGCCTGCAACTAAGGGGCTTGAGAAGCTTCCTTCAATTGGTTTTATTGCCCATATGGATACTGTGTCTGATTATTGCAATGGTGATATCAATCCTGTTGTGACTCCTGATTATGATGGTGGAGACTTATTGCTTGGTAACAGCGGACTTATATTAAGTCCTGATACTTTTCCACATCTTGCTTCTTTAAAGGGCAGAACTCTTATAACTTCTGATGGAACAACTATTCTTGGTGCAGATGATAAGGCTGGAATTGCTGAAATTCTTACTATGATTGAATATATCACTGCTAATAATATTGAACACCCTGCAATTTGCGTAGCATTTACGCCTGATGAAGAGATTGGTATGGGTACTCAACATTTTGACGTTGAACGCTTTGGAGCTGATTACGCATACACTGTTGATGGCGATACTGAGGGTGAGATACAGTACGAGAATTTCAATGCCGCCAAAGCTGAATATGTTGTGAAAGGTTTTAATGTCCACCCCGGCTCATCTAAGGATACTATGATTAACGCTTCCTTAGTAGCTATGGAAATTAATAATTGCCTGCCGGCTATGGAGATACCAAGGGAAACGGAGAATTACGAAGGCTTCTATCATCTTATAAGTATGTCTGGTGATGTTGCAGAAGCACACCTTAATTATATAATCCGTGACCACGATGCTTCATTATTTGAAGCAAAGAAAGCCACACTGTGCCACATTGAAAAGATTATGAATGAAAAATGGGGTGCTGGAACTGTACAGCTCACTATCACTGACCAGTACCGCAATATGGCTGAGATTATCAAAAAATGTATGTTTCTTATAGAAAATGCTGTGAAAGCCTGCAAGAATACTAATATACCACCCCTTATACTTCCAATAAGAGGTGGCACTGACGGCTGTATGTTAAGTTATATGGGACTTCCCTGCCCTAACCTTGGCACTGGCGGACACGCCTACCACGGTCCTTACGAACACATAACCATCGAAGGTATGGACAAAACTGTTGATATGCTTGTAGAACTCGTGAAAACATTTTCCAAGCCTATAATTAACTAACAGGCATAAGCTTACGCCTTAACTGTTTCAATTCTTGTAAAGAAATATATGTACTTGAATATTATCAAAAATACAATAAATACACGCCCATATATATTAGACATTGCAAGCATTGCCAATATAAGCATTGCTGATGCTGGCAGAAGTATGCACAACTTAGTCTTTAATGTCATTGAACGACTGGTAACGAAGCTTTCAAGATGTTTTTTGTAAAGCTTTGTTCCAATAAACCACTTATGAAATCTGTCAGAGCCTTTGGCAAAGCAGAAAGATGCTAATAATAAAAATGGCGTTGTTGGCAATACTGGAAGTACGACACCTATTGCACCGAGTACCATTGACACAATTCCTATCATAAGCCATAAAAGTTTAATTGGGGATTTAATGATATTCTTCATTAATGTTTCGATGTCCTTTCTTATTGTCTTGTAGTGACTAACCCTAGTTAATCGCAGCTAACTTTGATAAGTATATATGAACATATCATTTTTTGTCAATACACCGGATTAATATACCAAATAATGGCAATACCTCCATTCCACTTAAGGACAGGAGATATTGCCATTATTTTATAGTTTTTCCGCTCAATGCTTTATTTTAAAGAACTCTTGGATATCTACAATATTTATAAATTAAAGCTTTTCATTATTATGTCTTTCAAAGAAGCTCTTAGTTTCCTTAACCACAACTCCGCTCAATGCGAATAACGCAATCATATTAGGCAGTGCCATAAGTCCGTTAAATATATCAGCAATTGTCCATACCGCACTTACTGTCATATAAGGTCCGATAAATACTGCTAATATATATATCCAGCGGTATATTTTAACGTGCTTCATATTACCACCGCTAAGATATTCAAGACATCTTTCGCTGTAATAGTCCCAACCAAGAATTGTTGTAAATGCAAAGAATACAAGACAGAGCATAAGCACAAAAGAAGATACCTGTGCCGGGAATGGAAGTCCATTCTGGAACGCATATGTAGTAACTGATACACCCTCAAGGCCTTCAACCTGCCAGGCACCTGTAATTACAATTGAAAGTCCTGTAAGAGTACATATTACAATTGTATCAATAAATGTACCTGTCATACTTACAAGTCCCTGTCTTACTGGTTCATTAGTCTGTGCAGCAGCCGCAGCTATAGGTGCACTACCAAGACCAGCCTCATTAGAGAAAATGCCTCGTGCCACACCCTTCTGCATAGCAACAAGCATACTTCCGACTGCTCCGCCAGTGATTGCCCTAGGAGAAAATGCAGCCTGAACAATAATCTTAAATGCCGCAGGAACTTTAGTAATATTAGTTATTACAAGAACTGCAACAAATAATACATATATAATTGCCATAAATGGCACTACAACCTGACTTACGCTTGCGATTCTCCTAACACCACCTATAAGCACAAGTGCAACACATACTGCAAGAATAAGTGAAGCGATTACTACTGACCACGAGTACTCGCCAAGAAATGGAATATTGACACAATGCTCATTATTCGCATCAAAAAATCCATTAACCGCACTTGAAATACCATTTACCTGACTAAATGTACCAATACCAAAAAGTCCAACACAGACACCAAAAAATGCAAATAACTTAGCAAGCCATTTCCAGCTCTTGCCCATTCCCTGCTCTATATAATAGAATGGTCCACCAAGACTGTGTCCGTCTTCTCCTATAACTCTGTATTTAACAGCAAGAAGACCTTCTGAATACTTAGTTGCCATTCCGAAAAATGCTGTTATAACCATCCAGAATAATGCACCTGGACCACCTGCACAGACTGCTGTTGCAACACCAACGATATTACCAGTACCAATAGTTGCACTTAACGCTGTACATAGTGCGGCAAAACTTGTAATTTCACCTTCTGCCTCTTCTTCATTTTTAACCATCCATTTTAATGCTAAAGGGAGCTTTCTGATCTGTAATAAACCAAGACGAACTGTCAATAATATTCCGCCAAAAAGGATAATTACCATAAGCGGCACACCCCATACGAAATTATCAATGTTCGCAAGAATCTGATTAATTGAATTCCACATTGTACTTTCTACCTTTCATATCTAAACTACAGCATAGTACAAGCCTATACTGTCCCAACACCGCAAATGCCGTACATTACTAAATACTTTGCTAATATGCAGACTTTTACTTAATGCATTGGAATTATAGACAATATTGCCTGAATAAATATAAAAGCAGAAATAACATTTTAGAATATACAACTTATCATATAACAAGTTATACTATACTTTATGCCTTCTCTGTCCTTTTGCCTGAGAGATTCATATACCCTCTTTATAAGAAGTCATAATATTGTCTTGTAATCCATTATTAACTGCTTATAAAGAACTATATGTTGCACCTTCGGCCTCTGTGTTTATCCAGAACTCTCCAGAGAGTCGATCCATTTACAGTTGCGCCAGCAGATGCTGGCACCTGAGAGTGTTACTCCTTCGGCAGGCTTGCGCCGTTTTCCTGCAAACTTCATATCGAAAATTGCCTTATATTAATATAATCTTATTTTCTACATAATTCAACTTATTTTTACATTTTTTAATAATTATAGAATTTCCTATTACATAAAAAGGCAGCCACCGTGATTACACTCCTCCGCTGGATATACCAGAAAGTATGCTGTATCACTTTATGTGACTGCCATTTTATTATCTGCTTATATTATCAGCTTATATTATTAAGTATATAATTCTAAGCATTTTCTTTTCTTCTATATAATGTAAGACATATAACACCTGCACTAATCATAAGAACTGCAAGAAGAATTATTGTTCTTGTAACTGAGAGAGTATCAGCTGTAGCCGCACTATCATCTGCTGTTGCAGCACTGTCTTCTGCCACATCATTATTATCTGCCGCACTGCCATTTCCTGATACATTGCTCTTATCCTCTGTATTAGAATTAGCAACATCCTCATAGACTACAATATATGTTGAGAATCTATCAGTTGCAAATGTAAGTTCTCCTGTTGCTTCATCAAATGTGGCACTAAGAATATCTGATACCCCATTATGAATTCTTATTACACTATACTTCCTTGTCTTTGAAGAATCTTTATTAATAAGGTCTGAATTTAACTTAACCTTAATATTAATTGCACTGTTAAGTTCATATACATCAGACTTCTGCGAACCTATAATCTTCTGTAACTGAATATCAAGTATGCATCCAGCAGCCTGATTGTCCTTAATGTTACTATTAATAAGTTTCTTCTCATCTTCTGTAAGATTAGAACTCTTATCCTTTACAGTAAGTGCAATATCAACCTTTACACCATCTTCTGCCTGTTTAGCTTCATCTTCTGTAAGGATAGCTTTAATAATGTCTTCTGTTGAATCTACAAGTCCTGTTTCCGGTACTCTTTCATCTACCAATACTGAAACTTTAATATCTGTCTTAACATCAGAGTTATCTGAACCCGGCTTGTTGTTATCACCCGGCTTATTATCGTTGTCGCCTGGCTTATTATCGTTGTCGCCCGGCTTATTATCGTTGTCACCTGGCTTATTATCGTTGTCGCCCGGCTGTGTATTCTCAAGCTTAGGAATAACTGTAATGTCTGCCTTGTCACCACATACTGTACAATGATGTGACTTGCTTCCTTCTTCTGTAGTAGTAGCTTCCTTATCGATAGTCCATTCTGTACTATAATTATGTCCTGCCGCTGGAATTACTTCTGTCTTAGTATCTCCACATACTATACAAGTATATAACTTTGAACCTTCTTCTGTACAAGTTGCTTCTTTCTGTACTTCACCATCATTCCATACATGTTCTGTATGTTCTTGCTTAGCTTCATTGTAAGAAGTCTTCTCCCACTGTAATGTTGTAAGTGTAAGCTTTCCTGCACCTGTATATGGTTTAACTTTAGTATCAAGTTCTAAAGCTGCATATAATGTGTAGCCAGTATAAGGAAGGTCTTTCTTGAATTCATCTTTATCCTGAACTAATGCTACTTCACCTTCTTTATCAGTATTAAGAGCTACCTTTAATTCCTGCTGGACTCCGTCAAGCATATAGATTGTATTAAATGCATTAATATAACCTGCTGGACTGCTTCCGTTACCACTTATAAGTGCATTAGTTATACCTGACATATAGCAGTTCTCAAGTAACATATGAGCTCCACAGTTAGATGATGCACCATTACTTACAATTTTCTTAGCTAATTCCGGATTTGTCTTTTCTATATCAAGACGCATTTCTCTTAAATCCTGTGCATCCATAATACAATTGTATACATGTGCTGTACCATAACGAAGTCTTGGCATTCTATCCATCGAATTCTTATAGTAGTTATTAGCAAGTGTAAGTTTAATATTCTTAGCTGATGAATCATCATCAGACTGTCCTAATAAATGAGTCTTTTTCTGACCATAAGCATAATTGTATATCTGCTGATCTGTCATACCCTCTTCAAGCAAATGCTTATAATATGGGTAGTTATCTGGATTAGCCTTCATAGCATTCATCATTTCATCAAAGAATACATTATCTTCACTTGCTGGAAGGAATTCACACCATGATATTGTTATATTACTGTCATTAACTGGTGTCTTAACATCAATAACTCCATCATATGACTTATAGAAAGTACAGTGGTCAACCCATATATCAGAGCTTCCCTTTTCTATTGTCATATAATCCCAGTCATTACGATCATAAGCACCTTCTGTATAATCGTCCCACTCCCATATCTCATCAAATTCAATATTTCTTATGATGATATTATTAGAGCCTGTTATATCTATACATGTATGTGTAATCTTAGCTCCATTCTTAGAGTAGATTGTAAGATTACTCATATCTGCAAGCTTAAGCATTGATACACCTGTCTTTAAAAGTGTTGGGTGTGTAAGTGGCTCAAGCTTATGTGCTGTTATAAATGAGCTGTAGCTGTCAAAGTTATTAACTTCCTTATCACCAAGCGCAATATCTGCTGTAAGCTCTATTACTGATGCCTTACCACTCTTCTTTACACTCTGTATTGCATTAAGGAATTCTTCTGCTGTGCCGGCTGTGTAATAGTTATCTGATGTTTCCTTTAATAATCCACCACCTGTTACATTAGCACTCTGTGCATAACCTTCCTGTGCATACTGTGCAAGTCCTGTATCATCACCTTCTGTCTGTGAATAAGTATCTGATACATATTCTTTCTCTACATATCTGTCTATGCTGTCTGTCTTAACAGTACCTGTATACCTTATTGTACCTACTATTGTATATGGATCCCAGCCAAGATATGATGTTGAAGTCATTTCATTGGCTTTCGTAGCAGATATCTGTCTTCTGTTACTGTTAATTGCAAATGCAGGACCATAGCTTCCATATTCGAAAAATCTTGCATTAGCAGCCAAATTACCACTCATATCTGTATATGGATTAGAAGCATTCGGCTTTAATATCTTACCCATATAGCAGTTAATCCAAGTAATATAAGCATCTGCTCCCCAAGGTCTTGCAAGATAATACTTACTTCCTGAGCATCCCTCTTCTGAGAGAACCTGACAGTTAAAGAATGTAAGACCATATGTTGCAGAGGCTGATGCCTTAGGAGCTGATACATAGCCTGAATTCTTATTAGCATTGTAACGGAATACAAGCTTGCAATCATTAAATAATGCCCTAGGCTCATTACCATATATGAAATCCACATTACCAGCTATATAGCACTTGTAATAATACTGGGTGCCACCATTAGCACAAAGTGTATCCTGATAACCAAGTATTCTTAAGTTGATATATGATGTTTCATTGGCATCATTTCTTAAAGCATCTGCTGATTCATTTGACTTAGTACCATCACCAAGATAATTATAAGTATTCTCGATTGTAAGGTTCTCTGCCGAAAAGCCTGTTGCTGTCTTATCTATTCTTACAGCACATCTTAAAGACATATCTCCACCAGCTAATTCCTTAACATCATAATATATTCTTGTCTTCTCGCTATCCTCACCTATAAGTGTTATATAAGGAGATTTAACAACAAGATGTTCTTCATAATCACCTTCTTTAACAAGAATAATTACACGTCTCGTGTTATCAGAAGCAACTGAATCTACTGCCGCCTGAACTGTCTTATAAGTTGGTATTCCATTAACCTCCTCACCATCAGTTCCTGTGTATGCACTATCTACAACCTTGTTGTAATTAGTAAGATATACATAATTAAATGTTTCTCTAGTCTTGTTACCTTTCTTATCTGTGAATATTAATTCAACATCATTTCTTCCTTCTTCAATAGCAATGTCTTTAAATGCAAAGCTTTCTTTTTCTTTAACATCTGTCTTTGCTGCTTCACTGCCATTAACATAAAGCGTTGCTGTTACATTTTCTTCAACTACACCTTCAATTGTAATCTTTCCATTGTATACAGTGTCATATGACTTCTTAGTTATTGTATACTTAACAGCATCATCTTCATATACATATTTACCTGTATGTCCTGCTGTTGGAACAGTCCATAAAGTATCTGATGGGTTACTGTAGTTATCTACTTTTCCATTAACGTGTGAATAAGCTATTATATAATAGTAATATGGCATCTCTGCTGTTACATCTTTATCTTTATAAGCACATTCTGTAACTGTTGCTATCTTTGAAGCATTCTCTGCTGTCTCATCGTATGAATAACGATATACCTCATATTGGTCAGCCTTATCTACTGCATCCCATACAAGATCAACTGTATCTGCACTTGAAGCTATGCTTGCCTTTGGTGAATCCAGTGCTGCTATTACTGTTATTGCATCTGATTCAACATAATCATTAATCTCACCATTAATACCTAACTTACCAGCCACTCTGAACTTATAATCTCCGGCATCCTTAATTGAATACTTATATGTTGGCTCAGTAATGTCTGATGCAACCTTTTCCCAGCTCTTTCCGTTATCTCTTGATACTTCAAGCACATATAAACCATCGCCTTCGGCTGGTACTTCATCTGTCCAGCTTACTGTGATGTAATCTCTTGTATAAGCTGCTTTAGCTGTAACTTCCTTAACAACTGGTGCTGTACCTACTGCATTGTAGCATTTATTCTGGTCGTAAAGAACTGTTCCGTCCTGTGCTATATACTTCATATTCTGGATAGTTGCCTTAACACCTGCTAATACAAATCCATATGATACTGCTGTATTTTTCTTATCTGCATTAAATAAGAGATTATCACTTGCACTATAAGAATATGTAGCTGTCTTAGTCTCTCCACCCTTAGGTGTTGCTGTGATAACAAGAGCATCGTCTGTCTTTTCAACTGTAAATGTCACAACAGTTCCTGCTGGAATAGTTGTATCCACTTTACTTGAAGCACCTGCAAGATCTGATGGCTTCTTTGAGTAAACCATCTTAAGTGCATTAGAATTACGTATTCCTACGGTGTCTATATAATTCTTGTTAAATGCACCAAAGAATATACCATTAGTATTGCTTGAACCACACTCTGTAATTGTTATATCTGCTGTAAGCTTGTTGGCATCTGTAGTCTCATCAAATCCAAAGAAGCTTACTGTATTATTGATATTAGTTGACTTATCAGTGTTTGTAGTTGTATTTAATGTACCACCTGTCTGTGTAAGAACAAGTTTCTGTCCTGTAGGCTGTACAACAAGATTAGAAGCTGTACCATAATCATATGTCTTAGGCATAGCTGGCTGTTCATTATATTCAACATCCTTAGCTGCATATACTATAGATATTGAAACTATGTAAGCTGAACCTGTTGATACAATTTCAACTGTTCCTTCGCTCTCATCTTCATAATTATATACTGTTGTCACATCATCTTTTGATGCCGGCTCACCCGCTATTGTGTAAAGTGCATATGTACTTGCTGGTGCATATGATTTTACTGATATAGTACACTTTCCACTTACAGGTATTGTTATCTTAGCTCCTGTAGTAAACTGTGCTGAATTAGGGCTTGGTCCATTAGGAACTAACTTACCTTTTGTAGCATCAATAGCTAAACCATTGTAGTAGCCTGTTGTTCCCATAATATTATCATCATAATAATCACCATCATCACTCTTAACAAAAGACCAGCTTGTAACCTGCTCAAATATAAGCTTATGTGATGCTTCAGCACCCTTTACTGTAACTGTGTTACCTGACTTTACCTTGTATGGAAGTGCAAGGAAATCACCACCAAGTGTAAGTGTATATGAACCCTCTCTTAACTTAATAGCATCCTTATCTGTAAATACATATTCATATCCATCATCATTATTCATATATATGTATTTTACATTCTTGCCTGTTAAATCAGGTTCTTCCGGAAGACTTACTGTAACGGCATATGTTGGCTTAAGTCCTACAGTTATATCTAATTCTGCATCTTCTGAATATTTAATTCCATCTGATACAGAAGTTACTTCATAGTCATTAGCACCCTTTACGGCTACACTATATGAAACACCTTTTTCAAACTTAGCTGTATATTTCCAAGTATCTGTATCAATAGTTACTTCTGGAACATAGTCTGTTTCCTCAGTTGTTGTAAATACAAGTTCAAGGCCTTCTGTATAATAACCCTCAGTAATGCCATTAATCTTACCTGTTACTGTGCAGGTATCAAGGCTAATGACAGTTAAATCTGCTGTAATCCTGGCAGCAGTCTCTGTACTTACACTATGTTTATAAATACCACTCTTAATCTGGTATGCCGGATTGCTCAGTGATATCTCATATTCCATAACTTCATCTTCTGCTGGTACTTCAATTGAATATGTACCGCTCTTGCCATTCTCTGCAACTGTTATATCTGATGTATATGTAAGTCCAGTTGTATTATTAGTCGCTACAACCTGCATATCAGATGGAATATCTGATTTAGATGTAATAGTTCCATTTATTACTTTCTTATTAAGTTCTACACATTCGATTGAAAGATTTCTAATGTATGTATTAGTTTTAACATCTAATGTAAGCTCTCCTTCATCTCCTGTAAGATAACATTCAAATTCCACATCAACATAATTTTTGTCAGAATTTTCAACACAGGAAATACATTCCATCTTTCTTAAGACCTTGTCACTTCCTGTTATATTAAGTGTATTTCCTAATATGCTGTCCTTATCTGTACCTACGTTCTTATTGACAGTAAGTTTAATAACAGCCTTATCTCCCGCTGCCGGTATAACTATCTTAGTACCAGTATTAACCTGAATTCTATCACCTGTCGTTGGATAAAACTTACCTGATGATGCATCAACATATAATACATCTTTATCACCATTAGTATAAGTTCCTGTATCACTTTGAATTATTGTATTAGAACCTTTACTTGATAAAACTGTTTCTGAATATCCCCATTCGGCTTTAATATCCCCCCCATCTGCGAATGAAGCAGATGTTGTCGCATAACTTGTTGATGATTCAACCTTTATTGACTGAAAATAATTCTGAACATTTGTTGTAAGTGTTACCGATGAAGCACCTTTATCAACTGTTCCTTCAATTATGTAATATGCCCAGCCACTTCCTGACTGTTCTGTTATTTTAATGTTGCTCATTCCTGTAAATGCCATATTATCAGCAGTTACTGCTACATATGCCCTTAATGTTATTGTACAGGTCTTAGCATTATTAACTATAGGAAACATTAATTCGGTGTTTGGATTAACCAGATAGTCACTAGACCTTTTAGTTATTTTACCTGAATTTGCATTTATTAATAATTCATCATTATTAGAATTAACCAGCTTACCTGATTTGCCGTTCAATTCCGTAACTGAATTATCATTATCGCCATCTGCGTACATTTTAGAACTTACTGTCCACTCTGCACTGGCTTTTTCTGCCGCTTTGGCTGTAATGCTAAACAAGCCCTCCGGCAATGAAAGTCCAGATATGATTAAAGCTAACGCCATAAACATAGCCGAACTTCTGCGAAACCATTCTCTTCTACGTCTTGATTTCATAGTCCATACTCTCACTTTCTTAACAATACAATGTTTTGTAACTTTTACACAAAACCAATTGCCTATTTTCTATAAGATTACAACTTTTGACGAAAATGTACTACTGATTTTTATAGTTCTCGGGTACCAATTACTGAAATTTTTAGGTTTTGATGTATTTTTTGTGATACATTGCATAAAATCCGTGTGAACATTTACCAATAATCGTCTATATCACAAAATAATATATATGTATTACTGCTAATTATTTACACGGATGTTATACGCATATATTTAATTATTATCATTCTCTTAGTGTCACATCTATTATCTGCCTGCTTGTCTGGCAATTATATTAACTAATTCATCAGCATCTATCGGCTTTGCTATATGTGTATTCATACCAGCCTTAATGCTCCGTTCTATATCATCATAGAATGCGTTGGCACTCATCGCTATAATTATTACAGTACCCGCATCTTCTCTTCCTGACTTTCTTATCTTCTCTGCGGTTTCCAAGCCGTCCATAACCGGCATCATTATATCAAGGAGTATAACATCATACTCATTAGCATCTGAATTCATATATGTATCCAGTGCTTCCCTGCCATCGCTTACTCCAACAGTCCTTGCACCCGCATTATCAAGAATAAAGCTTACAATCTCCATATTCATCTCGTTGTCTTCTGCAACCAGCACTTTAAGCCCTTCAATTGACATCTGTGCATCATATTTACTATTCTTAGCTTCAGTCACGTTACGGTTAATTTTGAATGGTAATATTATTGTAAACTCTGTTCCAACATTCTGTCTGCTAATAAATTCAATTTCTCCACCCATTATCTCAATAAACCTCTTGGTTATTGCAAGTCCAAGCCCGGTTCCTTTATAAGCTGTTCTTGCATTGCTGCTCTCCTGTGCAAATGGCTCAAAAGCTATCTGCTGGAATTCTTCGCTCATTCCTATTCCGGTGTCTTCACATATGAAAGTAACCTTAACTGTATCGTCATCAGCTGCATTTTCACTATAAGAAAATCTTACAGAGCCATTCTGCACATTATATTTAATCGCATTGGATAATATATTCTGTAATATCTGCCTTAAATGAAGCGAACTGCCTATCAGATTGTCATATTCTATACTACCTCTGTCAACTGAATAATCGATACACTGTTCATCTGCCTGTGTCTCAATAACACTGCTGACCTCATTAATAATCTTCGTAAGCTCAAATGGTTCTTCTTTAATGGCAATCTCCCCCGACTCAAGCTTATTCATATCAAGAACATCATTTACAAGGTCTAATAAAAAGCCTGAGGCTGACATAATCTTATCAAGACATTCTTCTTCCTTTTCCCTGTTGCCAAGATTGAACCTGCATATATCGACCATTCCTCTTATTCCATTAATAGGTGTTCTTATATCGTGGCTCATACGCCTTAGAAAATCTGTCTTTGCAATATTGGCACGTTTCTCCTGCTCTGCCGCCTGTAGAAGCTGTCTTTTATATTCCATTTCCTGTAGCTGCATTTTGCTTTCGTCCTTGGCAATAACAAGCTGTCTTACAAACATGACAACACCTATTACCGCAATATAAACAAATAATGCAGCAGCAACCGCCCTGTTTCTTAAAGAATATACCTGCTTATCCGCAAAGAACGCATATATTGTATAATTCTCTATCTGCTTTCTCTTACCATAGTAATAATCATTTTTGTATGGTACAGCTATAATACCATTATCATTTTCTTCCCAAGCTCCATCATATCTTTTCCTCAGTGCCTTCATATCAAGCCCCTGAAGCTCCTCGTCATTGGAATTAAGCACCTTGTCCTCATCTGATATATATACAATCCCATCCATATCAAACTCAAAACCTGATATGAGCCTGTCAATGCTTATATCTCCACTATTATCATAGCTTTCCTTCTTCACATATGTAATAACTGCACCTTTTGTATCTTTTCTTGCCGCTACAGCAATATCGGAAAACTCCTCATTCTGGCTTTCGGTATATGATATGCTCCCTGACCTGGCATTAACTCTTGTTATATATACCTTCTGTGGGTGTTCAATGACATCTTTTACATTACTGTCGTCTATAACTGAATCAATATCCGTATATTCCATTCCCCTGCAAGATTCACATTCACCCTCTCCGTCAAGAACAACTATTCCGTCAAGTCTCTGGTTATACATATATTCATCTAAAAATGTATCAATATCATCTTCATACTGCATACACCTTACTAATTCCTGTGTCTTATCAGAAAGCCTGTACAAGCTTTTCACTTTATCATTCTGTATAAAGTATTCATATGTATTAACTCTTGTCTGCACAAAATCCAGCACCCTGTCTGCTGTCTTATTAACCGTTTCATTGCTTATTTCGGTAAATATAACAGCTACTATTGTCAACAATATAAATCCTGTAATTATTGAAATCAAAAATGCTTTAACATCTGATATGCCCCATATTCTACTCTTATCTTCCATTAGTTCCCCCATACTGCCATACTAACGTCAACCCCATATTTCTCTGCTATGCTCTGTATTGTGCCATCAGCCCTCATTTCGTTAAGCACCCCGGTAAGCTTCTTATCAATTCCACTGTCATTATCAAGTGAAAATGCAATTCCCAGCTCTGACACACTTAATTCTTCCCGAAGCACACCAAAATGTTCCTCATTGGACTGTACAAATACATTCATAGCATTTTCGTGACCTGCTATGGCATCAACATAACCTTTTCTCATACTAGCATATAATTCTTCCATCGTTGACATACTGTACAGCACACCAACCTGCGGCGTATTCGTATTAGATAGTATGTACTCCGGCTTGGAAGTTACCTGCACCGCCACTCTTTTGCCGTTAAGATCAGCAAGGTTTTCTATCCCGCTGTCTTTATTGACAACTACTATCTGACGGCTGTACATATATGGACCAGCCCAGTTGTACTTATCCTCCCTGCCGGTCATTGTAAAACAGCCCCACAGGCAGTCTACCGCTCCCTCTTTAAGATATATGTCTTTGTTATCCCATACAATCTGCTTGAATACTGGCGTATAACCCATACGCCTGCAAGCCTCTCTTGCTATCTCAACATCAATTCCTGTAAAGTTGCCATCACTGTCAAGATAACTGTAAGGCACATAATTATCACTGCCTATTATAAGAGGCTTTAAATCATTACTTGAACTCTTAGAGCCGTTATTATGTATATTACTGCACGCCATAAGCCCTGCTGATACTATGGCAGACAATATACATATAACTAATTTTAAATAACTAATTATATTATTACTTTTCATTTTTCCCCCACTCTTTAATAAATACACTCTTAAGTATTTCTGCCTGATGTCTGTATATATCCTTTTATATATTTATCAATGTTTTTAATCATATACTCTACTAATCTTACATAACTTTTATGTATTTAATTATATAGCCTGATGAACTATAAGTC